>JAESGR010000214.1_pt1 | contig 76486 bp, 80 predicted proteins | sample 9269771 | NCBI WGS metagenome assembly JAESGR01 (sample SAMN15739572, study PRJNA653492) | algae metagenome | isolation source: Chroococcus sp. CMT-3BRIN-NPC107 and co-occurring heterotrophs from well... | place: USA: Clark Mountains Wilderness, California | collected 2010-04-18 | reverse complement strand
CGCGTCCTTGAGGACGCACGCCTCGTCGCTACAGCCTTCGCGCCCGAGTTCGAAGCCGCACACGTTGGACTTGGTGCCTTTGCCCAACGACTGTTGACTGGCCCCAGCGGCGTCCGCGCGCTCGTGCAGGCGGCTAACACCGCAGCGGATCCTGCCCGTGCGGTGCGCGAGGGTGCCAGCGCGCTGCTCGCCCTCGCCGCCGTCGATGGAGCAGCCATCTTCCTGCCCACTACCGGGGGCATCTCAATCTGGGATGCGCTTCAGCGCGAACTGAACACCCGGCTGGAGTTACGGGAAATTGACGAGCCGCTGCGGAGGGCGTTGCAGTCGCTGCGGGAAGAGCAGCGCTCGGCGGACGCGCCGGGCGCGCTACCCCAGGCCGCGTTGCTGGGGCAGCGCTACGCCGAGCAACGGATCCGCATCTGCCTGAACCGGGCCGCGCCCTTCTGGAGGCTCGACGACCGCGCCGCGCTGGAGGAGCCGCTCCTCCTCGAGCGGCCCATCCGTCTGCCCCTGGTGGGATACGACCGTGACCATTACCTGGCGTTCCTGGAACGAGCCGGAGTGTCCGAATTCCTCGACCGCGTGGTCTCGACACTCGGCGTGACGCCGAAGGACCGTCCTGGACCTTACGCGGTCTCGGTCTACGTCCGTGAGGGCGGAATACCGCTCTTTTACCTGGACCGTGCGCTCACCGGACCCATGTTGCGCGACGCCACCGTGGTGGGGCGCGCGCGGCCGCTGGTGACCGATGCGCGTTCGGTCCGTGAGATCGTGGAATGCGACCCACCGGAGAGCGACGAGGCGCGCCTGGGCTTCGCTCTGGCGGCAGCCGTGCATTTCCGCGTCGCCACGCTCGATGCCGGCGGCGGTGTCCGCTTCGGGCTGAATGGTCACGGCTCACCTGCCTACGCATCGGTCGTGGCGGCCTGGGAGGTCCTCGGTCAGGAGCCGAGCCTGGTGGAGGAAATCGTTCACCAGGTGCGGACCTGCTTCGTGGCGCTCTCCGAACGTGAGCGACGGCAGGCGATTGCCGCCGTCGCGGCCACGGCGGCAGTCCAGGCGGAGGCAGCGGTGCAAGCGGGCGATTACCCGGCGCGCATCATCTGGCAGCGGGCGCGTACCGCGGCGGAACGGAGGGCAGAGCGTGGCCACTATCACCTTGCTTAGGACGGGCGAAGCTGGCCAACCCGATGCCGTGGCGCGTCCACGCCTGGTCCTCGGCCTTGATCCCTTCGGGTCAGAGGTGCTGCACGACGCGCCCCTTCCTCCAGATGTCGTCGTCGAGCCGGCGTCCAACTGGGATGATCTCGACCTGCTCATGGATCGAGCGCTGGCCAGTACTGTCTGGAGCGACGCGCAAGCCATCGAGCCGGTTGTCATCGCCGTCGCCGATCTGGGTAGTCCCGCGGCGGGCGAGATCGCCTCCGGATTGGGTGCAGCGCTGGAGCGTGCATTGCGCGTCCAAATAGTCTTCTCAGCCATGCTGGTGCTGCGCCTGCTGGAGCGCGGGCCGGAGCGCGCCGACCCTGCCCTGGTGATCGAGCACGCACGTGCACTCGTCACGTCCCTGCTCGCAAACGGGCAGCCAGGCCACGGCCGGGTAACCGTCATCGTGCTCCCGAATCGAGATGGCGCGGGCCGTGTTTTCCAACCCGACGAGTGCACACAGATGGCTCGCCATCTGGTTGCCCTGCTAGCCGATCCCCGCGCTGGCGATGATCCCCGGCTGCGACGTGCCCTCGCCCCGCTACCGGCCGGATTCGGCGAGGTCGATGATCCGTGGGGCGAGACCGCGGCCTTCGCCGCCGCGAGCCTGCGCCGCGTCGTCTATCCGGTGGCGGATGCGACCGCAGCTCGTACGCATGCCGCCCTTGCCTGGTTGAAGCCGGAGCTCAGCGCCCACCCGCCGAGCTCGTGGGAGCCACGCGTGCCCACCCTGGGCCCCGCTGGCCTGGAGATGGACACGCGATTCGGACAGGCTGGCCTGCCCATCTGGGAACCAGACCCATGGCGCTCGCTCGCCGCCGAGATAGACCGCGCCCGCGTCATCATGCGCGACTGGAGCGCAAGCACCCGGGAGTGGGATGTGGAACAGCGCGCGCGTGTCGCTACGCGGTGCCTTGCGCTCACGGATGAGGGGGAGAACATCCTGGATGCCTGGCGCGAGCAAGCCCGAGCTGACCTCGCCGGCGTGCTCGGTGACCAATCGTTGCCTGGACTGTGGCAGAGCCTGCGGCGTTGGCAGACCGCTGCGCTGGCCGCAGTACCAGCGCCTCCCGTGCCCCCGGTCGTTCCGGATGCCCCGGGAGACCCCGTCATCCTGGAGGCGCGCGTCATCGCCACAGTCGGGCGGCGCACGAACGTGCGGGCGGTCCTCATCGCGGCTGGGACGACGCTGCTGACCGCCGGGGGCCTCATCCTGGCGGCAAACGAACTTGGCGCAGTGGTTCCCCGCGTCGCCCTGGCCTGGCGCGTCGCAACCCAGGTGCTCGCACTGCCTGGTGCCGCCTTCACCTGGGCGCTGGGCGCGCTGATCCTCAGCATCATGCTCCTGAGCTGGCTCCTCGTCTTCGGCGCTCGACTTCGCAGCGAGCGCGCCTGGGAGCGGGATGTGCATATCCCGGCGCGACAGTGGATCGTGCGCAGCGCCGCTCACCACCGGGCAATCTTGCGGGCCCACGCGACGCAGGTGCAGGCCGACCTGGTGCACCGCGCCTCTCGTGATCTCCAGGAACTTAACACGCGCATCGACGCGCTCCAGGCTGCCATGACAGAGACCTCCGCTGTTGGCAGCGACAGCTCCGACCTCGAACTGGAAGGACGATTCGCCCGACACCTCACGCCGACGCCGCCGTCGTTGCCGCCAGCTGACCCACGCACGTCAGTCCACGCCCTGCGCGCACATCCGTCGTTGCCTGCCTGGCTTACCAGTGGCGATGCGACGGACGCGGCAGCCATACGCGACAAGCTCCTGCAGGAAGTGGCGCTCGCTGGCGATGTCTCGCTTGCCGGCGACCCCGCCGCCCTGGCCGCGGCAGTGGCGCTCCTCCCTCCTGCCAGCGGGGACCCCCGGCGCGCGGTCAGTCTGAAGCCACGCCTGCTCGCCACGCCGCGCTGGAGCGTCAGCGAGTTCCTGGCCGCGCCGCAAGCGGCGGCAACCGATCCGTCGCTGCTGGCGCATGGCGCAGCATTGCTGGCCGGGGAGGAAAACCAGATTGTGGCGCTGACTCTGGTTACGGGCTTGACCGCAGCTGATCTCTTCGGCGCAGCAACTGAAACCGCTCAGATCAACCTCAGAGAGGGGATTGCCTGATGACCTGGTTACTTTCCGCGTTCGTGACCGCACTTGCCAGCGCCGTGGTCGCTGCCACGTTCACCCTCCTGAGGGGAAGTGAGTTGATGACCAGCGTGACACCTTCACCTCTGGCCGTCCTCGCGGCACAAGCGGGCGTGTTTGTCACCTGCCGTTTGGTCCTTGCTATCTATCTCGGGGTGCTCCTGGCGCGCCCTGCTGTTCGCACGGACGCCCCAAGCTGGCTAGGGACCGCGGTGCACTGGCTGGCCGAGGCATGGCCACGCTGGCTGCTTGGCTACGCCGCGATCCTGGGCAGCATTGCCTGGGGAACGTGGCCACTACTGCTGCGAGGCCCGGACTGGACGGCACTGTGGGGTGTAGGCGCTCTGCTGGCACTCGCCTTCGCTGCCGCCGCCCTTACTCCTGACCCAGCCTGGCGGCTGGCGCTCCCTGTGCTGGACGAGGTGCCTGAGTGATTGCCCATTCCACACTCGGGAGGCTGCCGATGATAATCCTCACCGTGCTCGACAGCGCGGTGGCCTTCTTCGACGATCTGCACCTCGATACGGGCACGCTCCTGCGGCTCGGCATCGGAATCATCATCCTGCTCGCTGTGCTGCGACTGATTGGCCGCGGTGTGTGGGCGACCGCGCGTCTCTTTGCGGCACTCCTCGTGATGCTGGTGCTGCTGGCCCTCCTGTTCGGTAAGCCATCACGGATCGGCGATCTTGTAGCGCTGCGCCAATCGGCCATTGATGCTGCCCGTGATCTGTTCGAGTGAGCGGGAAGGCGCAAACGCGGCGTAGCCATGGATCTCTCGTGGAGTGCCGTCGCGCGGCGAAGACAAGGATCACGGTGTCGCTCCTCGAAGCTGTCTTGTCGCCTGTCCAATTAAAGGAAGCCTGGAAGCGGATACGGGCGAACCGTGGATTGCCCGGCAAAGACGGGGTCTCGATCGGCTGCTTCGAATGCGAACTTGCCCACAATCTAGATGCACTGGCAGACGACGTCCGGAGCGGTGCCTACTATCCTGGTCCTCTCCTTCACGTGCCGGTGCGAACCTCAGGCAAGACGCGCTGGCTAGCCATTCCCACTCTCCGGGACCGCGTGCTGCAACGCGCCGTACTCGATGTCGTCTCACCGCTCTGTGAACCGCAGTTTGCTCCCGGCAGCTTTGGCTACCGGCCGGGTCTTGGTGTGGCGCAAGCGGTCGCCGCCGTCGAGACCTTGCGCCGACGGGGCAATGTATGGGTGCTGGATGCGGATATTGCGGACTGCTTTGACCGTTTCGATCACTGCCACCTGCGCCGTTTCGTGCGGGAGTTCGTGCCGGATCATCAGGTGTGCGCCTTGCTTGACCAGTGGATAGCCGTGTCCCCGATCGGACGAGGCGTCCCGCTGGGAACCGTCGTTTCCCCGCTGCTTTGCAACATCTACCTGCACCAGGTCGACGTGGCGCTGCAACAGCAGGGCTTTCAGGTCGTGCGCTACGCCGACGACTTCGTGGTGCTCTGTGCTAACCCACAGGAGGCGGCGCGAGCGCTCACGGCGACCGATCGCATCGTCCGCCGCCTGGCGCTGCAACTGAGCCGGCGCAAGACCCAGATAGTGCATTTCGATGCCGGCTTTATATTCCTGGGGGTGCACTTCCAGGGATCACGTCAGACCTCTCTGAGCGCGAATGCCAAGTCTCGACCCGGTGAGCGGGTAACTGACGCAGTCCGGCCGACCGAATCGCGCTGAGGATGGAGCATGCCGAATCTCTACGTGACGGAACCCGGCTCGATGGTGAAGAAAGAAGGAGGCCGCTTGGTCGTTGCCAAGGGAGGGGAGGTGCTGCTGGAGATTCCGGCAATCCATGTCGAGAACGTCGTGGTGCTGGCGGGTGCGGGGATTACTACGCCAGCTCTTAACTTCCTCCTAGCCCGCGGAATCGGTCTCGTGCTCCTCTCGGCCAGTGGTGCGTTCCGGGGACGGCTCTCCGGGGATCTTGCGAAAAATGTCTCCTTGCGCCGGCAGCAGTATCGCCGCGCTGACCACACAGCATTCAGCCTCGGTATCGCGCGATCCATCGTGGCTGGCAAACTCGCCAATTGCCGGGTCCGTTGCCTGGAGATGGCCAAGGCCAAGGAGCCACCCGTGGCCGTAGCCGTGGAGGGCCTACAGCGGCTCATTTCCCGGGCGGCAGCAGCGGGCAGCCGGGCTGAGCTGATGGGCATCGAGGGGCAGGGGACGCAGCACTACTTCGCGGTGGTTCGCCACGTCCTGCGTCCGCCCTGGGTCTTCGAGCGGCGGGCCCGCCGGCCGCCGCCCGATCCGGTCAATTCCTTGCTCTCGCTGCTGTCCACCTTCCTGCACGGCACGTGCTACGGCGCGCTGGAGGCAGTTGGGCTGGATCCATACTGCGGCTTCCTGCATGAAGAGCGCTACGGACGTGCATCGCTGGCCCTGGACCTGATGGAGGAGTTCCGGCCCATCCTGGCCGACGCCATGGTGTTGGCGCTGCTGCACAAGCGCATGCTGCGGCCAGGAGACTTCGCGCTGGCAACAGGGGGAGGCGTGCGGCTGACCACGGATGGCTGGCGCGTGGTGACGACGCAGTACCACCGGCGACTCCAGGAGCGCGTGCGGCCAGAGCGGGGTGCCGCTGCAATCCCCTACCAGCAGGTCATCGAGCACCAGGCCCGGCGCTTACGCGCGGTCATCGAAGGGACGGAGGCGGTCTACGTACCGTATCGCGCGCGGTGATGGCGCTAGGAACGCGCGAACCGGTAAGAGACTGGACGGCCACGCATGTTGATCGTTATTACCTACGACATCGCCGATGACCGGCGTCGGAACCGCCTGCGCAAGCTCTTGCTGGGCTATGGCCAGGCAGTGCAAGAGAGCGTGGTGGAGTGCGATGTGAGCCCCGCGCAACTGCGGGAACTGCGCGAGCGGGTGACCCAGACGATCCAGCGCGACGATGACCAGGTTGCCTATTATCCGCTGTGCCAGTCCTGCGCCGGGAAGGTGCGCGATGGGCGCGGACAGCTGCGGGCACCAGCGCCAGCGGTCCTCGTGGTCTGATCAGGCGGGATGGAGGCTTATCGTCATACACCAATATGGGCCAGTGACCAGCGCAATAGGGGCTGGCGCGGATCTCGCTGAGAGCGAAAAACCCGGGAGATCCGCGCCAACGCGGCATTTCGCGTACGTACGCGGGGAAACGGGGTGTATGCGTACTGGATGGAAGCGCCAGCAGGGCGAGAATGGCCACGGTGCCGGGAGATCCGCGCCAGGTGCTGTCAACAGCGCCTTGGCCACAAGAGCTGGTAGAGATGGGATGCCCCGAGCTACCAGTAGTGGTGATCTTGACGCGGCTCCAGCGACGGCGTCACAATCGGCGTCGCGCTGCGGTGCGTTGAAACAGCAGTTGCCATCCTCGCCATCCGGCGCGTCTCCACCGTTGGGGGACTTAACGTCACAATCGGCGTCGCGCTGCGGTGCGTTGAAACTTGCAGATAGCTTGAATACTCGAACTTCCACAGTGTAGTCACAATCGGCGTCGCGCTGCGGTGCGTTGAAACAAGTGCCAGCCCAGAGTTTCGAGGGCATTCAACACGCGTCACAATCGGCGTCGCGCTGCGGTGCGTTGAAACAACATATCGTGCCATGAGTCACGGTCGTGATCACTGCAAGTCACAATCGGCGTCGCGCTGCGGTGCGTTGAAACCGGTGAGCTGCTCATTGGTCGCAGAGCAGATCTGAGTCGCGTCACAATCGGCGTCGCGCTGCGGTGCGTTGAAACCGATACTCAGTAAACGGTCCAGTGAGCACTTGGTATTCGTCACAATCGGCGTCGCGCTGCGGTGCGTTGAAACAAGCGAACGCACTTCCACTTGGCGCGACATATGCTGCTATCACAATCGGCGTCGCGCTGCGGTGCGTTGAAACAAGCTCGGCAGTTCTGCTGCGCCGGTTATGAGCACCTGTCACAGTCGTCCTCGCGCTGCGGTACGTTGAAACAGACCGCTACGGACTGGTACGTCAGAGCGGTCTGTCAGGCGTGCTTCTCGAGCCTTGACGCCTTCATCCGCAAAGCAGCCAACGAGGGCCAGCGCCGAGGTAAGGGTTCAGCAAACTGGCCCTCCTGGTAGCAGCCATCCGTTACTACTGATATGCACTTCTCCGTATTCCACGACCTATGTCAGGCGTTGACCAGCGGGTCACTCTCTGGTCGTGTCACCGCTATCCGTGAGCCTTTGAGGGACTGAGCATGGCAGCGTACTACCCGGTCATCGTGGTTGGTGGGGACACCATGGGCACCGCCGCCTGGGACCTCGGCCAGCGGGGCATTCCTGCCCTGGTCCTACAGCAGTTCGGGCACGTGCAGGAGTTCGGCAGTCACGGTGGCCACACTCGTGTCATCCGCCATGCCTACGCCGAAGGCTCACATTACGTACCCCTCGTGCTGCGTGCCGATGCCCTCTGGGAGGACCTGGAAGCCGAGAGCGGCCAGCAGCTGCTGCACCGCAGCGACGTGCTTGAGCTAGCTGCATCCGGCGCGTAGGTTCTCCTGGAAACGGTTGGCCCAGCGGCGAGATGCACAACACGCCATCTTAAGACGTGCATGACGGATTCTCGCAGGTATTCGTGTATGCCATGCGGCCCTGGGACTCCCTGTCGAATGACGGTCGAGAGCACGCCGCAACCGTACGGAAGCCTTCCGATAAGAGCGTCGCGCCGGAACCCGGCACTGGAGACATCCCATGCCCAAGCAGCAGCCAGCGGCCTTCACCCCGACGACCGATCTAGCCGAGCTAGCCCGTGCGTTCTTCAGTCAGCTCAAAGAGGGCACGAACGAGGTACGTCCACCGGAAGGCCTCGCACCGCCTGCCCTGGATGCTGCCCCGGAAGCCAGCCCCGCTGCGAGACCTGACGGGTGCGATTTCTGTGAGGAGGAAATGCGGCCGGGTCACGCCTACTTCGCGGTTGCCGTTGCAGAGAAGTATGGCGGGTGGAGCATCCCGCTGTGCGGCTTCTGCCACGACCGGCTCGAAGGGCACTGGTCGTTGCAGGGCGAGGACGCCATGCATGCGCGGGGGAGCGGGTGGGTTTCCATCGCGCGGTGGGCGAGAGGTAACGACGACGTGAGTCGCTCACCATACGAGCAGTGTGTCCGGGCCCTGCTGTGTCCGGCCTTCGACGTCAAGGAGAAGGCCGGCTATTTCACCGACTGGCTGGACGAGTACGAGCGCAAATGGCGCATGCTGTGGGAGCGCTCGTGGTGGACCAACGTCCCCCCCAGATGGAAACATCACGCTCGCGAGAGCGCCGAGTCGAACCTGTTTACCGTACTGGAGGGGATGGCCGGCTACCACCCTTCGGCGACAGACGACCTGCGCATTGCCCTCAACGATATCGACGGATATCTGCGTGAGCGGCAACGCGCGCACGCCGCTGGAGTCCAGGAGGACATTGACCGGCTCCGCGCCTTACCACCGGGGACGGCCGTCGTCATCGACCGGATTGGGATCGATGAGGTCGTCCGGGTGGTCGAGGTGAAGCGGACCGGCTTCGTGGGCGAGTACCTGGATGGCCGACGATACCGCGTGCCGGCCGAGGCCTTCTTGCGCGTGCACGACGGGCCAGTCCCGCTCTGGCTCTCGGACGACGAGCGCGAGCGACGGGAGGTCATTCGCAAGCTGGGTGGGGGCCAATTCGCGGTTGTCAAGGCGGGCCTTCTCGCCCAGGGTGTCGCCTGCCTGCCGAGCCTCCTCGACGAGTTGTCCGCGGCCATCGACCGGGTCACCAACGCGCCGAGCGGACCGGCAGGAGGTCGGTTGGGGCCGTACCTCGGGATCATCACGAAGACCAATACGCACGACCAGGCGCTCGTCAAGCGGATCCCGCGGGTCGTCATGGACATTGCCGAGAGTGCCGACTTCGAGGTCCTGCTCGAACTCCTGATTGCCCACCCCGACGACAAGGTCCGGTCTGTCATGAACCGGGTGCTGTAACCGGTCCACGCCTTTCTCGAATCGGCGCTGTGATCGCTTTTGACGGACGGGCCTTGCCCTACTCGGCACGAGGGGGAAACGTGGGCTTGACCACAAGAGCTTGTAGGGGTGCTGCTGGTCGCGACACCTTTGACAGTAGGATTGACCCGATGGTTGAGGCAGGGTCAGAATCGTCGTCGCGCTCCGGTGCGTTGAAACCTGGTGATTCCTCCTTGGGGACTGATATGAGCATCCAGTCAGAATCGGCTTCGCGCTGCGGTGCGTTGAAACTACGAGAATGCGCCACACGTGGCGTCGAACCCGCTGGCGTTACAATCGGCGTCGCGCTGCGGTGTGTTGAAACAACGCCAGGAGACCGCCAGCGGCAATCCGCACAGCGCCGTCACAATCGGCTTCGCGCTTCGGTGCGTTGAAACGTCAGCATTCCCGCCACTGCAGGCAGGAAGATGACCCGTCGCAACCGGCTTCGCACTTCAGTGCGTTGAAACGCTATCGCAGGGTTCCGGCTTGACGTCCGGCTCGTAGTCACAATCGGCTTCGCGCTTCGGTGCGTTGAAACTGCACTTGTCCTTGCAGGTCACGTCCTTCGGCTCATCCATCAGAATCATCTTCGCGCTCCAGTGCGTGGAAACGGGAATAGGCATAGTTCGATGGTGTGCCAGAGCGACATGGTCATGACCTGGCCGCCGAGCACCAGTTCGTGATCGTGGTGTCGCTGATGCTGTTTCAATCCACCCCAGCGCAACGACGATTGGGACGCCAACCCTCAGAGCGTTGGTGGCATACTGGGCGGCGCGCTGCGGTGCGTTGAAACGAGACGCAGCAGGTATCGCTGCCATCTTCGGTACAGGTCACACTCGTCGTCGCGCTTCGGTGCGTTGAAACGACAATGGTCAGATCCCCTCGATCTTGAAGGTAGCAGTCACAATCGTCTTCGCGCTTCGGTGCGTTGAAACTATGTGCTGAAGGAATGCCTCGTTTAGCTGCGACAGTTGTCACAATCGTCTTCGCGCTGCGGTGCGTTGAAACGTGTGGCCCAGTCGTCCGATAGCAGGATTGATCTTCGCGCTTCTCAATCGGCGTCGCGCTCCGGTGCGTTGAAACACCACCAACCACTACCGGTCCTCACTGATGGCACACGGCGCGGGATTGGAATCGGCCTCGTGCTGCGGTGCGTTGAGCCATCTCAGCCGCTGGCCAACTTCCGTCCGCCATTGAGGCCTCCGGTACGCTCGTCTCCCAGGCCTTGCCGTCTCGTCAAGCTGGACGATCTTCACGGAAGGCTTCCATGTTCCTCGTTCCTACTATCCGCTGTGCCAGTCCTGCGCCGGGAAGGTGCGTGACGGGAACGGCTTGCGGCGACCGCCTCTACCAGCGGTGATCGTGGTCTGATCAGGCGGGATGGAGGACCATCGTCATGTGCCAATCTGGGCTGGTGACCAGCGCAATGAGGTTGGCGCGGATCTCGCTGAGGGCGAAACCCCCGGGAGATCCGCGCCAGCGCAGCTTTCCGCGTACGGACGCGGAGGAATGGGTCACCCAGTGGCCATGGAACGCGGCAATGGACCCGATGCGGAGCCGGCGTTCCGGACATCCGCGCCGCATATTGAAATGAGCAGCCTTGACCACAAGATCTTGTACGGTTGCTGATCTTCGGCATACCGTTGACGGGAGGATTGACGAGTCTCCGTAGGCGGGGTCACAATCGGCTTCGCGCTTCGGTGCGTTGAAACGAAGATCTCCGTCACCTTGGTCACGCATTCCGAATGCGATGGTCACAATCGGCTTCGCGCTTCGGTGCGTTGAAACGTTCCCTCCCCAACCTGAACGGTTGAGCATGGATCAGTCACAATCGGCTTCGCGCTTCGGTGCGTTGAAACACCCTTACACGGGCGTCTGTCCCGAATCCGAATCCGCGCTCGGCGGTCACAATCGTCTTCGCGCTTCGGTGCGTTGAAACTCCGGCATAACCGAACCTTGCGGAGCATCGGTGAGCTGAGTCACAATCGGCTTCGCGCTTCGGTGCGTTGAAACGGGCCGGGCAACGGCGTTACTTCGCCGAGAATTTCGAGTCACAATCGGCTTCGCGCTTCGGTGCGTTGAAACCTCGTAGCCGTAGTCGTCTACACCCCCCCCATATCCGTCACAATCGGCTTCGCGCTTCGGTGCGTTGACCATACTGGGCTTTTTGTCTCTCCAGTCATTTGTCTGAATACGCACCAGCGTCGGCCGAATGCGTTGGGACGTGTGTTGATGGCCAAGACGACGCCGTACGGCCGGTTGACCAGATCGACTGCCTTCCCGGGCGCTCGCGATCAGGCCTGCGTATTCCCAGATGGCAGACCACCACTCGTCGAGAGCTCCTTCGTTGCGCTTGGCCGCTGGCACCACATGACCGCCAGGGGACGTGTCAGGCCTCGTGCCGACGCGCGCTCTTCTTTGTCAGGAGTCGCCCGGTTCGCCTGAACGAGGTTCCTGAGAACCGCACCGCCACCACGTCGCCAGTGATGGTGGTTCACGGCTCGCACCGCACGAGGGAGTTGCCGCATGAGTGACATTGTTCCCGTGGTCCGCCTGCTGGACGAGATAGGCCTGCGCTATCGCCAGCCTGATGCGCACCACGCGCACCTGAGCTTCCGGGGGAACCAGGTCGACTTCGATGTCCTCCTGATCGGCCTGGGCCCGCTGCTCTCGCTGGTGGCGTACGCCGAACCGCAACTGCCGGCGTCGCGCGTCGACGAAGCGATTCGTCTGGCCAACGCGCTCAACGCGGCTCATCTTCGGTGGGGGGCGCTGTGGATCCAGCCGGAGCAGCGCAAGCTGGCCTTCGAGGTGGCGCTGCCGGTTGGCGCGGGGGTCACGCGTGAGGCCCTGGAGTTGGCGTTGGGCGCGGTGCCGTTCACGCGCTGCTGGCCGGCGTTCGCCCAGGTGGCCTGGACCGGCGCTACCGCCGCCGACGCGCTGCGTGCCTGGAGTGACGAGCGCGAGGGGGGACCCGAGGACGCCTCGCCAGTTGATGCGCCCGAGTCCGATCTTCCGCCCGCGGTGGAGTTCTGATCTCCCGCCTTACGGCCTCATGGGGACGCCGCCGACGACACACGGTCTTTGGGCGCACGCTCGTCTCCCATGGGTGCGGAGCGCAGCCCTGGACGCCCTCCAAGCACGGGAGACCTGGTCAAGCGCAGCACCGTGCTGCCGTACGCGGGAGCATCGTCCATCTAGTGACCGAAGCGCTTGAGATTAGTGGTGTTCTCGAATAGTCCAATTGCTGCAACTGGGAGGATGGAAATGAGTGATCTCGTTGGCAAGATCCTCGTCTGTACCTGGGGCCGAGGAATGGTTATCAACACCTTCTATGTCGTCGAGAGCGAGACACCGAAGACGATTGTTGTGCGCAAAATAGGTGCGCGCCGAATCTCGGGAGACTGGCAACAGGGGAAGGAGGTCGCAGATCTCGAAGCCGAGGTGCGACATCCCGAGGCCCACCGCTTCAAGAAGGACGTCGATCCCAAGACCGGTTCGCTACGCTTCTGGCACTCGCGATTTCAATCGTGGCTTGAAGCCTACGACGGTACGCCCTGCAGGTTCGACTCCTTGGACTGACGCTCCATCCCATGGGGAGCCGCAGTCGTGAGCATGGAAAAGCGTCGAAACGGCTCCATTGCCACGAGATCCGCGTAGCGAGCTATGCAGTACGGCGTTCACCACACGCGCTTCTGGCATGCTTCGATGGGACACTAGGGCTCCTGGTAGGGTTGACGCATCTTCCGAGACGGGGTCACAATCAGCTTCGCGCCGCGGTGCGTTGAAACATCTTGATCAGCGAGCCGGTCTGCTTCGTGGCGAACAGTCAGAATCGTCGTCGCACTTCGGTGCGTTGAAACCGCTGCTTCTGGGAGATTGGGTCGCAACGGAACCCATGTCAGAATCGTCGCGCTGCGGTGCGTTGAAACTGCTCAGTGAGCAAGTCGATCAGCCACCAGATGGCGAAAAACCCACGTCAGAATCGTCTTCGCGCTTCGGTGCGTTGAAACGTCAGGAAGGTGCTGGCCTCAATGTAGGGGATGCGGTACGTCACAATCGTCTTCGCGCTTCGGTGCGTTGAATCTCCGGGCCGGATTCCCTCACGACCTCGAAGTTCAGGATCTCAGAGTCGTCGCGCTGCAGTGCGTTGAAACACGCCGTCAAGACGTCCCAAACCCATCCGAGATGCCAGGTCACAAGCGGTGTGACGCCGCTTGATTCTTCGGGTAGTCCCGCTTAGCGTCGTCTCCTCACTCCCGGATCCCAGATCCCGGCGTTGATCTCGCCACGGAGCAAAGTCCGGCGCACGACCATGTCAGCCCCTCGATCGGCGATCCCTCTACCTGGGTGACGGCGGCGCGCAACAGAGCGCAGGCAGAACGGGAGTGTGCGATGACGGACAAGCCAGGCCATCAGGAAGATTCCACGGACGCTTTATCTGATACGATGGATCGCATCTTGGAGCCTTGGAAAATTGAGCATCGCCGTGACCGGGTCGCGTCAGCCAGGGCCGTTGGTTGTCGGTGAGAGGGGAGACGCCTGTGCGGAAAGGGCCGGTCAGTTGCGGCGACAATTCGTTGTGCCCCGCGCCAGCGGACACTGACGCTGAGCGCACGGTGTCGCTACGTGAACGGCTGCGGCAGCGCCACGGCGGGCCCCAACCCGAGCTGCGGACCACAGTTGACCTGCTGCGAGCCCTGGATCACCATGATGCGACAGAGCGGGTTCGCGTCCAGCAGGCTCTGGAGAACCATGAGGGCTCACTCCTGACCTGGAAGGGCGGGGACGACCAGGTGTATTCCGGCTCGTGGTTCATGGGCGTGCTGCACCGCAACTGCATCAGGCAGTGGAAAAAGGGACCACGCGGCAAGTACCAGGCCCCCGAAGAGCTGGTTGCCGATGTCCGCGACCTGTACCTCGGGTTCCTGCAAAACCCCGCGGGCGGGCGGCTGCGCACCGCCGATGCCGAGAAGCCTTGGCTGCCTCTCTGCATGACCCTCACGAAGACGGCCCATCGCCAGCTCTGGGCGACGGAGCCGGAGACGGTGAGCCACGTCGGGAAGAATGCCGTCGCCGACCTCACCGTGCGTATGCGGACGCTCTTGGCCGTGCGCGCCCAGATCAAGGCTCGTGGCACCGGTCCAGGCTGGTTGCGCGACGTCTTCGGCGACCGCTACAGCGCTAAAGACATCCTGCATGTTCTCGATGCATTGCTGGAGCCAGGGGTTTCCGGTCAGCCGCTGTCGCTTGATCCGTGGCTCGATGAGCTGGCGCGCGGCTTGATCCGGCTCTCGCCACGTGTGGTTGGCGACGGGCGGGATGCAGAAGACTGGGAACTAGAGGAGGACGATGGTGACGACAGTGAAAAATAGTCGGTCGGCGTGGGTGGTTGGCACGACCGGCAACGATAAGCCAATTCCACTTCTGCCACTTCCCCGCCTGATCCCGATTCTGGACGCGTTGCGGTCCGAACTCACGGACCATGCCTTCGAGAGCAGCGTGTACACCGTAGCGATGGAGTTGCGAGAGCCGCGACATGTTGTCTCGGCCGTCGCCTCCGCGATGCGGCAAAAGGTCAATGCGCGCAAGGTGCGGTATCGTCGCGATGAGTCGCTTGACGTGGACGACGACGAGCGTGACGAGGGTGATGGGATGCCAGCCGGGCCGGCAGCTGTTGACGCCTTTGCGGAGTTGGTCGCGTTGCGGGATGCACGCGCGCGATTCCTCGAGCGTCTTGACGCTGCTGCTGAGGCGTCAGCTCAACAGCCAACCCGGCGCGATCTTCTGCTGTTTGCCCGTCAAGCGCTGCAAGACCAGGCGCGCTATGACGAGACCGGGACCATGTCCGAACTCTATGGCTACGAGTGGAACGTGAATGAGCTCTACCACGTGCTGCGAAACTGGTTGGCAGAGGATGTCAAGAACGACGCGCTGAACAAGCGCGTGGAGCGGTTCCGCAACGTCCTGGACCAGGATGACGATCTGTCTCAGGCATTCGCCGACTATCTCGCCGCCCTCACCGACGTTTCGCTCAAGCATGCGCGCCAGGGGGAAGGCTATGTCCGCGAGTCAGCATAACCACGCTCTCCCGGGTGCGTTCCCGCGACCATTTCCAGGTCTGGTGGAGCTTGCACCGCGCCTCCGCCGCGAGGCGATTCGCGAAACATTGCTGGCGTTGCAGGAGGCGCGGCGTCCCGGGCTGACCGCGCTGGTCGCCGATGGCGGAGACCGCGCGGCCCGGCAGGCGCTCGCCGGGGAGATCGTGGTGGCGCTCGACGCCACCCTTTTTGACGCCGTCGCTGATCCCACACTGGACGGGGCAGAAGCCCCGGCGACGACCGGGCAGACACTGGTGATCCTTGATGGTGATGTCGCGCCTCGCCTGCAGGAGTCTGTCGCCATACGTCGGGGCGGGCACGGGCTGACCGTCATCATCATTCCCGGCAACGCCGTCCGCGCCATCGGGGAGCCTCTGGCGGCCGATCTGGTCCTCGGCGTGCCCGGCGGCCATCTCGAACCAGCCGGAGAGGCACCGCTTGCCACGGCGACGACGCTCCCCGCCGCGCTCGGCCTTGCGGCCAGCGAACGCCCGCTCCCGCGTGTTCCCGACGGCGAGGACCTGTACGCCACGCTCTGGACGTTCGTCACGCAATCGACCAGTCAGGGTGACGACGGCGCGCGGGCCATCATCCGCGCCTGCCAGCGGCTGGGCGCTGGCAGGCACCAGCCAGTTGTGCGCCGTGTGCTCGCCAGCAGGTGGCCGCGGATTCTCGACCACCTGCCAGCCACCACGCCCCACGCCGCGTTGGCCTGGGCCCGGCTCTTTCGCGATGCCGGTTTATCCGAGCCAGCCGAGCAAGTGCTGCTGGCCGCTCGCCGCGCCTTCCCGGACGATCAACGGCTCGCTCACGCTCATCTGACGCTGCGGATGCAGGGCGTCACGCCGTCAGCCAGCGACCTGGCGAGGCTGGACGCCCTGCTGGTGGCCACGCGCCGTGATGCGTCGTTGCGGCACGCCGCGTCGTACTTCGCGCACACGCTGGCTCGCGCCCAGCGTCGCGCCGGTGAGCTCGCCGCCGCCCGCACCACCATCGAGTTCGCCCTGCGCGATGATCCAGATAACGAGGTCCTGCTTGTCGAGGCCGGGTTGATCGCGGCGAACCAGGGTGACTGGTCCGCCGTCGAGACCTGGTTCCGCTCCGCCCACCTGCTGGCTCCTCGCTCCGGCGTCGTCCTCAATGCCTGGGGCCGCGCGGCGGCTATGGCTGGCGAACCCGACCGTGCCGCGCGGCTGCTGGCGCGCGCCCATACGCTGGAGCCCTGGAACGCCCGCCACGCGCTGGAACTGGCGCACCTGGCGAAGACGCGTGGCCTGCTGCACCAGGCGGAGGAGACGCTGATCGGTCTGCTCAATGACCCTGAGCCGGCCACCATGCGGCGCGTCCGCGTGGAACTGGCTGATGTCCTGATCGAAGCCGGAGCAGAACGCTGGGACGACGCCGAGGCCGTCTGTGACGACCTCGAAACGCTCGAAGACGCGCCGGGACCAGACGACATTGCCCGGCAAATCGGACTCCGTATCAAGCTGCGCATTGCTCGGGGCGAATACCGCGCGGCCGAAGCGCTGGCGCGCGACGAAGGACGCGCCGTCCGTGCCCACCTCCTGGCCGAAGAGATTACGGCCATCCTGGCACAGCGTGATCCTCATCGGGTCAGCCAGGTTCTCCAGAAGCTTGCGACCCTGCAGGGGCTCCCCGCCTGGCGCGCCGATCCAGCCACCCGCCGCGTCTGGGCGGCGCTGTCGGCCCGCACCTTGCTGCTGCGTGGCGAGGTTGCGCAAGCCCGGCAGATGCTGGACGACGAATTGGATCGGTCTCCACCGTTGCCCGTGCTGCTCAACGCTCGTGCCCGCCTTGAGTTGGATGCCGCCCATCAAGATGCTGCCGGGCTGATAGCGCCCGCCGCCCGCCGCGCTGGCACGCTGCTTCAGATCTCCCTGGCAGCCGACCCACGCAACGCCTACACCCACCGCGAGCTGGCGCGCAGCCTGGTGGACGGTGACCCAGCAAAGGGCCGGCATTATCGCTACGTCGCTGAAGCGGGGCTGGCGCTGACCGCCGGGGAGTCATCCAACCTTCCGCTGTAGATGGCCGTATCATCAGCGTGACAAACCGGAGGTAGCCATGGACCTCATCTCGCTCCTGCCTTCACCCACGCGGCATAGTCTTACGCTCTCCCTGCGGGCCATCACCCCGGTCTACCTGCATGGTGCAAATTCCAGCGTGGCTGCCAAGCAGGATGCCTCTGTGCGTGGCGCGCTCCATCGCTGGTTGTGGATCTTGGTGGAAGCGCTCGCGCTGCCGAATGGCAGACGGCCAACGACCATTACGATGGCTCACATTGAAGCGGGGATCTTTGGTACGACTGCCTGGACGTCAGGCCTCACTGTGCGAATTCAGCAGATCAAGCCCCCGCCGGGCCGTCCGGCTTCGGATGCGTGGCCCAGCGGCACAGAGTTTCGCATCGAGGTGCAACTGCGGCCAGGGCACCATGCAGCCTCTTCTCCGGAAGCGCTTGCCCTTGCCGGAAACTGCTGGTGCTGGGCCACGGTCGGCTGGCTGGGCGCGCGCGGACGCAAGGGGGAGGGTGTGCTGAATTGCGAGATGGCCGGAGGTGATCTTGCAGAGATGTTTACCGCGCATTGCGGGGAAACAGATGTCGCGACCGTCTGGGTTCCACCGGTCGATCCGTTGGCAAAGCAGCAGTTCCTCACTCGTGGCTTCCAGGGAGCTTTACAAGCGGTTGCAGCGCTCGTCCCTCAGGCTTCATTGCCCTCAGGAGCTGCTTGGCGTCCGCCCAAGGAGCACTGCCGCGCGTTGTAGGATTGGGCTTACCCCTGAACCTGCTCTATGCGAAATCGGCCAAACCCGATACCCCGCTTGGCTCCTATCCCATCAGTTGTGAGGACGGATGCAACGGCCGAGGCAGCTGCCTTAGCCAGGGACGGTTCGGGGGCGGCGATGACTACCCGAAATACCGACCCAGACTTCACGGCCAGATAGTGAATTGGTATTGGTTCATGCAGGGTCAACGGCTTCGGCGGAGGGGCAGTCCTGGGCACTGGCGCAAAGAGCTCCATAGCCGCCCGGTAGTATGACGTCGCCTGCGGTGTCTGGACGGCATGCTCCGTTTCAAAGGTCGTTGGGAACGCATCAAGAAAGCGCACTTCGCCGCGAGTGCCGCCTCGATCATCGTCACCACTGCGCGACGTTTGCTGGTTCAGCGGTGGGGAACCAAACAGTCGAGTAAAGAGTTGCCCCTTCTCCCGGCCTTGAGCGCCATCTGTCCAGGCACGAAGCGCTTGTCGAGTGGTTGCTGCTGAAGGCCAGCGTGCAAGCGTCGCCTCGAGCACCTCAACCTCACGCTCCCAGGGGGCGTCACCGATCGCGCTGGCAAGGAGCAGGCGCTCGAATTGCTCCAGCGGGGTTGGGGCAATCAGTTGCTTGGCACGACTTCGCTGCTGTGCGAACGAAAGCGGGCTGATTCCCGCCTCCGCAGCCCATCGCAACAGCAATGCGCTACGTGTCACGCCTTTGATTGCGCTGCCCGGGAGATAGGGCACCCCATAGAGCGGATGGAGCAAGAAGCCGGTCTCAAGCTGGTTCGCCAGTCCGGTTCCGATAAGCACCCGTTCCTCGGCGGTGGCTTCCAGCATGTAGACTGAGAAACCTCGCAACCCTGCTGCAATCCCTTGACGTTTCGCGATGCTACCCAGGATGGGGGCGTGCTGCTTCGCTAATGCAAAGGCGCGCAGATTGCTCGCCTGCTCCTCGATTTCAGCGGCCTTTTCGTCTTGCTCGTCCTGCTTCTGCTTGGGCTTCCAATGGTCGAACAACATGCCCTGGACGAGAAAAGGATGACGCGGCCCATCATGGTTGCGTACCGCACTGGCCAGTTTTTGTGGGAGTTTGGGTTGCCTCATCGTGCTGCCTCTGCGCCAGGGGTATCGACTGCCATCATTGCCCCGCGATTGTGTTGGTGATGGCAACATCAGTCTCGCTAGTTGCGTCATTGACGGCATCATCGGCAGTCTGCCCTGTGCCTCCAGCAGCCCTGCTCCACCGCTTCAGCCAGTTGGCATAGTGCTTCGCTTCAGTTGCAGCCCGGCGATAGGTGAGCGCTGATGTGGTCTTGTGACTGATCGCTGCCCCTAGCTGACCCTCGACACCTTGTCCTCGCGATGCGCTTATGGCGTGCGTAGTCCAACCGATGCCAGCTTCATCCGCAAGGAGCCACTCGGAGAGGTCAAGGGCAAGTCGCTTGTCCGGTTTCTGGGCCTCTGACTTGGTACTGTCTCCGTCCTTTGCGAGAAGAAAGGCGATCGTCCCCGCTAGCCCCATGTTCTGGATCATCGCCGGCAGGCTCTGCGCCCGACGTACGTAGGCCTCCACAGTTTTGGTGTCCTGGAGACGTTGCGGGAGACGGCTGATCGCCTGCATGGCGTAGTGGGCGCGCCACTGTTCGCGGCGGCGTGGTGAGACCACGCCGGGTGCGTCAGTTGGATGTGACTCGGTCATGATCGAAGCTCCTCTGCGAACCCACGGACGCCGGTCACTGGACGTTGTAGACCGTTCCAGCGGCAATCCCCCAGCCGATCGTCGATCCAGCTCCGATCTGGAAGCGGCGTGAATCCGCCAGAATGTAATCGCTGACGTACGGGATGACCCCGTCCAGATCCGGTACGTTCGGCGTTCCCTTTTTCGGGTCCAGGAAGCGCGCCTGGAGCGGGGCGTAGAGGATGGTCTCGGCTGGCAGCAGCTCCTCGTCCCACGGCCCCTGCCCCACCGTCCCGGTCTCAGGTTTGATCTGCACGCGCGTCGCGATATGCACTCCGCCCTCGACGAGATCGGCGAAGACATCGTCGTGGACGATCAGTAAGTCACGCTTCAGCTTCGCGCGGATGGCATCCGTCCCCGGTTGTGCTGCGCCAGTGAGCCACGTCGCGAACGGCTCGATGCGATCGTCCTGCCTGGGGAACAGCAGCATGTCCTGCAGCACGATGCGGTCATTCGTTACCAGTTCGCAGTCTTTGGCATGCAGTGCCACATCTTCTTTCGTGTCCGCCGGCCAGACCGCGAGCGCGTCGAGCATGGCGAGATCCGCCGCCTCAGCCCCTGAACCTGGCAGGAACGCCATCGTCCGCCAGCAGTCGCGGAGCGCCAGCGGGCAGGTCACCCAGCCGAAGACGCCGGCGAGCGACGCGACCGGGAATGCCAGCAGGCTGGCGTCGCCCACGGAGAGCGACCCGGCGTTGTCCCCGTTAGCGGCACCAGCACCGAACACGAGCTTCACGTCTGGATTGTCAACCTTCCCGGGAGCTGCGGCACGCAGCGAGCCCTTGAGGCTCGTTGACTGGATCATTGGCCACTGCGTCAGCGGGTTACGCTGAATCGCCAGATCCACGATGGCGCTTTCGGCGGCACCGACATGGCTCATCGTCTCCATATAAAGGAAGAGCAGCGCACCGCTCTGGAAGAAGGTCATGGGTTGTCACCTCTCCTCTGGCGTGCAGACGCCAGCAACTGCCAGGCCATATCCGGCCGGTCCCCAGGGCATACGAGCATCCAGCAGCGCCGTTTTTCCGTGGAATGTGTCCCAGAACGCGGCCGCTGCCTTCTGTCGCCCCTGCTCGTCATCCACCGCGATCTGGAAGAAATAGACGCTCCCCGCCGGCACGGCGCGGCGCAGGGGCTTTGGCTCGCCCGCCAGCAAGTCCCACCCGCTGACAGCCACCGGCTTGCCAACCGCGGCGGAGCGCAGGTGAAAGGTATGCTCACCAACCTCCAGTTGGCCGTTGGCTGAGACGGCGTCCGGCAGCCAGCCCTTGTGGAAGATGGCCGGTTGCAGCAGGACCAGGCGGATCCATCCCGTGCGCGCGGCGGCCCCGCTGGCCTCCTGAGCGGTTATTCCGGCGGGATCGAGGACATCCTCCATCTCCTGCGCCGGCTTGCTGGTATCCGCCTGCTCCACGAGCGCCACTTTCCCTTCGCCGCCCAGTGGCAGCCGCCACGCCACGCCCACCGGGTCGGGCGTGATCCTGGTGAGGAGTCGCGTGCGGCCGCCCGGCGTGCGGGGACGGACGAGATCAATCTCGTAGAAGTGCCGCTCTCGGGCCGTGCGGCGCTCACTAAGCGCGATTCCAGCGCGCCGCTCGTGCAAGACCGGCGGCTCCCGCTTGCTGAGGCTGCCGGCTCCTGTGAGATAAGCCCGGAGCGCGTCCAGGTCAATCCAGCCGGCCCCCTTCAGCTCCTCGAGCTCTACCGCTGTGGTAACCAGTGGCAGCGAGAGCGGTAGCTGTGCGCTACCCGCCACCGCAATTGGTGGTCCGGGGCTCCAGCGTGCCCCGGGCAGCAGCCCCGTGGCCCCCGCCCCGATCAGTGGGGAGAGCACCACCAGGTCCCTGGAGTCCTCTCGCTCCATCAGGTCCCGTGGGGCAACCACCAGCACCTTGTCGTCCCCGCCAGAGACGAACGGTCCGGTCAGCCGCAGCATCGAGCCTGGCTGCTCGGCAACGCCGAGTTCCTGGCGAGCATCCTGGTAACGCGGATGTCCGCCAGCCGCCGTCGTGTCAAGGTCCCGGGGTTGACCACGCAGCCAGCGGAGATACCCCGAGATACTTGCGCCATCAGCCTGTGTGCCGCCGAAGCGCTCCTCCAGCAGCAACGCGCGGGTGCCCCCCAGCATCGTCCCCGGCAACGGCGGAAAGATGGAGCGGGCCGTGTGCGCATCACCGGCGTCGAACGGGCGGCCGTCCCGGAAGAAGAGGACATCCAGCGCATCGAACGAGAGCCACATCCGCGCTACTCCTCGTCTTCCCGCGCCAGAAACTCGGCGGCGCGCAAGAGTTCGGTCAGTTCGCCCCACGTCGACGGGCGCTCTGCGGATGTGGACATCCGCGGATAGCGCCGGAACGTGCCTCCCTTCTGGCGTTCGTCAAGGGCCAGCCTGGTTGCTCTGAAGAGCTGCCGCAGCGCTTCCAGCGCGTCTGCTTGCTCCTCTTTTGGCCAGTCGCTGTTCAGGTGCCGGGCTGCGTACCACAGGAACAGATGCTCTGGCTGAGCATGCGTCTCCAGCGAGGGCGGAGCCGGCGCGCGCGTTCCCAGCCCCAGTGGCGAGGCTGGCTGGGGTGTGCCCAGCGCGGGGGCCAGGGCCCGGACATCAGTGAGCAGCCCGCGTGAAAGCAGTCCACTGGCAATGGCCTCGCTGACGGCGGCAAAGGCTCCGGCGGCGTCAATGTCCTCAATGCTGTCCGTGACGTGCCAGGGCAGGCCGGCGTCGATCGGCGGACCTGAGCGCTTGAGCACGCGCACCACGAAGGCGTTGCGCCCGTAGGCAGCCTTGGCTACTTGCTTCAGCGCTGCGTGCGCCTCACGGATAACGCCGCCCAGAGGGGCCGACACGTGCGCGATGACGATGGCCGCGCTGATGCTGGCCTGCGCCCCGAGCAGCAACTCACCGTTCTCTGTGGCGTACCGGCAGAAGGCCTTGCGCAGGGTGTCCGCCAGCGGCAGGGCCGCTTCGCGGGAGGCCAGGGCCAGGACATCATCGCCGCCGCTGTAGACCAGCCAGGCACCACGCGCCTCGGCCTCGACAAGCTGCGGTGCTTCCAGCAGGGCGAAGGTATGCCCAGCCTCGGCCAGTGCCATCTGCGAGAGCGGTCCGGGCGGGCGACGCAACGTCAGCGCCCCGGCGCGCTTCGGATCAGCATCGAGCCCTCCTGCGACCACCGGATCCAGCAACTCCTGAAACGTGGCGTTGTGAACGCCACGCAGCCACTCGCCGATCTTGTCGCCATCGAGCGCGAGGACCGCGTAATAGTGGGCGGGCGGGCGCACGTCCGTACCTGGCCGCGCCTGTGCCCACGCCTGCAGTTCTTCCCAGACCATCTTGAAGCAACGACGTGCCTCGCCAAGGGCCAGTGCTGAGACCTCGCCCTGTTTCGCCTCGGCATGTGCGGTTTCGGTAAGGCCAAACTCACGCTTGACCGCCTCCACCTGGTAGGCATTGGGGTCGAGCCATGAGCCATCCAAGGCGTCCAGCGCTTGCAAATCCAGGGCGCGGTCAGCGACGCTCAGGCCTCGCGGAACATTCGCCGGTATGCGATCCCCGGGCTGAACCGCCTTATTCAGTTCCTTCAGCCACTCGTCAAGCGCCACCTCCACATATTCGCCCTCCTCGGTGCCTAACGCGTCACGCAGGCGCTTGCGGAATGGCGCTGTCGCCACGGTCGCCGTCGAGGGGAAGCGGTGGTAATCGAAGGTGAGCAGTTCTTCATGTGCCCACGCCCGGGCACCTTCTGCGCCTCGCGCGAAGTATGCCTCTCCGGCCAGCCGCTTCATGACGCAGGGTGCGCAGAGCTGCTCACCTGACCGGATGCGGCCCTGGAGCTTGTTGGGATGTCCGACGCGGGCCAGCGTCTGCCAGAATGCGCCGGTCTTGACGCCCTCTGGGCGCAGGGCTGTGCGCGCTGCGCAGAGTGTGCAGAGGCCGCCTGCCGTGCCTTCCGGAGCCTGGGCGAAGTCGCGCCGATTCTTGCGCGCCGTCAGCAGCCGGGCCGCCAGTTCGGCAGCCAGCGGAAAGCCGGCCCCCGTGCCAACCGCACCCAGGCTTTCTGCCTCCCGCACCCACCGAAGCCAGGCCTCGTTCACACGATCCGGCCCAGCCATGACCGCCAGCCGCTCCTGGTCCTTGCTGGCGCTCTCCCACGGAACCAGGGCCCAGAAGACATCACTGGTCGCCAGTTCGGCAATCTGGGCATCCCAGAGCTCCAACCACGCGGCGTGGCCGGGATGCAGCGGATAGGCATCCTTGCTGTTTGCGGCGGCTTCCAGACGCGCCTTGACCGCACCGGCGACCTTGTCGCGAGCAGCGGCAAGGCCAGCGAGCGCTGCCTGCGCCAACGCCTCGCCCCGCGCTTGCGGCACGACCGCCGCAAAGATGTTCGGTAGGCTGGCGATCTCCAACAAGTCTTTCGGTGACGTGATGTTGATGCCTTCGCCCCGCAGCCAGAGATCGACGAAGGGATGTCCGCGCAGGCTGGGGGTGATGATGGCCCACGGACCCAGTTCCTGGATCACCGCGCGTATGGCATGCCAGATGAAGTACGCGTAGAGATACGACCCCATCCACAGGTCCTGCGTACGCCGTGCCTCACCGATGTACTCCTGCACTGATGCCAGCGAGAAGAGCAGGACGGCTGGCTCGTCCCCAGCCGCTGCCACCGCCGCGCGCAAGGCGCTGACCGCCTCGACCGGATCGGGATAGGCCGGGTGCGCCAGCGGCGACCGGGTGCGCCAGTCACCATCAACGCGTGCATCCCCATCCGGCGCACGAACGGCATCTGGCAACAGACACCAGACCGCCAGCGCCAGTTGCCACAGCTCATGGGTATCCTGGACGTTGCCCCTGATGCCATCAATGGCTTCCCGGACCTCGTCCTCGCCTGGAAGCACTATCGGGGCGCGTTGCGCTCCCCGGCCGGCGAAAGGATGCGCCACGCTCGCAAGCTCAAGCGCCGTCCACTGGTCATCTGGCCCATCCCCGGGGAAGAGATCTGCGGCGGCTGCTCGCAGGACGGCGCGCTCAACAGCAGGCACAGCAGCGGTTGGCGGCAACCCTGTCAACTGCTGATACAGGGCCTGCCCCCGCGCGTGCGCGTCATCTGCCGATGCGAAGCGCGCGGCATCGGGCGGCGACCAGAGCAGTGCCAGAAGAACGGCGGGAAGATCCACCGGGACATGAGCACTCATGCACTCGCCCTCATCGGCAAGACGATTGGCAGTCGACGCTCATAGCGCGCCGCAACCTTGCAGGTTTCACGATGAATGGCCACAGTATACACTCCTGCAGGTGAGGTTTCGTCTGCTTCAGCCGCAAGACGTGATTGAGTGCTAGCGCTGACGGCTCCAGCGAAGAGCTATAGCAAGAGAGCGAGCGATAGCGCGCTCGCTGACATCGCCGTTCGAACAACAGAAGTGGGGTTGGCCCAATGGGCGACGAGGCTCGAGAGCATATGGCCACAGTGGACCACGCAGACCCGTTTGTGCTGCTGATTTACCCAGTCGGGAACAGTGATCTGCAACTGATTGACGACGACGGCTCACTCAAGCCTCTGCCCCGTGGATCAGATTTCCGCAGTGTCGTCGGCGCGCTTACCGGCCGTTCATCGCCGGCTCAGATGCCAGAAGCACTGCGGGCTGTTGTGCTAAACGAACAGGGTGAGTTACGCCGTCCGGCGTTTCCGATTCTCACCGCCGTCTTGCGTCACATCGAGCGGGAGCGCCGCGGGCAACTCATCCGGGTGATCCCGATTCTGAGCGATCAAAACCCGCCACGACCTTCAGATACCATCGGCGTCAATCTGGTCTTCTCCTCGTGGCTGGGTAACACCCAGGCCTTTGGTGACCGGGTCGCGCTGGCCCAGCCGCAGGTGTTGACGGACAATCCGTCCAACTACGACGTCATGGACATTGCGTTCTCAGAGATTGCTGCCCGGCTGGAGTCGCAAATCGCTGCGGCGTCCACGTGCTATATCAGTGCCACTGCGGGTACTCCCGCCATGACGTTTGCCCTGGCAGCCACATTCGGGCCCGACGCACGCATCACCTTCCTGTACAAGCCCCAGTTGCTGGACACGGTGGAGCGGATCGAGCACTTCCGCCGGGCACCTCGCAAACGCGCTCTGCACCTGCTTGACGCCGCGCTGGCGCGCTTCGATTTTGATGCGGCGCGCGAACTCCTTGCTGCACCAGGCAGCGGCTTCGACTCTGACCGTGACGACGTGCGCGAGGCACAGGTGCATCTTGACGCGGCCGCATCCTGGCGTCGCGAGCTTTATGCAGAAGCGGCGCGGCACGCGACGGTTGGCCGACTACATCGTCAGCTTCCGGTCACCCGCGAGCTCACAGCGGCGCTCAGCGCCCTGCATGAGCCGCCAGCCAGAACGGAGTGGCCACATTTCTGGCGGTACAAGCTGATCGACATTGCGGCCCGTCTGCAGATTGCTCGCATGCAGGGTGACGTACCAGGCTTCATCATTCGGCTTCGCCACTTCCTCGATGTCTCGCTCCTGTACGGGCTCTGCTGGTACCAGCTGTCGGACGACGTGCTGGGAGAGGTGATTCGGGTGGATGACGCACTCTGGAAAAGCCTGGCGGTTGACGGCAACTGGTATGGCCAGGACTTCCGCGAGGGGTACCAGCGAACTACGCTGCTGGTGTGGCGCGCTCGTCACCCCAGACTCGGGGATACGCACATCGGCGAGATGAAGCGCTGGATTCAGTGCTGCATGCAACTGCGTGATCTCCAATTGCGCGAACTCCGGAATCAACTCACGCATCTCACGGCGGTCTTCGAGCGCGACCACCTCGACACGTTTGTCCGCGAGCAGTTCCCCAAGCCGCGTCCGGGGCTCCCGCCAGATGCAGGCACTGCACTGCTTATGGCACTCGTCATGCGGACCCTGGAGGCCTTGCCGCAACCTGCTCACGAGGAGGTCATAGCCTTGCTCGATGAGTGGCTGACGATTCCGCGCCGGGTCGCGGACGATCACGGCCTGAACGAGCCGATGCACAGCACAACGATGCGCCGCCACCTCGCGGAAGCGGCTTACCCGGCCTCGGCCTGGAACACAGATTTTCAGCAGGCAGTTGACCAAGAGTATGAACACAAGATAGCGAGGGAAGTGGGAACAATGGAACGCACGCTCCCCGACAGAAAGCGTGCAGTCGCTGATCAGGTCACTGCCGCTGCGGATGCGGCCGCTGTCGAAACGCTCGATGTGGCGCGCCTGACAGCGCTGCGCCGGGCTATTGAGGGCGTGGACGCCTCGTCGCTTCGCGCCATGGTGGAGATCTCACTGATCAACGCGAGCCTTGGACGAGAGCGTGGGAAATGGCTGCTACGCAGGAGTTTCCATGACGCCGCGCCGGGTCTACCAGTGGGGAAGACCCGCCAACTTGCTGATCGCTTTGCCAATGCAAGCGTCGAGCAGCGCGTGACCATTCTCCAGGAACTTCTCCAATAGTCCACCCTGTACGGATCGCCTTGCTGGACCTGGTTGGCCTGAATCCCACGGCGCGGATCTCTGCCGTCGCTAAAATCCCGGGAGATTCGCGCAAGCGGAGAATTCCGCGAACGTACGCGATAAAACCGATCATCTGGAAGAGCCTGTTACCGTAAACCAGGGCATTGTTGGCCTCTCTGGCCAGAGATCCGCGCAACACCCTGCAGCACACGGCCATGACTACAAGGGGTGGGAGCATGCTAGGGGTGGGCAGTACTGTTGGTGGTAGTCTTGATGCCGCTCTGGGGATAGGGTCAGAATCGTCGTCGCGCTTCGGTGCGTTAAAACAAGTTGATGACTTTCGCCACTCTCCAAAAATCGAATGTCAGAATCGTCGTCGCGCTTCGGTGCGTTGAAACTGCCAACCGGAGTAATTCGTCCAGACGACTTCTTCCAGTCAGAATCGTCGTCGCGCTTCGGTGCGTTGACCCCCAAAGGGTGAAATCGCCAAGAAGGAAGTAGCTTGCGATCGCCCCCTGACCGGACTCGTCGCCTCGCTATTGGGTATCACCTCGCTTGCAGTTGCGTACACTCAACGAGCCACTCAGTTCCGCGGTTGGCCAATGTGCGTCAGAGGGTGCGCGATGCGTGCACGGCAGACCAGGTTCGCCAGTGCCATCTCCTGGACGCCGCGCCGCAAGAATGACCACACGCTATTGCACAACTCGCGGATGAATGCGCGAGCGCCGACACCACAACGGTTGCTGCCCAGGGACTCCAGTGTCTCCACACGTGAACGTGCACCGGGAGCTGAGCTGGCCCGTGTCAGGCCGTCGTGTGATGCGTGCTCTCTTGTGGTAGCGCGGCGAGGCTCCCGGTTGGCGGATCGGCCTTGCCGGGCCGAGGGAGCACGCCATGCTGAATCTCAAACCTGCGAGATGCCGCTGGCGTCTCGGCCGCCCGCTGGCAGGTGTGCTACTCGGCGCAGCCGCGCTCGCCCTGACTGGCTGTACCCGCGTCGAAAGCCCCGCGCCGGTGATGTCCGCGCCCAGTGTCCCGGTGCGCGAGCAGACGTATGAGATCGGAGACTGGTGTGGCGGTGCCTGCCTGGGGCTGGAGAACTGGCCGTATCAGGTCAAGGACGGGCGGCTCCTCTTCGCGCTGATCCTGGCGTATGACTACGCACCAGCATGGCGTGAACTGGCCCAGGCGTGCGCCGCTGGCGACGCCACGGTGCGCACAGGAGCGATGTTCAGCGATCACAGCGTCGCGCACTACGACGTGGTGCGGAATGAGATTGTCGTCGATCCCAGTTTGCTGGCCGAGCCGGAGACGGTGCTGGCGGCGATCCTCGCCCATGAGGTCGCCCACTGCGCGCAGCGCGCCGCTGCCCGTGTTCCGGATGCAGCGAGCTGCTTCCGGCGCGAACTCTTCGCGGTGGAGTGGGAGACCCATGTCTACGCGAGCCTGCCACCCTCTTCCCATTGGACAGCCTGGGTCATGGGACTCGAATTGCGCCATGACCGCTGGCAGGATGGGACGCTGGGCGACCTCGTGTTGACGACATGGCAGGACGCCTGCCTCGGGGAGGACTGGAGCGATGCGGCCTGACCTGCACCGAGATGGGGCATGTCAGGCCTGAGCCACGTCTCCCCTCTCGTTAGGAAGCAGCGAGCCATCACCTTGACCAGTTGACCAGGAGGGAGCGAGATGAACGAGACCGGGCCGCGGACGTTGCCGCCACTGACCCCGGCGGCCGCGCAGATGCTCCGACGGGCGGCGCAGCTTGCCGAGGGCAAGGCCGTGCTGCTTGATCACGTACTGTCGGCGGCAACGATCAGTGATGACCGGCCCGTGCCGCCGGTGGCCGCTCGTCCGGCTGAGGAGTTGTGGGCCGCGCTGGAGCGCGCCCGGAGCCTTGCAACGGCTGGTGGCGCTGCCGACGAGCCGGTGACTCACCTGCACCTTGCCTGGGCCGCGCGTGAGGAGCAGGCGCTGGCGGCCGGGCTGGACCTCAACCGCCTGCGGTTCGCACGGTTCCTGGCGCAGCGATTACGCGGGCCTGCGCCCCAGCACCTCAAGGTGCCTGCGGATGCCCTATCGCGGCTCGCACTCGATGTGGAGGAGGGAGAACGATGAACGACATCACCCAGGTCACCCGTCTGCTCGACGAGATGGAGCTGCGCTACCAGCAGCAGGGCGAGCGGAGTGTCGCGCTCAGCTTCAGCGGAAAACACACCAGCTACGATCTCTTCGTGGTCTGTCTGGGCCCGCTGTTGTCCGTGATGGCGACGGCAGATTCACGGCTCCCGGCCGGGTGCCTCGATGAGGCCATCCGGCTCGCCAATCACCTGAACGCGGAGCGCATCGCGTGGGGCGCTTTCTGGGTGCGACCAGAGCAGCGGGCGCTCGGCTTTGAGCTGGCTCTGCCGTGTCGTGCTGGCGTCTCGCGCGAAGACCTGGAGATGGCATTCAGCGCCATCCCGCTCAACCACTTCTGGCCAGCCTTCGCGCGGGTGGCCTGGGCTGGCCTGGATGCGCGGCAGGCGTTAGGCTCCATGGACGAAGCTCCCCGTTCCGCGGACCACCACGCGTCGCCGGGCGATGTGGCTGAATCCGGGTCTGATCTCGAACCACCGGTGATGTTCTGACGACCTACTGCACGTATTTCATCCAGAGCGCGATAATCGGTGCGTCGCTTGCCAGTCTCCACGAGAGCGCTCTGGCTGGTGACGACCGGCACCCAATCCAGCCACCTGTGACGGAGGGATGGCGTTGACGTCAGGGCCTGATCTGGCCATCTTTGACCTCGTGCTCACGGCCTCGGGCCTGACGGTGTTCGGTGAGCGGTCATCGGCATCCCGGGCGCTGAATGGCTCCCTGTATCGCCTGCTCGACACCGTCGATGGCGATCTGGGTCGGCTGCTGCATGATGTGGACAAGCGGTTTTTCACAGTTTCTCCGCTGCGGCGTGCCTCTAGTGACGAGCCAGTTGGTCGGAGAGTGGCTGTTGGGGAGCAGGTACGCGCGCGGATCGCCACCTTGCACCGCTCCGCGACGATGGCTATGCACGAGGCGCTGACGCAGGCGGCGTTCCAGGGCCGCTCGCTCAACCTGGATGGACGCGAGTTCGCGGTCACGGCGGTGGCCCTTGCCCCTGGCCTGCTGCCTGGCACGCCTGCCACCACCACCTACCAGCGCCTCTACGACGCCGCGCCGCTGAGCACACATATCACGCTGCGCTTTCTCTCGCTGGTGCGTTTCCGCAGCTCGCGGGGGGCGCTCCCGCCGCCGCTGACCGCCCCGGCCAGGGTCTTCGGTGGGTACCTGAGCTGGTGGCAGACCTTTGGCGGCTGCGAGCTCCCAGGGGTGGACCGGGCCATGCTGGCGGACCTGATCCGCCTGGAGGCCGAAATCCCGGCTGATGGGCGGCCGGTGTTGCAGGATGGTGGCGGCGCAGGGAAGGCTGAGTTCCTGGGGACGTCATACTACGCTGTTGCTGGCGATGAGCTGTTTCGCAAGGGCGTTGCCTGCCTGGCGCTCTTCGCTGCCTACTGTGGCACCGGCAGTGCCGCGGCGATGGGGATGGGGCAAACGTGGCCGCATCTCGAAGGTTGAGCACGTTTGCCGGGAACCCCGTGATGATCGGGAGCCGTTGCCAACAGCCTGGAGGCTGTCCCGGAGGGAGTTCAGCGGGCCATGCCGCCCTGCGGATTGATCACCTCAACGTGGCTGAGAGGCTAGGCATGGTGCGGATCGCGAGGAGGGCGGAAAACCGGGGAGACCCGCGCAAGGGTAACTAATCGCGTACGTACGCGAGGAAATGGCCCGCTCGTTGCCGCTGGAACGGTGCGACGGGCTCGAAGCGGCCTCGGCTTTCCGGAGATTCGCGCCGCATGTCGGGAAGGATGGCCCCGAATACAAGATATGGTATAGTCAATACTATTATAAATACCTTCGGTGGTAGGATTGACGAGTCTGCTGAGGCGGGGTCAGAATCGTCATCGCGCTGCGGTGCGTTGAAACCTGATCTATTCGAACAAGTCGCCAACCGGTTGTTCAAGTCAGAATCGTCATCGCGCTGCGGTGCGTTGAAACTGGCCGGTCGTCTGGTTATACACCAGTGGATACCAGTCGTCAGAATCGTCGTCGCGCTGCAGTGCGTTGAAACTCCGGTGTCTGGCAGCCGTGCCAGGTATGAGTGAATCCATCCGTCAGAATCGTCATCGCGCTTCGGTGCGTTGAAACTCAAGAACGTCTTTCGCGCTCTGTCCGGTGTCCTTTCGTGTAAAGGTCGGCTTTGCGTTGTGGTGGGTTGAAACCTCGCCTGGCAGATCGGGCTGCAGATGATCGTGGTGTCGCGTCACACTCGCCTTTGCGCTTCGGCGCGTTGAAACGATCATGACTTCGCCATGAACCTGCTCGAAGAAGACCCAGTCACAATCGTCATCGCGCTGCGGTGCGTTGAAACCATCCGTTGTTTACCACTTGAGCGGCTTGGCTCCTCGCATCAGAATCGTCGTCGCGCTGCAGTGCGTTTTCGTTTCAAAAACGACCGTTCTTGAGACACTCAGGAAGGCCCTAGTATCTGCTCAGGTTTACGCAGAAATAGATGTCGCAAAACTCGGTTCAAAATCAAAGTTTCACTACTTGCTATTCGCTCCAAGTTTTGAGACGATCGAGGAATGGAGATTGGCTACGCCCGGGTCTCAACCGGGGAACAGACGCTTGACCTGCAACACGACGCGCTCACCAAAGCCGGCTGCGGCAAGATTTATCAGGAGACGGCCAGTGGAGCCAAGGCGGATCGGCCGGTTTTGGACGAGGTCCTTTCCTATTTAAGAGGGGGGGACACACTGGTGGTCTGGCGGCTCGATCGTCTGGGTCGCTCCCTGGAGCACCTGATCGACGTCGTCGCCGCGTTGGCGGAGCGTGGCATCGGCTTCCGCTCCCTCACCGAGCAGATCGACACCACGACCTCTGGTGGCAAGCTTGTCTTCCATGTTTTCGGCGCGCTCGCCGAGTTCGAACGTGACCTGATCCGGGAGCGCACACATGCCGGGCTGGCGGCCGCACGATCACGGGACGAGTGGGCGGGCGACCAAAGAAACTCACGGATCCCAAGCAACTCGAGTTGGCGCAGTCGCTCTACGCCAGCGGGCAGACCGATGTTGCGACCATCTGCCGCACGCTCGGCATCTCCCGCGCCACGTTCTACCGGCATTTGAAGCTGCAGGATCGCGCTGCTCCAGAGGAGTTATCACAGCCCGGGTCTGCTGAGGTTCAGTCAGTGGCACGACCTCGCCGAGTTCCTGGTGAAAGGCTGCTCGCTGCCACTGCCGGCGATCTTCGCCTAGCGCATCGAATGGTGTTTCCCAGTCGGCATCGACCGGAGCAATGTGCTGAATTTCATGGTGTAGGAGCGCCATCAGCACCGTGCCAAGGTCCATACACGCGCCGAGCAACGCTTCGTTGAGCGGGCCGCCCAGCTGACGCATGCCAGGCGTTGTCGTGCTCACTTGGACCATCATCAATCCAGAGGGATGCGCGCCCTTGTTGAGGGCCTGAACCTTCTCTTCAACGACATTCAGGTTGCCCAGCAGCCCCCGTTCGCTTTTCCCGTGTCTCCTGATCCCGCGGAGGATGGTGCCTTGCGAAGGTTCTCGGGCTGGCTGTACTCCATCCGGGCTGAACCATTGCTTACCAGCCTCCTCGTTGAAGCGCAGATACACCATCTGTTCCCACGTCTCCGCCATGTGCCGAAGCAACCCATAGGCTTGGGAGTAGTAGCCAGCGAGGGCGGCATCGAGTGCCAGTTTGGTGGAAGCGAGTGCGCCAGCTGCAAGGTTGAGCCGGACGCTCCATGACCAGTACGCGTCGCTGGATTCGTCTTGCGGCCATTCGTGTTCCCGACGCAATGTCTGGTCGTAAAGGGTGAGGTAGCCATACCAGTTCGCCACGGCGTCAGGCATCGCCTCAAGGGCTTTTCGTGTGTACGTAGCCTCCTGAATGTGCAGCGTGCGATATCCCGCGTGAACCTCAGGAGGTGTCGGGAGAACATGCTTACAGACCCGCGGGCCGTCAGGCGCAATCTTCACCATATCGGAGAATCCTTCGTCATGAGTGTTCTCTCCTGTGATCACGATGATGAAGGGCCCGAGATCTCGGGCCCTTCACGGTGCCTACCAGAGGGTGCCGGGTTCCTCGTCAAGCGTGGGCGTGCAGCCGTTGCCATTGAACGGACACCACTCACATAGTGGTGAGGGCGTTGCCGGCCACGTCGACTCGGCCGTGATGGCGGCGAGGGTGCGCTTGACTTCCTCCCAGTCATCCACGCAGCGCGCCTGCGTCAGTTCACTGGTGCGGACGTGCTCCTTGGCCAGGTACAGCTCGGTGAAGAGCACGGGCACGAAGTCCTCACCAGGGAAATGCCTTTTGATGAGCGGCCGGAGGACGAAGCGGGTAAGGACCGGGGCGAATACTGAGGCGTCCAGGTTCTTGCCGGTCTTGTAGTCGACGACCTCGATGAATGGCGCGCCGTTGCTATCCGTGCGCAACAAGATCAGGTCAACCACGGCTCCCAGCGGGATCGGGGTGGAGCCGTCTTCCGGGGAGTAGGTCCGCTCCAGGAAGTGCTCCACCCCCAGGGTCTGGGCGTAGGGATCCAGGGACGACAGCCCGTACGTGATCCACTCCACGACGTCAGCCACGTCACGTTCCCACTCCGTATCCGAGGCGTAGTCGGCACGAAGCAGGCGTGGAGCCACCAGAGCGCGGAGATCCGCCGGCATGCTGGCCGTCTCCATCCACTCCCGGCCGCAGATCTTGAGAACGGCGTGCGCGGCGTTGCCCTTGGCGAGCGCGGGGCCGAGTTGATCCGCCACGGGACGACGTTCCACCACCTTCAGGCGGAAACGGTGGCGACACTGCTGGAAGAGTTCCAGGTGCGAGGGGTACAGGCGGCGCGGGTAAGCGGAGCGTGAGCGGGTAGGGGTCTCAGACATGGTGATGTCCTCCTCTGTTGGGGAGGCTCCGCCGTACCGTGATACGATCTGCATGTACACGGCGGAGCTTCGTGGTTGCGTGCGTGTAAAGGACGGTCGACCTGTTCCAGAGGTCGGCCGTTCGTGTGTTCTGCGTCTCAGGGTCCTCTTGGCATGGTCATCGCTCCTTTCTTCGTCGGAGATCGTCGCGGTCGTTGGTCGAGGGGCATTGGCGCGCGGCCGTTCGACCGACGCGGCACGGACGCAACCAGGGCGCTCGATCCGCCACGCCCGGCTCTGCTCTCCCAGACGGTGATCTGGGGATAGGGGATTCCACGCGCTTCCAGGGTGACTCCCGCGCGCCGCCCGCCAATCCGTGCGGGGGAAGCCCACATGCCTCCCTCCCCAACACCACCAACCCGACGAGCGAAGCAACGGAAAGACCCCGGTCTCCGTCAGGCGCTTGCACCGCGCAACACTCACCACAAGGAGATCCAGAACCAGCCACCGCCGTCCCTGGTGTATCCGTGCTGACGGGCAGAGTTGGTGCAAGGAGGACACAGGAAGCCACCGGGCGGACGGCCACCGCCGGCACCGGCCCGGACAGGCCTGGGTCGCCTCGGAGTGAGCATGGCGACGGGAGGGTTGAGCTTGGTCTCACGCAGATTCGGGTCTACGGGTCGGCCCTTCTTGAGGCCCCAATCATCAACGCACGGTTCGGTGTCATGGGGATCGACGGCATCGCGGCTGATGGTGGCCACGTCGGCTTTCAGCCCCTCCCATTCCTCCGAGCGCCCGACAATAGGTGATCGCCCACGACCGGCCTACCGGGGATGCGAGCCGAATCCGCTAGCAACCAGCCACGTCTGCCGGTGGACGGATGAGTGGTCGGGCGACGGGAGGATGGAAGTGACGGCAAGCATGCCGAACCCAGGAGCACGGTGATTGATCGTCACGGAGCCGGGTGATGATCTCTGGCTGAATGAGGCCAAGGTCACGGGGCTGGCGGCGGTGGTTGCGCCGGATGCGGAGCAGGTGAGAAAGGTGCGCTCAGGAGACGTCGGCGAGGGCGTCCTCGATCGTGGCATGGCTGGGGAACGAGAGCAAGGGCACTCGCCGGACCAGGACAAAGGGGAGGCATAGCTATGAACAAGCACACGCACATGAACCAGGGCAATCTGGCATCGTCGTTGAACCAGGAGCTTGAACCATGAACGAATCCCCAGGGAACTCCGGAACTCCGTGGTTTCGTCCTCCCCACTCCCCCCCGGTGGCCCCTGCCAGCGTTCAGGTTCGGGTGGCAAATGTTCTGAAATCTGTGCCAGACATTCGTCAGGTGTGTGAGTGGAGTCGCACGTTGGACCAGGGTGAAATCAGCCTCAAACACCAACTGAACCAGGAGCTGCAGCTGTGGGCAAAACAATTCAGCTAGCTGCATGGATCCCATGATGGCTTCTATGGCAAAACGACCCACCGGCAGCTCACCAAACTCGTCAACACGAGCAGGATGACGATGGCGACCCACCAGGGGCTGGCCCCAAGAGTCCCGGCTCAACGATCTTGCCCGGGGAGGCCAAGCCCTTGCCGGAGGTTCGTCCAGATGGCTGGTTGACGTACCCCTAGGGGATCTCGATCCTGACCGAACGGGCGTCAGGCCGGCTGATGTTCAGCGTCATGAAGACCCGTGAGCACTGGGAGCTAGAAGATCCGTTTGATGCTGACGAGTTTGATGTGTCGGAGCTGTGGCACATGCAGGATGCCACCTGGACGCTGTGGAGCGAGCAGGTGACCTACATCATGATGCCGCATACGACTGCGAAGAAAGAGTGGATGCAGATCTGGATGGTCAGCATTGGGGGATTGCCCGAGCCCTTGTGCCTGGATTACGACGTACCAGGTCACACGCTTTCGCTTACCCCTGCCGATCTACCTCAAGCACATGGACGACCCGAATGTGTTGTTCATGTACAGCGTGCTGTAGGCCGCTCGCGGGGGGAATACTTTCGGTGCTTGCAGGCTGACGTACCAGTGTGCTTGTACATGTCGGTATGAATTCAAAGCAGTTGCGTACCTGGTATGTATGTATACCCGTATGCTTGTCTGTGCTTGTACCTACTGATGATTTTCCCCTGGATCAGCGAGTCCTGTGGCCTGCTGACCCCCCGAAGGTATGTTGACCTTGTATTGTTCATAGCTATCTGGTATCTTACTTGATACCACCCTTGACGTTAGTTAGTACTCTTGGGTGGGTAACCATCTTGTCTCCGTCGCGCAAAGCAGACATGCCAAACACCAGCGTGGCCTGGAAGGGCCCCACTGGTGTTTTTGTTATCTACGGCCATGCTGGCAGGGTGAAGACGAGCTGATTCGTCAACCAAGCGGATCCGCTGGATAGGGGATGCGAGGCTGGCACATTAGCCACACAGTATTGCGGCGGAGTCTGACATGCATCGGCTCGACTCGTACCGCTATGACTGCCCAACTGTATCTGGCAGGATAATTCCTCGTCACCGTCCGGCGGCCCGCGCTCGATGTTGTTCGTCATCACCATGTAGATCTCGCCGCTGACCGGATTGTGCTCAATGTCCTCCGGGCAGGTTCGCTGCACCGCGCGCGTTGATCAGCACATCTACCTGGCTGGTGAAGCCATTTTCTGCCGCCAGCGGTCCCTCACCAAAGGTCAGCGGCACCCAGGAATCGGAGCCATCCTCAGAGAACGTGGCCACGTAGAGCGTGCCCTCGTCCAGGAGGTCCATTTTGGCCGCCCGGTCATCCGGGTTGAAGGCGTTTGCACTAACGAAGCGCTCGTCGTCGCCGGAGTAGACGGCGATGCGGCCATCCGGCGCGACGACCAGGTTCACGGCCTCGTGCTTGAAGCGACCGAGCGCTGTGCGCTTCTTTGGCTGAGCTGAATTGAGGGATCGTACGGGTCGATCTCGACGGCCCAGAAGAATGCGAGCGCTGTGGCCCGGCAGGCTTTGTTGCTGGGTAGCCTTGCTGTCGTACATGTTGCTGACCTACGTAGTTCCTGAGGTCCACGCACAGTTTGGATTAGCCTAACCCTGGTACGTACCACAGATAATCAGTAAGACTCGCGGGACCAGGCTAATCTCCACGGTTTCCCCGCTTCCGTTTCTACGTCCTGCTCCGCGTGTCCACAGAGGGCGAAGGGGCGAGATTATCCCGTGTGCGCGTGCGCGGAGGACGGGTGCGGAAAATTTGCCAGGCTCAGACCCCACCCATTGATAGGCTGGAGGGAGGGGGATATCAGGACGGCTTCGAAAATATGGGTCTGCTGGCATAACCCGTAAATGGATCTGCGGCACGACGTTGCGGGTCAACCAGTTGCCCGGAAGACCTCGTCAATCATGATGACATCACAGTCCAGGGCAATCCCTGCGATGTGGTAGCAGAACTGATCATCTTCCTTGATCGCCTTGAGGGACATGGGCCCCAGCACGGTCTCCAGGGTGCTGCCCTTGGTCAGACCAAAGAAGCTGTGCTGGCCGCCGAGCTGGGCGATGTAGTCGCCGATGACCGCCGACTTGGCGGCACCCGGGGGGCTGATGACCAGCAGGTTGGTGGCTGCCACCGTGGAGTACGCCAGGTAGTCCACCAGCTCATCCCGCTGGATGAAGGCGGCCTTCGTGGCATCGACCAGACCCTTGAGACGTGTAACCGCAGTCGTCATGTGACCTCCTAGATATCCCGGCAACGATTGCCCGGGTTGAACCCAATGAAGCAGAGCCCAATGAGGATGGACCCCAGAAAGAAGCTGACCAGGATGTAGAGCAGGATGGGAAAGAGGATGATGCCCTTGAGAAATTCCCCCCAGTCGCCAGCCATCCCGACGGGGATCATCATGACGATGACCCCCACCCAGACGAGAGGGAACCCTGCGACAAACGCAAGCTCCCAATTGGGAATGACGGCACCCAGCAGGTTCAGGACAAACCCGATGATAATGATCGCCCAGCCCACCTGCTCCGCGAGACTCCACCCGTCAACCATCGTTCCCCTGTCCTTTCACAAAATGAATGCAATCACGCCGTCCTCCGGGTTGTGGATGGCGTGGATGATAAGCTGCCGGCGGCGAGTGCCTACTTTGGGTGTCAAGTGATCGTCGATGATCGTGATCCATCGCCATGAGCGTTGCCGTTAAAGCGTCGATATGCGCCTGTATGACCGCTCCGGCTCGCTCGGTAGGCGGCCAATACATCTTGTTCATGGTGTAGATGCGTGGAGCACGTTCATGGTCAAAGACGATGTTGGTAATCCCCCTTAGGGGGTAGCTGCCTGGAACTCCTCTTCGTTCTCGACCACCGTCAGTTTGATCGCATCTAGAGTGTCTCTAAAGATTGTCCGAATATGCGTGCGGTCGTACTTCTTCTCCAGGATGTCATGCAATACGTGGCGGTGAGCTTCTCCGGTTGCCGTGAGAACCAACCCAATGACACTAACGGTGACCATGACAGTTCGTGGATCATCTATATCGTCAATGTTCCAGTTCCACCCATTGGGCGGCTCGATAGTGAGCTCTTGTTGCCCCCAGGTGTCTGGAATTTCGCCTCGTAGCCAGCGCTCCCAGATGATGTCTCCCGAGATATCGGAGTGTAACGATTAGTTGCATCTTATGCCCATCCGGGTGACTGAGGAATTGGGGACCTAACACCAGGGACTCTGTTGAGGCGCGTGGGTAGAGCGCCTGACTTACTGCGGACAGATGAGCCCACGAGGAATGCGGCAGTGCGTCCATCATGGAAGCCGCGATGGACTCCTCGGCCGACACGGTTTCCCCCGACACCGAACACAGGAAGCGAACACCGTCGCTTAAGTTGAGGCAATTGCCGATCAGTCTTATGGTAAATGGGAGGTATGACGTACATACCCATGGACTGGCCACGTCTCTATGGACACATGGCCATAGGTGATCACCGGGATGATCACTACGATTCTGAAAAGGGGTTCCCAGATGGGTAATTCCAAAGAGGGCCTGCGGGCGGTATACACGGTCACTGAGGCCGCAGAGATTTTAGGTATCGGGCGCAGTTTGGCCTACATCGGTATCCGTGAGGGATGGCTTCCCGCCATTCGTCTTGGACAGCGACTGGTCGTGCCCCACCAGGCGATCGAGGCCATGTTGGCGAGTGCCATGCCTACCAATTGGCAGCCAGAATGGGACATGGACGATGTTTGAGGTCGCGACCTGGAACCACGCTGCGCTGCTTCAGGGGGAACGCACAATCGTGTACCAACACGATTACCCGCCTTACACCGAGCCGCACCCGCAGACATGCCTCACGATGAATACCTATGATCATGACTGGGTAGAGATCGAACTGTTTACGTGTTTGGGTATTGGTCTTACGAACGGTCATCGAAACATCCATTTAGGCGTGCAGGTTGTACCTGGATCCGCACCGGAGGATATCTCCGACGAGGTCTTTCAAGCCGCCTTTGTCCCTGGGGTAAAGGTAGTGACCCGGGACCGACAAGGATGCTGGCAGGCCGTTCCGCTGGGCTCGCTCCTGGAAGCACGACTGGATGGTTGCAACTTCTACGAGGCGGCTGACTGGGCCCAGGCTCAGGGAAGGCATCTTGCTCTCCCAGCCATGATCACTCGCTCCAGCTTGCCAGGTGTTCGTGTCGCCGGTCTGTCAGATCTCTGGCACCCCATCTCTATGCGATAGCACGCAGGTGTTGCTCCCTATTGTCCAGTTCGGCGATAGGGAGCACGCTGAATGCAACAGAAATTCCGGACCGGAATGGAAAGCACTGAACAACACACGATGGACTCTCTGAACGCTGAATGCGGGGAGGCGTATCACCCCCTGACACTCAAAGAACTCGCGGCAATGCCATTTCCTGAGCCAACCTGGGTCGTGAAAGACCTTCTGCCCCAGGGTGCACTGACCCTGTTCTCCGGCCGCGAGAAGAGCGGCAAGAGCCTCCTCATGGCCGACATGGCGGCCTGTGTCAGTCAGGGAGCGCCGTTCCTGCAGCACGCCAGCACCCCGGGGACGGTCATTCTGGTCCCGGCCGAGGAGAACCTGCGCGACATCCAGGATCGCCTCAATCGCCGACTACAGGACGACACGGACGTGCCATTGCTCGTCCTCCCCGTCAATGACCTTGAGCAGGGACGCCTGGATCTGGCCAACCCGGCATGCATCTCCAAAATCCGAGCCATGGTGAGCACCTATCAGCCCAGTCTCCTGATCCTCGATCCCCTGCGCGAACTCCACGATCTGGCCGAGAACGAGGCGGATGCGATGGGGCCCCTCCTCCGGCCATTACGCAAGATGGCGCACGAGTTGAATGTGGCGGTGATGCTTACTCATCACATGAGTAAGTCCGGGTCCTCTCGCGGGTCTACCGCCATCCTGGCGGCGTGTGACCAGGGGTGGGAATTTCATCTCCACGAGGTCTCAGAAGCAGACGGGTCGGACCTCAGTGGCAGCCTGGGCGTTAAGGGTCGCTATGGGCCGCGGCAGCGCCTGGGTATCCGCCTAGGTGATGGGTTGCGCTGGGAGGCGTCCTTGCAAGCTCTGCCACCCAGTTCCTCAACTCTCACCCAAGTGACGGACTACCTGCGGCTAGTGGATGAGCCGCTTGACGCCAGCAAGATTGCGACTAACCTCGGCCGCGACCTGAAGACGGTCCAGAACGCCTTGAGCGAGGCCATGGGCCAGTCAGAACCGTTGATCTCCAGAGTTGGTACGGGCAAGCGCAATGATCCGTATCGCTACCTCGTTGAAGATGACGAGGATGACGCATGCGCCTCGTGAAGGCGGAGGGGACATGTTCCTCTGGTGTCTACGGCGCGCCACCCCTCTGTATTTGATTCCTGGTTCCCAAACCCCTATGCCTTCGGGAGTCGGGAACCAATTGGGGGCAAGAGTGATCCGCGCCGTGCGCACGAGAGACGATCCTCAAACACACGACCCCTGTTCCAGGCGCTCAACAACATTGGCATCGGCAAGATGCGCGCTCATGCCCTGCATGCGCGAAGCGCACCGGGACAACCAGCTTGTGGAGCAGTGTTTGAGCCGCTCATGCCGGAGCTGAAGGCGACCGTGACCATCAACAAGAGGCTCGATATGGTCTACTCGCAGGGGGAGCGGGTCAACTGCAACCCGTCGGGACCGTCGTCGATCACAACGACGTCACGTTCTCCCTCGCGTTCAGTTCGATCATCCGGAACCACCCTGGCGTGGGGTGAGCTACGAAGTCATTATTCGTGAGGTGTCCTCATGAACCGTCGAAACATGATCGCAGGTTCGGTTTTCGCAGCACTTGGTGGCATGGCACTCCAGGCAGATCCCACACTGGCCTACGCCGAGTGGGTCAATGTCCTGACGGCCCAGGCCATCGAGCCAACGGATGCTCCCAGCCAAAAGACCACCATGACCATGGGTGGAGAGACCATCGAGGTTCTCTATATCTTCCCGGCCGGAGCGCCGAAGATTGCCATTCACGGCCGTGACTGGGGCACATGGGCGCGGATGGTCAATGCCAGTTTCGACGTCGACAAGATCGAGGCGGCCCAGCATATTGCCGTAGAGTGAAACGTGGCCATCGACAACTCGGTCACGATCCGGCTCGATAGTGTCCGTCGGTAACTGCGCGAAGATGCTTTGATCACGCGCACAAGGCGGTGTGCTTTGCGACTTGTTGCGTGAATGCCACAGTGAGTGCGACATGAATGCCACAGTTTGTGGTCGTGTGGCACTCGATCACGCAAGAATCGCTATTCGGACGTGGTATTTCGCTGTTTGGAGGGGTGCTGAATGCCACTTGAGAAAAAGGCATGATGTTGCATTCAGGTAAGAGAAACTCACCTTCAAATGCCCGGTGGGGCGACCCCTCAGACAAAATGTGCACGCGCGCGTAAGGGTGGCTCTTGCAGCGGATTGCCTGACCTGAGCGCTTGCACTCTCTGCGAAGACTCAATCACGAAGCTGTGAGAGGAGTCCTGATGCCGCGCCGATCATTCTGGTTGACCACCGTAATCTTGGTACTCGCCATGAACACGGTTCCCGCTGTCGCTCAGTCGGTTGAGCCTCTGTGTGATGCAGGAAATGCCGACGCGGCCGAGACTCCTGTGCCCGGAGCGGATCCCCTTGCCGGTCGCCTCGGTGGAACGCGGGCGTCATTCGAGGCACGCTTTGGTCCCCCGGCTGATGAGGACCCCTTCATCACCTACGACCTGCATGGCTGTGAGTACATGAGCGTGAGCTATGACGCGGACTATGGTGAGGAGATCCTGACCCGGATTTCCTTCAATGGACCGAATGCGGCATCGCAAGTGGGTGCCTGGTCATTCGCTGAGGCTCAACTCATCACGGACCGGCTCCTCCCTCTTGATGCGGTCTCCGGGGAACCTTTTCGCAACGTCTCGTTTGTCGAGCATCAACCTTGCGAGAGTGCAGCACTAGGCGAGCGTGTGCCGGCGGCGCTGTACACCGACTACGACCTCAATGCCGTGCCGGGGCAATGCAGTGTCGCCTACGAGTTCGATGACGCCGGCGACGTTATTGGCTTCACCGTCCAGATGGCAGTGGAGGATCTGCCCTGAGTAGTAGCTTGTGGCTCTGAGCGGGAATGATCCGTCCATCTGAGTTTGCGAGGCGTCAGAGGCAGTGCGCAGGATTCATTGGTCATGCGTACCGTCTATTCTGATGATCTTGCGGGCTCGGTGTGTTGGGTGGAGGCAATCCGGTCGTGCCGGCAACCGCGCCCGCAGGGGGGCGCGACGCTAAGCTCAAGAGGGTGGGGTTTGGAAAGATGGATTCCAACCGCTTTGATGCGCTCTCCCGTGTATTAGCCTCGTCCTCCCGCCGTGGCTTGCTCGGCTTGGCTGGAGCTGCAGTAGCGTTCGTATCCGGCATGCGTCACGCGGCCCAGGCTGCTCAATCTGAAGGCACCCTCGCTCTCGGTGCAGAGTGCTCCAGCAGTGAGCAGTGCCACCCTGAAAGTTGTCCTGCGATCACGCCCGTTATGTGTGCGGACAACGGGTTTGCCTCAGATGGCCCGTTGAACTGCTGCTCAGAAGAACTGAAGCCCTGCTATTCGGACGCGGATTGTTGCGAGGATCTTCGCTGCGCATGGGGTGAAATTTGCAACCAGTGCCGACGAGCGCCGATCTGGACGCGCTTCGTTGGCCAACTGTGCAGTACTGACGCGGACTGCATCCCGTTGCTGTCAGGCTCGGCAAAGAGTCGCTGCGTGAGCAGCATCTGCACATGCGTCGGAACGAGCGCAGCATGTGCAATGCATCAGCCTGCCGCGGACATACCGCTCGTCCCTGAAGACGAAGCAGCGATGATGATCGCGATCGAACTCTCCCGAGAAGAGGTCATGGGGCAATTCGACACGCTGTACGACCGGATGCACCCGGATGCCAAGACGATCATCCCTCGAGAGGCGGTCGTCGGCTGGTATGAATCCACGTTCGTTCCCGGCGCAGCCGTCGCCAGGCCGATCAAGGTCCGCATCGTTCCGTGGACATGGGGAGTCAACGACAAGACGTACGCGGGAACAGCTGACGTCCTGTTTGAGCAGCAGCTCACTGACGGATCGGTCATTCGCGATGAAGTGCGATTAGTCAAGGATTACAACGGCAACTGGACGTGGTTCTTCGGCCGAGATCCCTCGTTCGTCGAGGACCAGATCAATCGGTTTTCTTCATGAGCGGGATTATGAAACTACGGCCCTTGGCGAGATCGTTCCTGCGATATCCTGAAAACCCTATCAGCTTGTACGCGTGCTGCGTGTCACAGGAAAGGTGCAACCGTGCCCTCGCGTCGTTATGTGCTTCTCGGACTTGCCGGTGCCGCTGGCCTCTCGAGGGAAGCCCGGGCCAGTGATAAGGCCAAGAAGAAAAAGAAGAAGGCAAATAAGCGTGTCAACAAGTGTTACAGCAACACCGAGCAGGTCGTAGGGTGCGACCGCTTGCCCAGTGCAGCCTGCAACGCCTACGTGGCAGTTGCTGAATCGACTTGTTGTGAGAAGGCACGGAGTAGTTGGGGCGCATTCAATCGCTGCATGGACGCGAATTCCTGATTTGCTCCCTTAAGGCAAGTCCGGAGCGCCAGAAACTGAGGCTCATGCCGCCGAATGATAGAGTGTGACCATCCACCCGTATGATCCACGTTTCTGGATAAATAGCCCCGGTGATCGGCGATGACGGAGAGGATCGCGCCTTGCAGCGCAGGGCTTTCAAGCAAGTGTTGCCCCGCTATGCACTCGGCTGCCCGGGAGCGCCGAAGCGTTAGCCGGTGGGGACCTAGTTGCCGATGGTGTTGCACGAATCATTGATCGAGGAGTCGATGGCTTGGTTCTGCTCCACGGCGATGTTTTGCTCGAAGTCCCCCTCGTGGACCGTGCGACCATCAAAGGACTCGAGAATGGTGTAGGTGTGGTCCGCCGTCCGCCCGTTCTTGATCATGTTGAGCCAGTCCATCACCTGCTCATTGCGAACGGCCTGGATGGGGATCGGCACCGTGTAGACGTAGAGCACTTCGACGGTGCCGCCGTACCAGCTGACCTCGACCAGCTTGGAAGGGGCATCGGTCGGGCGCAGGGGTTCGCCGGTGAGCGTGTTGTACCACTCGCTCGCCTCAGCATACGTCGCATTGACTCCCAGTGCCGCGAAAACAGACCCTGCAATCATGTGGCGTCGGTTCATTGTTGCCCCTATTCACATTCCGCCAACGGGTTCAGATCATACAAAATTTTGCCTAGCTCTTAGCCTCCGGGGTCGGGACCGCGTAGATCGGTAGCGCGCTCTCCGGCGGGTACGTTGAATCTCCCGATATTCGTCGGGTTGAAGTTCAACGTTCCACGCCTCGTCTTGTGCGCCTGATAGAGCATCGCGCCCGGGAGCTTGATGACTGGCAGGTCTCGATCATCGAGCTAATGAGGAGGATCTCTGAGTTGTTCCGGAGTTCGGCCAAGTGGTGGTGGTGTCTCTACCCGGCGAGGATTTGAGCGGCAAACACGACCCGAGCGACGTGCTGCCGGCGTAGCTCTGCAAACGGAGTTTCCAAGTTCAACGAGGAATTGGGGCTGAGCATAAAGCCAGCACTGACTGCACAGATCTTGGCTGCCTCCTTCTCAGCGGTCAACACACCTCGATGCCAAGCACTCCCCTACTCCTTTGTGGACACATGCTTCCTCTTGCAACATACGGTAACGAGCGTTACCGTGTGTTGCATGAGCACCCACATTGCCTACTACCGCGTCTCCACCGACCGTCAGGGGCGTTCCGGCCTCGGCCTGGACGCCCAACGCGCGGCGGTCTCTTCCTATATAAGTGGAGTTTCCGACGCCGAGCTGCTGGCCGAGTTCACCGAGATCGAGAGCGGCAAGAAGAGCGACCGTCCGGAACTGGCGGCGGCCCTCGCCCTTTGCAAGAAACACAAGGCCAAGCTGGTCATCGCCAAGCTCGATCGCCTCGCCCGCAACGTCTACTTCGTCGCTGGCCTCATGGAATCCGGTGTCGACTTCGTCGCCTGCGATATGCCCTACGCCAACCGCTTCACGGTCCACATCATGGCGGCCGTCGCCGAGCACGAGCGTGAGATGATCGCCAAGCGCACGAAAGACGCCCTGGCCGAAAAGAAGAAGCAGGGGGTGCGCCTGGGCAATCCCCGCCCGGCGGAGTCACTGGCCAGGGGCCGGGCCACGATGGCGCGGCAGCGCGCCGCACGCCGGGGCAGTATTCAGCTCACGCTGGAGAAGATCGGCGGCCTGTATCGCCAGGGGTTGAGCTGCCGGGCGATCGCCAGGGAGCTGAACGCGCAAGGCGTTCCCTCCCCGACCGGGAAGCAGTGGCACGGGGTGACGGTCAAGCGCGTGATCAGCAACGAAGCCTCCTGATCGTCGTGCCGGGAGAACTGTCGGCAGTTGGAGTAAGGGCCTGGGGTGCTGCGTGGTCGCCATCACCTGTTCAGCATCGCGCGTACACTCACAACACCGTGATCAGACAAATAGCCTCTTGCAGAGGGGATATCTGACGCTGAAGACGCCGCACCGGGAGCGCCTCAATGGCCGCGAAGACCAGTTTTGACAGCCTGAAGAAGCTGTTGCCGGGCCTCTTGGGGGACGTCGCGGACGGCACGATCCAGTTGCCCGACTTCCAACGCGGCTGGATCTGGGACGACGACCACATCCGTAGCCTCCTGGCCAGTGTCTCACGCTCGTTCCCGATCGGGGCCCTGATGATGCTGGAGACCGGTAACCCTGCGGTCCGCTTCCGCCCACGGCCCGTCGAAGGCCTGGAATTGCCCGACGTGCCAGAACCCGAGTTGCTCATCCTCGATGGGCAACAGCGGTTGACTTCGCTCTTCCAGGCGCTCGTGCTCCACGATCCGGTGCAGACGAGGGATGCTCGCAGGAAGCCCGTCAAGCGCTGGTACTACGTAGACATCGCTCAGGCCCTCGATCCGGAGGCTGATCGTGAAGAGGCGATCGTCGGGTTCCCTGAAGACCGGAAGCTCCGCAACTTCCGGGGTGAGGTCCAGATTGACTGCTCGACGTCCGACCTCGAGCGGGCCAACGGCTATTTTCCGCTCTCGCTCGTCTTCGATAACGCGTTGCTGTTCCAGTGGCAGCAGCAGTTCATCTCCGCTAACCCCCAGCAGGTCACTGAACGCCTCGACACCTGGACGCAGCTGTATCAGGAAGTCATCGAGCGGTTTCAGAAGTACGAGGTGCCAGTCATCAGCCTGGGCAAAGAGACGCCCAAGGAAGCCGTCTGCCTGGTCTTCGAGAAGGTCAACACTGGCGGCGTCACCCTTACCGTTTTCGAACTTCTGACCGCCACGTACGCGGCCTCGGACTACCAACTCCGCGACGATTGGCGGGAGCGCGAGCGACGGCTGAAGCAGCACCAAGTCCTGGGAACCATGCAGAGCGACGACTTCCTACAGGCGGTCACGCTCCTTGCAAGCTGGGATCGGCGAGCCAAGGCGACGGACGCCGAACGGCGTCCTGGCATTACCTGCAAGCGCAAGGACATCCTCAGCCTCAGCCTGCACGAGTACCAACGATGGGCCGAACCGGCGACCCGCGGATTCGAGCTGGCCGCCAGGTTCGTCCGCACCCAGAACATCTTTACCGCGCGAGACCTCCCCTACCGCACCCAGCTCACGCCGCTCGCCGCGATCCTCGCCCTCCTCGGTGATCGCGCGCAGCACGATGGGGTGCGAACACTTCTGAGCCGCTGGTATTGGTGCGGCGTGTTCGGTGAGCTCTATGGCGGCTCGATCGAGACCCGCTTTGCCAGGGATCTCGCTGACGTGCTGGCCTGGATCGACGGCGGTCCCGAACCAAAGACGATCACGGATGCTACCTTCTCGCCGGTTCGCCTGCTCACGCTCAAGAGCCGGAACAGCGCAGCCTACAAAGGCCTCTTTGCGCTCGTGCTGCGCGACGGCTGCCTCGATTTCCGCTCAGGGGAGCGCATCGACGTAGCGCAGTTCTTTGACGAGAACGTGGACATCCACCACATCTTTCCCAAGGCCTGGTGCGAGGGCAAGGTGGACGCATCGCGTACCGAGAGCTTCGTCAACAAGACCGCAATCTCCGCCCGGACGAACCGGACGATTGGCGGCAACGCCCCAAGTGTCTACCTGGACAAGCTTCAGGCAGGGGCAGGCATCTCAGAAAAGCGAATGGACGAAATCCTCTGCTCGCACGTCATTGAGCCGGTGGCCATGCGCCTCAACGAGTTCGACGCCTTCTTCGAGCAGCGGTCGGCCGACTTGCTGGGACGGATCGAAAATGCGATGGGCAAGCTGGTAACGCGAGACCTTTACGACGCCGACGAGATAGCTGCGATGAGCGAGGCCGACGAGTTGGCATGATGCTGATGAAGTGCACACGCATAATAAGACTACCGCTGGTGGAAGTTGCTTTGAAGGCATTGATCAGTTGGGTTCGGCTGATCTTACGGGGCCGTGAAATGTATTCTCAAACTGGCCGCTAGGCTGGGGAATGCCCGTTCAATTCATATGTCTGAAGGATCGCTGCGGATGAAAGCGTTGCGCCTGATCTTTCTTCTTGCGATGCTCTTTCCGGGGGCCACATCAGTTGCTGCCCAGGAATCCTTCGCCGAATCGCTTCAAGCGATCGACAGTCCCACTGACTGTGACGGCGTTGGATGGTCTGTGATGCCGGGAGAATTTGCGAATGGCACATTCGATTTTGAAAGGCAAGCTGCCTGTCATTTCAGTGTCTATGGCACGCTCGTTGCCAGCTGCATTGAGCCCTACGTGTATTTGGGACCGGAATACGATGGTGGGCCACCGCCAGGAACCGCGCACATCTTTTGCTCCGTAGGCGTCCTGAATACCGATGACGGCGGTATTCCCATGATTGTGGATCCGAATGATTTTTCGATCACCACTGGTCCGGATGCGACATATGAGCCTGATCCAAGTTTGATTCGCACACTGGAGCCATATGTCTTAAAGCGCACAGAGCTTATAGCGGATGGCGCAATTGCCTCCGGCATTCTGACGTTTTCGGTGCCCGATACGATTGAGCGACCATTCGTGCTCATGTGGTGGCCAGGGAAGCCAACGCACAAGGATCCTGTGGGCATCGTGATGGATCGCATGATTCCCTGGGACGATGCCAAAGAAATTCTCACCGTAATCTAAGCACGATGCTCAGAGGGTTTGTTTCGTCGTCTTCTACTTCACTTCGTGTACCCGAGTGAGAGGGAGAGTCGCCGATGTACGTGCTCCGTTCGTTTGCGCTCGTGGTCATGCTGCTCCTTGTTTCACCCGCAACGAACGCGCAGGAAGAATTCTTCCCCTTGGCTGCAGACATTGGAGACGACTGGACAGCGACTTCTGCGGAAGATGGCTCTACGTCGCAATGGCCGGCATTCGCGCGCTTCACAGCGAAGAGTTATGTCGGGCCAGAAGGAGCCAGGATCCTGGTCGGCCGCATTGAACCGACCGACGATGTGTCGAGCGCTATGGAGCTGGCGAGTGGGATGTTCGATGTCTACCTGGAGCGCTTCACGGTCGACCCGGTGAGCGAAACCAGGCTCGCCGGCATGGAGCCAGTCGACGGCTGTGCAGCGATGCGTCGTGTAGATGGCTACGATGCCGTCATCCCCGCCATCCCGGTTGGAATGAGTCTTTGCCAGGCAGAGTCTGGCATCATCGTCTTGGTGTACGTATCGGGGAAGATTGACGACGCAACTGAGCACCAGGCATCGGATCAATTCCTGGCGCAGATGTTGGAGCCGTAGCAGCACATCATGGGCATCGCTTCGGTGCCTGACACATGCCTTATATGGTCCGAACAGGTGCCGTATATCAACCGCTCTGGCACATCTTCTACAGGTTCAAGAGAACGCAACCTGCATGGCACTCTTCCGAGCGATGAGAGACCAACATGACCGACAAACTTGCGCTCCTCGATGACGCAAGCGATCTGGAATCCTTGCTTGCTGTTCTGGACGAGGAAGATGATGCTGACGAAGACGAAGGTCGTCCAGGCTGGACGCATCCCTTCCCCAGCGAACGACGATGGCGCATTCTTCAGTTCCTCATGCCAGTCGAAGATGGCCCCACCTACACTCACGTTGTGAATGGCTATTTCCAGCCCGTCCTCAGCGTCTCCGCCAAGCCGTTGTTTGTTCCAGGATCAGAGCCTGTCGTGGCTGCGCTGCGCTCCTATGTGGTGGACCACTATGGCGACGGCGAATATCGCCCGATGAGCGAAGAAGAGTCGTATGACATCGAAGTCATCCTGGCCAGCAGCCCTCTGACGGAAGGATTGACCCTTGATTGGGAGCGACCGAATCTTCCTCAGGCAGGTTGGCTATATGTCAACATCTCAGGGTCCCCGGAACCGGGCACGTGGCTGGCAGAGCACGGGCCATGGGACGACGGAGGGCAATGGCCCGAGTACTCCATCCTGGTCTGGGAGCCGATGCCCTGACACCAGCAGCTAAGGAATGGCTGACTGATTTCGTATGGTGTCGAACTTCGATCATGTTTCGGTAACTGCTGGGGAGTGAGCCTAGGGGTGCCCTGCTCATAGTCAGGCTGCCTTGAACACGTGACACAGCCGTAAGAACGCCTTGAGCGGCGCTACTTCGTTCTCTGAGTGCAAATCGCTCTCGCGAATCAGCGCTAACCAAAGCGGTATACCTTCGGCAGCTACCGTGTTCCATGCGTATACCGAACAAGTGCCGCTTGCATACCGCTCCGGCATATTCTATGGTGTACGTACACACCCGCAGTCGAACCGGAGCAACCTCAATGATCCTGACTGTCGGCAACGTAAAGGGCGGTACTGGCAAGACCACCCTCGCCTTGAATATCGCGATAGCTCGGGCGCTTGCCGGTGCTGATGTACTGCTGATTGATGCAGACTCTCAGCGTTCGGCCCTGGACTTCACCAACCTGCGAACCCAGAACATGGGCGAGCCGGGATATACAGCCGTTGCGCTTGATGGCTCCGATATGCGGGCTCAGGTGCGGCAACTTGCTCCCAAGTACGACGAGGTGATCATCGACGCTGGCGGACGTGACAGCAGTAGCCTACGTGCGTCGCTCCTTGTCTCTGACTATCTCCTGGTGCCGATTCAGCCACGCAGCCTGGATCTGTGGGCGGTGGAGCAAACTGCCGGTCTGGTGAGCGATGCGAATCTGATGAACCCGAACCTCACCTCTCATGTTGTCATAAATGCTGCTGATGCCCAGGGGCTCGACAATGAACAGGCGGCTGATTACGTACGGGAGCTGGAAAGTCTTGAACTCCTTCCCGTGACCGTCGGCCGCAGGAAAGCATTTGCGAACGCCATCGCCCAGGGGCGATCAGTGCTGGAGTTGGCCACGCGGGATAAAGACCCGAAGGCCGTCAATGAATTGAATGAACTGGTGGCGGCCGTCTATGCCAGCTCACTGGTAGGAGCGTAACGATGGCGATTGCAAAGCGTCCGAAGGCAGGAGATTCGGTGCAGGCCGTTTCTCAGCAGGAGCGGGAACGCCAGGAGCAGGCGTTTCTTGCTGGCGCACCAGATGCTGCCAAGACAGAGAAGGCGGACGACGGCAAGATGCAGACCGTGCATCTGCGCTTTGAACCGGAAATCCTGCCTCGTATTGATGCTGCCATGAAGGACATGGGGCTGACGAGTCGCTCGGCATTCGTTCGATACGCCGTGGTCCAGACGCTCAAGAGCCAGGAAAAATAGACTTCGTCATGGTGCCTGTCGGGCACATGGGAGGCACACGTTCGGCACAGATTGTGAGCCGATGCGGAACAGCAACGGTACCGAGAATGGTCGCAACGATGCGTAGATCGCTGCTTGACGCCAACGCCACTTGAGTGACAGTCGTGACAAATTAGGACCAATGACGCCTATGCCAAGCCAGCCGTTGGTGTTACTGATGTGCGATTAAGCAATCAGCGGTAAATGATTGGGCCACATGCCGTGGCTGTTCGTTTCGGTTTGACCTAGGGTTTGGTCGGTCACAGGGGTAGAGGATGACGGCGAACGACAAGCCAGACGACATACCCCAGAAAGCCAACCTCTTAGCGCCCATTCCACTTTCTCGTGTCAAGCAACGGGTGCTCACTGCGGCAGCCGACGTGGTCGCCGGCGATCAGTCGGTGCTGCCGGCGTACCTCCATTCCACGCTCTGCCAGATCGGCTTCCCCCGAAACAGCACAGACGCCCGGATATTTGAGCGAGTCAATGGCGAGGTGCGGCTCATCATTGAGGCGGGCTGGATCGCGCAGCCGAATGGCAAGCGTAAAGAGCTACCGTTGCCTTACGGTACCCGTCCACGGCTGATTCTGGTCCATCTGTGCAGCGAAGCTGTGCGCAGGAACAATCCCACCGTAAACGTCGGCAAGAGCGTCCGTCAGTTTCTGCTCACCCTTGGAATCAACGAGAGCAGTGGTGGCAAGAACGGCTCCTATACCCATTTCCGCAAGCACATGGAAGCGCTCGCCGCGAGCCGACTGACGCTGATCTACCCTGAACTGGTCGAACGGGACGGACAACTCGTCAAGACGTTCCACCAGAGTGCTGCAGCACCAATCCGACAGTTTGAAGCCTGGACGGAGGACGAGAACGGTAAGCAACTCGTCATATGGCCAGGACAGATCACCCTAACGCTCGATTTCTACGAGTCGCTACGAGAGCATGCCGTACCGCTGCGAAATGATGCCTTGGCGGCGCTAAAGCATTCCTCGCTGGCATTGGACATCTACACCTGGCTGGCGCACCGTCTATGCCGCATCAATACGCGTAGTGGCGTCAAAGTGTATTGGGCCAACCTGCGAGAGCAATTCGGCCAGGAATACAGCGACGTGCGGGACTTCAAGCGGGCGTTCAAGACCGCCCTTAGGCAAGCATTGGCCGTATACCCAGATGCCAGGGTTGAGTCCATTACGGGGGGCCTGTTGCTGAAATCATCCCCGCCACCAATCCCCAAGACCATGACCCTTATCAAGCAACCCCGCAGGATCTCCTAGAAAAAACTCGCTTCAACGTCTGGGGAAGTAGCAGGCTTCTCTATTGTCATTGCCGTAGAGCCGGGCACTAAGAACTGCTCTACTCGAGTATCCCCAATCTGTTGAAAAGCCTTGGGATTACGCCACTTTTCCACGCATAGATACCCCCCACTTAGTGCGCATAGATACCCCCCACTTAACCAAATTTCCACGCATAGATACCCCCCCTCCATCTACCGGTAGTTTCTTACCTGTAGATGACTACCTGTAGTGGATTGCCACGCAATTGTGGACAACTCAAAAACCTAGAAATGAAGAGACTAGTGAAAAGAAAGGTTGGGATATGTAGCGCTAAGCAATAGAGAAATAGTCAACTGCACACCTCTTACTTTAATGGGATTCGTTAAACGGATGTGAGATGTTTTGTACGGAACGGCGGATTCGCTGGGATAGTCTGCCTCCTTTTCGCTTGATCAGGCGTACCTGGTCGCTAGCATTCACTTCAACGACCAGAGCGAACCCCAGTCACCATCAAGGTCAACCATGAACGTCCAGCAAGCCAAGAGCATTCCCCTGCAGGAGATTCTGTCCCGCTTGGGGAAGGAGCCAACCAAGCAAATGCGAGGTGAGCTCTGGTACTGCTCGCCGTTCCGATCCGAGACGGTTCCATCGTTCAAGATCAATCCGGAACGAAATATCTGGTACGACTTCGGGGAGGGCAGGGGAGGCAATGTCCTCGACTTTGCTATGCGCTACTTCAACGTCTCTAGTATCCCTAATGCCCTGCGAGAGTTGGAAGCGCTCAAACCTGGCGGTCTGCCCGTCTCCCAGTCGGTGCCACAGAAGGCGTTAGAGCCGGCCACACTCACTCCAGATATCGCGGTCAAGCCTCTGACACATCGGGCACTGCTGACCTACCTAGCCGGACGGGGAATCTCCGCTGAGCTCGCCCGATCGTTTCTCGATGAGATGCATTACACCCGTGACGGCAAGAACTATTTCGCTCTGGCCTTCAAGAACAACAGTGGCGGCTATGAACTGCGAAATCCCTACTTCAAAGGCACCAATGGGCCGAAGGACATCACCACGATTTCCGGTCTCGCGCACTTGGCGTCCATGGCTGTGTTTGAGGGCAGCTTCGACCTGCTCTCGGCTATTGCCTTCGGTGTGTTGACCACGCCCCTGCCACACATCCTGGTTCTTAATTCCAATGCATTGCGGGATAAGGCGATTGCGGCGATTCAGGAGAGCAAGCCGGCAGCGGTTGACCTCTATCTGGACAATGACCAGAGCGGCCGTGACCTGGCCCTGTACTTCAAGCAGCAGCTGGCTGCATCCGGCATCCCGGTCAATGACCGATCCGACCTTTACGGCACCTATAAGGACTTCAACGACTACCTGACCTCGCAGCAGAAGCGAGCAGTCGGTCGCTAGGCATCCTCAGTCTCGATCACGGCTGCGGCGATGAAAGTATCCCGGCCGGCGCTCTCCAACATGCTGAACGGCAAGGCTGGCATATCGCCTGAAATGGCGGTACGGCTTTCCAAGGCGATCGGCGGCACGCCTGGCTTGTGGCTGCAGCTGCAGATGAACTATGACCTGGCCCAGGTGGAGCAGGGAGCAGATTCCATCCTTGTAACGCCTCTACAGGCTGTACACGCTGTCTAGTGCTCCTCGCCCCAAGTTTTCGCGAGGATTGAGCGAATCTTTCTTTCGGATTGCTCAATTAGTTCACGATTGGCGGAGATGAGAGCTTGCTCCGCTTCGATCTCTTCTAAGATCTCCTTCTGCACCTCTAGCGAAGGCAGGGGGATTTCAAACCGGTAAAGCAGTCCTCCACTAAGGTTATTTATATTTGCTCCTGCGATCTGTTCTCGGAGAAAACTATTGAAATGTCCAGTCGTTAGTTGTTTCAGTAAATAGCGCGGGTGAATTCTCCCATTCAGTACCCGAATAGCCCCCATGAACCCGCCAAAGTAGAAATCTGTATCTTCATCAATGAACGCAACCTTGCCAATGTGATCTTTACTGCCGCTTGCTAGGCAGATGAAAATGTCATCTTTTCTCAGTTTTTTATCGTCGGAGAAATTAGTTTTGGGGGACACACGTTTGATATCATCCCAGTTCAGTTCATAGCGGTCCCTATTGATGTTATTGGCACGCAGAACTTGAACTCCTCCTTCGGAAACCTCGTCCTCTTTCGAGAAAACAACTCCACGCACCAACTCACAAATTTCTCCAAGAGCAACAATTGGAAACGATGACGAGCTAGCTTCACTCACTCTATATCGTTCCCCGCTCAAGTTGTAATCACTATTTGCCAAAATCTTTTCTTTCGAAACGATCAAGCCACGGGTTGGCTGGAGTTTCTCAGTAGGCTGGCCCTGGCGGAGCGTGTGAAAATAGGCCGCTATCTCGTCCTGTACCTGAGGCAGATCATTCTTTTCGATAGCGCGTCGTTGGGCTCCTAAGCCGAATCCATCGTTCTCCACCTTGAAGAACGCGATGTTTGGGGCCCGTTTTGCGAGTGCCTTGTCCAGAATTAGGATGGAGGTCTTCACCCCGGAGTAGGGATTAAACACGCCGGCCGGTAGCGAAATGACAGCTACCAGCGATTCCTCAACGAGCAGCTTCCGCAGTTGCTTGTACGCCGTCTGGATCTGGAAGATGACACCCTCGGGCACAATGATGCCAGCGCGTCCCTGAGACGTCAGGTGCTCGGCTATGTAGTCGACGAAAAGGATCTCGCTGCGATTACTAGCAACGGAAAATCGCTTATGGGGCCTGATGCCACCCTTCGGGCTCATGAAGGGTGGGTTGGCTAGGATCACATCTGCGTACTCATTCCAGCGGTCTTCACTAGTCAGGGTGTCGTACTCGGAGATGTGCGGGTCTGTGAATCCATGCAGGTAGAGGTTCACTAGTGACAGTCGGACCATATCGGGCGAAATGTCGTAACCATGGAAGTTTTGGGCGAGGCGCACTCTGTCATCGGGCGTAAGCGTGCTAAAGCCTTGTTCGTCAGCGTTCACCTTGAGAATGTGCTTGTAGGCAGAGATCAGAAATCCGGCAGTCCCGCATGCTGGATCGAGCACCCTCTCTGTCTTCTTTGGGTCGATGACCGCCACGATGAAGTCGATGATGTGGCGCGGGGTGCGGAACTGGCCGGCATCACCCTGGGAGCCCAGCACAGAGAGTAGATACTCGAAGGCGTCGCCCAGGCGCTCGCTGTGATCGTAGGTGAACTCGTCGATGATCTTGAGGAATGCGCGAAGCGTCTCGGGATCACGGTATGGCAGATAGGCGTTCTTGAAGATCTCTCGAAACAGGAGTGGAATGCCAGGATTCTCCGGCATCTTCGCGATCGCCTCAGCGTAGACGTTTAGCGTCTCATGGCCGCCGAGGCCCGAACGCATGAGTTTCGCCCAGCCGTATTTGGCAAAGTCCCCAGTGAAGAACTTCCGCTCCCCGCCGAGCTCTTCTGCCTCAGCGTCCATATCGTCCATGAACTTGTAGATCAGGGCAATAGTGATCTGCTCAACCTGGGATTTGGGATCGGGAACCTTGCCGACCAGGATGTCCCTCGCCGTATCGATCCGTCGTTTCGTATCTGTATCCAGCACAAAAATTCCCCTAGCGCGTGAATTGGTTCAGCGAGACGTAATCCTTGACATAGTCCGGCACCAGTGCCCGGTACTTCTCTGGCACAGCCTTGAAGTCGCGGGTAGAGAATGCCGGGTTGGTTGCCAAGTCAGTCAACTGCCGGCTCTCGATGATGTGCCGAATCTGCTCACTCGTCACGTATGCCTTGAAGAATTGCTTGATAGCCGGAACCGCCTCGGCTTCCTCAGGCGTGTAGTCGACGACGAACTTGGCGAACTCTTCTTCCAGCAGCTGGTCCTTTGACTTGAATGCTGGGATGAGCCCAAAGCTCTTCTCTAGCAGTTCGCGCAGGGACAAGCGCCGGTCTGCTCCAACGGCTTTCCGGAGCTTCGCCAAGGAGAAGTACTCGTTTGGCTTGTCCAGGACCTCGCGCTGCACGACATCGAGCGCCCGCTCCCAATCGCCGGTATCTATAGCGGCAGCAACCGTTGCATTTCCCCGCACAGTGTCCTCGAACTTCTCGAAAAACATACGGTCGATCCGCATCCCTTGGTCGCCAACAGGAGCTTCCTTGATCGTCGAGATGTAATCCAAGCCCGGATGCTCGTAAGAATCGCCTTTCACCGGTGATGGGTCATCGTCGGGGAGCTTCTCCGGTGGATTGGCGGGGCGAGGAAGTTCCAGTACCTCGTCGTAGTTGAACTCGTGCTCGAAATACTCGTAGTTCGCGAAGAAGTCGAAGAGCTTGTATGTGACCTTCTCCGGGTTCGGGACATCTTCCTGGAGGTTTTCATCAAGGAGTTGATCCAGGAAGTTGTGCTTGCGGGTGCCTCGACCCTTGATCTGAATGAACTCAGTTGGCGAAAACACCGGGCGGAATAGCCCGATGTTGAGGATGTCCGGGCAGTCGTAGCCCGTGGTCATCATGCCGACGGTGATACAAACGCGAACCTTGCTAGTTCGGTATTCCGGGAGGAAATTCCCCGAACCAAGCAAATTGTTGTTCCGGAAGTTGATCGTGAACTGCTGTGCATCCGCGATCTGCGATGTCACCTGCACAGCAAAGTCAGACTGGTACTTTCCAGGAAACATCCGGTCGGCCATTTGGTTGAGCGTCTGCGTCAGCCTGGCCGCATGGTTCTGACTGACGGCGAAGACGAGCGACTTGCCAATCTCACCGCTCACAGGATCGCGCAGAGCATGCTCCAGGAACGTCTTGCAGAAGAGGGCATTGGTGGCGTCGGCGAAGAAGGTCTTCTCGAATTCCCGGTGTCCGTAGGTTTCTAGCTGTTCCTCTCCTTCATCGTCCTTGAAGGAGACAACGAAACCCTCCTCGGAGAGCAGCTCGGCTGTCACGTCGGTTCGGGCGTCCACGACGGTGGGATTGATCAGGTAACCATCCTTCACACCATCGAGCAGCGAATAGCGGTAGGTGGGTTGGCCCTGTTCGCAGCCAAACGTGCGGTAGGTGTCCAGAAGCATGCGCCGTTCGACTTCCCGGGGATCGTTGGTGGTGGGACCGACTGCGCTGAACTGCTTGAGATAATCACGGGGTGTCGCTGTCAGCCCGAGCTTGTAGCCGACGAAGTAGTCAAAGACGGCTCGTGCATTGCCGCCGATGGATCGGTGGGCTTCATCAGAGATGACCAGGTCGAAATCGGTCGGTGAGAAGAGGCGCTGATATTTGTTGTTGAACAGCAGCGATTGCACGGTCGAAACGACGATCTCTGCGTGCGTCCAGTCGTCACGATTTTCCTTGTAGACCACGGTGGTGAAGTCGGCCGACAGATAGGCGATGAAGTCCTTGCGCGCCTGGTCTTCGAGTTCCAGTCGATCGACCAGAAAGAGGACACGCTGGGCGTTATTCGAGCGTAGGAACAGCTTGATGATCGCCGCCGCGGTCAGTGTTTTGCCGGTGCCAGTCGCCATTTCGAACAGGAAGCGGTCTTTCCCCTCAGCCACGGCCCGCTGCAGGGCATGGATCGCTTTGAGCTGGTAGGGGCGCAGGAAGCGCAGTTTGTTTGCTCGGACGTACTCAGGGCGCTCTGCTTCGTTTTGCCACGAAGCCTCGGCTTGGTAGGTCGGTCGCTGGGTAATGACGATGTAGTCGTCCTTCACCTGCTCGTCGATCAAGCGTTGCGGGTTCGGTGTGACCTGCCGATAGCTTGTCACCGACTCTGGGTCTGGAAAGGAGGTCACCTGGTTAGGATCGCCGCGTTCCAAATCCCAGAAGTAGTGCAGGTTGCCGTTAGACAAGATCACGAACCGGCAGTTTTGTGACCGAGCGTAGGTGCGAGCTTGTTCCTTGCCGACCAGAGGATTCTTGTCCTCGGACTTGGCTTCCAGGACAACAAGGGGAAAGCCCTTCGCATCGAGAAGTAGAAAGTCGATATAACCCTTCTTCGTCTTCTCGAAATCGTTGCCGAAAGTGTCCAGCTCAGACGACGTGATCGAGATGCTTGGTTCCAGGCGGACGTTCGCTGGTAATGGGCCATCAGCGAAGAACCGCCATCCGGCATCTTCAAGCATTTTGTTGATCTTGATTCGAGCCGCCGCTTCTTTCATGGCGTCTCCCATTTTCCACGTATGGAGCAGAACAATCCGGCAGATTTGGAATCATGCCATCACTTAGCTGTAGCGACTACAGCCCTTTTCTTTTCACTAGCAGCGCGAGTTGGGTGATGGAGGTTCCTTTTTGAGCAGCTGACAAGTCCTAAAGGACTTTGCCGCTCGCGCTTTCAAGGGTCTGCGATGAACACGCAGCCAGTGGCCCCATCTTCCTACGTGCAGGCGGGTAATCGCAACTTGAACCAATCAGAGACAGACAATGAGCATCAATGTGCTGAGTCTATCCATAGCCAGAGAGTAAGGAGTCTTATAAATTTCGTAGTAGGCGCTGTTGCCGTACAGAGGTGAGAGATGGTCGATCCGAGCACAGAGGTCGAGGCCGAGGAAGACGAGGAAGACGAGGAAGACGAGGAAGAGGAGGACGACGAAGAAAACGGCGAGTATGAGCTCGTCACTGTCGAGGCCTACATCTCAGTCGCAAGGAGCAACGATCCAGATAAGTTGATTGCGATGTGGGAAAACCGAGATATGACTCTCTGGCAGGGTTACCACGCGGTTGTCTATGACAAGGATCGAGAGGTGGTTTACGACAGTGCATTCTGGGATGAAATCTGGAATGAGGAGGAGGAAGAAGAAATAGAAGAAGACGAGGAGGAAGAGGAAGACGAGGAAGAATAGGTTGCCTGTCAAGTCTCTTCTGTCATAGGAGACAACAGGCCGTGACATTCAGAGTTGGCGATGGGAACCAGGTGGCCAGATGCGCACGGCGTTAGGTGAAGGCGTTTCCACATGAAAACGGTTCTGGCGGGGGTTGTGGGTGGTCTTGTTGTGCTTGTTATCTTTCTTCTCCTGAGACCAGTCCTCATTCCACAACCTGAACCTCAGAGAGCGCAGCCTGTATCGACTGTAAGGGCGCTAACACCCCTACCTAATCGGGCCATTGAGGCGATAAAGACGGCTGGGACCGGGAAGGGTATGGATACTGAGGGAACATATTGGAATCGCGACGAGGATAAAGAGATAAACGACCTGTCAACTCGCGTCACCGAATTGGAGCGAGACAACAATCAAGGGTGGCCCTAGACGGGTTGAGTTGCCGGTGGCAGCACGTAGCGGCGAGCGAATTCGATCAAGGGCAATCCTCTTCCGGTGAAACACCTGATTCACTAATTCCGGTGCTCCTTGCCCTTATTTTTATGTCTGGCTTCGCCACCAGTCATAGGTGCTTGCGCTATGCATGGCGAGACATCTCGCTCGCTTACAGGGCTATCACCTTGAAGCTGCGAACCGTTATTTGAGAACCAAGGCTAAACAGCCCGACCTTGCCGCCATCAAGGAACCGATTAGACATCATCTCCGCGACAACCATGTCATCAATGAGCAACGTGATCGTGTTATCCACCACCTCAACTCGATAGCGATGCCACTGGTCGTCCGGAGTGAAACTGCTGCTGTCGCGAAAGTCGCAATAGTTGAAGGGGTTTGCCCCTTCAGTTATGGCTGCCTCTCCACATTTTTCTCCTGCCCAGTAGCCACCCCCATCGGCAGCACGAACCACGATTCCAAATCCGGTGTAACTGTCGTCACCCACGATCTCTTGGATTTCCGCCTCTACGGCGTAATTTGCGGTTTCGTCAGGCGCAAAGGGAGCTGCGAGCCAGAGGTTGTAGTCGCTGTAGTTCGATCCGTCGTTGATCAGATTGCCGCCTAACGTGCGCCAATCAGGAGTGCCACGCCACTGATCAAATCCCTCGGCCGTAGTTGCTTCGTATAAAGCCTTGTCCGAACCAGCGTCAGGACTGGCAACGGCCGTCTGCAAAGCTGCTATTTGGGTTTGCTGGGCGACGATGGTTGCTTCCAGGTTTTCGTCGTCTTGAGCGACGCTGCTCGCCGCCTGAATCAAGAAAGCAATCCACCCTAAAACTAGGACGAGAGGGAGTACACGCTTCCGAAACACAGCTTTCTCCTTTTCACTGGCAACCGACTGCGTCGTCGATGAGTTCGCCTGAGGGAGTTATCGAAGAAGTCATCAACGAAGATAGCACCTGATATCTCCTCTTCTCACCTCTGTGTGGTAGAGCATCCTGTTTGCGCAAGGTGAAAGTACATACCGGAAAGATGCCTAATCGGCATGCTAGAGGCACCTATCAGGCAGTTGTCGGAAAGAGGTATTGATCACCTGGTTTTCAGGGGGCGGTGGGAGGCGTGGGCAGCGCTGGTGATGCAACGACATCAGGGCTAGGGGTCGCCCAGGCTTTAGGAAGTTCTGCGTCCTGTTCGGACACAAACGACCACCCATTTGGCAGATTACTGAGGGATGGAAGCCAGTTGTAGATACCTCCATGTCTCATCATTCGTGGCTCACCAGACTGCCGGGACGTTGATGCTGGACTGGTATTGGGTCCAGACATTGACTGCGCCACTTCGAACAGCAGGGCGACTTGGTCGCCGTACTCCCCTGCAGAGATGAGCACGCAGATCACCGATTCCTCTTGCCAAATGAGCACTCCAGATTCTAGAGGACTGGCCCCTATCTCATCATCCAGGGACAACGCATACGCAATCCGATCGTCTCCGATTACGGGCACACTGACGCGACGCGCAATTGCGCCATCCCTCTCTGTGGCGTTATGAAGCAAAAAGTCCTCAACGAAATGCATACCGTGTTCAGCGCTAGTGGGGGAATCAAACTGGTAGACCACACTGAGCAATTTGGTAGGGCCGCCAGATACTGAATATTTGGACGTCCTGAACTCCCGGTTGGCACCCACTACGAAGCTTTGCGTAAGTTCCGAGTAATGCCATTCTTGCGCTACCACAACCTCAATCGTTGCAAGTGGCGCGACGAGCGCTATCGCAAGAGTGAACCAACGGAGTACATCCATCAATGCTTTGCCTTCTGGTGCGAGGTGATGGTGTGCAACAAGGGAATGCTAACGGCATGCGTGCGGCATACATTGGGCATTGGAACGGCACCACTCTACCGCGCCGTGTATCACCCTGCCGTTACGCTAATCTGATCGCGAGCACGTTGACACCTATCTGGAGCCTTTGCCATGGACGGCCGCCAATTTGATGGCCTTGTTTCTTCGCTTTCCCAGTCCCGCCGCGCCGCCATAGCCTCCCTGCTTACGGCTGCAGGCGGCTTTGCCAGTATGGCCACAATTGACGCCAAGAGGAAAAAGAAAAAGAAGAAAAAGTGCAAGCCTCAGCCTGTGGCGACGACGTGTGCCGGACGATGCGGGACCATCACTAACAACTGCAAGAAGACAGTGACCTGCGGGGCCTGCACCTGCGATTCGCCATGCGACGCGTGCTTTACCTGCGATCAGAGTAGTCGCACGTGTAAGGCCGTGGCCTCATACAGATGGGGACCGCAAACAACCTTCGGGAGCAGCGGGCCTGGAGCGAGTCAGTTTTACGCGCCGTTTGGCGTTGCGATCTCAGCTGACGAGTTGATGGCGTGGGTGGCTGATTCGGACAACGCCCGTATCTCGGTCTGGACACGGCCGAATGCCAGCAGCACTGCTTGGAGCAACCTGACCACCTTCGGGAGCTACGGTACGGGATCCAGCGAGTTCAAACGCCCAACTGGCCTTGCTCTGTCGACCGATGAATTGACGGTGTGGGTCGTTGATGAGGATTTCCACCGCATCTCGGTCTGGGCGCGGCCTGACATCAGCAGCACGGCCTGGACGAACCAGACGACGTTCGGAAGCGGTGGCAATGAACCAGATCAGTTCGTATTTCCCACGAACGTTGCGGTCTCAGTCGACGGGCTCACGGCATGGGTAGCAGACGGGGGTAACGACCGTCTTGCGGTGTGGACGCGGCCCGACGCCGGCAGTAGCACCTGGAGCTTCCAGACGACGTTCGGACACGGGGGCTCGGGCGCGAATGCACGGCAAACTCCGTATGGGATTGCTGTTTCACCCGACACGCTGACGGTGTGGGTGACAGAGTTCGACAAAGACCGCGTCTCGGTCTGGACACGTCCCAACGCCGGCAGTACTGCCTGGGAGCGTAAGACCATGTTTGGCAGCAAGGGCTCAAATCTCAACCAGCTCTTTGGCCCACGTGGCATTACGGTCTCGCCTGACGGCCTGACGGCGTGGGTGGCAGATTCGATCAACGGTCGTATTGCCATATGGACGCGACCAAATGTGAGCAGTACGAGCTGGACCAACCTGACCACCTTTGGGAGTTCCGGTGAGGAACTTGCCCAGTTCCAATCCCCGTCGAGCGTTGCTATCTCGGCTGACAAAAAGACCGTATGGATAGCCGATCCGTACAACGCGCGTATTGCAATCTGGGGTTTGTCCTGTTGAGTGGAGATTGTTGGTGTCGATATCGGCCTGAGATGCGCGCAGGAACGCTCCGACAGGAGAAACCATCATGATCGACGTCACCTGCACCCGTGAGGACGATGGGACCGTCGCGTGCTCGAGGCTGTCCGTGACGAGTGGCTGCAGCCGCTGATCGACCAACTACGAGCGGTAGAGCGAGACCTGGGACGCACCGAGGCGGAACGCGACCAGGAGCGCAAGGACAAGGAGGACGAGCGCCAGGCACAGGTTACTGCGGAGGCCGAGCGCGACAAGGCGCTGAAGGAGGCGGACGGTCTCCGCAAGGAGCTTGATCACTTGCGCGAGACCGGGGCCGCTCAGGACGTGCCACAGGAGCACGAGGGTTAGGCGACGGCACATCATGCCGAACGTCGAGGTAGCGCTGCCGGCCGCCATTGGGGATGCGGTGCTCATCCGTACCGATGAGTTCGCGGAGGAGGTCGCCCTGGTCGTGGGGTGGCGCATCACACGCCCGCGGTTCCTGGTTGGGGGATGGCTCGACCAGGAACTGGAGACGACGGTCCAAGTCCTCACGGTGGCAGGCGACGAGACCTGGCTGCGGGAGGCCGAGGTGGTCGGGCCGGGTGAGCTGGTCCTGGTGAGTGTCTTTCTGCCGTTCACTGCCGGTGATGACGTGGCCGTGGGCCCGGGACGGTCACGGGGGTAGGTGGTGGGCTGGGAGATCATCGGCTGGCGTCTCGGGATAGACGTGCTCTACCGCGTGCACCTGGCCGGCACACCGCGCGGCGAGGAGATCGAGATTGCGGCACGCGACCTGGTGCCATGGGCGGGGTAAGGTGCTGATGGTTGCGGCACGCACTCAGACACGGGGAGCAAGCAATGGCGGAAGAGGTCGAGGAGTTGAGTCACGATCCTGCAGAGGATCTCCCCGAGTGCCAGCGGTACTACGAGACCCGCAGGATGCCGCTCTCGGTCATACATCAGCTCGACGATGCGGAGATCGAGCGTCGCTTTGACGAGCTCCTCCTCTCAGGCCGGCCGGATCACTGTCCGCCGGCCTACAGCGAGTGGCAACTCGGGCCAGATGACTACCGGGATGAGCTCACCCGACGCTCCTTGGACCGTCAGGCTAGGCGGACTGGACAGCTCACGGTTATCGCCACAATCGCCACGGTGATAGCTACCCTCGCAGCGCTCTCACCGCTGCTTGAAAAGGCGTGGGAGTTGCTCAGAGAGCGCATAGGGTGAGGTGCGAGCCGCCACAGCGCCGCACGCTGACTCACCTCTACGAAAAAAGGTCATCATGCAGCCGAGGCCCAGGGACACCATTCCGCTACATCAACGCAACGGCTCGCCCCTCTATTTTACTGGGATTCTGTGTCAAATGCGGATACTTACCAGTCTCTGTTAAGACAGGACTCTTCACATGTTTCGACCTTGACGGTGGCCTTGCCATTGGCTTCGACGCAGCTGTTCATGTCCTCCCATTCCCACTCCACCGTTCCTTCGTCCAGGTCGGTGTCGACGTAGAGCCTGAGACCGGCCTGGGCTTCATCCTCTGTCGCGTACGCCGAGGAGAAGAAGTCGGCCATATCCCCGCTCCGCGACATCACGACGTGATAGTGCTTGCTCATATGTGACCCTGTTGCAGTAGGTTCGTTTGGGAGCCTGCCGTGGTCATAGCACCGCCTTGTGGAGTTTCTCTCATCCGGGATTCCGTCTCAAATGCGGATAATTGCCCTTGGGCGAGAAACTTTTGCAGCTCTGCCGGGCTCCATATCCCCTAAGTGAGACATCTCCAGGCGGGCTATCTGATCACACCGCCTCGTAATCAGCACCGGTGAAACAGCGGAAATGGGCGGGATAATTCGCCGTTTGCTCAACTTCATTTTGTGCGGTTGGGTGCTTACCCGCATTCGTAGACGGGTCTCCCCATTGCGCTTTCTCCGAAATACCTCACGACTCCGCTGCAACACGAGGACGCATTCCAGGGGTCTATCCAACTGCCATACCGCGTAGGGAGGCAACACTCAACGCGTGCCGCCGGCGCGTGGTAGGCACAAACCCAGCCCGGCTGGGAGCACGTAGAACAGACCTTCTCGTTCTTGCATTTGCCCTGCTTGCGCGTCTTGCCGGGCGGACAGGGCTTCTTCTTGGCATCAGTCTCCGCCAGGCCGGCCACACCTAGCACGCCACCTACGACGGCAGCCAGCGTGCCGCGACGGGAGCGGCGATCAGTCAGGGAGCGGGCTAGGGTATCGAACTGCTCAGCGTCCATGAGTCGCCCTTTAGTGTCCGGTGCATACGACAGAAGCGCATCATACACTCGTCATGCGCCAGGCTCGGGGCGAAGCAAATGCGGTCAGCGGTATCCTGCCGGCATGCCGACGCTTGTCCTGCTGCCACTCCTGATCACCGCCGGCGTCCTGGCGCTGGTGCTGCTCTGGCCGCGTGTGCGCTCCGGGCCATCGGTGCCGCGGTTGGTGCTCGAGGTCCTGCTCGTCACCGGAGGTCTCGCCGCCCTGCTGTGGGGTCTGATGGCAGCCGCGCAGCGCCTGCCGTGGTGAGCACAGGACCTGACTTTACATCTTTGGCGCGTTATTCGGGCCTATGAGAAATGCGAGGCACCCTGATGCCTCGCAGATTGCTGCTGCAGTGTCCAGGTTGGCGGTTGCCCTCTCATGGCTTGCTCCTGATCACCAAGCATTAGCGAACACAAGGCCAGTGAACACCACCCCGCATTCACCAGGTGTTCGCAAGGCTGTCTATTGGCGAGGACGGCCCGCAACATCCGCAGCTAGCAATCATCCTCAGGCATGGATACCGTCTCGACCTCTAAGCTACCCCTCTGTTACATCAAAGGGTATATTCCATACCATTGTCCTGATCTCACCAATCTCATAGATATCCATTGACATCCGATAAGATATCATATACGATGCCTATACGAGTTTGAACGGCCCTAGAAGCTATCGAGAAAGGATCCCAAAACACCCATGGTTACCCTGATCACCTATCCCTTGCAAGTCCCCAATGCACCGGTTGCCCTGATCGAGGTCGGCGACTTTCAGGCCGCGTTACTTAAGAAGTACCTCGGCGAAGAGGTGCTGCCGGCTGACCTGGAGAACGACGTCGAAGAGGTTGAGCAGCTTCAGGAGCCCATTAGCCCAATTGTGCCCTGGGAGCAAAACCGTTCCGTCCCGGACTCATCCGAGCAGAAATCCCCGGAGCAGGACGCCCTGTGGATCTACAAAAACCTTGCCCCCAATGCTCATGCCATCCTTGACCAACTGGTGAACACCTGGCGCAACGAGGGTGACGAGGGATTCGTTCATGGACAGGTGTTGGCACGCAGTCTGAACCTGGAGCCGCCGCAGTTCCGCGGGTCGCTGGCCTCCTTCGAGATCCGCGCAAAGGCGGTCAGCCGACCCAACCCTGTGCGCTTCGAGCGCGGCGAATACGGAGGGCGCTACTCACTGGCTGTCGATGCAGCGCCGGCCTTCGAGACGGCCCAACGCGTGGATCAGAGCGACAAACGCCATCACATAACCATGCAAGCCGCACATGCCGCTCACGACCGGTACAGGGAGGCCGAAGGGGAGGTCCAGGAGCTCAAGCAGGACATCGAGCACTGGGCGGATCGCACCGAGCTTACGGACCTTACTGGCACCGAAGCAGCAGTCGAACGGACGGTTCTGAATGCTCGGCTTCAGTTCGCAGAGAAAGAGTTAGACGGGCTTCACGGTGAATCAGAGGCTCGTGATGGCGAAATGAGTGAGGCCTGGGACGCCATGGACAAAATCCATGACGAGACCGGCATCTAAAGCTCGAACGCAAGACATGAGGGGCGGGCGTCTTGTCCACGCCCGCCCCTCCAGATTGACTCCAGCACGCTACCGAGCGCCACTATCGTCGCCCCCATTCTAGCGCCCCTCCCGGGCGTGACGTGGCAGGACGATGGCGGCCCACACCCTCAAAACGGGGGTAGATGGGAAGACCACCATGAACCAGTTGAACCACACGGTCCCGCATGTCGTCACCACCCAGTACAGCCGCCATGCCGAGCATCGGCAGCGCCAGCGCAATCTCTCCGCTGCGGACGTCGCCTACGTCCTGAACCATGGCGAACTCATTCGTCGCACAGGGGCAACGTTCATGTTCCTGGGAAAACAGGACATTCCCTGGGAAGATCGACGTCACGATCAGTTCGCCCGGCTGGCAGGAACAACGATCCTCCTCGGCGACGCCGAAACAATCATCACGCTCTACCGCAACCCACGAGCACTGCGGGACATCAAGCGCAAGGACAAGCATCGCCGCCAGTCTCGTCAGGGGATCCACCAGGGGTGATGCACTGTGGCGGAGGATGGCCTGCTGCTCCGCCGGCGGCAACATGGCGGACGCGCCAACTGGCGCAACGAGCCAATCGCAATCGGGGAGGCCGAAGAACCGAGGTGGAAAAACAGGTGATCGTTAATTCATCTCGCGTGCCAGGGGGAATTCGCGGCTGGGACATTATCGGCAGGAGTCTTGAGACGGCCGCGATCTACCGCGTCCACCTGTATGGGACACCACTGCGGGATGAGATCGAGGTTGAGGCGCGATCACGCACTCCAATCACCGGTTCTCGGCGATGGCTTCCTGCTCTGCCGCCAGTGCCTCCCATACGCCCATCAAGCGGTTGCAGGACCAGCAGGAGAGCTTCTGGCGCAACGTGCCCAGAGCAGGGGACACCAGCCTCCTGCAGCGCAGAGAGTGCCGCCAGCAACGCCGGCGATCGCGGTGGCGTTGCATCCACCTGGTCTAACTCGGTATCACCTGATAGCGCGGCGTAGCGTCATCTGAGACGCGATGGCATGAGGTTAGATCGCTGCAGTCGGATCCTACTGGACAGCATGCGCCTGGGCAACATACCGGACGATCGTCGAAGCAAGCTCCATGTATGCCTTCAGCGTACGACGAACAGCAGCGAGAATTGGACGAGAAGGCAACCAGGGGATAGGGGGAATCAGAGCTGCTGCAGCACACGTCATAATTGGCTGCCCCGCAGGCAGCAATATTCGAGCGATCTGGATCGCAGCAGGGTTGGCTATGGGGACAACGAATAACTCTGTTCTCAAAGGTGACACATTGATAGGTCTTCTGCCGATAGCGGCGGTTTTGGTTCTTTCGTCGCTTCCGCTCTCGCTGCTTCTTCGTTTTCCTGTCCGCCGCCTCAGTCTCGGCTCCAATCAAGGAAGCAGTCAAGGCAACAGCCAGAAGCGCCAACACCTTCCGACGTTCCAGGCCACCGAGCGTGCGCGTGAGTGTGTCGAAGCGACGTAAGTCCATCCCAGCTAGTACCCGCTCTCGCAGGCCCATCCGTCATCGACGTAGTTCCAACCATCGAGCCCATGCGGATCGTTGGAGGGATCCGCAAGCTGGATGTCGTAGATGCCCTGTTTGGTGAAGTAGTCGCAATTCAGGTCTCCGACCTCGGAAACCGGCGGCACACAGTAATTGACATAGGCGGGGTCACAGGACTGAGCGGACGCTGACTGTGCAGCAGCGCCAAAGCCAAAGAAGCCGCCACTCAAAACACACGCGACTGCGAGACGCCGAGCGCCAATGCGCACTGCAAGAACTCCTTGATGGTTTCGAGACACGATGACGATTATGCATGGCAGTCTACGCGATGTGGCGTCATTCATGGGATGATTTTCCTGCGCGAAATGGTGATCTGAGGCGGGAGATCGCGAAGCAGTGAGAACGGTCATCATCATCGTGATCGGGCTGATCATTGCCAGCCGCATCTACTCAGGCTCTCCAGTAGACACACCCGATTCCTCACGTGCCTTGCGGACTTCGGCGAACGCCATCGTGACGCCGACAGTGACGTCCGAGAGTTACTTCGATCAGTACATCAAGCCCACGGCGACTGCATTGCCTGCGTTACACATCACCCGTGCCGGGTGTGATCCTGCCTATCCGGAAGCGCGCACGTGTATCCCGCTTGGGCCACCATACAGCCAGGGATGTGCCATCACCACGCAACGGCTGTTCACGGTGCTTGCGCCTGACCCGCAACATCTGGATGCAGATGGTGATGGGGTGGGATGTGAGCCTGTTGCAGGATCCTTAAAGCAGGCACCGAGCGTAGCTGTGGCCCCACAGCGGACCTGTGAATCCTCCTATCCCGACGTCTGTATCCCGCCGACACCACCCGATCTCAGCTGCGATGACGTGGCGTACATGTGGGGCTACGAAGACTTCATCGTCTACCCGCCGGACACTCATGGGTTTGATGGGGATGGTGATGGGCGGGGGTGCGAGCCCTACTCTGGGCAATCACCGCCCAAGCCGAATTATGAAGCCTACCTGGAAGAGCAGGCACGGCAGGCAGAGCAGGATGAGCGCGACTACCAGGATTACCTGGACGAGCAGGAATCGCGTGACGATTACCACGAGGACATGGAAGAGCCCATGGACTACTGCGAGGCCCATCGCTGTGTGGAGTAGCTCGAGCAGAACAGAACCCTGCGCCGCACTACACGTGGGGTAGACGTGGTGATTCGATGTGGACGGCACTGCGCAGTGATCAACTGCCCATAGGAATTGGCTGGATCAGGCAGAATCGTGTGTGCGGCATTGCCGTCCCACCAAGCGCTAGAGCTCGATGTCTTGATCTGGACCGTGCGTCGGATTTCCTCTGAAGCAGTGATTTGCGTCCTCCACGTTGTCAGGAACATCCTAGTCCGCAGTCTTAGAGCGACCGGCAATAGGGCGAACTGATTGATCGCCCGGCGACTGGTGGATCGGTGTGTCATCGCGTGGCAGACGTTCAACAATTCGCATGCTCGAAGAGGCGCTGCCGTGGTAGCTCATCTGGTTACGGCGAGCCGCAAAGATGGGGTAGATAATCCGGGAAGAGAGGTGCTATCCGTCACAGGCGTCACGCCTTGACAATCGGTTCCCAGAAGCGGGATTGACCGCCTGTGTAGGATCTCCTTGCTCGAAGCAGTACTGCCGGTGATGGAAGGGCAATCGGTCGAAACACTCTGGCACGACCGCTGAAGGCCGTTCCTGCATCCATATGGAGACTGGCGATGACGAAGTCCCGCGTGAGCACCGTCTCTGGCAGCCTTCGCTCGCTGATCTCCCGGCGCACGCTCGGGCGGGATATCGGTGCCCTGTTGGTAGGGCTGCTACCCATCGACGTCCGTCATGCCGCTACAGTCGCCTCGCAGCCACAAGCACCTGCAGGACAGGCGCTGAATCTGGAAGACACGGCCGTCTGGGACGACGCCTTTTGCCAGGTCTGTAACCAGGCCGGATGCACCTCAGACGTAGGGTGCCAGCAACCCAGCGCGCCTGCCCATGATCCGCCAACTCTCGTGCCAACGGCGAATACCGATGGTCGGGTGCTTCGGCTGTCGAACCTCGGCGGGCCGAGCTATGCCCATGTCCTGTATCAGTGCCGCCTCGGTGAGGACGAGTATCCTGGGGTCATCGCGGCCACCAGCTTCGCGCTCGACCTGTGGTTCCTCTGTGAGCCCCCCACGACGATCAACAATGCTGATGGTGTCCTCTCCCGGGTGCAGGCCATCGAGTTCGCCATCGGTCTCTGGGCCGGGTCATCGCAGTGGGACTGGGAGGTGCAGTGGGACGTGGTTCCGGGGCCAGGACGGACCGCCAGCTGGAAGGTGTATGGCGACCATGTGTGGGTGCCGACGGGCATCCCTGCCGAACTGACCAGCGGCGATTGGCACCACTTGCATCTGCGTGGCAGCGTGGTCAATGGCCAGACGCACTACGATACCTTTGCCATTGATGGGGTCGAACACACGCTCGGCCTATCCTATCCACCGCGACACCTGGACGTTCCCAGCCAGCCGCCGCTGGTCACCGTCCACGTGCAGCTGGATGGACCAGTGTATCCCGTAGCTGGGGGGTACGAGGTCTTTCTCGACCGGGTGAACTTGCACTGGTCTGATTCGGCAAGCGGAACCTCGCCGTCACGTACCAGCGCATCGTCGACCATGATGCCCCCGACGACGAATGCTATCGACGCGGGGAATAGCACCGCATGTGGTCCCCTCCAACCGTCTCGGGAAATCGGGTTGAACACCTATCAGGGACTGCAATTACCCCTTCCGGCTCCGGCTGGACCTTGCGAGCTGTACCTGGCGCATGGGGACCTCTTGGCCAATGGCACATGCCATGTCCAGGTCTTCTCTCCTGGCGAGCTGATCAGCGGCCTGTCGTCGTCAACGTGGAAACTGGTGCTGGTCAGCGGAGGGACAGACGAACAACGCCAACAGGAAGCCGCTCGGATCCAGGCAGGTGCTGCTCAAGCCGCAGGTGGGCAGTGCCCATTCGGGTAAGGAGGTGACTCTGCCCTTCCGATCGGGCACAGTTCGCTCACTGCTGACCATTGCGGATCGTGCGGAAGATATCTTCACAGTCAATGTCGGCTGGCGGAGGCAATCACCTCACGAGCTGTGGCTACCCGCAATCCGACGTGGCAAGATCCAGGTCGCCCTCTCCTCCCAGCTAAACATGGCTGAATACATCGAGCAGTTGATGTGAGACAACGTCTGATCGGGTAGATCCGACGGCATGGCCCGCCCCTCGCCCACCTCAGTACCCAGCCTAAACAGAAATCTCGATTGCTCGGGGCGCTGATGAAGCCCATGATGCCTGGGTGTGCTTCAGCGCATACGCCGCAGTATCCAGTTCGGCGATCGGTCCCTGCTCAACGCAACGTACGCCGCAACCCCCAATGCAATCCCCTGTTCTGCATTACGTCTGCCCGACATAGGCCAACCCTCACTCCCGGTCTAAACCTCTCATTCTTTTCAGACCAAGCGCTCGTACGTGTCAGCTTCTGCGGTTCTGCTCGCTCTAAGAGATTCAGATGACGTGCAGCGGGATGCAGAGGAGTCAGACACGATGATTGCTCGAAGTCAATTCGGATTTGCAACGGCAATCGTCCGCGTGATCGTCGCGCTCTTCTTGGGCGTGGTCGTCTCCTTTGTCCCTGCGGCGGCCGCCGAGGACGGCGCGGTGTTCGACTACGTCGTCCTGATTGATGTCTCTGGGTCGATGGTGGGGCTCCCTGCTGGCTCAGGAAACGCCGTGATTTTCCCGCAGGTGCAGCGCGCGGTCTCCGAATTCGTGATGGATCTCCCAGATGGGTCCAATCTCACGATCGTTCCCTTCAGCGGGGCGATTGACGATGCTGCCATCCGCGCCTTCGTCGGTATCGACGACACCGACCGCGAGAACGCAGTCGCCTACCTCGACGCTCTCGAGGCGAACGGCCAGGTCACCTGGCTGTACAGTGCGATTGACCACGGGCTGTCCGAACTGGAGAAGATGCGGGAGGCCGATGCACGTCCTCATCTCCAGTCACTCTTCGTGTACACCGATGCTGAAGGCAACGGGCCCGATGATCTGACGCTGGACGTCCTGCTGCAGCGCATTGACGCTGAACGCGCCGATCAGGAGCATCTGTACGTCAAGTACATCTCGCTCGGCGCGCCGGTTGAAGAGGCAGCGACCCTGGAAGCGCATGACATCGACGTGCGGCAGGATCCTGCAGGTGTGGTTTCGCCGTTCTTCCTGGTCCAGGTGTCCCCGACGGCGCTCGACCTCGGTGCCATGATGGATTCTGGACTCCTTCAGACGACTCTCGAGTTCCGGTCCAACGCTCTGGAGGCTGCGGGCCAGCCAATCTCCCTTTCGGTGGTTGGCGCGCTCCCTGGAGGAGGCTCCCTCTCGATTGTCCCGGCCCGCGCGGCCGTTGGTGCGCGCACTACCGTCACCTTTTCGCTGGAGGACGCCGGGCAGACGATTGCGCCCGGCCCCTATCATCTCGACCTGCTCCTGGAATCGGGGAACCCGGCGCTCCAGATCGCGCCGGAGACGATTCCCATGACCTTCACCATTGCCGAGCCCACGCCCACCCCAGTCCCACCGACGCCAACACCGGTTCCCGTTGTCGGTGTTCCAGCCCAGATTGACCTGGGCAGTCAGCGACTGAATCTGGAGGACGGGCCGCCGTCAGACGGGATGCGCTTCTCGGCGGATGTGCCGGTGGAGGCGGGTGACACTGGCTCGCTGGTCCAGGTCTCGGTAGCGGGAGTGGATTCATCGGCTCTTGAGTCCGATGTCCCGATCTCCGTCGCACTCGACGACGAAGGCCGCCGGGTCTCGTCGCTCGATCTCACCGCCGGGCGCGCCACCATTCCGCTCCGGGCCGATATCCCAGGTACGGCGCTGCAGGAGCTCAGTGCTGGCTCGGTAACCATCTCGGGCGACCTGCGTGTCCGTGCCAAGACTGGGTCGCTGTCCATTGGCGGGCAGCCAGTGGGAGACGAAGCGACCATCCCGTTCCGTCTCGTCATCGAGACCTACCGTCCGTTGAATGTGCGTGCATTGCTTGCTGTTGCGCTCGCTGCGGCGGTGATGGCGCTGTTGGTCGGCGCGTTACCACGCCTGCCCCGCGACGCCATCCTGTCCTCGGAGTCTGGACCGATCAGCCTGCGGCGCGAGCAGCGCAAACGCCCGCTGGGCGTCCTGTTTGGCGGACCGATCACGCTTGGCGGCAGCCGGCTCGACATTGGACTGGACCGGCCGCTGGGGCGCGTTCGTGGGGGCTGGTTCTGGCCGAAGCAGGCCAAGGTGCAAGCCCTTGATGATGGCGTCGAGATCAATGGCGTCGCGCTGCCCACCAACGAGCACCATACGCTCCGCGCCGGTGACGAGCTCGTGCTTGCAGGTCGATCGTTTCGCTACGGGCTAAACGCGGCTGCGCAGCCGGCAATTGACGGCGACCTGACGCCAGCACCGCGGCGCGGTTTCCGGCGTCGCCACACCGCCAGTATCGTCGATCTGGATGATTTTGCCGGCGAGTTCCCGTAAGCCGTTTGGCTGTGTGTCGGGCGGGCGCTCGCCGCTCCCTCTCGTTCCTTGATCGTTTTTTCACGCCAGCCAGAGGAGTCACCCCCCCATGGACCGCCCGTTCTCGATGAATCCCTCCGCCGACGTCATCGACCGCCTGCTTGCTGGCGACGTTCCCCCGGCCACGAGTGCGGCAAGAGTCGCCGTGCCGTCCGCGACAGTGGTAATCCCAGATGACGGTGCTGCGGTTCCGCAGTCGTTCAAGCCAGCGATCTTCGTCCTGCTTGGTGGCAGTGCAATCGAGGTGGGCCTCGAGTTGTTGCGCCTCCTTGACCAGTTCGTCGCTGAAGCTGGAGACAGCCCGGCCGTGCGCCAACGCGCCGAGAGCATCTTCGTCCACGCGGTAGACACGCACCCCCATCCTCGTTTGCAGGCCCTGGGCGCTGGGAACTGGCTCGTGCTGCCGCACAACCCGCTTGGCGTCAATGGGCGCGTACAGGCTCTCTGGCGCACTGATCCATTCTTCCGTGCCATCTGGCCGCAAGTGCATGGTTCGCCGTATCTTCCTGGCGATTTCATCGATGGTGCAGGGCAGGACCGGTTGAAAGGCCGCCTGGCCTGGCTCCTGGACCAGTTTCAGGGCGGATCGCGTGTCGCGCCCATGGTTCTGGCTTCCGTGCAGCAAATTCAGAACGTGCTCGGTCTGGCGTCGGTCGTCACAGATGGGACCTTCGAAATCTCCGTCTATCTGGTGCGCGGTCTTGGTGGTGGCACGGGCTCCGGTCTGGGCGACGCCGTCGCGGTAGAGCTGCGCCAGGCGCTGCCAGCGTACTGCCGCCTGATCGCGGTTGAAATCCTGCCGGACGCCGCTGAGTTGAAGACACAGAAGTCGGAGCACCCGGCGCTGCGTGCCAACGGCGTAGCCGCGCTCGCCGAGCGCGAGCGCCTCGCCAGCGGGAATCATGCGCTCTCACCGTTCTTCGAGCGCGATGGCCTGGCCGGCACCATCACCGCCGACGAGTCGCCCTTCCTCTATAGCTATCTCTTCTCCCGCGCAAATGGGCAGAGCCTGACCATGACGGTTGCTGGCCAGACGGAGGCACACGTTGCCGGGTGCCTGGCGGCGGAGATTTTCCTCTCTTCCGCTGATCAACTGCAGGATCCGAATTCCCAGTTTCGGCAGAAGTTGACCGAATTGCCGAGCCACGCGGGGCGCTCCTGCCTCTACGCGTCGGCAGCGGTCAGCGAACTCTATTATCGCCCCCGCCTGGTGGCGGCCTCTCTGGGCGGTCGTTTCGCCGCCGCCGCCATCGACGCCCGCTTGTCGCTTGGTGCCGTGCGTACGAGTGATGAGTTCGCGAAGGGTCGCGCCAGCGCCGATGCGTTCATGGATGAGCGCGGCATCTCCTGGACCAGCCGCAGCCTCCGTGTGCGCCTGGATGCCTCTCAGCCGGGTGAGGGGCCGCTCCCGCTGCCGCCCATGCTGGCTGAGAGCTTTCCCGCGTGGGCTGACGCCCGAGCCGACGATGTGCCGCGCGTGGTAGCGGGTCGCATCCGGGATTTTGACGCCTGGCGCGACCGCCGCTGGCGTCCTGCGCAGGAGCGACGGGCTGCAACCTTGATCACCGAGTGGCGCAGCGCCCTGGCTGAGACCGTCGACGACATGCTGGACGGTCAGGACGGCTGGGGATTTGCCCGCACGGCTGGCTTCCTTGCACAACTTGAGACCCGTCTGACCGCTGAGTACGAGGCCCTGATGGTTGAAATCGACGGCCCCGATTGGCGGGTCGAGCCAGGATCCGCTGGCCTCAAGCATGTCGTTGGGAAGCGTCGTGCCGGCGCTGCCCAGGCCATCCGCGCGGCGCAAGCTCACTTCGGTCCGTTCGGATTACGTGCCGCTCAGGCCAAGCGAGACTTCGAAGCGCAGTGGTGGGGTCCATTCGCCGCTGGCGAACGGGATCTGGCCCGAGCGCAGGCCGCACGGAGTGTGATTTCGAAGCTGCTTGCTGTCCGCGCCCTGCTGGCCCAACGGCTGGACGAAATCGACACGGCGTTGCGCGGTGGAGCCGATGACCTGCGCAGCGAAGCTGCGGCTGTGCTTGGCCGACGGGACCTGGGTGGCGTCCTCGAGGAACGCGTCCTTGAGGACGCACGCCTCGTCGCTACAGCCTTCGCGCCCGAGTTCGAAGCCGCACACGTTGGACTTGGTGCCTTTGCCCAACGACTGTTGACTGGCCCCAGCGGCGTCCGCGCGCTCGTGC
>JAESGR010000213.1_pt1 | contig 76566 bp, 50 predicted proteins | sample 9269771 | NCBI WGS metagenome assembly JAESGR01 (sample SAMN15739572, study PRJNA653492) | algae metagenome | isolation source: Chroococcus sp. CMT-3BRIN-NPC107 and co-occurring heterotrophs from well... | place: USA: Clark Mountains Wilderness, California | collected 2010-04-18 | reverse complement strand
ATGCATAGTAAAATTAGACTTAAAATCTTGTTATGCTAAGAGTTTTATCATACTTTTTATCAAATTATAAAACGTCAGTTTTAATACACATTATTGTAATTAAAATTTAAGAAACGTATAGAAGCATTCAACTATTGCACTATTTCTTTTTTTACGTGGATTTTAATAGACAATTAATTTACGGAGAGGAAGATCAATGAAGGAAATAAATAGATTTGTTGTTGATTCGATTCAATTACGAATAATGAATTATGATGGAAAACAATGGTGTGAAATATTGGAATCTAACAGATGGAGTCGCGTATCAGCAGTAAAACTACACCAATTATCATTTGATAAAAAGGTGTATGGCTGGCTGAATCAGCACTATTACTCAACTAATTTTACTCATAATTTCTATGATAACAACAAGAATGAGTTTTTAAGACAGAATAACAAGGTTGAGAACAAAAAACAGCAAGTTTTCACTTTTGCTGCTTTTCTATTAGTTTTGATAACAGTTAGTGCTTATTTTACTATAGACCGATAAAATTCTTACGACATATTAGGGCGATTTGTAATAATAATTTTTTTAATCAATATATCTGGTACTAAAAGAAACTAACTCCTCGAATACTTGGTCTTCAAATGGATTTAGCTAAAATGTACTCCTGAGTAATTCTAAAGCGAAGAAACAAAAACAAAGGCACTAACAAATCAAGACTCATTACAAAATGTTTCTTTTGTATATCGGGTCAATGTCATTGTACGACAGCCAAAAGCGGATTTTATTCATTTGAAGCTCTAACCAAAAAAGCCTTTTTGAAACCTTCTTTCATCATTTCGGTTGATGATTCGGCATAAATCTGTGTGGTCTCGATTTTTGAATGTCCCAAGAATCTCTGGATCTGTTCGAGTGGCATTCCTTTTTCGAGCAGCAAAGTTGCTACCGTATGCCGCAGCAGATGCGGGTGAACCTTCTTTTTGATGTCTGCCTGCTCCGCCGTCTCTTTGACGATTTGCTGGATGCGCCGGGTGGTGAATTTCGTGTGACGATTGCTTTCAAAAATGTAACCATTTTGACGTGAGCCAAGATGAGTTTTCAACTCCTGCGCTAATCCTGGTAATATAGGAACATAACGGCTTTTACCTCCTTTGCCTTTTTCAATCAAAATCATCTGCTCATCGAAAAATAAATCTTCAACTTTCAATGAAACGAATTCGGAAACTCTGGCTCCGGTTAGGAAAAGCGTTTTGATCAGCAGACCGTGATTGCCGGTTTCTCGGTAGGCCTGTTTGATAAGTTTTTGTTCTTCATCACGCGAGAGGCGATGAACGACGGTTTTACGAACGGCGGCTCTTTTAATTTTCAAATGGCGGCGAACTTCTTTACCGATATAGCCTGCTTGGTCATAAGTCAGGTGATATTTGCGCCAGAGTTTGATTGTTTCTGCAATGAGTTCTTTGAGTTCTACGCTCGGCTGAGTTTTTGTAGATGAAGTAGCGGTTTTAGTTTTCGGCATAAAATTAACGATTTCGCTTTTGCGTATGAAGTCCGAAATAACTATTGATTTTACAATAAAAAGAATCGGAAAAGAAATCTAAAAACCGGAAAAATTTCGCTCTTTAAGCATTAGGCGAAATTTTTAGTTAACAATTTTTTGATAATTTGTTTGCATGAAAAGAAAATGAAGTTGCAATTAACAATTACAGAGAAAAGATAACAAAACAGAAACCCGGGTGCCAGCCATTTTTGCAATGATCAAAAGCAAAAGAGTCAAAAGGTTTCAAAACGATTCGAATCCTGCTGCAGTTTATAACAAAAGAAAGAGATTTATATCAACCGAAACTGAACTTAAACTGCTTATTTTAGAGCTACAAAAACAACTTGAGAAAAGTTTTCCGCTTAACTATTGCCAAACCCATATTTAGATTCATTTTCGAGAATTTTCTACATTTTAATTTTTTCGGCAAAGTAAGCAACTGTTTTTCGCAAACCTTCAGCTAAAGGAATCCGTGGCTGCCAATCGAAAAGTGTTTTCGCTCGTTCGATATTCGGCTGCCTTTGTTTCGGGTCATCCTGCGGCAACGGCAAATATTTGACTGTTATTTTCTTCCCGATTGTTACCGCTATTTGATCCGCCAATTCGTTCATCGTAAATTCACCGGGATTTCCTAAATTGACCGGATAATGAATCGTTTCGTGTTCGGTGTTCATCAAACGAATCAAACCTTCGATTAAATCATCAACGTAGCAAAACGACCGCGTCTGCTCGCCCGTGCCGTAAATTGTCAAATCCTCGCCGCGTAGAGCCTGAACGATGAAATTTGAAACTACGCGCCCGTCATTTTCCAGCATTCGCGGTCCGTAAGTGTTGAAAATGCGAGCCAGTCGCGTGTCAACGCCGTTTTGGCGATGATAATCCATAAACAAAGTTTCGGCGATGCGTTTGCCTTCGTCGTAACAGCTGCGAAAACCGATCGGGTTGACATTTCCCCAGTAATCTTCGGTTTGCGGATGAATTTCCGGGTCGCCGTAAACTTCCGACGTTGAAGCCTGAAGAATCCGTGCCTTGACGCGCTTTGCCAGTCCGAGCATATTAATAGCGCCCATGACATTGGTTTTGACGGTTTTTACCGGATTATACTGGTAATGAATCGGCGACGCCGGACATGCCAGATTGTAAATCTGATCCACTTCAAGTAGAATCGGCTCAATAACGTCGTGACGAATCAATTCAAAACGCGGATTATCTAGCAAATGATAAACGTTTTCGCGCCGTCCGGTGAAAAAATTGTCCAGACAAACTACTTCATTACCTTGTTCGACGAGCCTTTCGCAAAGGTGCGAGCCAAGAAAACCCGCTCCGCCGGTGATTAATATTCGCATTATTTAATTATTTTACGCAGTCTAAGCGATGATTTTTTGAGCTGTTAAATGACTGTCCCTTTTTTCGGACTTTTCGTATTTTTCGGGCATTTCTCTTCCGATACTCAGATATTTAAACCCTATTTCCGACGCTTTTTGCGGCTCAAAGATATTGCGCCCGTCAATCAAAATCGAACCGCTCATTAGCCCGTAAATCTCGGTTAAATCTAAGTCCTGAAATTCTTTCCATTCAGTAACAACTACTAGGGCAACGCAATCGGCTGCTAACTCCTGCGCATTATTACAGTAAATAACTTCTAAAGTCGGATGGTGAGATTGAAATGTTGACATCGCAACCGGATCGTACACTTTAACGTGAGCGCCCATTTTTATTAATGTCGAAGCGATATCAAAGCTCGGAGCATCTCTCACGTCATCTGTCTCCGGCTTGAAAGCCAGTCCGAGTAAACCGATTGTTTTGCCTTTAATGATTCGCAAGGTGCTTTGCAATTTTTGAATAACCAGTTGTCTCTGCCGAATGTTGACTTCTCTTGCCGCCACGATCAATTGCGGTTCGTAATTATACTCGCGCGCGGTTTCGATGAGCGCCGAAACGTCCTTTCCAAAACAGCTTCCTCCCCAACCGATGCCTGCGTTTAGAAAACGTGTTCCAATTCTTTGATCCAAACCGATTCCTTCGACTACCTGTTTGACGTCGGCGCCGGTTTGTTCGCAAATATTTGCCATCTCATTGGCAAAGCTGATTTTCATCGCCAGAAATGAATTGGCTGCATATTTAATCATTTCCGCGCTGGTTATGTCGGTAGTAACGAGCGGAACAGATCTTAAATCATCCGGGCGTGGAGAGATTGATTCGGGCGGTGTGAAATCCTGATTTATTATAGGCTGATAAAGTTTTCTTAAAATATCGAAAGCCTTTTCGTTGTGTGCGCCGATCACGATTCGGTCGGCATAAAAAGTATCGCCGATGGCTGTTCCTTCACGCAAAAATTCAGGATTGCTGACCACCGTAAAGGTTTGAAAAATCTTTTCGAGCGAGACTTTACTTGATTGAGTGCCATTTACCGTTTGTTCGTTTGACAACAAATTGTCATCAGACAACTGCGGAAACAGCTGGCGAATTTCTTCGCGCATCAGCATTTCAACCCAGTTGCCGGAGCCGAGAGGCACGGTAGATTTGTTAATGATAATTCTAAACAAACCATTATCGTAATTTGAAACGAGGCAGCGCCCGATTCCTTTAGCGGCAGCTTTAACGTAACTTAAATCCGGAAAACCGTCGGCATTTGAAGGCGTGCCAACAGCAATGTAAATCACCTCTGCTTCGTTTGCTCCTTTTTCCAATTCTGTAGTAAACGATAAGGTGCCGGAATTTATTCCGATTTCCAGTAGCTCGTCCAATCCAGGCTCATAAATTGGAGAAATACCTTGTTTTAATTTACCGATTTTCTCTTGATTAATATCGACGCAGGTAACATTGTTGCCCAAATAAGCTAAACTGGCTCCTGTTACCAAACCAACATATCCGGTCCCTATAATGCAAATATTCATTCTTAACTCTTCCCTACTCATTGATAAATTGAGTAATAAATATAATCTATGTGAATCAGTAGTAAAAATTTAGTAAAAACAAAGCAAATGTCTAAGAAGCTGTTTGAAAACCCGCTTCAGCGTTGCTAATATTCGCATTGCTCTTTATAACTTCAATCTAATAATGAAATTTCCTTAAGGTAATTAGCGTGAAATTTTTTTCCTTAACAATCTCAGTTTGCTGTAAATTTTAAGAGAATAATATTGACTATTTTCTGCCGTGGAGAATACCAAAAAAGCGACAAATGTGAAAACATCAATTTGCACAAAAGAATTTTCAAGATTCTCTAGATTAATTGCATATCAAATATTTGTTTTCGTCATTTATAGTCAATTTTTGGTATTCTTACTTTTCTTAAATTGGATTACATACGTGTAAAACAATCTTATGGGCCGAATAACATAGTAAAGTGGCGATAATATATGCGGAAGTTTCAACAAATTTACATCTGCGTCGTTCGGCGAAAAGATCTCCTTTAGATAATAATCATTATAATATACGTGTAACTTTATCTTATCCCATAATCTTCTTTTTAGTTTTAAATGAAATAATTGTCGTTTAAGAAACCACGCTCTACTGTTTATTTCTATAGAATCCGATTTATTGTTGAATAACCGCTCGTGAACCTCTTGTGTAAGTTCTTCAAATATTTCACTATTTTTATTTCTCTGCCATTCTAATAATAGAGTATCCCGCCCGAAAAATTTGTTGATTAAATGCAAGCCTAGACCGACAGCCTTTTCGCAACCTAATTGTTTCGCCTCTTTGTTAATTTGCCCCCAATCGATATCTTCCTTCGAAGAAATCATCTCATTTAGGTCGCAAATCCAGCTTAAGCGTTCCCATCTGTGCCTCCCGCCGTGTACACATAAATAAATCAATAAATCATTGAATGGGAGTTTATTGACTTTCATTCCAGCGAAGCTGGTGGTTTCCAAGTCTTCCCATAAAAGATTAATATTCAGGGGCACGTCGAAATATGAGCAGGACAATCTCCAATGCAATTCCAGAACAACTTTGTTTTCTTTGTGGGTAAGTTTAACGTCGTGATTGATTATATCCAGATTATTCTTTTTCAGCCAGTTAATGCTTTCTGTAGCCTCGTAACCGTTTTGCTCCAATAATTTTATTGCCGTCGGCAAGTGCTCCATCTGAACAAGAATGTCCAAGTCGCCAAACAATCTGAAAGCTATATTTCCGTAAAACTCCATCGCAAGCAGGGGACCTTTGAAAGGCAAGACTGGTATACTATGTAATTTTAACAAGTTAATTACTTCAATTAACTTCGCGGTCAAAAACATATTATTCCGCGTATGATTCTGAAAATACTCATCTAAGGTATTTTTGACTTCGAGTTCCAGAAGTTCATCGAATTTCCGGAGCAAATTCCAGCTAACGAGCGGTAATACACAGTTTCGTTGGGCAGTTTCTAAAATATAGATCCAATCCAAAGACTGTTGCAGGACATCTGTTATTTCGTTAGCTTTTTGTGAAGTAATTTCTGTCTGAGAACAATCAATTATCAATTGATTCTCTAAACGATGATTAATTTGAGTTTCTTGCTCCAACATTAGATTTGACCGGTTACGGACACTCCAAATTTTAGTAAGTTTCGTTCGACTTTCTTGCTAAATTAATTTCGTACAGTCTTTAAAATTTAAGTGATTCCGATGGAGTAGAATTGTTTTCGAGAATTTCATATTCTTTATCGATCTCATCCGGTATTTCAGCGGCTCGCATTTGCTCTTTCCAAGATTTAGCATATAAACCATCAAGTTTAACAAGTTCGCTGTGAGATCCTGATTCGACGACTTTTCCTTTATCCATCACGAAGATAATATCTGCCCGCATTGCAATTGTGAAGCGATGCGTAATTACCACAGCAGTTCGATTTTTTATTAGTTGACGAAAACGATGGAACCAATCCGATTCAGACCAGGAATCCATAAAACTGGTTGGTTCATCCAAAAGAACAATTGGAGCTTTACGAAAATAAGCTCGCGCCAGAGCCAAACGTTGCCACTCGCCTCCACTTAACTCTGCTCCATTGGCATTAACCTTTCCGAGAAGTGTATTGTAGTTGTCCGGAAGACGCGAGATAAAATCGTGAGCGCCGGCACTACGAGAAACTTTTTCTATTTCTTCTGCTGAAGCGGACGCAGCTAAATCTCCCATCGCGATACTTTCACTGACCGTTGCGTGGTAGTTGAGCGGCTTTTGGTAGGTAATCGTAATCATCCTCAAAAGTTCTTTAACTGAAAAACTTCGTATGTCAGTGCCGTCAAACTCTATACTTCCTTCTTCCGGATCGTAAAATCGGCAGATTAACTTTATCAAAGTGGTTTTGCCTGAGCCATTTTCTCCAACAATTGCAACTGCTTTTCCAGCCGGAATAAAGAGCGAGAAATTTTCAAAAACAGATCTTTTGGTGCCTGGATAACGGAAGGTTACGTTCCGTAGCCTAATGCCTTCTTTTAGATTTAGAGGTATGGCAGTTGGCAAATCGGGTTCGATTATATCTGACCTCAAATCCAGAAATTCAAATAAAACATTAAGGAATAAGCTGTTTTTTATAATTTGTCCGAGACTTCCTAGCAATGTCCGCATCAAGCCCTGACTACGATTAACAGCCTGGTAAAAAAGCGCCAAATCTCCCAATGTCAAAGCGCCGTACAGAGTTCTCCAACCCATCCATCCCACTGCCGCTCCTAGAATGCCCAGTGATACAACGCCGGCAAGAAGCTTGGCAATGCCAAGCCGCCGCATTTGATCGAGCTTCTCGTTTCGCAAACGACGCCGCAAATTTTGATAGCTAGTCTGAAAATGAGGATTAAGATTGAATGCTCTCAGTTCGGCTACAGCATTTGGATGAGTCAGCATAATATCAAAGTATTGAATCCACCGCCTATCACCGGTCGTTCCCTGCCACCACTTGTTATACTCTCTATCATAGCGAAGAACAATGACGAAAGCGGGCAGCGTACTGATTAACAATACCAATGGCAGCCATACGCTGTATTGCAGTAATAATCCTGCTACAAGGATCAAAGTAATCGCATTTTGAACCAATCCGCCGATGCTTTCCAGCAAACTTAACGGGCGGCTGATGCCTTCGGAAGTCGCTTGTTCAAGACGGTCGTGATATTCATGAGATTCAAAATGAGCCATGTCCATCACCGCCGATTTGTCATGAACCAAATTTTTTATATAATCTTGAATTATGTCTGCTTGTGCAGTTCGGACCATATCGAGCAGAGATTGAAACACCTCGGTGAGAAGCATCACGAGCGCGATCGCCGCGATATAAAATACAGCTGGGCGAATTATTTCCCATTCGCCTTGACTGTTAACGGCGACAACCAAGCTGTCAACAACAAGTTTAGTCAAATAAACCAGTAACCCGGGTAAAATCCCTTGAATTATCAACAAAACTGACCAAGCCGTTGTGTGCAGGGGAGAAGCCGTCCAGATTAACCTGAACGATCGTTGCCAATTTGCCTTATGTTCCCTGAACGTTTGCAAAAGAAGTGTTAATGATTCAGACACTTTTTTCATCAATTTTTTGAATAAATATATGCGAGATGGAAAGATATACAAATTTTGTCAATCAAAATTTGTATATTACCACTCCTAAAATCAATCTAAATTCAGATATGAGTTGTCTAAACCTGATCTTCACATAAATCTCTACTTATTTTCGGTTTGAATTGATTTTTGGAAACAATTAATAAAACTTCTGTCTTACTATCGCTAATCAGAATTTTTTATTCCTGCACGTTATAATTCCCTTTTCTTTGCACAAATAAAGATGAACCATTTTTGAAAAATAGTCGCTGGCTTAAATTATCAGCGATTTTTTTCGCACTGTGATTCTATTAATTCTGCTAAGTTGTCCAACAAATCAAAGGATTTAGGTCTCACGAGACGATAAACAGGTATATGATTAACGATATTTGAGCATTGGCGAAGATTTGTAACTGCGTGATTCTTTTGAATCAATTGTTTACCATAACGAGCTAAGTAGGTATTAGCAATGAGTGTTGTTATCGCTTCCTGCGGTCGAAGAACCTGCGCTTCCAACTGATCTCCTTCTTCAAGCAAATAAATGGCTTGGAGCAGTATTTCTTTTTTAAGGAAATTATTTGATGAAGATCGAAATCGTTTTTCTAAACCTGTGCAAATTCGAGAAAGAGTTTCTGAGTCGTCGCCTAGAACGGAGGCGGCTGTTTCCGGCATAAGTTTAAAGTGAGGGAAACCAGGAGCAACTAAAGGAGCACCTATTTCTACGTTTTCTAATGCGACAATATCATCGGAAATCATGGTGTGACCACGTCCGTACATCATTGCCGAGGTTGTTGACTTGCCAGCACCTTTCCATCCTAAAAAGACAACCGCTTTATCGTTGACGGAAACGGCACTCGCGTGCAAAACCAACTTTCCGCGCTGTTGCAGCAGCGCAGCCATTACTATCCCTATTAAAGGGAGGCGAACAAGTTCTTCTTCTGCGCCTTCATATGGATCAACGACGATTTCGCAACCATTTCGAACTAGAAACGAACCTACTTGCTCAAAGTAGAAGCCAATCTCGTCGTCACCGATTTGCATCGCCCGTTCGAACCCGTCGCCGTTTGGCAAATGAGCTTTGACTTCACCATATTTAATCGAAACTTCCGCACTTTGATTCTCCGCGCTGATAAACTGAGGAATGAGAACTTCGGATTCGATATTAATACCGAAGGATTTATATGAATACATTATTGTTCTACTTTGAAAATTTACGTATTAAACACTCTCTGCAATTTACGAACACGAATAATCTCTAACAGTCGTGTTACGCAATCATTCGGTTTCTAGCGAAAGCCTGTCTTTTCACAAACATAAATTTATTGTTAAATCTTCACGAGTTTTTAAAAACCGAATCTTCTCCTCAAGACGAAATTTTTAGTCGGATTACTCCTTATATACGAATTTGAAACGCTGCATATTTTTAGCTCTGTGGCTGCAATTGGATTCGTTAAGAAAACGCTTCCGTTTTCTTGATTGTGATTACGATACGCAAACGCCGCCAGGGCAGAAAGCCGTGTTGTTCGGTCCGTCTGGTACATCAGAATTAGCCAAATTACCATTCAAAGTGATTTTTTCAATATCGCCATGAACAGTAAGCTCTGGTTTTATGTATTCTTTTCTTTCCATACTTTTTTACCTCCTTTTTAATTTAAGTTGAGTATCAGCCTGTTTTTTGCAGCCACAGAGCTAAAAATATGCAACGCTGAATCGAAATTACATCCTTTAAGGAAGCTTCGGATTTTAGAAAACGTTGATATGCCTCTCTTAATGATTTAATGTCAACATATTCTACGATTATTCCTGGATTTTTCACAATAAAATTATCCATAACCTCGCGTCCGAATTTCAATAATCCATAATTAAAACTTGGAGCTAAATCGGTTTTCCATGCGCGCCATTGAATTTCAGGCGGGAGAATTCCGTTCATTGCCCGGCGCATGACCATCCGGGTCCAACCTTTTTTAATTTTTTGTTCAGCCGGGAGGCTCAGACAAAACTCGATAAGCCGCTTATCCCAAAAAGGAAATCGCAGTTCGATGGAAAAGGCACCGGCAGCACAATTTAACACTTCTAAAGAAGAAGAAGGGCTTCCGTTGTCCGTAAGATTATACAAATGATTGTCTCTTTCGGTTCGCGGAACGAATCGTTTTGTTTTAGGAATTTCAGCAACATTCACGCGCTTGGCAAAACCTTGATTCAACACGACACCTCGCGGTTGATTGTGATTTGCCGCCGTTTTTTTATTGCTCCCGAGCCTTCCTTTAACGCGCTGCAAATCATTCATAACGCGGCTTCCCACCCGACTTTCATCCATTCGCGGCTTCAGTCCGAAGCCCCATATCCAACTCCACACTGCTCCGTGCCACGGACGATTCGTTCTCTTTGAATAGGAGATAATTTCTGAAGCAAGTTTAGCCCAGCGCCGTTCTTGAGCAAGCTCGGTAAAAAAGCCCAATCCGTGTGAAACGGTTGAATCTCCGTCGTAACCATCAAGGATAACTTTTATTCCGTTAGCTTTGGCGGTTTTATAGGACAACCAATTTATATATAAGTTACTATGGATAAGAGGCTCGTCTTGAAACTTGAGAATTTCGTCTATATCGGTGAATGGTCCGTAACTGTCGGCAATAATAAAGTGCGGTGAAACACTGTTTTCACGAAGAACGGCATTGATGTATTGGCGTTCATCACACTCTTTAACTTGGTCGAACACTGCGGAAAATGTATGGAGTTGATTTGTTTTTTCTTCGGCAAGCAGTTTTCGCGCCACACAGGTAATTGATGACGAATCTATACCGCCGCTCAACATTGTTCCGATTGGCACCGCGCTATGCAGACGGCACTGCACGGCTTCGGTAAACCGCTCTCGTAGCGCTTCAGCATACTCGCTGTCTGATTTAAGATTCAACTCAGGAGGAAGTTTTAAGCTCCAATACGAAAAGATTTTCTTGCCTTCGCGATTAATTGTTGCCCCGTATCCAGGTAAAAGTCGAAATATATCTTGGTAAAAAGTTATTTCTTTTTGATCGAATGTGCTACCAAGATGATTGGCAATTTTTACTTCGTTAAGGCGTTTTGGAATTTCCGGCACTAAGAGCAGAGCTTTGATTTCGGTCGCGAACGCGAACAAATTTTTCGATGAATAATAATAAAAAGGTTTTATGCCAAATTGATCGCGAGCGCAAAATAGTTGTCGTTTGCGCAAATCCCAAATAACAAAGGCAAAATCTCCGAGGAGATGCTCTGCGCATGTCTCCCCCCATTTTTCATACGCGTATAAGATCAACTCACTGTTTGTAATTAAAGATTGAGGCTTTTCAAATGGACCGAGAAAATCTATTAACTCTTTGCGATTATCCAGCCGAGCATCTGCAGTTATAACAAGTGATTTGTCTGATCGTTCAAACGGCAGTTTCTCATTGTCGGCTTCCGGGGTTGTTTTAAGCATCCGGTGCCCCAATCCAACGCCTTCTTCACTCCAAACTCCTGAGTTATCTACTCCGCGGTGTGAAAGAATCGCGGACATTTCCTCCAAGAGTTTGGAGGAAACAGGCTTCCCATTTAAGTTGTAAACGCCGAATATTGCACTCATATTGTTGCTGAGCCAGATGATCTCAAAACATTAAAACTATTGTGATGCGGCAATTTCCCTATAATAATCTTTCCATCTATCTCAACCCACGCATGAGCCATAAACCTACCGTCTTTGTCCCTGTCAACGCCAATTTTCAATTCTGAGTTTTGTCCTCTTAATGCTAAAAGCGTTCGCGCCGCCAATGCTTGAGTTAAACAACTAGCATAAGGAACATAGCGACTACATGCCTCAATCGAGGACGTAACTCTACCAACATCGTCCCATTCAATCTTTTGTCCATCAGATTTTGTTGAAGCAAAACTGCAGAGCCATTGGTTCAATGTTTTGAACGGAAAAATCCATAGACTCAGGCGAATCACAATTACTGCAATCAATGACTGACTAAGTAGCTTCTTCTTTTGATATGGCAAAAAAAGAAATTTAAGAATCTTTCTCATTCAAAATTTCTACCAACTCCTCATTCACCATTTGTTGTAAAAATGTTAATACCTCTTGACGACAAGATTCTTGGTCAACATCGTATTCCTGCGTGATAGAGGTTTGAATCTCCTGAAAAGTTCTCGGACTTTGAATCGCTTGCCAGATACTAGCGCCAACAGGATTTACGCCATAATATTTACCGTTTTTCAAGCTTAAAATTACGCCTTCTCCTTTTATTTCAGAATACAGGTGATCTTTGATCGCTTCAAAGCGATTACTCGTCAATGTTATTTCGTTAAGGGTTCTGATAGTCATTTTTTCTTCTACTATATTAACTTTCTACATAAAATCAATCGCTTTCGTAAGTAACTCACTGTCAATAAACGAATTGAATGGCAAATCTTCGTATTTTGTAGATGCAGTATTAGCTAATGCTTTTGCACAAAGATTCTAAAACAAACCTGGCTTTTAATCGTTGAACTATCCGTTAAAAACAAACAACTTTGCCGTTTCAACTAATTTTATAGTAATCCGAATTTTTATTTAATTTCATTTCCACAATATTAAATTTACAATTAAAAGTTAGTTTGTCTGTCCTATAAATTACACAGATCAATTTTGCACGAATCACAAATAAAGCTTAAATAAAAAATTTAATAACTAAATAAAAACTTTTTGAACAATTAATCATTTCTGAATAGATTTCTTAAAACCAAAGAAATGTTTATTAACTTACCTGTTCCAAAATCTACGTTCCCTTTTGTAAGTTAAATTGCCTTTTCGTTAAGGTAACAACTTTCCTCCCTTATTTTCCTGTTTCAGTTTAACTAGCATATATATAACTTAGGACAGAACGTCCGAAAGTTTTTATTGCTAACAAACTACTTTCTAAAAAATATTTAAAGTAACTTTGGGTTAAAAAAGCCTTCCATCCATTAACTCGACTAATTAACCATTGGTGCTAGTAAATCATAAGCTGAATTCAGCTAACTTGAGATGCGAAACTCCATTTTCATCAAAATTCAACCCGTTCCACTGCTGAAGCAGATTGAACAGCGCGACCGTAAAAGCGAGTCGCATCTCGAAATATGCCCAGACTCTTTGCCGCAAATGTTTGAGTTTGCAGACCTGCGAGAGCAGCGAGAAAATGGTTTCAATCATCATTCGGTCATTTCACTCGCCCTTCGGACAAATCTTCAAATTCTCGGGCGGATTCGTTTTGCGCCGAAAACCTTTGTCGGCAAGAACAATCATTTCGCCTGTGACGGCTTCAACCAGCGGCAAAAACTCCTGATCGGAAACATTGGCGGTTTTAACCTGCCAATTAGTGACGAGTCCGAATTTGTTGATCAGAAGACAGAGTTTGCCGCCGACTATCCACTTCCAAGACGCATAACCTTTTTTGCCGATTCGCCGCCGATGCGGCTGATGATTCTCCCTGATCGGATGACACAACTCGATGCCGTAAGAATCAACCACGCCGAAAATCGTCGGCTCGGCAAGAAATTTCTCCGTCAGTCGGCGATGCGTTTTCAACCGCCGGAAAAGTCTGGTCCGCTCAGGCAAAGCAGGAAACAGGTCAATCCAATTTCTCTTGAGCCAGCGGTAAAAAGCCCTCTGCGATGCGCCTTTGAGAGCAAGCAGCAGTCCCAAAGTAATCAGTTCACTTTTACAAAGTTTGGCTTGGCGATGTTCCAATTCGTTTGGCAACATATCATCTACACGGCAAAAAAGTTCTATGATAAATTGTTCTTGAGTCACGGCATCGGTTTCCTTTGTGTTCGGTTTGGTCACCTTCACATTAGAAACTTTTCCGTGACTTTTTCAACTAGCACCAATGGTTAATTAGACTCGTTCTGAACGTATTGCAATTGCTACACAAAATTTTTGTTTATTTACCTTTATGGAAATAAATTAAGAACATAAGAAATCTAGAAATATTTTCGGCTTACCTAAATTCATATTTATATTAATAACGTTTTTAGTTTTCTTACTCAAAGTTACCTTTAATTTCTTGCAAACTATATAAAGTTAATGTTATCTTTTTATGATTTCTCAAAATGAAACTCCCGCCCTTTATGTATGAATAAAACTAATTCTGCTGTTCTTAATGCTTTTTCTTTGTCGCCGAATCCGACGCTGCTTTATCTAACACCTGCTTTAAAGGCTGTGATATATCAGGCACGCGGAACTATCGAGCGGCGTCAAGGACTAGTTGCTTTACTAGCTGACGTTGGTATGGGCAAATCAACTATTATCCGTTATTTATTAAGCGATTATGAATCACGTGAAGACGTTTTGACTGTTTTTGTTCCGACTCCGCAATTCCCTTCTTCGTTTGGGCTTATTAAAGAAATTTGTGCGTCTTTTGGCCTTCCCGCAAAACGTTCACTTTCAGCACAACAAGATTTACTTGCTGAATATCTCGCCATGGAATTTGTAGAAGGTAAAAATGTCGTTATTTTCATTGATGAAGCACAAATGCTTAAAGACGACTTGCTTGAAGGTATTCGTGGACTTCTTAACTTCGAAACTAATCATGCAAAATTAGTTCAAATTGTTCTCGCTGGTCAAATAGAACTTAAAGCTCGTTTAAATACCGAACGCAACCGCCCCCTCAAGAGCCGAATTCACTCATATGCGCTGATAAACCCCTTAACTGATAAAGAGATGCAAGAGATGATTGATTTTCGGTGCAACCAGCTCGAAATTAAAAATCCATTTGATGATGTTGCTATTGCAAAGATTTGGGACATTACTAAGGGCATTCCCCGTCATGCTTTAAAGATTTGTGAGAAATGTGTTGGATACATGGAATTTATAGAAACAGATGATGTTACTGAAGAAATGATTGAAGCCGCTGCGCAGGATGCAGGTATTTTGGAGTTGGAAGATGAGTAGATTCTTAACAAAAATTCTTAATGAAAAACCAGGTGAGGTTAAACCTACTTTTGAAGTAGTACCCAAGGCCAGACTAGACCAGGCTAAACCAGACCCAGACCAGACCCAGACCGATCTACCCCCAAACCAATCCCAAACCCAGTCCAAACCCCAACCCGACCAAAACCCATCCCAAACCCATCCCAAAGACCTACCCATCCCAGACCCATCCCAGACCACACAAACAAAAAGAGCTGAACGCATTCAAACTGCGTTAAAAGATTCAAGAATAATTGCTCCAGAAAAAGATTTTAATAAGCGTGCAAATATACTTGAGCGTGATGCATTACCAAATGGATTATTTCCAGGAGCAAGTAAAGCTATTTATGATGCTCTATATTTACGTACTCTCGGTTCTGTAAATTCAACACGGATGGTTCAAGCAACGCGAAAAGAACTTATGAAGTGGTCGGGAATTAAAAATATTAAAACTATAAATACTCATTTAAAGAAATTAAAAGATATAGGATTAATTGCTATTACAAATTTTACTGGTGAACATACAGGGTCGCATTATGAAGTTTTTTTACCTAATGAAAGGAACTTAGATCCAAGTCAGATTAGGCAGACCAAAGGCATACCAGGCCCAGACCAAAAATTGGTACCAGACCCAGACCAATTTTTGGTCTGGGTTGGGTCAGGTAAAACCATTGAAAACAAAGATGTTTACGGGATCCCTAAGACTTCTTTAAAGACTAATACTAAGAATGATGATGAGGCTGCGGCAGCACTCGCAAAATTCTGTCAGGTTTTGGATAAAGCTTCCGAGAACATAACAGGTACTGGCTTAAAAGCCAAAGATGATGAAAACTGGCGAAAGCTAGCTGAACTTTTGGTAATGGAACTAGAAGTAGCCGCAGCGCGCACTGAATCCATTTCTAATGTGCCATCATTTCTAACTGAACATTTACGGCGGCGCCTGTTGCATAAACCGGAAACTAATTTAGACAAAAGAAACGCTAGCTCCAAGCAATATTCAAAAAAAGCAGTTAACTCAGTTTTACCAATCAACGAACAAATAACTACTACGGAAATACCAAACATTTCATTTGAAGTTGAACCACTGAGCGAGCAGGGAAGAAAAACAGTGTTAGCAACGATGACTGAGTATTTGAGAAAAGGACAACGTGAATTTGTATTAAGTTTACAGGAAACTTATACCACGGAAGATTGGCAATGGTTGATGAATAATATGCCAAATGTAAAAAATTAGATTAACCCTGATTCCTATAATTCTTTATTCCTAATAAAATTCTTTGAATAAAATAAAAGAGCTGGAATAAAGATAACGATCAAATAATAGAATTAACTAATAAGAGGTTTTAAGAGGTTTTTATTGGCACCCACTTACCCTAACTCGGATAATAGATAAAAAACTGGTGAGCCGCCAGTAAAGGGTTAAAGAGAAGATATTAATTCTTTACAGTAAACACTTAAAATAGAAAGTAAATTATAAAACCCATAAATTCAGTCTAAATTAAAGTAAAATTATTGCGAAGAACTTGACCTGCTCCCGTAAAATTACTCCAAGCGGAAGGCGAGAATCAACTAAAATTAACATGGAAGATTCAAGAGCAAAATCAGATCTATTAGAATCTAACGTAAAACTTTGCATTGAATCGTTATCACAATTTTGCGCACTATAAAACAGTGTTCGGGATTTTCAACAATTGTTTTTATCTAATTAATGCTTCCCAAAAACTATACTTTATAAGCTCTCAAAAACCTGCACATTGTTTCTTCCGCACCGTTTAGCTTCATAGAGGGCTTGATCGGCTGCTTTAATCATGTCAGTTATCGTGCATACTGATGGTGAAAAACTGGCAACACCGATGCTGACAGTAATTGCGCGGCACGGAAAATCTTCTGAAGCGACTCGCTGACGAAAACGCTCGGCGATGGTGTGAGCCTCAACAGAGTTTGTCTGAGGCAGCAAAACAACAAATTCTTCGCCGCCGTAACGAGCCGCAATATCTGATGCGCGAACTGTTACTTTCAAACAAGCAGCAATCAATCTGAGTGCTTGATCGCCTTCCGGATGTGAAAAACGATCGTTATAAGATTTGAAATCATCGACATCGATCATCATCAAACTCAGCGGAAAATCGTATCTATTTGATCGGCTAATTTCTTCGCCAATACGTTCATCAAAGTAACGACGGTTTAAGAGACCGGTCAGCGGGTCAGTAATAGATAACAGCTCTAATTCTCTGGCTTTCCGTCTCAGTTCAGCATATTCGATTAAAACCGCCCATTGCGGCATCAGAACACTAAGCAGACCGAGATCTAGTTCATCGTAGCTTTCGCCGTCGGTTTTACCCGCAAAATTGAGAACTCCGATTTTTCGATTTCCTATTTCAATCGGATAGCTGATAAAGGATGCGGATTTATATCTCCTTTCAGCGAGCAGCAGCTTTGTTTCAGGATTTTCAATATTAGAGATGAGTAGAGGTTTTCCATTGCATAAAGCCTGCCGTGCGATGTAGTGATCAAAGGTGTTTTTTTCGTCTGTGAAAGTAACCTCGGATAATCCGATTGTTGCTTTAACCATTAGAGAATTAGATTCTTGATCGGATATCAGCAATGAAACTCGCTCGGCTTTCATTACTTCGGCAAAAATCCTTGCCAGATTGAGCCAGAAATTATCAGTATCGAGTGTTTGAATATTTTCATTGAATTTCTTGAGAGCAGAGGTTAACGCATAACTTTGTGAAAGCTCTCGGCGCAGGTGATGAATTTCTTCGGAGTTTAATTTTGGCTCGATCATTGAGTTTCCACCTCACACAAATTCCCTGGTTAGCTTTAACTGCAAATTACGCAGCTAAAGTATTGTTGGAATCAATTAAGAATAATTAACTAATATTTTCAGGAGCCCATAAACGAGGCTGAGAGCGCCTAAAAAAATTGCTAATGTAACGAAAGGTGGAAGAGGAAAATAAACTGAGTATGTGGGAAATTGAATATTCAGAGTAAACCCAACCGTCACATAAAAGTAAGTGTTACTAACGAGTATAAAATACGAAAACAGTTTTATATTGTTTCATAACAAACAAACTAAAAAATTAATACGCTTTTCATCTAGCTGTAAATGATTCACTCAAGCTTCTTTAATCTATAACGCCCCGAAAGCCTGCAAAACTTATAAACTAAAATTAGTTGCTAACTACTAAAATTAGTTGCTAACTAGTTGCTAACTAATAGTAAAATTGTGATAAGTTATTTCTGCTATTAAGCAGCTTTGCAAATCTTTAAATCTAGAAATTAAGGACAATTATTAAATTATGGCAACCAAGAAAACAACTGCGACAAAAACAACAAAAACAGCTGCGCCTGCTAAAAAAGCAGCGGCGGCTGGTGGAAAAGAAAAATCTCTGAACGAACTCGTCGGTGCGCTGGCTGAAACAACAGGTCTGAGCAAAGCAAAAGCCAAAGAAGTATTAGACGCTCATGCCGAACTGCTGATTAATGAGCTTAAAGCAAACGGAAGCGTTCAGCTTGCTGGGATCGGAAAGCTCAAATTAGGCGAGAGGGCAGAGCGACAAGGAAGAAATCCTTCAACCGGTGAAGCGATTACGATCAAAGCCGCTAAAACCGTTAAATTCTCGGGCGGTAAACGTTTCAAGGACAGTTTTCAATAGAAAAATGTTCTAATTTTAACGGAAAAAGGCTGGCAATTTCTGCCAGCCTTTTTCTATTACTACTTACAATTGATTACCTTGCAAGAGATTATAAAAACAGCCAAATCAATCATTTTGGGTTTTCTGGTAATTAGTAAAACTTAATATAATAGGAAAGCAAGATATAGAACTTAATTTCCGGCTATTTTCACAAAGTTTAGTAAATCTGCATGTAAACTCCCATTCAAGAAAAATTTATTGAAAAAGTGTTACCCACGACCGCATTCAAGTTTGGAGTATTTGACTCCGCTAGAATTCAAATCAAAGATGAAAAATACTAGATTTCTCGCCATCTGATTGAAGTAACAAACTGGGGCTGGACAAAGTGAAGAAGTTAAACATATTTAATATTGTGGTATTGATGTGCGTCCGATAAGAGTAGGTAGAGTAAGTTCTACTGCCACTTTACGCCACTAACCAAAAAAAACTTTAGTTTACCTCCAACGGAAGCGAATATTTCGGCGACAGTTCGCTTTTTACTCCCGGACACCAAATTTATGAAACTCAACGGCGACATATTCTCTTTCGAAACGTATGCCAAGCGCAATGTTGAGTATAACTATCAAGTCGGGAGCGTTGTTTTACTCTTACTCGCTTCTTCAATGCGCGGATAGCAACCGGCTGAACGAAACAAAAGAAAATTGCTGATATTACGTTTTTCGCTGCCGCCGTCTTCCGACGTTGGGCGAGGCGACTTTATGATGAAACGAGATAAGTTGAAGTAATCGCCGTAGTTGCCTCCGTCTTCATCGTTCTCGGCTTTGATTGTAAATATGATTAAAGACCTGTTGGATAACGAATGAATCGGCGTGGATTATCAGGCGGCTGAATGAAATAAAAAAACTACTCAGCTAACCAGTTGTTTCAGCCAAATGCATAGAAAGGCAAATGCCAATATTAAAAGAATCAAATAAGGTAAATACCGCACGTTATTCAATTCAACGAATTCAACCCCACAGCCTGAACAAAAAGGGGCGCCGTCACGACTTAGAGTTTTACATTTGTGACAGATAATCATTAGTTAAACTCCTTAAAGGGATTCTAACTTTGACGATTCTTATAAAGTTTCCGCGATACCAGTTCGGATGCTCTTCAAGAAAATCGTAAGATTCAAGAGCGATTTTCGGCACGAGACGATTGTCGCAAGTCCGTCAACCTCAAACTCGCCTTTATGATTACAGCATTCCGAAATAAAAAGCATTAGTTCCGCGGTTCGCGCCGTGCTTCTGGACGGTGAACACACTGGATTACCTAACTGTTCGTTCATCGATACATTTTATCAGATTGAGTTGTTAAAACAATATTTTTGCTTGAATCATCGTCCACAATTATCAAACTGTGACAGGTCAAAAAATACCTGTCAGTCAGCTTACATACAAAGATTCTTGTAAGCGCGACAGAGTACAAAGACCCGCTATCCTAATCTATTAGCATCAGCAGAAATCTCTCATAGTGCGTTAAGAGATGCGATGAACGAGACCGAAAAGAGCCGAGTTAAGTGACGAGAGAAAGCGGCAGAACCGTTAAATTTTCCCCCAGGGAGTGGCGCGAATTGGTAGCGCAAAAGGAAACAGAAGAAACAAGCTAATAAAAAAGACCGTGCGAGGTATGTGACACAAATGATACAAGCCAATAAAAAAGACCTTGTCAATATGTGTCACGCGCTCGCTGCTGACTTCATTGTGAGCTTCGTCGGTGATTGAAACGAATAAGTTGAATTAGTTGTCGTCGTAGCGGCGCGTAATACGCGCTCCGTCTTTTGTATTTCTCCGTTGAGCTTTAGGCCGGGGGCGGTTGACCAAGCCCTGGTGCAACCGCCCCTGCGTTATCCGACACGTCCGGTTTGGTTAATCACTAAAGTTCGGCGAGCCATTGTTCTAGGTCGGCGCGTTTGAAAACGGACGCTCCGCGAATGCCGATTTTGTGCGTTTTAAGCGCCCCGGACTTGAATGCCGCATGATTATGCCGTTTGCGAACATTTGAACGATTGCGCAGCTTCTTTGACGATCAGTAAGGCGCAACGCGGCGGTCGAGTGCCAGTGCCAGCGCACCGCTCGTAAAATCAGCTTGTTGGTCGTGTCTGTCGCCCGTATCGGTCAGTGTCGGTAGCCGGTTTTCGATGAGCGCAAGCGGGGCAAGGTGTTCGTCGGTGACAATCTTCGGTGCGTGCAAATTGCATCGCGTTTGCGTTTGAAGCGGTCGACTTCGGATACATCGAAAATGCCTATGTTTCCTTCGCGTCTATGGTTTACTGCGCGGCGAGTTCGCCACGTTTAATAGGTCGTTAATCGTTTTTTCCAAGACGTTCAGGCGGCAGTAGCTTGGTTTTTTATCATAGCGGGCAATCAATCGCGGTTGCGCTCGTCTGTCAAAGGTGTCCATCGGAAGTATTTTACGACCGGAAAAGAAATCAAACGAAGCTAGCGAGCGCGTCGAGACGTAATGTAGCACGGCTTCGTGATAATCAAAAAAGCTGTCATTGGTGTTACTTGTGACATGTTCGGCCAGGGCGGGAGGGACACCCCAAAATCGAGAGCGTTCCGCTATGTAATTTGGTCGTGTGCAAAACCGAATGGAATTTACGAGTTTCCCCCAGTGCGGTCTTACATTAGAACTTATCTAAGACTTAATTTCCGCTAACCGTCGGCACTATTTGACATAGAGTCGTGGTATAAATCTCTTAGTAGGAAATTATTTTTAGCGCAGTTTGCAAACAATGTAGTATAATTATCAGACGCAAGATTTGCTAAAAGATTTAACTTTTGTAATAATGGCAAAGTCTGTTTAATTACACTAATCTTGCTCGAATTACAATTTATTTCATATTTTCCAAAAATCCCAGTCCTAATTCAAAATAATTTAGAAGAAATGAATATATTCCTATGTGACACTACATTGAAAATTTAATTGGAAATTCCTAACATAGTTTACAACATTATCTAAGTTCTGATTTCGCAGAGGTTAATAACAAACTGTATTGAATTATTAATCAGTAAAGTTTGGGAACAATACACAGATTAAAAATATAAACTTTCATATAGGAGTTATAGGAGTTTCACTTTCAATAAATCAATCTAAATGGTCAAAGAAGAATTAAAACAGCTTATCACAAACAAAAACGCGCGTATCGGCGTCATCGGTCTCGGCTATGTCGGCTTGCCGCTGATCGTCGAATTCGCGTTAAAAAGTTATCCGACCGTCGGATTTGAAGTTGACTCGAAAAAAGTTGACGAACTCAACAAAGGAAATTCGCATATCGTTGACGTGTCTTCAGAAAACGTCCGAAAAGCGCTCGACGACGGAAAATTCGAGGCGACGACGGATTTTTCCAAACTGAAAGGCTGCGACGTGATTATCATCTGCGTCCCGACGCCGCTGCGGAAAACCAAAGACCCGGATATGTCATATATCTTAGCGGCAGGCGAAGAAATCAAAAAATATGCCCGTCGCGGACAATTGGTTATCTTAGAATCAACGACATATCCGGGCACTACGGACGAAGTTCTCCAGCCGATGATCGAAGAAGCCGGACTCAAGTTGGACGAAGATTTTCTGCTTGCTTTTTCGCCGGAACGAGTCGATCCGGGCAATCCGCAGTTTCAAACGCACAACATCACGAAAGTCGTCGGCGGCGTCGGCGAGGATTCGACCGAAGTGGCGGCGCAGCTTTATGCCAATATCGTTGATAATGTTCACGCCGTCAGTTCAGCGCGTGTTGCCGAAGCGTGCAAATTGTGGGAAAACACTTTTCGCGCCATCAATATCGGCATGGCGAACGAAATGGCGAAAGTCTGTAACGCCCTGAACATCGACACCTGGGAAGTCGTGCGCGCGGCAGCAACCAAGCCGTTCGGCTTTATGGCATTTTATCCGGGACCGGGAATCGGCGGGCACTGCATTCCGCTCGATCCGCATTATCTTTCATGGAAAGCGCGGCAGCACGGATTCGATTCGCAATTTATCACTTTAGCCGAGCAAATCAATTCGGGAATGCCGAAATACGTCGTCGAGCTCGTCCGCGACGCGCTTAACGGCAACGAAAGATCAGTCAAAGGCTCGCAGATTTTAATCTTAGGCGTCGCGTATAAAAAAGACATTGACGATATGCGCGAATCTCCGGCGCTTTCGGTCATTGATTTACTGCGGGCGCAAGGCGCGAACGTCGTTTATCACGACGATTTCGTGCCGGAAGTGACGTTTGATCACGCTTACACGATCGGTGACGGCGAACCGCTTTACAATCAGGAATTGACCGACAATTTAATCAAAAATTCCGATTGCGTCGTCATCTGCACCGAGCATTCGGGAGTTGATTACAATCGCGTTTGCAATCTGGCTTCAGTCATCGTCGACACGCGCAACGCGCTCAAAGAAGAAACCAGAAACGACAGCCGCGCGAAAATCGTTCGCTTGTAAGTAAAGAGTAGCTGGAGAATTATATATGATTGCATTGTTTTTAGCGGGCGGGAGCGGAACACGCCTCTGGCCTTTATCCCGTGAAAATAACCCGAAGCAATTGCAACCTCTAATCAGTGATAATTCTTTGATGACACAGACTATCGAAAGAATTACTCCAATAATTAACCCGAAGGATGTTTGGATCATCACGAACAAAGAGTATGCAAATCGAATTGCCGATCATTGCCCGGGCGTTCCTAAAGAGCAAATAATTGCCGAACCTTTCGCGCTGGGCACCAATCTCGCTGTGGGGTTAGGTGCAATTCATATAGCCAGAAGTCAACCAAATGCCGTAGTTGTAATCGGCTGGGCTGATTCTTACATTGGGAAAGAAGCAGAATTCCGCAATGCACTGCAGAAAGCCGAAAAGTTAGTTCCCTATGTAGATGGGGTTATACTTGCGGTTCCACCTACGCACCCCGCGACTAGTTACGGTTATATTGAAGTTGGAGAATCATTAATAGAGTGTGAAGGCGCGTTCCGAATCGCTAGTTTCGAAGAGAAACCAAATTCAGAGAGAGCGTTGCAATTCTTTAACAGCAAATCTCATTTTTGGAATTCGGGTATTAGCGTTTGGAGTGTTTCCAGACTACTGACCCTAATGCAAAAGTACAAGCCAGATCATTACGCCGCTCTTCAATACGTAGCAGAAGTCATCGGAACTCCCGAAGAATCATCAAGAATGGAAAGAGCCCTTAAAGGACTTGACGGAGCGGCGATTGATCATACTATATTCGAGAAAGCAACCCAAATGGCTACCATCCCGGTAGATTTAGATTGGAACGATATTGGTTCTTGGACAGCTATATATGATGTTAAATCAAAGCAAGGAAGTAACGTAACTCGGGGTTTGGTTGTATCAGTCGATACCCACAAATGCCTAATCTATGCAGAAAAACGGCTGATTGCTACCCTTGGCATTTCTGATCTTATTATTGTTGAAACAGACGACGCTATCTTGATCGCCCATAAAGATGAGACTGATCGACTGAAAGAGCTGTATGCTCAGGTAAAAATATCTGGTGGAGTGAAATATTTATGATAGAAAGCACGGCGCCTCAATCTAACTCTATTCGCTTTGGAACAGATGGTTGGCGAGCAATTATTGGTGATAAATTTACATTTGCTAATTTGGAAATTGTTACTCAAGCTTATGCCGATTATATTAATGCTCCGGATATTGACCACTTAAAGAACAACCATTCTCCCCCCTATTCTACTCTTAGCCATAAGCAAAAATTAATTATAGTTGGTTACGACGGTCGTTTTCTTTCAGAACAGTTTGCTGAACGTGTAGCTCAAGTGTTGAGAGGCAATAATCTTAAAATAGCTCTTTTTGATGAAGCAGTGCCTACTCCTTTAGTCTCTTGGGCTGTTAGAGAACAGTCGGCTGCGGGCGGGATAGTAATTACTGCATCCCATAATCCCGCAGAGTTCAATGGATTCAAAATTAAAGATAATTGGGGACGCAGCGCCTCAGATGACATAACAAGAGCAGTAGAATCTTTAATTAAATTTAATTCTCCGCGGGTATTTGATACTTCTGTATGTAACAGCTCAGCTATCATTAAAAGCGCTACTGAATCTTATCGTGACCAGATTTCTGCCTATATTGATCTTGAAAATCTTCGTTCTTCAAAACATCAGGTAATAGTAGATTCAATGCATGGTGTGGGAGGAGTATGGATAGAAAGCTTCTTAAAAAACGGTAATCTCGGAGTTGAAACTATTCGTGCTAATTGTGACCCTTTATTTGGTGGAATTAATCCTGAACCTGTTAATAGTAATTTAGCTGCGCTAAAAACCCGCGTTAAAGAAGCTGGCGCTGTAATAGGTTTGGCAACCGATGGAGATGCTGACCGTCTTGGGGCGGTTAACGAACGTGGTCAAACAATGAGTATGCATGAAGTAGTCCCACTTTTGTTACTTCACTTAATACGTCATCGTGGCATGACAGGAGGAGTAGTTCGGACATTTTCACAATCAGTCCTTACTAAACGAATTGCTGATACACATGGTCTACAACTTTTCGAGACCCCAATTGGATTTAAATACATTGCAGATTTGATGTTGAGGGAGAATATTTTACTTGGGGCGGAAGAATCCGGTGGTATAGGTTTGCAGAATCACATACCTGAGCGGGATGGTATACTTAATAGTTTGCTTTTACTTGAAGCAGTAATAACAGCGGGAAAGGCTCCATCTGAGATAATTTGTGATATTCAACGCGAGTTTGGTGAATTTTACTTTGATCGTAGAGACTTAAAGATACAGGTTAATCAAGGGCAAGATTTTGTAACTTCTCTTGCCTTAAATGCTCCATCGATAATAGCAGGAGAGAAAGTCAAAGATATCGAAACCCTAGACGGAACGAAGTTGCTTTTCGCTGACGAATCATGGCTTCTCTTTCGTCAGTCGGGAACGGAACCAGTTCTGCGTGTTTACTGTGAAGCTACCTCTATAACTAAAAGAGACGTATTACTAGAAACCGGAAGTCTAATGGCACATAATTTGATTCTTTAGCAAACTATTTTAGCTGTTTTCTCTTTTTTAATTGATATTCGTTGTAAAAATAAATTAAAGATTTGATGGCCTTTACAAAGACTTTGAAACGATTGTTTTTTAATGTCCGTATTTTCTATCCGCTTTGTGAAAAGAATTGTATCGGCTTTTTTATGATCTCGTTCTCCATTTCCAGTTCGATGATGCCTTTTCTCATCGCTAATTTATTCTGGTCGATTTCGCCGTAGACTGACCAATTTTCCTTTTTCCACTTGTAAACAGTATTTCCATGGTTCCCGATTTCTCTCTATTCTCTCTATATTGAAGTAAGTGATTGTTCATCCAAACACTTCTTTAACTACTTCTTTTCTGAATTCCTTGTAGTATTTTTTTATCCTGTCATTTTTCAAAGCGTTTTTTCTCTTGAAAAATTAAACCATCATATGTTGCTATGGACACTAAATAATTCGTCTAAAATATGATTAATAAAATACTTAAACGGAGTGTAACTTAGCCTCAGTTTTACGAGACTTGATAAAAGATAAACATCTTAGTATAGTGGATTTTATTACAGCTAAGATTACTTTAATCATTAAACATTTTGCTAAATTCCAAAGTTAAGTAGAATACCGTATTTGTACATTACATCAACCTGGTTTAACTAATTAGCCAGATAAAAATGTAATAAGCTATCTGCTTTACGGGCAGAGTCGTCAAAATTAAATTATTTAACAAACTAGGAAAAGAATTTGAAAATAGCTATCGCAATGGGATAATCAACACTTTTCGACAGCTTTTTCAAATTCTTTTGTTTAATGACGAAGGAAATCGCCGACTTTTTGAATTCCTGTCAGTAAGTCGTTTACTTCTGGTTGCACCGCTACAATGCAGAAAGCGTAGGCGGTCTGCTGGTCAAAGTAGGTCACTGACGACCAAAGATTTTATCCGAAATCGAAGACCTAAAAAAAGTTAAGGCCCGGTTCAGTGCTACGGCTAACGAATTTCGATCTCCAAAGCTGAGTTGGAAAGATTTATCTGCAAAAAGTTTTCACAAAAACATTGCAACGTTTTTTAAAAAACTTAACTGCCAATATAAAAGAATCCAGCTGCGTTTGAAAAACAAAGAGTCGGAAGAAATTTAACGGCATAAATTACCAATTCTCAGAGAACTGACCCCTTGTCGGAAACAAATTTGATTGATTTGTATTATTCAGATGAAGGTCGCTTGTTGCTTAAACCGAGTTTTGAAAGGGGTGATTATTTCCTCATGAGGAAACTTTTATACTGATCGAAAAAGTAACGGCTTGAATTGTTTCGTGCGTTTCAAGCGAAATAATCAGTTATTTCGCTTGAAACAAGTGCCGAATCCCTAGCCAGCAAATTTATCTTTGAGCAATTTGAAAATTTATTCGTTTGATTGCGGAAACTGACGGTCGCTGATCTGGATAATGCGCGAATTCGCACATCCTGAATTATCAAAGAATGAAAAAAGATTGGCAACAATGAGGATTATATATCTTCTATTTGACGCGTTACTCGCCGCATCTGAACGGTTATTAAAACGTTGTGGCGCAAACTGAAATATGAATGGCTGACTCTACCGGATTATCAATGCAAAGAGAATTTGTTTTACCAAATAAAATCAGCTTTGAAATAAGTGGCAGTAGTTTATTCATCCGATTTTCAAAATTCCGGCATACTTTAGCATAAATTTGTCAGACTACTTATACTGAATTGCTTAAGATAGAACGTATGTCTATCTTTGAAGTATTTATTTACATGATTTGTTTATTTATTTACCATAAGGTGACTTTTCAATTTTTTGTTTCTGATTTTTTATTAATTTCAGTAACTTCATTTATTTTCGACATAATAAAGTTTTTGAAAGAAAGAAATAAAAATTCACAAAATCACCAAACCAGTTGGGTATCATCAGAACAACTAAGTAAAAGTATAGAGGACAAACCCGCAGAATTTCTCCCCACCCCCTATGTATTATCGCAAAATTTACTTTTATCTATAATTAAAGTTTATACAAGAAAATACATCTCTATAAATAAAATTGTTGTCAACAGCTACAATTGTAGTTGATGTTGTCACAACTTATTTACAAACTCCATATTCATATTTTCAACCCTTTCAAAAGATAAAATCAAAAAATACTATTTTAGTAAATTATTAAAAGACAGAATGGAAGCTTCTAACGGCGCTTTCTGAAAAATTTTCAGCAATAAGCAAGGCAACAACTAAATCAATAAAACTATTATGTTTTCAGCAAATTTAAACGTCTATAAAAATAAAGTTTCGCCTTTTATTTTGACAGCTTTGTTCATTATGGCTTTTGCCATGTCCGTATTTGCCGCTCCAACCGCCAACGCCGGAACAGATCTAACTGTGTTCGTAGGCGAAGCAGTCAGGCTTGACGGCACAACTTCAACCGGTTATACAACTGCATCGCAGGCCGACGGAACCTGGTCAATCCTCTGGCAAACAGGCGATGGTTTCGATGCTGAGAATGTTATTAAATGTCCGCACGTCTACACTACGGCTGGCGTTTACACAGCAACTTTAACCGTCAAAGATTCATCCGGCGCCAGTTCAAGTGCTTCGATTCAGATCACGGCGCAGGATATTCCCGCTGCCGATCAGGGCAATATCCGGAGTTTAACAGATACAGGCAACTCGGCGACGAACACGATTAATTTACAAACTGCGATCAACGCTGCGGCAGCCAATCCTTTTACAAGTGAAATTAGGGTTCCGGCAGGATTTGTTTTTAACGATCCTCTTATTCTGCCTGCCAGAACATCAACCAATTACATTACGATTCGGGTTGCCGATTTAACCAATCTGCCTCAAAACGTTCGGGTCACGGCAGCCGACAAAGCAAAGCTTTTCCGCATGAATATGCGCGGTGCCGGAAGCAGCGGCTCCAATAACGGCGTCGAGATGTCTTACGGAGCACAATATTACCGCATCATCGGTCTGGAAATTCGCAAAACCGTTAGCGAGACCAATACCGATATGATCGGTTCAATGTTTGTCAGCAATTCCGTCAATCAGAATCATGTTATCTTTGACAGAGTTCTTTTGGACGGCAACGGTTTTGAGACACGCAAAGGCGCTGTCTTAAACGGCGAAGCGCTGTCGCTGCTCAATTCATCCATTCTCAATATCAAAGCACGCGGGGTTGAAACAAAGGCTGTTGCTAACTGGAAAGGCGGCGGACCAATAGCGGTTATTAACAATCGCCTTGAAGCTGCTGCTATTAATTCACTTATCGGCGGTTCGCCTGTTTCAGGGGTTAATGAAGTTCTCGACGGGTATGTTTTTCGCGGCAATTATGTGTGGAAGAACCCGGCGTGGCTCGGTCAGGGTTATGGTATTAAAAATCTCTGGGAACTAAAACACGGATTTAATACAGTAGCTGTCGGCAATATAATGGAGAATAGCTACTCTGAAGGTCAATCGGGCGAAGCTATTTTGATCAAGTCACAAACCGACGAAGGCTGTGCTTACTGCGAAGTGCGCAACGTTGATTTCAGAAACAACAAAATCTTGAATGTTCGCGCCGGATTCAATGTCATCAATCTGCAGGCATTTAACGCGCCGTATCCAGCATATGCCAACCATATTCGTTTTGTAAATAACTTCTGGCAGCAAACGAGCGGACGAGGCAATCTGTCGCAGGGAGCAGATTATTTCGAGATTATTCATAACACTTTTACGACCATTGATTCAAACGATGCCCCGGTTAGCGGTTTTATAGAGTATAGAGCAGGATCAAGCGGGGTTCCGGAGAACTACAAAGCGCCGGGTTACAAACTGCTCAACAATCTCGTTTATGATGCTGTTTACGGTATAGCGTTACGCAGTGATACGGGGGATGGCATTAACGTCCTGAATAACTATTTAGCCAATGATTGGGAGGTAAGAAAGAATGTTTTTGGTGCACTAAGGGTCGATAATCGTCCAGCGAATAATTATTATCCGGCAACGATTAAATCCGACTTTGTTGATTACGCAGGCGGCAATTTCTCATTAAAACCTAACTCGCCTTATAAACATGCGGCGACTGACGGCAAAGATATCGGCGCTGATATGACGACGCTCAATTCGTCAATTGCTTCGGCAACTAACGGAAACTGGAGTTCGACGACAACCACTGTTAATACAACCACTACCATCAAAGGGAAAATGACAAAGAACGGCAATCCTGTCAGCGGCGTCGTTGTCACTTTGTCCGGTTCCTCTTCAGCGACAACCATGACGGATGCCGAGGGTAATTATTCATTCGTGGTTGCGGCGGGTGGAACTTATACGGTCACGCCGACAAAAAGAGGAGACGTGAGCGGTATCAATTCTTTGGACGGCACTCGTATTCAGCAGCATGTTATCAAATTGACGAATTTGTCGCCGATTCAAATGATTGCTGCTGATGTTAATAATAACGGCGTTATTGATTCTGTGGATGCTGTCCGAATTCAGCAATATCTTATCGGTATTCCATCTGCCAGCATCATCGGAGAATGGAAATTCTTGCCGGCAGTGAGGCAGTATAATTCGGTGATGAGCGGCGTGACCGAGGAAAACTACGAAGCTATCCTAGTCGGGAATGTAAACATGTAAGTTTCAAAAGCAATAAAACTTTGAACATATGCTCCAGTTCCAGCGTGAAGTAACCTTGGAAACTTTAAAGTGATATCTATCTCAACAATTAACTACCCAGTAGTTCGCAACGTAAATAGTTGCTTGAAAATTACGTTGACAGGAGTTGCCATGTAACACCGAAAGCTTACTTTTCAGCAAAAGAGTTTAATAATGCCTTGTGTTATAACAAAGGTTAATTACATTTTGTTACCAAGCAGTAAGATATTGTGTCAGTAAATTATAAAAGATAACTCTTTTTGCCTTTGAATTTATCATTGAATTAGAGGTTGGTAATAACGTGCTTTAATAGGGTAGGTAAGTAACTCAACTGAACAATACTTACAACTTATGGGTTTCATTATATGGCAAAGTCAATAAAAATTGACTTCATGAACTTTAGTGTAGTATAAACAATTCCGTTTAATCTAAATTAATACAATAAAGTACTTAGTGTAATTTCTAAAAAATCAGCCTTATGAGATATGTCGCTCGTCGAATTCGATCACTCACTCCAATTCCTTTACGAAAAGCAATTCGAAGGACAGGAGAATATTTTGGCGCAGGATTGCCATCTCCCCCTCAGTTTCCCAGCATAGAGGAATCTCTTGAAACGCTTCACCGCTTAGGACTAAACCCTCATTTTTGTGTGGATATAGGAGCATATCAAGGTGAATGGGCAAAGATGTTTAAATCTAAATTTCCTACTTCAAAAGTCTTTATGGTCGAAGCGCAAGAAACAAAACGAAGTTACCTAGAAGAAGTTGTGCAACATTATCCTGACCAAGTTAGCATGGAAATAGCCCTACTTGGTGCAACTGACGATCAAATCGTCGAATTCACAGAAATGGAATCTGGTAGTTCGGTGTTTGCAGAGGCAAGTCCTTACGAGCGAAACATCGTGAAGAGGAAAACTAGTCGATTAGATACTTTATTGACGGAAGGTAAATACCCGAGTGTTGACTTCTTAAAAATTGACGTTCAGGGATATGAATTACAAGTTTTGAATGGAGCCTCAACTGCTCTAGCTCAGGCGACTGCTGTGCTAATGGAGGCTTCCTTAGTCCCGACCAATAACGGTTGTCCCTTGATTGCAGAAGTGATCGCCTATATGGATCAAGCTGGGTTTCGCCTCTTTGATTTTTGTAGCCAGATTCGCCGTAAAGATGGTGTATTGTGGCAAACTGACCTGCTTTTTCTTCGTGTAAACTCTAAAGTTCTTCCAACGGAGCTGCTCACGCATGAAAATTGGGGTTAATATACGGTGTAGCTTTCTATTCGAGCGCCAGAAATATCATTTATAGAAGAGACATAAAATAACGACTCTTAAAATTAAAGGAAAAACTGCAAGCATCAAAACTTGCAGTTTTTATTTTATATTCTGAGAAATATGTAAAAAACCAAAATTTATTAATACAATCTAATCTATTTTATTCACTCTTATAATCATTTTCTTCAAATTTTTAAAGTTTAAACAACAATGAAAAAACATGTTGTTCAAAATGAAATTAAGTGCTATCATTATCAATGTAGGTAGTAAACGAAAGCTTAATTTACTATCAAGACAAGTGAATTAAAAACCATTTTCATTGTTTGAATCATCAAAAACCTCTAACTTCTACAAAAAGTTTTTATCTATAGCTCTATCGTTCAAAAGAGAAAATACTAAAGTATAATTTCAGCACACAGTCAATTCATATAACAAACCAAGATAACCGAAACAACTTCAGGAATTAAATACTACCAACAGCAAAAGTTTGTAAAACCTGCGTTATAAATTAACTATTAATAATTCTAGTGAAAAACACCTTTTGTTAAAGAAACTATTATCAAACTTCATTTAAGAAGGATCTTAAATGCACTTGGCGTAGTTGTGTTATAAATCAGACGAGCTTTGAATATAAAAATGTTTAACATTGTAAAATAAGTTTGAAATAATTTGGTTATTAAGATTTTACATACAATATAGTAATTCAATTTGATGAATTACCTTCCTACAATTAGTCAAAGTGCATTACCAGTCTTAATTAAAGATATAAAATCAGTTTCAAAAATTGATAAACCCTATATCAACTTTCAGGAAATCTGCAAATCCACCCTTTCGTGACACTAAAATGAAAAACTTTATTTTGACAGCTTTGTTCGTTATGGCTTTTGCCATGTCCGTATTTGCCGCTCCAACCGCCAACGCCGGAACAGATCTAACTGTGTTCGTAGGCGAAGCAGTCAGGCTTGACGGCACAACTTCAACCGGTTATACAACTGCATCGCAGGCCGACGGAACCTGGTCAATCCTCTGGCAAACAGGCGATGGTTTCGATGCTGAGAATGTTATTAAATGTCCGCACGTCTACACTACGGCTGGCGTTTACACAGCAACTTTAACCGTCAAAGATTCATCCGGCGCCAGTTCAAGTGCTTCGATTCAGATCACGGCGCAGGATATTCCCGCTGCCGATCAGGGCAATATCCGGAGTTTAACAGATACAGGCAACTCGGCGACGAACACGATTAATTTACAAACTGCGATCAACGCTGCGGCAGCCAATCCTTTTACAAGTGAAATTAGGGTTCCGGCAGGATTTGTTTTTAACGATCCTCTTATTCTGCCTGCCAGAACATCAACCAATTACATTACGATTCGGGTTGCCGATTTAACCAATCTGCCTCAAAACGTTCGGGTCACGGCAGCCGACAAAGCAAAGCTTTTCCGCATGAATATGCGCGGTGCCGGAAGCAGCGGCTCCAATAACGGCGTCGAGATGTCTTACGGAGCACAATATTACCGCATCATCGGTCTGGAAATTCGCAAAACCGTTAGCGAGACCAATACCGATATGATCGGTTCAATGTTTGTCAGCAATTCCGTCAATCAGAATCATGTTATCTTTGACAGAGTTCTTTTGGACGGCAACGGTTTTGAGACACGCAAAGGCGCTGTCTTAAACGGCGAAGCGCTGTCGCTGCTCAATTCATCCATTCTCAATATCAAAGCACGCGGGGTTGAAACAAAGGCTGTTGCTAACTGGAAAGGCGGCGGACCAATAGCGGTTATTAACAATCGCCTTGAAGCTGCTGCTATTAATTCACTTATCGGCGGTTCGCCTGTTTCAGGGGTTAATGAAGTTCTCGACGGGTATGTTTTTCGCGGCAATTATGTGTGGAAGAACCCGGCGTGGCTCGGTCAGGGTTATGGTATTAAAAATCTCTGGGAACTAAAACACGGATTTAATACAGTAGCTGTCGGCAATATAATGGAGAATAGCTACTCTGAAGGTCAATCGGGCGAAGCTATTTTGATCAAGTCACAAACCGACGAAGGCTGTGCTTACTGCGAAGTGCGCAACGTTGATTTCAGAAACAACAAAATCTTGAATGTTCGCGCCGGATTCAATGTCATCAATCTGCAGGCATTTAACGCGCCGTATCCAGCATATGCCAACCATATTCGTTTTGTAAATAACTTCTGGCAGCAAACGAGCGGACGAGGCAATCTGTCGCAGGGAGCAGATTATTTCGAGATTATTCATAACACTTTTACGACCATTGATTCAAACGATGCCCCGGTTAGCGGTTTTATAGAGTATAGAGCAGGATCAAGCGGGGTTCCGGAGAACTACAAAGCGCCGGGTTACAAACTGCTCAACAATCTCGTTTATGATGCTGTTTACGGTATAGCGTTACGCAGTGATACGGGGGATGGCATTAACGTCCTGAATAACTATTTAGCCAATGATTGGGAGGTAAGAAAGAATGTTTTTGGTGCACTAAGGGTCGATAATCGTCCAGCGAATAATTATTATCCGGCAACGATTAAATCCGACTTTGTTGATTACGCAGGCGGCAATTTCTCATTAAAACCTAACTCGCCTTATAAACATGCGGCGACTGACGGCAAAGATATCGGCGCTGATATGACGACGCTCAATTCGTCAATTGCTTCGGCAACTAACGGAAACTGGAGTTCGACGACAACCACTGTTAATACAACCACTACCATCAAAGGGAAAATGACAAAGAACGGCAATCCTGTCAGCGGCGTCGTTGTCACTTTGTCCGGTTCCTCTTCAGCGACAACCATGACGGATGCCGAGGGTAATTATTCATTCGTGGTTGCGGCGGGTGGAACTTATACGGTCACGCCGACAAAAAGAGGAGACGTGAGCGGTATCAATTCTTTGGACGGCACTCGTATTCAGCAGCATGTTATCAAATTGACGAATTTGTCGCCGATTCAAATGATTGCTGCTGATGTTAATAATAACGGCGTTGTTAATTCCGTGGATGCGGCCCGAATTCAGGAAGTTATGGTTGGTATTCCATCTGCCAGCATCATCGGAGAATGGAAATTCTTGCCGGCAGTGAGGCAGTATAATTCGGTGATGAGCGGCGTGACCGAGGAAAACTACGAAGCTATCCTAGTCGGGGATGTTAGTAGTTCATCAAGTTCTGCATTTAACCAACATTCTGAAGCTCAGGAACTGCAATCCACCGAAAAAGCAGATGGAACCGATAAAATTGACTTTGAGCAAAACTTTAGTAATTCGTTTTCCAATTCTGAAATAACAAGGCCATTTATTACTGAACAACAAAAAGAATCATTAACAGGAATGCCAGAAATCGGAGTTTCATTACCGAATGCAACTGCTTACTCCGGGACATCTGTTGAGATACCAATTACAGTAGAGGATTTAGCTGGTCAAAACATTGAAGCATTTGATTTTTCGGTATTTTATAATCCTGGAATTCTTCAGCCTGCAACATCAATTGTAACTACTGCCGGAACCTTGAGTCAGAATTGCACTGCTCTGGCAAACTCACCTGCAGACAGCGCACAGATACTTGTCTCAGTTACATGTCCCAATCCTTCGATTAATTCTGGTTCAGGAACTTTGATTAAATTGCGCTTCAATATTATTGGGGCAGGTGGACAGCAATCACAGCTATCGTTTATCGATCCGGCACAAAATCAAAGTATGTTTTACTTTAATGATGTAACGCCGCTGGCGAAAACAACAAATGGCGCTCTTACCGTCGTTGGACCGACAGCAGCACCAGTTACGGCAAGTGGACGAGTAACAACATCAAATGGACGAGGCATTTCAAGAGCCCGTGTTTCATTAACCGGCTTGGACGGAGCAACACACTTTGCCATCACAAACACATTCGGCTATTACCGTTTTGCCGAACTTACAGCTGGTGAAACATATGTTTTGAGCGTTTCTGCTAAAAGATTGAAATTTACTCCGCAAACTCAAGCACGGGTAATTGTCGAAGATACTTACGACATCAACTTTACCTCATATTGACAACATTTGAATTGATAAACAAGAAAACCACAGAAATTTTATGATAAAATTTCTGTGGTTTTCTTGTTTATCAAAATAAGGACTTCTTGATTCCCAACTCAAACAGATAAATTATTTTCCGCTAAATACATAAATTTCCGAATTTGCGCCGATTTGTTTACCACCGAAACCTTTATTCAAATACATGTTGTCATTGCTTAAACGATAATCACCCTTTTCTGGATTTACGAAACCGATTTGATTAATTGAACCTAAAAAGAAATTCTTTTCTCGATAGCGTGAACTTCTTCCGCCGATAATAATATTATCGCTAACCACTCCGTTTGAGAAAAGTTTATCAACTACTTCCTGCCCCGATCCCATATTATCTCCTTTAATACCGTATTCATTCTCAAAAACGATATTATTGCGAAACAGGAAGCTTTTAACAGGCTCGCCGTATGCGTTAGCGATGCTTCCGTTTTGAATAATCGTGTTGTTTTCAATAGTCAAACCGTTCCAATCAGTTGATTTCATAAAATATCCGGCGCTTCCCCATTTTTGCCCGTTAATGTCTTCAAAAAGATTATTGCGAATCGTAAGGCGATGTCCGCCCTTACCTTCTGAGCCATAAATATTTATGCCATTTGCAGAGCCCCGAACAATGTTATTAACGAAATCGATGTCAGCAATAATAGTCGCATCGCCATTGTCAGCACGAGTCGTAAAAAGAACAGCAGCACCTTCCTGCGCCATCATCCAATTGTTAGTCATCAAATTGTTTTCAACCCGAATATTTTTGCCATTTTTGATCTCGAAAAGATTTTTAACCAACCAACCTTCTTCGCGCCAGTTTAGCGGTTTATTCAGATGGTTTTGGCGAACAATACAATTGCTCGGAACAAGCTTTAAATAAGAACCAGCACCTCCGAAAAGTATGTTTATCGCCGCCGCTTCCAAATAATTGTTCGTAATTTCAATCGGACCGTCCGTTGCCCAGACCGCAATTGCCTGGCTTTCTTCGCCTTTACGTTTAATATCTGAAATATAACTGTTTGCAATTTTTATAAATTTTCCGTTAGCGGCAATACCGCGCCGCTGTCCTTCAGTAGAATGTCCGTGAATGTAAACGCGGTCGAATTCAATGTGATGAGGTAAATCTTCAACTCGTTTTTCTTCGCCCGTGCCGATTTGAATGATGTTATAAAGCCCTTCGACAGTTGGACCGAACTCCACTCCAATGAAACGGAAATGATGTGCGCCGCTAACAGCTAAAATCGCCGGTTGTCCTTTCACATTAGACTTTATTTTCGGCAGAATAGGGGCGTGTTTTTTGGGATCGATTCTCGTGTTTGATGGGGGAAGCGTAGAATCGCTAGCTGAGCTTCGGATTATGATAAATTCATTTCCCGTTTTATTCGGAAGATTAAAAGACCCGCTGAATGTGGCTCCGGCTTGCAGCAAAATCGTATCACCCGGCTTTGCAAGGCTCAACGCAGTTTGAAAATCCCCCCCCTGCTTTACAGTTATTGTATTCCCGGAAACATCCAAACCTGCTTTACTTTGATAATGTTGATATGAATAAATGCCTAAGGAGACAACTGAAAAGAGAACGGCTGCCAGTAATAAAATAAAAAAAAACGGCTTGTAGGAATAAGTGTGAGTATTGTGCTTATTTGCATGTCGCAAGATACTTTGCCGATCTTTCTGTTTTTGCGACCAATAGCGTGCTCTTTCCGAATCCATACTCTTTTTCCATTTTGCTAGTAAAGCATCCAATAATAAACTATTTTTGTGTATTCTAACCCGACTATTTTGTAACCTGCGAGGGTCGTCCACCAACTGGAACGTGAAAGAGTCGAATATCCACCTCGCGGCGATATAATGCCAATTTCAGGTGATAAATTGTTTCTGGACATTGCTCTCTTGAAAGTCCAAAGAGCGCGACGTGAATGATAGTCCGAAGTCACAAGTAAAAGCGACTTCAATTCTCTGGAAGCTACTATTTGAACCATCAAATCGGCTTCTTCGTTTGTTCCTCTGACCACGGTTTCCAGCGTTTCGATTGCATTTTCGGGGACACCACGATTGATTAACTCCAAACGCGCGCTCTCTACAAAATAAGGATTTCTTTGCTCCTTTTGATTCCAACCACCTTGTATGCCATCATTCGTCAAAATGATTTTCGGAGCAATTCCTTTTTTGAAATTTACGGCTGCTTCCCAACAGCGTTCAATATACGATTCCGAACCTGCCAAAACCAAAATCGCGTCGACTTTTTTAAGCGGCTTTTCTACTATCAAATAATCAGCCAATAGCCAAGCTAAAGGAACCCATGAGGCGAAAGCGATAAGAAAGTAAATAAGTATTTTCAGCCACTTTTTCATTACTTGATTGAAAATCATATCTCCCTATTTGTTAAATCACCAGCAAATTCCTTGATAACCTGCACCTGAGGTCCGATCGCCGAAAATTCTCACTAAATCAATAACCGTTTGATTTTCAGTCAATTTCGCTTCAATTCCTTCGAATTCTTTTGCCGGATTGCCAATTAAAATAACTTCAGAATGGCTCAAAACTTCTTTAATATCACCTGCCATCAAATTTGAAATATGCGGAATCTCACGTTCGATGTATTCTTTATTAGCACCGACCAGTTTTGCCACCGAAACTTCCTTATCATAAATCTTGATCTGATAGCCCTTTCCGAGCAGTTGTTCAATGACCGAAACCATTGGCGATTCACGTAAATCATCTGTTCCGGCCTTAAAAGCAAAACCAAGAACACCAATTTTCTTTTTGCCCATTTTTATAACCATTTGAACGGCGCGTTCAATTTGCAGTAAATTACTCGCTAAAGCCGCTTCTAAGACCGGAACTTTGACATCTAATTCCTTCGCCTTATATTGCAATGCACGTAAGTCCTTAGGCAAACATGAGCCGCCAAAGGCAAAGCCAGGTTTTAAGTAATAAGCCGACAAATTTAACTTCGTGTCTTTACAAAAGACATCCATTACTTCGTGACTGTCAATCCCTAATTCTTTACAGATATTGCCAATTTCATTAGCAAAACTAACTTTCAAACCATGAAAGCAATTACATGAATACTTGACCATTTCAGCGGCTTTCACACTCGTCACATAAAGCGGCGCGTCAATTGTAGCGTAAAGCTGCTTTAAAATTTCACTCCCTTCTTGCGTATCAGCGCCAATCAGCGTAAACGGCGGCGCGTAAAAATCCTTGATCGAAGTTCCTTCACGCAAAAATTCCGGATTGATGCAAACATCAAAATCAATACCCGCTTTTTTGCCGGAATGATCTTCTAGGGTTGGCTTTACCAAACCTTCAATCGTTCCTGGAAGCATTGTGCTTCGTATAACAATAACGTGCCTAGCTTTTTTTGCGGAAATTGATTCGCCAATTTGCTCGCTGACACGTTTTACATAATCAAGTTTAAGCGAACCGTTATCATTCGAAGGGGTGCCGACGCAAACTAGCGAAACATCGGTATTTTCAATCGCATCATTAATATCGGTCGTTGCCCGCAAACGTTTTTCCGTGACCATCAAATTGATTAGATTGCCTATTCCTTCTTCTATAATCGGTGATTTCCCCGAATTAATAATATCGACCTTCGTCTGACTGACGTCAACGCCAATCACCTCATGACCTTCCCGCGCAAAACACGCCGCCGAAACCGCGCCGACGTAACCTAATCCAAATACGCTAATTCTCATAAACGATTCTCCGAATCCTGTCTTTTCTCAAATGAGTTTTAATAAAAATAAATGTATCAAAGCGAGCTAACAATAAGACGGCACCGACTCAAGAACCGTCGCCGACATATAAACCCTTTTTTATCGTTTTGGCGTCTATTTTGTTCGCAATTGAGTTTGTGAGTCTGTTTTACCCCTTTTTAATAACCCGTTCACATATTGCCCCAAAATCGTCGGCGACTTTTTGCCAACCAAATTTTTCGCGCACAGTTTTTGCGGCTTCCAAACCGATCTTTCTTGCGATCCCTTTCTCAGTCAGCATCAAAACAACAGCGTCGGCAAACTCCGGTGCCGAATCGCGCAAAAGAATTTCTTTTCCGTCGCGGACGGGCAAGCCTTCGGCGCCGATTGTGGTGGCGACCATCGGCAATTCCATCGCCATCGATTCATAAACCTTTAATCTGGTGCCTCCGGCAATTCTGAGCGGAGCCACCGAAACCGCCGCGCGATCCATAAACGGACGCACATCTGGGACTCTACCTGTGATAATTATTGACGAGTCTTTTTTGCCAAGCTCCAGTAGGGAGGGAAACGGATTTCGACCGACGATTGTGAGGGAAACCTGCGGAATTTTTTGTTTGATAATCGGGTATACCTCTTCCGTAAACCAGCGAATTCCGTCTTCATTCGGCAACCAATCCATTGAACCGGTAAAAACTACATTGAATTCATCCTTCTCGACAGTTTTATCCGGCGTAAAAAACTCCGTATCGACGCCGGTCGCAACATCCGCGATTTTTTCGACTTCGTAATCACGACGCATCATTTCTGCGTCTTCGCGCGAAACCGCTACGACAAAATCAAACTTCCGGCATGTGTCGCGTTCGTAAACAACAGATTTTTTCCATTGATTCTTTAAATAGGCTTTTTTAAGCGCATTTTTTTGAACTTCAAAATGTCTATGCCAAATTACCGACTCGACATTATGCTGAAAAAGGATAACTGGAATTTCAATGTCTTCGGGCATATTGACAGCAGGACTCAAAAAATCACAGATAACAACATCAAAATTATTCCGATTGGCGCGTTTCACTATTTCATCGCGCATGGGTTTTGAAACGTATTTCTGCATAAAATACGGCAGTTTCGAGACAAGATTACTGGCTAATTCCAAATAAAATTTGGTTGTAAATTTGGCTGCCGTTCGATGTGGAATGACAATCGTTTCATGAGCATAATCGTCAGATTTCACAAGGGCGTCGCCTTCTGCCGTGCCGTCGTCAAGCGTCAAGTAGGTAATGTGATGATTTTTCTTCAACTCTTTCAACATTTGGTAAGTGCGGATTTTACCGCCTTTGTCAATCGGGTGAAGAAGTTCGGTTTTAAGCCACAAAATTCTCACTTTTTATAATCAAATTCAAACAAAACTAACAGCGTTAAGAAGGTAAAAATTGGGGCAAAATTTACCAGCTTCAATTATTTTTTTTCTGTTTGATTTTCTCCATCAATAAATCGACGATGCCACATTTCAAAATTGAGCAAAGTCCACAATCTTTCGTCGTGGTTTTCTCCCTGCTGATGTCTGGCAGCTAAATTTTTCACAAAATCGGCGTCAAAGATTCCGCGCGCCAACGAGCGTTCACTCAAAACAAATTCATCAATTAAATGCTTGAATTCGTTTCTAAACCATTTACCAATCGGCACGGGAAAGCCCATTTTCTTTCTCGTCAAAATTTCACTGGGCAAAATACCTTTCATCGCTTCGCGCAAAACGAATTTAGTCGTTTGCCCGCGCAATTTCATATTGTCAGGCATCCGTGCGGTGAATTCCATCAATTTATGATCGAGAAATGGGACACGCGATTCGATAGAAGCCGCCATTGACATTTGATCCTGCTTCATCAAAAGCTCGTGTAGGTAAGTTTTCGTGTCGGCGTAAAGCATCCTATCGAGCAAACTTTTTGTTTCCGCTGACTCGAAAAATCCTGACATTGCGACGTAAGGATTAACGTGCTCGCCGATTCTCGATTTAGTTTCGCCGGTCAACATTTCCTGCTGCATCTTTTGCGGGAAAACAGCAAAATTATCAAAATAAATGTTTTCGATATTCGGCTCGATTGAAAAGAAGCTTTTCCGTAATTTGTGCCGCACCTTTGAATCGAGCGGCAACCCCTCAATCCTGTGCGCGACGAATTCGCGCGCAAACTTCGGCGTAAATTTATGGTAAGTCTCGCCGTATTTGAGGTTAAGCAGGGTTTTCGCGTATCGTCCGTAACCGGCGAGACTCTCGTCGCTGCCCTCGCCGGTTAATACAACTTTGACGTGCTCCGCCGCCAAGCGCGAAACGAAATTCAACGCGATGCTCGACGGATGAGCGATCGGCTCATCTTCGTACCAAATTAAATCAGGCAAAGCCTCAAAAAATTCTTCGGGCGAGACGATAATCTCGTAGTGCTCGGTTTTGTAAGCCGTCGCGACCAACCGCGCAAACTCTAATTCATTGGCTTCGCGTTCGGCAAAAGCGACCGAAAAAGTTTTGACGGGCGCGGAAACCATTTTCGCCGTTACCGCGCAGATCGCGCTCGAATCGATCCCGCCCGAAAGAAACATTCCGAGCGGAACATCTGCCATCAAACGCAATTCAACGGCTTTCTGAAAAAGCTCAAACCATTCCGCGATCCAATCTTTATCAGTTCGCCGTTCACCGTTTAACTTCGGATCAAATCGCAAATCCCAAAATTTTTCGATGAGAATCTCGCCGTTTTTCCACGTCAGCGTGTGCCCGGCGGGAAGCCTTTTGATGTTTTCAAAAAGAGTCTCGTCGCCGCCGGTGCCGCGATTCGCCAGGTAATCGCTCAAAGCCGCGTAATTCAGTGCCGGATTGATTGATCTCACTTCCAAAAGTGCTTTTATCTCCGAAGCAAAAAACAGATTTCCGTCCTCATCGTGAACGTAATAAAGCGGCTTAACGCCTAAACGGTCGCGCGCGATGAACAATTCCCGGCTGCTTTTGTTCCAAATCGCAAAAGCGAACATTCCGCGCAATTTTTCGACGCATTGGGGGCCGTATTCTTCATAAAGATGCAGAATCGTTTCTGTATCGCAGCGAGTTTTGTATTCGTAACCTTTTTCGATCAATTCATGCCGGTAATCATTGTGATTATAAACCTCGCCGTTATAAACGATGACACACGAATCGTCGCGGCTAAACATCGGCTGTTGACCGCTTTTCAAGTCAACAATCGATAGCCGCCGATGACCGAGACCAACATTTTTTTCAACGAAGATTCCACCTTCATCAGGACCGCGATGTTGCAAAGTGTCGCGCATGCGCAGCAAGAGCCGCGAATCCGGTTCACGTCCCGATTTATCCGAATAAATTATGCCGTTTATGCCGCACATTATTATTTTAGTTTTGGAGCATCACTACCCGCGCCCGAAATCGTCCTCTGCTGCTTTCAATTACTTAACCTTGAAATTTTTGATTTAAGATTTATGCACTGTTTTGGGCAAATTTGCTAAGAATATTAGTAATCTTAAAATCTCCCGTAATTCGCGTCGTAAATACCAATTTTTTGGATGCGATTTTCAAGCCGTAACGCGGCGAAATGTCGTGCTCTTCAATTGTCCAAATACCTTTTTCGTCGCCTTTTTCCGCACTAATTTCAGTATAAACGGTTAATAACGTTTGTTCCCTAATTCTTTTGTTAAAAATCGTGACCAAATTATCTTTTATTTCCGCTTCGACATGCGGAGAAAGTATAAAATTTAATTCGTAAGAGTTAGATTCTACGCTTTTTATAGAGTCGGTTAAAGCCACCGAATTTTGTTTCTTTAATAGAATTTCACGCTCATAGTTAACGCCAAAACGATCGAACCCGTCGTGTGTTCCGCGAAAATAGACAGAATTTTGGTCTTCGCGCCATTCGAGGACTTTGGCATTGGAAATTGATTTCCAAGAAAATGCGCTGCCTGAAATTGAAGAAGATTCACCGTTAACAGTTAAACAATTGTGAGCTGATGTCGAACGAAAAAGCCGCCGCGCCTCTAAATCCGAGGTATAGCTATAAGTGCCTGAATCAATAAAAATTGGCTGGCCATTGGTGACTAAGACAAAACTAAGAGCGTCTGCGTGAGCGTGTCCGCAATTCAAAAAACCGTGTTCGCCGCAATCTACCAGCAAAAAGTTCGCATCTGAGCTCCACGAATCACGCATTGCGAAAAATCCGCTCCTCTCAAATGCTTTTGAAGTTTTTTTCGGTTTAACTGACTCAATTCCGTCAAATTTCCTTAGTCCTTCAACGCCAATCAGCCAAAGGAGTTCAGCACTGGGATTGCCTGCGGCAAACTTGAAATCGCCACGTTCAAAAAGAGTCGCCCCTAGCGCCAGAGTCGGTCGAAAATCCGTTAAAACTACTTTATCTAGAAAATAAAATCGTCCGCCGTCGTCGTCTCCTAAAAGTCCAGTTTCGCCGTTTGGTTGAGTAATATAAAGCAAAAATTCAAATAATAGATTTAATTTTTCTCGATGCTTCAGCTCAATTGATGCGCCTTCTAATTGTCGCAAAATCAGCAGATTAGCATAAAAATCAGTTGTGTAGCGATGATAATAGGTGGTTTGTTCGCAGTAAACACCATCAGCGCGTATTTGGAAATCAAGAGCACCAAGCAAAATCTTATAACCCAAATCTTTCCAGCGTCTCGCTTCCTTTAGCTCAGGCAAAAATACGCCAAGAAAGTAGAGACCGAGAGCCTCACCGGTTAAATGCGTGTTCGGACTAAAATAAGTGGACAGATAAGTTTCAAGATGTCGCCCGTGCAAGTATAAATAGCTTAACATCCGCACAAAAATTTCCGATGTTAACTTCGGTGAATCTTTGAAAAAATGAAAGGCCCAAATCCATGAAATAGAGCGAAACGCCAACTCCAAACTAGAGAGCCAGTTTATGCCGCTTTTCGGGCGATTTTCGACAAACCAGCTTTCTAAATGAGCAACGAAAACCCGAGCGTATTTCTCATCTTTTGTCAGCCAATAGGCGCGCCCCAAAGTCGTAAAATATTGATGTCGGTTTAGCTCCCAGATTATTTTTGTATCACCTGTGACTGACGCATTTTCCAAATCAATTTTAGACCAATGAGCTCTTGACGGCGCTTTCCCTGAAATCGGATCAAAATGCCAATTTGGTACTACATCTTCAAAATATAAACTTTCGTAGCCAAGTAAATCGAAAAAACCCTCGCAAATTCGGTCGGCTCGCTTGATAATTTCCGCTTCTTCAAGAGGAAATCTATTTCGCAATTCGGCAATCGTATTTTCTGGATTATTAAACGAAGCATAAAACTTGACGTTTTTCCGCGTGCGAAAATGCTCAAGAATATTTTCGGCGGTAACCTTCTTACCCGCTAAGTCAAATTTTTGAAATAATTTCGCTTCCGTCGGCAATTTTATTTGTGAAGAGATGCCAAACCTTTCGGCAAAGATATTTACGCTTTGCCTTCCGCGTTCCTTAAATTCGCGGAAACTTTTGCCTTTGAGTTTTTTTAGTTTATCGAGTGTTCCGGACATTTTACTTTTGTTTAAATAAACCCATTCAAATCTTAAAAGCTTTTTCAAATGACATTCAGTTTGGTAAGATAGTCATTCAAATAAAAACTCTGAAAGCTGAAGTGTTTTGTTAATGCTAATATAAATTGTAGCAAGCAATTTCACGACTACGAACCAAAATAACAACTTTTTAAGTGTTTTCTGATTTCCATCCTCTGTTCGTAACAGTGTTTTCTGAAGCTAATTGTTGATAGGTTTCCAGCCATTGCTCCCGAACGTTAGTCCAAGAATATTTTATACATTCCTCACGCGCGCTAACAATAAGGTTTTGCGCCAATTCATCTGACTCCAGAATTCTGATTGCTGCCCGTGCTAAAGCCTCATGGTCATCCGTTTTTACCAGTAAACCGGTTTTTTCGTTTTCCACAATATAAGGAATGCCGCCGGCATTTGTTGAAACTACCGGTAACCCGCATGAGAAAGCCTCGATAATAGAATTAGGCATATTATCGATATTCGGTGAATTTAAGTAAATGTCGGCTTGATTATAAATCTCAGGCATTTTTTCCGGCAAAATGGGACCACGAAATTCTATATTCCTTAAATTCAATTCCTCAGCCAAACGATGAAGTTTACCCTTTTCTTCCCCATCACCGACAACAATTATTTTTGCTTCGGGAATTTTTTCCTGTATCAATGCAAAGGCCCGTAAAGTGCAGGACACATTATAGAGCGAAGCAAAATTCCTGTTTGATAGAAATACGGGACGCACAGGTTTGCGTTCGCGAAACGGATAACCTTCCCCGTTGACAAAATTAAAAATTGATTGCACCTTAAAACCGTATTCAGCAAATACATCAACTAGGTAACCCGAAGGAGCGACGATCAAGTCGAACAACCGAATAGTCGGCATTACGCTTGTTTTCCAGGTCTTTAAATGGTCTCGCGCTTCCCCGCTGCGGTAATTCAAAATTGTTTTCTTTCCAAAAAGTTTGGCGCACAAAACAGCGGGAGTGGTAGCTAATAAAAACGAGTAATACGATGCTGAAAAAATATGGATGACGTCATTACGCGGGACTTTAAAGAGTAAATCTGCAATATACTTGAATGAGGTAAGAAAAGTTCGGATGTATTTGATTTTTTGCAAACGCGGAAAAAACGGAGGATTTATCGGCTGCAATTCAATTTCAAGGCTTTGCTCTTTTTGAAACTTGTCAAAAAGCCGCGCGGCTTGAACGGGCTGTCCGCCAATTATCGGTAAAATAGGCGCGACCATTAAAATCCTTACCGGTTTTTTCTCAATCTTTTTTGTTATTTTGTTCATCATTTCTGTGAGCGAATCCGATTTTTCGATTTTTCAGCAAATAATTCGTTGTAAAGCTCTAAAGTTTTGCTCAGTTGAGAGACGGTTGTAAATTTTTCTTCAACTATTTGGCGACCGCGTTCGCCAAAGCGTTTTGCTTTTTCGGCATTTTGCAAAAGCTCGGTCAGCCGTTCTGCCATCATTACATCATCGCCAGATTCAACGAGAAAGCCGGTTTCACCTTCAACTACAGCTTCGCTCGCGCCGCCCACGCGAGTTGCTACGACAGGTTTTGCGGCAGACATATACTCTAAGATCGAATTAGAAAAACCTTCTGATTTTGAACTGAGAACGCACACGTCGGAAATTGACAATAACTCGCCTATACAAGCGCGTCCGCCAATAAAAAAAACATCCTTTTCGATTCCTAAATTTTGCGTGAAGCTTTTTAGAGATTCGATTAACTCGCCTTCGCCTGCCAAAACGAAAGCAACATTTTTGATTCTTTTCCTAACCTTTTGCGAAGCTCTCAGAAATACTCGATGATTTTTCACATCGCTTAAATTAGCGACAATTGTTACAAACCTCATCTCTTCAACAACGGGCAAACCTAATTGGCGCAAAATTTCTTCGCGTTTTGTGTTTTGAGCCTTCAATCGCTGCAAATCCAAACCGTTATAGACAATTACGATTTTTTCTTGCCTGATGCCGGTGTCAACCAAAAACTGCTTGACGGCTTCTGCGTTTGCCACAATTTTATCGGCTAAACGAAAAGCCTGTCGTTCGACCAAAAACTGATTTTTGGACTTGCTTAATGTCTCGCGCTTCGACGCAATCCGAACCGGAACGCGGGCGAAAATAGAGGAAAACATTCCAAAAATATTTGTATAAAAGTCGTGAGTATGGATGATGCTGATTTCGTTCATTTTGACAAATTCGGCGAATCGTTTTGCTTGACGCAGAAAATTCGCGTTGTAAAAACTCGTCAATTTGAATTCCGGAATTTCTTTTATGCCGAGCCCTTCAATTTCCGCACGCAATTCGCCTGCGCCGTCGAGACAACCGACAAAAACGCGGAAACTTCCTTCTTCATGCAAAAGACGCGCGAGCTGCACGGCTTGTCGTTCTGAGCCGCCTTGCTTAAAACTTCCCGTTAGTTCTAGAACATTTTTTTTCATCGTGTTATCAGATTTTTTTCAAAGCGGAGCCACGATTCCAAAACGTATATAAACCAGAGCTGTCGAGGGGCCGATTTTTTTTCGATAGAGTTTTCCAAAAGTTCAAGCGCGGATCCTGCGTTTATCCAACCTTCTTTTTCAGCTAGCGAATCGCTCAAAAGCTCGATAAAATGCTGGCGCCATTGTCCAGTCAGCCATTTTTGCACGGGTATTATAAAGCCTTGCTTTTTGCCGCTTGCTAATCGTTCTCCAATTCTGCGCCGAACGATTTCGCGCAGAACAGCTTTTGATTTTCTTTTATGCAGCCGTAATTCGAAAGGCAGCTTTGCTGCAAATTCCCAAAGCTTCGTATCTAAAAACGGCGAACGCGCTTCAAGGGCATAAAACATCGTGCCGCCGTCAACTTTTGGCAAATATTCCCCGATAAATCTTGTTCGGCGATCATAAGTCACAAACTCCTGAAGTAAATTGCGCCCTGATTTGATAGTCCATTTCATCTGCCGGTGAGGTAAGGAAACATCTTTAAGTCTTTGTCCCAGAAGATTGTTTCGCTGGTAAATGGGCAAACCGTCGCGCGCGTTGCCGACCGCGGCGAGACCGCCCATTGAGTAATCAAGAAATGATACTGCGCGTTTAAGCGTGCCGAATTGAGGAATATTTTCACGTGCCTTAAACCACAAATCAGCAGCGAAATCAGGAGTTTGACGAGCGATCTTGCCAGACAGGAAAAAATGTCCATGCTCAGGATAACCCAAAAAAACGTCGTCGCCCCCGTCGCCCGTTAAAAGAACGGTCGCAGATTTTTTCACTTCTCTAGAAATTCCGAGCATTCCGAGAGCCGAAGCGCAGGCGAATGGTTCAGCGTAAGCTTCAACGAGTTCATCAATACTTGGTGATTCTTCCGAAGAAAGTTCTAAAATTTGATGTTTAATTCCAAGATGGTTGGCGGTTTGTGCGGCAATATTCGTTTCATCGAACGCATCATTTGGGGTTCCAACCGTAAAAGCTGTCACATCACCGCCGAGTTTTCCGATTGCCCAGCAAACAAGGCTTGAATCAATTCCGCCGCTTAAAAGCGCGCCAATTGGCACATCAGCTTGGAGGCGTTTTTCAACTGCCTGCAAAAAAAGTCTTTCAGTTTCTTCGACAGCTTCATTGAAAGAAATTTTGTTCGCCGTTGAAACCGAAGGTAATTCCCAGAACTCTCTTTTTTTTATTTCGCCGTTGTGCCATTCGATAATTTCGCCTGCCGCAACCTTCTCAATACCTTTATAAATAACTTGGTCGTCAGTCAAAAACCCGAACTCCAGATACTCGGCAACGCCGTTTTCATTCAAATCTCCCCCACAGTCAGCGGCTTTCAGAGCACGGACGGTCGATGCAAAAGAAATCTCTTTACCTTGAACCGCAAAAGCGAGCGGTTTTACACCAAGTCGATCACGGACGAGAAAAAGCGTTTTTTGCCGCTCATCCCAGAGTCCGACGGCAAACATTCCTTCAATTTTAGAAATCAATCGGTCAATACCCCATTCCCGATACCCGTGAATCAAAACTTCTGTATCGGTTTGACTCTGGAAACGATATCCGTTGGACTCAAGTTCAAGACGCAGAGGGCGAAAATTATAAATTGCCCCGTTAAAAACGACGCCGATATCCCCTTCGGACGATAGCATCGGTTGATGACCTGCTGAACTTAAATCGAAAACAGAGAGTCGCCGATGTCCGAAAACTGCTTTATCCCAAATCTCGATTCCTGAATCGTTTGGACCTCGATGCTTTAAAGCTTCCAGCATCCGACTAACTTTTCCACGCGCGGCTTCTTGATTTTTATTTCCTATAACTCCGGCAATTCCACACATATATTTGTAATAATTTTACACGTAAAGAAAAGTATAAATGGAATAACAGTCAAACTGCACTTCTCTAAACACCCCAGGGCATCTTTCGTGTGTTTTTACCGTCTTGTTTAGTCCAATTTAACAATCGAATTTAATAATCTAATGTAGACAGTTGTATAAAGAGAAACGTAACTGCATTCATTTTCCAAAAAGCCAACTATGTTCTGCTTTTGGCAATACGAGCCTCTATCAAAGGTCTACAAATTTGCGATGCCATAACTCTAGCATCCACAATGCCCAGAGAGCGGAGGAATGATCTCGTCGCCCGGTCGAATGCTCGTTAAGAAGCATTTGAATGTATGATTTTTCAAAATACCCGCGCTCGAACGTTTGCCGGTCACTTAGATCAGAATGAATTCGCGTCTTTAGTTGGGCGTTTATCCATTCGTTAATCGGGACACCGAAGCCTTGTTTTTCACGGTATAAAATCTCGTTCGGCACAATGCCTCCCATAGCTCGTTTGAGAATATGTTTCGTCTCAAATCCTTTCATTTTTAATTCGGGTGGAATATTGACAACGAATTCAATCAACTTGTGGTCGAGCAAGGGCACTCGCACTTCGAGAGAATTCGCCATGCTCATCCGATCAACTTTGGTTAAAATATCCGATGGGAGATAAGTTTTGCTGTCGAGGTAAAGCAATTGGTCAATCGCATTTCCCGTGTCCACGCTTTCGGCAAACCGCTTGAAATTACGCTCGCCAGCTCCGAAACCGCTGTTTAGTTTTGCCTGAAAATCTTTTGAATAAAGCGATCTTTTGCGCGGCTCGTTAAATTGCATCAGGCTGTCAATATAGCGGTCTATTGGATCGAGAGAGACGTTGTACAGGTAATTTTTGCCGTAGGCGCCGTGTGGGAGTTTTTCGCTGACACGTTGCAAAATGCCCTTTCGGAATTGTTTGGGCAGATTCGCCAACCCGCTCCGTTTTTTGTCCACAACATAACGCGTATAACCGGCGAAAAGTTCGTCGCCGCCGTCACCAGATAAGACAACCGTAACATATTCGCGCGCCATCTTAGAAACCATAAATGTTGGCAGCGATGACGAATCAGAAAAAGGCTCATCAAAATGCCAAACGATATCGTCAATAATATCAACTAAATCCGGGGTAACAATGAATTCATGATGTTCTGTGCCGAAACGCTCAGCAATGACCCGGGCGTATTTTAACTCATTGAAAGTATCTTCGTTAAAACCGATAGAAAAAGTTTTCACCGGCGTAGGCGAGATTTCCGACATCATCGCTACGATGGTCGAAGAATCAACACCACCGGATAAAAACGCGCCTAGAGGAACCTCCGAAATTAATCTAACCGCGATAGCTTCTTTAATTTTCTCGCGCAGGACTTCCACATATTCAACTTCGGTTTTTATATTCGATGGTGTTAAATAATCAAAGTCCCAATATTTTTCCGTGTGGACTCTACCGTTCTTTAATATTAAGAAATGTCCCGGTGCAAGTTTTTGCACATTTTTAAAAATGCAAAATTCTTCGGGAACATAACCGAAGGTTAAATAAGCGTCGAGCGCAGCGAAATCAATTTCCTTTTCGCTTTCCCCATGTGCTAAAAGAGTTTTCAATTCCGAACCGAAAATAAAGTTTCCGGCACGTGTCAAACTATAAAAAAGCGGTTTCTTCCCAACTCGGTCGCGCGCGATAAAAAGAATTTCTTCACGAAAATTCCAAATTGCAAAGGCAAACATTCCGCGTAACTTTTCCAGACAATCCGTTCCGAACTCTTCATAAGCGTGAAGAATTGTTTCCGTATCAGAGTTGGTTTTAAAACGATGTCCGAGTGCTTCAAGTTCTTTTTTAAGTTCTTCAAAGTTATAAATTTCGCCATTAAAGACGATTGCAAGATTATTGTCTTCGCTGTAGATTGGCTGTTGTCCTGTTTCAATATCAATAATTGAGAGACGGCGCATTCCGAGAGCGGCGCGCTCTCGCACAAGCATACCTTGTTCATCCGGACCGCGATGCTTTATACTCGCGCACATTTTCTCGAGTAAAACTCTACGATTTCCAACAGACAAGTTTTTTTCTTTTGATATAAATCCCGTTATTCCGCACATACATTTTAGATTAGCGCTTGGATTAGTTATTAGTAAAACAGTTTGCGGCTCTTAGCATTTAAAGAAGTTGCTGATGTTCGTGTTTCCTCTGTTTTATTAAGAGGAATATGTGCGCTTAAATGTCGCATCCAAAGCAAGTATTCAATGTCATTTCAGCAATATCATTTCAGTTAAAAAATACATACCAAAGGGTTTCTCGGGAAAATGCTATCTTTGCTTACAGTAAATACAAAAGCACATACAAATGAATTTTGAAAATAAAATGGAATTTAAGGAACTTTATTTCTATTTGAATTTATGCGTAAAATCAAAAAAGGAAACACTTTTGAGTTTTTGCAATTAAAAATTTGGTTACATTTTTTAGTAAGTTAATAAAACTAAAAGCAGTCCTAACGTTCAAGAATCAAAGATTAAATCATTAGATAGAGGAGCGAAAAATACTTAAAATAAAATAACTTGTCTTCTTTTCCCTCAAAATGAATACGGTGTTTGCTGCGAAAACATGGCTAGTGGAGATAAAACTTTGATAATGGACAAAAATATTGAGATAAGAATCGGAAAAGAGGTCATAACTGCACCGAGCGTTAGTATAATCATCCCCGCTTATAAGGTAGCAAACTATATTGCCGAAACACTCGACTCTGTCTTCGCTCAAACCTATACCGATTATGAAGTTATTGTTATTAACGATGGCTCTCCCGACGTGGCTGAGCTCGAACAAGTTTTAGAAGCATACTGTGATCGTATTGTTTACGTTAAGCAAGAAAATCGAGGCTTGTCCGGTGCACGCAACACAGGATTACGCCTTGCGCGAGCGCCTTTTATCGCATTACTAGATTCTGATGACGCTTGGCTGCCTAATTATCTAGTGGTGCAAATGGAAATAATAAAGAATGATCCAACAATTGATGTGGTATATGGAAATGCAATATTATTCGGAAATAAAGTATATGCTGGACGAAAATGGATGGATATGTTTCCATCGGAAGGAGAAGTAACCTTCGAGCGATTAGTCTTGCAACAATGCAATGTGCTAATTTCCGTTACAGCCCGTCGAGAAACTATGCTTCGTGTGGGATTGTTTGATGAATCTCTACGTAGTTCTGAGGATTTTGATATGTGGCTGCGTATTATCAAGAAAGGAGGACGCATCGTTTATCATCGGCAAGTGCTTTTTCGATACCGTAGTCGCCCTGATAGTCTTTCAAATAATCGGATATGGATGTGTAACCAAATTTTGAAAGTGTTAGCTAAAGCCGAGCAGACTTTAGACTTAACGCCAAATGAACACCGAAGTTTGCAGGAAAGTAGAGTTAGCTTTCAAGCAACTCTTGATTTAGCCGAAGGTAAAATCGATTTTTTTAACGGCGATGCAAAAAGCGCCATCAAGAAGTTAACAAAAGCCAATACATTTTTCAAAAGTCGTAAGATTAGCTTGTTAGTACAGATGTTGCGTGTCGCTCCGCGTTTTCTCTTACACGCTTATAATGCGCGCGATCGATTTATTTTTAAGACTGATACTAAAAATTGATTAACCAGAAAATTTCGGTTAGATTAGAAATTTAGTTAAAGTTTTGGAGAATGGACTCACTATATCAATGCGAAAATCTCGTTATAATATTGGACATTTCTTGCCGTGGACAACAATCGGCGGGGTAGAGTGCGCAACGCTTCGTATTGCTCAGAGTGTTGAAGGAGAGGAGTTTAAGAACACTGCTTTTCATTTATCTAATGCGCCGATTATTAAAGAGATGTTCACAAAAGAAGGATTTGATACAAGTTCATTTCAGTCTATCGAACCCAGCTACCATTATCCAATTCCTTTTTTACGCGCCACTTTTTCACTAGTGCGAGAGCTAAAACAAAGGAATATCGATTTAGTTCACTGTGCTGATTTAACGGCAGTTTATTATACAGCGCTCGCAGGAAGATTAGCAGGGGTACCGGTTCTTTGCCATATTAGAAATCGTTTTGCGGAGCTTTCGCGTCGCGAAAAAAGTTTTCTGTATGGCGTTAATAACTTTGCATTTGTATCGCACGACAGTTGGAAGCATTTTGCATATAAAGTTCCGCTTCAACGAGGAACAGTCATTTATGATGGCATTGATGTGAATAATACAACCAGCGAAGAGACGGGCAAAAGCGTGCGCCGACAGTATAATATTCCCGAAAATGCAAAGATAATTGGTATGGTGGCGCGAGTTGCACCTCAAAAAGATTATGCTACCCTCATTCGTGCTGCCGAGAGAATCGTTACCGTTGAAAAAGACGTTAGATTTCTTATTGTTGGAGATCATTCAGGAACTGATAATTACCGAAGGCATTATGAGGAAGTAAAGCAGATGCTGGAGGAGAAGAATCTTACTCCATATTTTATCTTTACGGATTTTCAATCCGACGTAATTCGGTTTCTCGATGCAATGGATATTTTTGTGCTAACTACGCATTGCGAAGGGTTGCCGCTTGTTATCCTGGAAGCTATGGCGCAAGGCAAACCGGTAATTGCCAGCGCAGTCGATGGAGTTCCTGAGATAGTTGTGCACGAAAAGACCGGCTTACTGCATAGACACGAAGATGACGCCCAATTATTTGAACAAATTCTATCGCTTCTTCAAAATGAAGAGAGTGCCGAACGACTCGGTGAAGCGGGACGGCAAGCAGTTATAAAAGATTGGAGCCGTGAGCGATTTGCTGGAGACATGAAAAATCTATACCGGAAAATACTCGTCGGCAAGAAAAAAAGCTTAGATGAGCGGTGGGCTGCAGATACGCCTGCTCAATTTGAGGAGAACAAAGCCTAATTGCTTCCAACTCTATGTTACCAAGTCAAGCCTTACATAATGCCGCGCCGCGCCGCGTAAAGATTATACGCGCTCCTTCATTCTCTATTTTTAGACTTTTCAGTGATCTGGCTGTGCTCGCGCAGTATCGAGATCTGCTCTATACCTTAAGCGTGCATCGGGTCAAAGTAAGATATAAGCAATCCGTGCTTGGAGTTACTTGGGCAATCGTTCAACCGCTATCGCTGATGCTCATCTATACGCTGATTTTTACCGTGATCACAAAAATGCCGACAAGTGAGAACGTACCTTATCCGGTTCTGCTTTACACGGCGCTTTTAATCTGGACTTTTTTTTCGACCGCGCTGACAAGTGCTACAAACGGTCTTGTCAGTCATAACCATCTTGTTACTAAAGTTTATTTTCCGCGCGAGATACTTCCATTGACTTATGTCGTTAGCGCGCTTTTTGATTTGCTGATTGCTTTTCCCGTGCTTTTAGGATTAATGCTTTACTACCGCGTGCCGCTGACGCTCAATGCGCTTTATGCAGTGCCGATTATTTTCGTGATGACAATGTTTATTGCGGCGGTAGCCCTTGTCTTTTCGGCAGCGCAGGTGCGCTTCCGAGATATTGGAATGGCATTGCCGCTGCTGCTGCAAATATGGATGTTTGCGACCCCGGTAGTTTATCCTTTGAGTGCCGTACCTGAGAGGTTTCGCACTCTGTATATGTTGAATCCGATGGTTGGCGTAGTTGAAAACTTTCGCCGCGTACTGGTTGAAGCGACACCGCCTAATTTTTATGAACTCGGAACATCAGCTCTAATAGCATTGATTTTGCTTCCGGCTGCATATATTTTTTTCAAACACGTTGAGGCGACGATTGCCGATATTATTTAGAAGTCAAAAGGCATCTGATGAAGTGATGATTGATCTTAAATTCGATAAAGTTTCAAAACGATACCGCGTTCGTCAGGAACTTCCACAAAACGCGGCACGGAATCCCGTTCTGCGAAAAATTCAAAGTTTGCGGCTTCCGTCGCAAGATTTTTGGGCAGTTCGCGACGTTTCTTTTGAAGTTCCTCGAGGCGAAGCTCTTGGTATTATCGGTCATAATGGAGCTGGTAAAAGCACCATCTTAAAGCTGCTTGCCAACATTACCACACCGACTGCCGGCGAAATCACCATCAATGGGCGGCTGTCTGCCCTTATTGAAGTTGGTTCCGGTTTTCACCCGGAATTGACCGGTAGAGAAAACATCTATTTAAATGGCTCGATTCTCGGAATGCGTCGCCACGAAATTAGCGAAAAGCTCGATAGTATAGCGGACTTTGCCGGTGTCAGACAATTTCTTGATACACCTGTTAAGCGTTTCTCCTCAGGAATGTATGTGCGGCTCGGATTTTCCATTGCCGCTCACTTGGACCCGGACATTTTACTGCTAGACGAAGTTCTTGCCGTCGGCGACGCCGCGTTTCAAGCAAAATGCTTAAAGCGAATCAGCGATCTTAAGAAAGCGGGAACAACTATCGTTTTTATCTCGCATGACCTGGGAGCAGTCGAGCAAACATGCGATCGTGTGTTACTGATGCAGCAGGGTGAGATTCTTTGCGAGGGCTTACCGGACGAAGTGATTACCGAATATCACCGCGTCTCTTCAAGCAACAGTCAACCGTCGAAACCGAATTCAACAAGTTCAATGATGGCTGATGAACCGAAAAAATTTGAGATGTCTGCCGTGACCTTTTGTGACTGGAAAGGACATCGCCAGAAAAGTTTTCGCACTGGGGAACCATTTAAGGCAATAATTGACTTTACGGCGCAGGAATCTTTTACGGATATTGTTTTTGAATTGTTTATTAATTCAAGTGAAGGTCCGCTACAGTGCCAATTTACTACTGAACAAAGCAGGGAGCAAATTGACATTGAGCCTGGGCTAGGACGCTTCGAGTTTTCCTGCGCTGAGCTAGGATTAAAAGCTGGTCTCTACTTTATTGATGTCGAAATAAAGTTGCGCGAATCAGTTGAAAATCTTGCATTTGAAGTTCGTTGTGCAACACTCCATGTTGATCCAGGCAAGCCCGTTCGAGGCGGGCTTTTCTATATGCCGCACGATTGGCGACTTTTGAACGAAGCTTCCAGGTTAGCAATTACCGATAACAATTATGCGGAAGACTTACTTGAGGAGTTCGTACCGCAAATTTAATTTTGTTGCTTTTCATTTATCATTTTTGACGATGCCAGAAATTAATTGCAAAAACGCGAAAACTTAGAAGTATTATGGATAACGATAACAATTCGTCGATTAACAATTTCCCGCCTGCCAAAAAAAAGTTGCATTTTGGCTTGGGCTTATGGCGCGTCCAGCGGTTTTATAAAGATTTGCAAAAAAAAATTGCGGATGAAGGGGTAGTGAATGTTGCAAAAGAAAGTATTGGGCGCAGACAGATGGAAAAAGCTGCCTGGCATTTGAATACTATTGAAGCGAAACAGCCGGGTAAATCATTAAGAGTTTACTTTTTGACAGGCAAAAAATTCTGGTATCAAACGGTTTTTTGCGCATATTCGTTAGCGCAACAATCCGACAGAGACGTACACCCTGTTGTTTTTGATGATGGCTCGCTCGATCCGCATCATATCAAAGGGATTAAAAGAATTTTCCCAAAGGCTGAAATAGTTTCGCCTACGGAAGTTTTAACACGTTTGGATCAGCGTTTACCGGAAAGCAGGTTTCCTACTCTGCGAGGTTTACGACACAATTTTGCTTTAATTCGTAAATTGACGGACGTACACGCCAGTTCTCCCGGATGGAAACTATATCTTGACTCCGATATGCTGTTTTTTCGTCGCCCGACCTTCCTGCTTGAATGGCTAGACTCTCCCACAAAGTCCTGTTATATGAAGGATGTCCGTACGGCATACAGTTATGACGACGAAACGCTGACAGGACTCACGAAGACTCCCATGCTCGAATGCGTCAATACAGGCATTACCGGATTGAACAGTGATGACATGAATTGGGATCAATTAGAGTTCTGGTGCAAGACCTTAATAGAAAAAGACGGGCTGCAATACTTTCTCGAACAAGGATTGACGGCAATGTATTTTAGTGTTTACGCAAGTTGTGCTGTCCCTGAAAACGATTACGTAGTGTTTCCTGCACGCGAAGAAGTAAATAAACCGTACGCTGTTTTACATCATTACGTTGGAGAAACAAAATCCTGGTATTTTCAGTTCGGTTGGAAAAATGTTTACCACAAATACAAAAAAAATGCCGACTAATTGGTTACGAAAAAAACTAGCTGTTAAAATGTTATGAGCAACGCACTTAATTTCTCTGAAAAAACTACCTCACAAAAAACAAAAAAAACTTTGCGTTTTGGCTTAGGATTATGGCGTGTGCACCGATTTCAACACGAGCTAAAGTGGGAAATTAATCGAGACGGTTTGCTTAACGCTTTGTTGTCACGATATGGACGCGAGCGAATGAAAATGGCTGCTTTACATCTAAAACCGATTGCAACAAAAGAATCAGGTGAACAGATAGACATACATTTCTTAACCGGCGAAAGATACTGGTACCAAACGGCTTTCTGCGCTTATTCGTTGGCTCAGCACTCAGATGTTAACATTCGCCCCGTCGTTTATGATGATGGAACACTCAGTCAAAAATACGCAGGAAATCTGTTAAGAATTTTTCCTAATTTGAAGATTGTTTCCGTAAGGGATATCGAAGAGCGTTTGGACGAACATTTGCCGCACGAAAAATTTCCATTTTTGCGACAGACTCGTACACATTATTTCCATCTCAGAAAATTGACAGATATTCACGCCGGAGCACGCGGCTGGAATATGGTGTTTGATTCGGACATGCTTTTTCACCGGCGTCCGGCATTTCTTTTGGATTGGCTTCAATCTCCGCGCAAATCTTTTTACATACTCGATATAGCAAACGCATATGAATATTCCGATGCTTTATTGACTTCACTGGTAAAAACTGTGATGCCGAGCTGCGTAAATGTTGGTGTTTGCGGGCTAAATAGCGAGAATATTGATTGGGAACAACTCGAATCGTGGGGTCAGAGCCTGGTAGAAGCCGAAGGTTATAATTTTTTTCTGGAACAAGCATTAACTGCAATGTACTTGGCTGGTAAATCTTGCGATGTCGCTCCGCGCGATGACTATGTGGTTTTACCAACACGCGAAGAAGCGGAAAATCCGCGCGCCGCTTTGCATCATTATGTTGCCGACTCTAAAGCCTGGTACTTTCGCTTTTGTTGGAAACATATTACCCGTTTTTCTCAGTAAGTATTGAAAACAGTTAAAGAAGAGGTAAAGACGGGCTATAATCGACGCGTCGAACCAGCTACTATACTTAATAATAGCGACCTTTTTTCGAGAAATTTGAGTTTTCGGTTGAATTTATGAGGCGGTAGAATGAAGCGTCTCAGCGCTTATGAGGTATTAGTGATAAAGAGTCAAATAAGAAATATTGTAAAGAAAATTCCCTTGCTCGGTAAAGCTTATGTTCAAAGAGATGAGTTTCGAGCAGTGCTGAATAAATTATGGGAGCCGCCCGGACATTTTTATTCGCCGATTCCTTCAGTAGAAGCATTAAAGCTAAAAGAAAACGAAATTTTTAATGTTTTTCCGCACGAACTACCTGGCATTGAGCTCAATGAAAATAAGCAGCTTGCATTGTTTGACGAGTTGAAGAGGTATTATGACGAGCAGCCGTTCAAAGCTCAACAACAGAACGGTTTTAGATATCATTTTGAAAATAATGCATTCAGCTACTTTGATGCCATTATCCTTTTCTGTATGATTCGCCACTTAAAGCCGAAAAGAATTATCGAAGTCGGCTCCGGTTATTCATCCTGTATATTTTTAGATACCAATGAATTGTTTTTTGGTAACTCTATAGAATGTACATTCATTGAGCCGTATCCTGAGTTATTAATGTCTCTTATCACAGAGGAAGACAAAGCTAGAATCGAAATTATTCCGAAGAATCTCCAGGACGTTCCAGAAAGTAGATTTGAATCTCTCAATGTTGGCGACATTCTGTTCATAGACTCTTCTCATATATCAAAGACCGGCAGCGACGTAAACTATATTTTCTCCAAGATACTGCCGCTTATCAAAAGCGGAGTCTATATTCACTTTCACGACATTTTCTATCCGTTTGAGTATCCGAAAGAATGGGTTTATCAAGGGCGAGCTTGGAATGAGGCTTATTTGTTGCAGGCATTTTTACAATATAACAATCAGTTCAAAATTGAAATCTTCAATTCATATTTGGATAAATTTTATAAAGATAGAATTTTGAAAGAGATGCCTCTATGTATTAATTACGCGAAGGTAAGTATGATTCAAACATCAGGCCAAAGCATCTGGTTAAAAAGAATTTAGCGTAGTTATAAAGTTTTTTAATAGATGATAAGTGTACATTGTCATAATTGCATTATCACCAATTAGATCTTCAGCATTAAAGATAAAATGACAATGATTCAAGAACCTGAAATATCGGTAGTAATCAGCACATACAACAGATGCGACTTGTTGCCAAATGCACTGCAAAGCGTATTAGCTCAAAAAAGCAGCGTAAATTATGAAGTTATCGTAGTTGATAATAACTCAACTGATAAAACACGGTATGTAGTGGAGTCATTTGTAAAAGACTCCACTGTCAGTTTGAAATACATATTTGAAGGACAGCAAGGAGTCTCTTATGCTCGTAATGCCGGAATTGCTGCCGCGCGTGCCCCCATAGTTGCTTTCTTTGATGATGATGTTTATGTTCCGCCGGATTGGGTGGCGAACATCAAACGCATCTTTGACCAACATCCGGAAGTTGGCTGTGTTGGCGGAAAAGTTCTGCCGCAATGGAGCAGCGAGCCTCCTTCGTGGTTGACAAGCGATCATTGGTCGCCGCTCGCTCTACAAGATCACGGAGACTCAGCCTTTTACGTTAACATTGATCGCCAACTTTGTTTGATTTCTGCGAATCTGGCTTTTCGCCGTGAAGTCTTTGAACGGATAGGCGTTTTCGCTCCAGAACTGCAGCGCGTAAAAGGAAGCATTGGATCGATGGAAGATTTCGAGCTAATGTTGCGGTTCTATCAAAGCGAGGGACAGGGGTTATATGAGCCTAAACTTGCGGTTATTGCTCCGGTCGACCTAGAGCGGATGACAAAGACTTATCATCGTAAATGGCATGCGGGTCATGGGCGGTATTACGCTCTGCTACGTCATGAAGATTTTGAACGATCCTCGGCACGTCTCTTTGATGTGCCTTCGCATAAGTATCGACAGGCAGCGATAGATGCATTTTACCTGGCTAAATATTCTTTGCAAAGACGAAAAGCTAAGGCGTTTTGGCACGAAACACAGCTTTGCTTTTTTAAAGGACTTTTTCGCGAGCGAAGAAAAGAGTTTTTAAAGTCGTCAAAGCGTCGGACTGCAATTGGAGAAATTATTTCCTTCATAGGGTCACTCGCTAATAAGAAATCGAAAAGCAGCAAGTCAGAGCAAAGTTAATAGCAGTATATTAAATGCAATTTTGATAATTAGAGGCTTTAGCTATAAATACACAGAGAAATTAAAAAAGAAATATCGATTTTGAATTTTCTGCTAAACTTATTTAGTTCTAATTTTACAACTCAACGTGTCTTTGAGTCTACATAACTTGGGTTCATTTGATTACCACGCCCTGTTTCCCATTGCGTATAGCGTTCACCGGTTATAAATTTGTAAAATCCGATGACTGCGGCTAAATTTGCCAATACAAAATAAAATGGTATTGGTAAAATACTCAATTTGATTCCGTTTTTCTCCAATAGCCATCCAATAAAAGCTGTTGCATAAAACATCAGTTGGAGTAGGAAAATATAAAAGAACAATGTCGAATAAAAAGCTGCTACTCCTGCTGTAAACAACATTAAAATCAAAAAGAATGGCACACTGTAGCGCAAAATTTTATGTGAAATAAGTTGCATGGCGAAAAAACCGCTCCGAAATGGATTTAGCATTTCACGATTACGCCAAAGGTCAGTCAGTGTTCGTGAAATAACGCGAACTCGCATTTGCATTTCTTTTTTGCTCTGTTTGTTTGTTTCTTCAGTACAAACTGCAGCAGGTTCATAAATTGTTCGTAGACCTTTTTTATATACTAAAATGGCAATTAGAAAATCCGAGCATGCCTCGGCATACATTGGTTGATAAACAGATTTTCTGACTGAATAAAGACAGCCGGAAGTGCCGATTAACGAGCACGCACGACTTTCGCTTTCTTTCAAAAAAGTTTCATAATTCCAGTAAGAGCGCGCGCCTTTGCCAACGGTTGAATTGGAATCATCAACAAATACAAGTTTCCCTGCAACACACCCGACACTTTCGTCGGCAAAATTCGGCATCATTTTCTGCAACACATCAGGCTGATAGATTGTAGTTGCGTCAGAAAAAAGAATAATTTCGCCGCGCGCTTTCTCAACTGCCATATTTTGAGCTAAGGTTTTGCCGTGTCGTTCCGTTTGGCGGTAAAGCTTCACTCCCTGATCTGCAAACTTGCGTGCAATGTCATCAGTTCTGTCAGTTGAACAATCAGAGGCGACGATAATTTCAAGTTTTTCTTTTGGGTAATCAATTTGCAGAGTATTTCTTAGTTTGTTTTCAAGATCACGCTCTTCGTTGTAAGCAGTAATGATCAGCGACACAGTCGGCTCAAAGATTGCGCATTTGACTTGTTTAGGGTACAAACGGCTGATTACATATACAAGTAGTGGGTAACCAAAATAAACGTAAAAAAGTACGGCAAGGGAGAATCCAAAAATTATTTGTGCAAAAATTGATAAGGTCATAATACAGTTGAACCTTATTATAGCTTATACAGATATTTAGTAACCAATTAAAACTGTCTCAATACATATCCAGCTTTGGCTTTTAATAACTAAACTGCTATTTAATCAGGAATCAAGTTAAAATATGTCCCTGACTATACTTCAAGCCAAATTTTACATGACTTATTTTACTATTCGGTAAAAAAGAATCTCAACAAAAATCCCTTTCTTCTGTTGTTTATGTTACAAAAGCTTTTTTTAAGTTTCTGTATTTGATGATGATTCTCCGATTTGATAGATACGACGCAAACTAATAGCATAAGCAATCGGGTAATAAACAAACCAGTTATAGGCAACCGAACCGAAGAAACTTGAGACCATAAAGCCGACAAGGCTCGCCTGAATACCAATTGAAAGATAGTAAATCCACGAAAAATCTTTATCGGCAAACATTCTTCTATCTATTGCAGCTAGTTTTCGAAAAGGGCTGACTATCAAAATTAGATAAGCAACAAATGGCAGCCACCCGAGTTCTGCCGAAACTTGAGTATAAGCATTGTGCGTTTCTCTATTGGCAAGTCCAATTATAGGAAAATTACCATATCCGATACCTATAGGATTGCGAAGAGTAACAATAATGGATTGTTTAAGAAGTTCGGTGCGTTGGTCTGACGACCCGACAGCATCAAGTCCGGGAACAAAAATTGACAACATGCGCACACCATAATTTCCTGGGGCAAATATTAGTATCAGCAACCCGACTACTAACGAAATTGCCGTCACTTTGAAACGCTGTTCTTTGCCTAATTTCCACACCAAAAATACCGCAACAGCTATCAGTCCCAAGCCGCCGCCGCGCGACTGCGTGACTAAATTTCCGGCAACCATTAATCCGGCAGAGGCGAAATACATTAATTTAGAAAGCTTATTTTTCGATGCGATACCTAGCGCAACGGCAATTGGAGTAAATAAAACTAAATGCAGCGCCATATCATTTGCATTGCCGAACATCCCTTCATAATCGACGCTTACACGATATCCTTCTGTCTTAAAAACTCCTTGTTGATAAAATTCTATTGCTTGATAACTGACCATAATGCCAGCCCCGATACCAAGCCAGATCAGTCCTTTAAGACGTGGCAACGTTTGTAGGGCATTTACCATTATGATAAAAATCAGCGCAACTTTGCTGAATTTATCGCTAAACAACATCCATGACATTTCTGGACTCACAGCGAGGGGCATTGTTATAATCGCTGAGAAAAACATGAACAAAACGCATTTGACTTCGATAGAAAAAACTGTCAGCAATTTGCCTGTAGGAAGCTGCGAGGCTAAAAAAATAAAAATTGTAGCAACGGCGATAATTGACGCCATTGACCTAAACCCGGAGAGTGCGGGGATAAGGTCATAAGGACGAAAATAAACAATTGATGTAAATAGAAAAATTCCCACATAAGTGAAAATGTGTCCATTGCGTGTTGACCACTTATCAGTGCTTAAAAGTCGTTTGTCTCTAAGAACGAGTTTCTCTTGTTTGTTTTGCTTTTGCGGCTCAGAGTAGCTAAGCGGAATTTGATTTGAACTTTCGGTTTTTGAAGCTGTTTCTTCCGCTTGAGTAATTTCATCAATTATTAATTGCTGTTCTGTCCCAAACTCGGTTTGCCCAAATTTATAATCGGGATTTTCTAGTGACCGAACAATTTTCTTTTCTTCGTTTGGCGACTTAAGAGTTTTACGCGAAGCAATTCCGTCTGCACCGTTTGCTTTTAGGTTTTTTAGAGTATTCATAATGTTTTAATCTATGAAACGCTGAAACCAGAGTTCGAGCATCAAAAGCGTATAAAGCGGTGCAGTAAAATCCTGTTTCCCCGAGGTGTGTTGTTCGACCATGTTTTTGACGATTTCCGGTTTAATCAAATTTCGTCCCAAACTTTTTTCTGACAGTAAAATATCGCGCAGAAAATCTTTTAGCTGTCTACGAAACCAGTGCGTTATGGGAACAGAGAAACCCATTTTTTTTCGATACAAAACTTCACGCGGAACAACTTGGCTGGCAACTTTTTTGAGCAAATCTTTGGTAGTTTTGCCGTTGCCGAGTTTGATAACTTCCGGCAAGCTCGCCGCAAATTCTATAACTTTGTGGTCAAGAAGCGGGGAGCGCGCTTCCAATGAGACTGCCATCGAAGCAATATCGATTTTGACCAGTAAATCATTAGGCAAATAAGTCATTTGATCAGTCAACATTACCGAATCAATGATCCCTATGCCATTTGCTTTGGTAAACCAAGTCTTTAAAAATTCAGCGGAATCAAAACCTGAAGTCTTATGTTCAAAATCCTCAGTATAAATATCATGCAGCATCTCACGGTCTATCGCGCTAACCCAGTTAAAATAGCGTTCGAGTTTTGACATCGAAGCAGCTTTGAAAAACCGCTTAATATCGCGTGTGCGGCTGCGCTGAATTTCGGAATTCGGAAGAAGATTGACAGCTTTACCGATTAAATGTTCGCGTATCAAATTTGGAAGAAGGTGGTATTTTTCCGACCACTTCATCGCAAAATAACGTTTGTAGCCGGCAAAGTTCTCGTCTCCGCCGTCACCGTTAAGTGCAACCGTTACGTGTTTGCGCGTTTCACGGGCAACATAGTAAGCGGCAATCGCCGACGGATCAGCATAAGGTTCGCCATAATGCTCAACCAAAGTAGGCAAAATCTCAAAGGCGTCGGGTTTAACGATAAATTCATGATGATCAGCGCCAACATGTTCCGCCACGCGCTTGGCATATTTCAATTCACTAAAATCCTCTTCTTCAAATCCAATGGAAAAAGTTTTGACCGGTCGCTCGCTTTCCTGCGCCATGAGCGCGACAATTAATGAAGAATCAACTCCTCCTGAAAGAAATGCGCCAAGTGGAACCTCGCTAATCAATCTCAGTTTGGTTGCTTCGCGCACTAAACGCATAGTCTCAACTTCAGCTTCCTGCCGGGTAATTTTTATTTTGTCACTAAAATTAGGCGACCAGTAACGCTGAATTTTTATTTCACCGTTTTTCCATTCGAGCCAGTGCGCCGGTTCTAGTTTGCGAATTTGCTTGTAGGCGGTCAGAGGTGCCGGCACACAATAATAAGATAGATAATGATGAATTGCTTCATAATCAACGACTTTATTTATTTTTGGGTGTTGGAGCAGAGCGCGAAACTCCGAGCCGAAAATTAAATCGCCGTTCGGCTGATGAGAATAAAGAAGCGGTTTTTTCCCGATTCGGTCCCGCGCAATAAAAAGGGATTTTTCGCGTTCGTTCCAAATTGCAAAAGCAAACATTCCGCGTAGATGATTAACGCAGTCAACTCCATATTTATCATAAAGATGTAATATAACTTCAGTGTCTGAATGCGTATAGAATATGTCGCCCTGTTTTTCTAAATCAGACCTAAGTTCCTGAAAATTATAAATTTCACCGTTAAAGACAATCCAAGAAGTTTTATCTGAATTGTATATAGGTTGTTGCCCACCAGCCAGATCGATAATCGAGAGGCGACGCATAGCTAACCCGACGTTTTCGCGTAAATAAAAGCCGTCTTCATCCGGTCCTCGGTGAACGATGCAGGCATTCATTTTTTCAAGAATTTCGCGGTTTACAGGTTGTAAATTGGCATTAGCTACGCCGACAATTCCACACATTTGCGTTTTTATTAATAATTAGAATATTCCAGAGAATGATTTTGCCCAAAAACCATTGAAGCGAGGTTTTCAAAGCCTCTGCCTGATAAATACCAAAAAAATTTTGTCCGAAAACTTAAAAAATCTTTAAAACGGGCTGCCAAACAACAGTCGCACGATGCTGGCTCTTTCCAATACCTTCAATACCGTATTAGCGTTGAGCTTAAAGCCCTGATCGGGAACGAAAACTTGATCGCCCGGATTGAGAAAAACCATCTCGCCTTTGCCGCGCTCAATATCCTGTAAATTCACAGTGCGCGGCGTAATTCTTCCCTGCCCGTCGTAGCTGTAAACGACGACGCGCTTTTTGTCGCCTTCTTTAGTGACACCTCCAGCTTCTACAATTGCTTCATAAACGCTCACTTTTCTGTCCAAAACGCGCACGCCGGGCGCGGCAACTTTGCCAAGAACGCTGTAACGCGCTGACATCGCTTTGTCTAAAGTAACGGTCACTTTCGGCTCAATAATGTATTCGTCAAGCTTTTTCGTGATTTCGTCGGCGATCTGCTCGACGGTTTTGCCGCCGACCATGATGCCTTCGCGAATTAAAGGATAAGCTATACGCGCCGTTGGCGGAACGGTAATATTGGGTTTGCAGTAATCCGGGCATTGCCCGAAAACTTCGACCGTGATGACATCGTTCGGTCCGAGCCGGTATTCGTTCAAATAATTATTGTAATACGGCAGAATTTCGGATTCTTCAATAGAGATCGATGCAGACTTTTCAGCTGATATATTCTTTTGATCTGTTTGAACTGTTTTATTTGATGTTACAGACGGAAAATCTGTCTGAGCCGATAAATCAGATGAAGTAATAAAAATGATTACTAAAATTAAAGCGATGTTTCTGTAAAGTTTCACCAATTTCATATTGTTTACCTCCGCTAGCCAGACACAATGATTATTAACAGATTGTGTATAATTCTACTGCAATTCAATTTTTTGCTATCTCGCGCCTCGTCCAAACAATACCGTTTTTACAGTTTCAAATACAATAATTACATCAAGAATCAAGTTCTGATTTTTAATGTAATATAAATCATATTGCAATTTTTGCTTGGCATCGTTGACTGATGCGCCATAAGGATATTTTACCTGTGCCCAACCTGTTAGTCCGGGGGCAGTCAAATGTCGATGTTCATAATAAGGAATCTCTTCGGCTAATTGTTTGACGAAATGAGGGCGTTCCGGGCGGGGTCCGACAAAGTTCATCTCACCTTTGATAATGTTCCAAAACTGTGGGATCTCATCAACTCGAATAATGCGGATAATACGTCCCACACGAGTTACACGGTCGTCATTGGCGGTTGCCCATACAGGTTTCCCATCTATTTCCGCGTCCTCCCTCATGGAGCGAAACTTGATAACATTAAATATCATGCCATTTTTCCCGACTCTTTCCTGCTTGTAGAAAATGGAGCCTTTTGATTCAATACGAATCAAAAGGGCAGTAATCAAAGCTATTGGGAGCGAAATTATAAGACCAATCAAAGCTAATGAACGATGTAGGACATGGCGAAGTGCAGTTTCAATCGTTTTGTCACGCCTCCGCCCCGAAAAAATGAGCCATGAAGGCCGCAAGGTATCAAGATGAACCTGCCCGGTCATACGCTCGAGAAATGAGGTGCATTCTTCGATGTTGACGTTGCCTACCAAACTCATCTTCAACAGTATCTCGGTCGGAAAAGCCCCCCGCCTTTCTCGCACTGCAATCACAATACGGTTAATCTTTTCGTCGGCAACAATTTTTTCCAAATCATCAATTGGACCTAGATTAGACGCTTTATTCTGCATTTCGCCGTCATTTAACCTCTCTTCGGCAACAAACCCTGCAATACGATAACCGGCATCACGCCGTTTCAAAATTGCCGTCGCTGTGTCGATCGCGATCGGACCTTCACCAACAATCAAAATTTTTTCGCCAATCTCTGGATGCCCTAGCAAAAAATGAATTGAGCTTCGCAATCCCAGTAACAAAACCAGCGTAACAACCACTGAGTAGATCGAAGTTCCTCGTCCAATCTGTAAAGTCGGAACAAAATAGAATATCAGGGCAAGAAACACCCAAGAGCTAGCTAAAGCTTGCGTAAGACGTAAAACCAATTCACGCCGATTATTGATAATGGAATACTCATAAAGGTCGTAAAAATGAAGAAATATTAAACAAATTAGTGCTACGAGCGAAACTTTAAACCAACCATTTCTTTCGTTAAGTTGATAAATCGCACCTAAACCACCTAAACGAATATACAATGCGAAAATAAGTCCACTGTAAATAATCGTCACATCAGCAAGGATCAAACCGGCTGTGCGCTTTGTAAATCTTCCTATCATCGGTAACTCAACAGACAAAAGACGGTAACTGAGGCATCTAAGTATTTGTCTATTAACAGTTTATCGGTACTGTCGCCCCTTGTTATAATAACGGTAATTGTAAGAAGTTTCACTTATAACATCTTCTGATTCATTCAAAATTCCGCCTAAAATTCTTTCGCGCGGTAACGTCTCTAAAACTCGACTAATATCTTTATAATTAGTCTGTTTCGCGCGAACGACAAACAAAGCACCGTCAGCATGGTTGATTAAAACCGTTGCGTCGGTAAATATTCCGAGCGGCGGCGCGTCAATGATTACGTAATCGAACATCTCACGCGCTTCGCGCAGAATTTCCTTGAATTTTGGTCCCGAGATTAATTCCGCCACGTCCGAACGCGCTTCGCCGCCCGGAAGCAGATGAAGTCCGGCGGGTTCGAGACGAATGATCGATTCTTTCAAAGTCGATTTTTCCGCCAGAATATCGGAAAGTCCTTTATCAGTTTCGATTCCCAAATAATCGGCAAGGCTCGGCATTCGCAGATCGCTGTCGATAATCAAGCATTTTACGCCGTCAGTTTGCGCCAGAAGCCACGAAAGATTAAGCGCGGTAACCGATTTTCCTTCGCCTGGATTAATGCTGGCGACAACGATTGACTGCAATTTTTGTTTCTGACTTTTGTGCAGAACGTGCGTTCTTAAAGAGCGGTATTCTTCGCAGTAAGTCGAATGCGGATCCGTAATGGCGACAAGGCGCGGCTCGACGCGCTCGGCTTCGACGTTCCACTTGACAAAGCCAGGCAGAACCGGCGAAGCCATAGGTGTTACTACTGAACTATCTAGGACTACATTATCACTTGTAATTAAATTGTTTGATTGTTCAATTGTTGATGAATCTTCCTCAAGCGGCAATACAGTATCTAAAGTTCGTGTTTTCAAATCCCGCATTTTGAAAAATGAAGGCTCTACATTACCGCTGCGCTCTACGACTTTTGGTTGGGATTGAGGATCGAGATTCTTTGGTTGCTCAACTTGTCTTTTTTGTAATACTTTAAGAATATTCATTTAATTAATACTCGATTCTAAAGAGCTGTAAAAGTTTATATCGCTTTATAAAAAATATTTTCAGATAATCATTTAACCTTTTATTTCTGCTTCGTTAGACATCCATCATTATAAATTTCAGTTATTGCACTTATTACGACTCTAATTCTTTGTGACCATTAGTTGAAAACATTTCGCTTTGTATTTCTTCGTTAAGTAACGTTTTAGAAAGCGGGTTTTCTCCTTCGATGAGAGTATTGTATCCGTCTGTTGTTAAAATACGTGCCGAATTTACGATTTCTGCTGCTCTATCATTTGCCATCAGCGCTTCTTTATCGGGTATTAGGAATAAATCCATAGCCACCTCTTCAATAAGGTCGCGTCCGATCTTAGGCTCATTTCTTTCAAATGCGGTGAGCATGGCGTTGTCGCACAAATTGTTGATCTGGCGGGGAATACCTTCCGAACATTGAAAAATAAAATCAATTGCATCAGGAGTGAACATATTCGGCTGATCATAACCGGCAATTACAAGCCGTTCGAGAATATACCGCTCTATTTCTTCAATATTGACGAGCACGGGTATTTGGCAATTGAGTACTACACGCTGTCTAAGCTGGCGGAGTCCAGGATGCTTAAATTTTTCTCTAAGTTCGGGCTGACCTGCTAGTATAATTTGCAAGTATTTGGCATTGTCTGATTCAAAGTTTAATAACAGACGTATTTCTTCTAGAAGTTCATTTGATAGTTCATGAGCCTCGTCGACTATCAATACAGTTCGCAATCCACTCCTGTGGCGCTTCTCTAGAAGCTTTCCCAACTGCACTAAAAGCGAAGCTTTATTAGACCAGCTCACTATGCCAAACATTTGTGACAATTGGTAGTAAAATTCGTCAATTGAAAGATTCGGATTGAAAATATATGCCGCTAGCACAGTTGAATCAAACCGCCGCAAAATCCATCTGAGCGCCGTTGTTTTGCCCGTTCCAACTTCGCCCGTCAAAACAATCAATCCCTTCGCCATCTCTATTCCGTAGTAAATGCGCGCTAAAAGCTCGTTATAACTAGGTGTGAAGACAATGAAGCGCGGATCCGGCGTTATATTAAAAGGATAATTTTTTAATCTGTAAAAATCTTTATACATTTTTCTGTTTTTACCTAATCTATTTCAAATACGAAAGTGATTACAGGAATCGTTCAAAAATGCGAGTCTTTTCCAATCCGAAAATCAACAACGGAATACTTACAATAGCAAGAAGCACGCCGGTTAAGACTTTCATCGAGTAAATGCTTTTCTTTCGTGAAATCTCTTGGTTGGATAAAAGTGGTGGGACTGAAGCCAAGATTGGTAAACCAGTATAGTGCTTCATATCTTCGATATTTTGGACTTTAGAAATTTGCGGGATTTCAAAAACAGCCGCTAAAAGTAATCCGAGAAACAAACCGAAACCAAATCCTGCTATGACAAATAAAGGTTTTTTAGAAGCATTTACCGGTGTCTGAGGTAAGTTTGCCGCATCAACTACACGAATTGTTTCACCCTGCTCGTTGGTTTCGCGTTGAACTTGCCCCTGCGCGTTATTATATTTTTTTAGAATTTCATCATAAGCTGTTTTTGCCGATTGGTATCGTGTCGTAACTCCCTCCAATGCAACTTTGACGTTGGGAATCGCATTAATTTTTGATTCAAGAACTCCTATCATTACTGCATTTCGCCGCAATTCTTCATTCTTTGCCTCAAATTGGCTTTCGATTTGCGCGATTTGGCTTTCGGCTTTTTGTCTTTCAATTTCCAGATTCTTTTTTTGGAGTTCGGCTTTTCGCGCGCTTGATTGATTAGCCTGTTGAACACGCTTTTGCGTATTTTTTGATAAGGCTTCTATTTCATCATTAACCTTGTTAATATCATTTTGCGCTTTAATTACTTCCGGATGTTTCTCCTTGAAACTTAATTTCAAATTTTCAAGCTTCGAACTTAATTCCGCTCTTCTTTGAACTAGCTGCGCATAGGCGGGAGTATCTTCGATTCTGGTTGCGTCATTGACGGCTTGCTGCGTTTCTTTTTCGCCGAAATCCTCAATCAGGCGCGCCTGACTGTTAAGGGCGCGAATGCTGTCATTGATTCGCCCTTTTTCTGCGATCAAACCTTCCTTTTCTTTCGAAATTGTTTGTTCACGCTGGCGTAAACCTTCTAATTGGGCAATTAATCCCTGCCCTGATTCGGGCAAAGCCTCCACATTTTGGGTCATTATACCCAAGCGCTCCCTCTCTAATGAGTCGAGATTTGATTTCGCCTGTTCCAGTTGTTGATTGATGAACTCACTCGTTGTTTCGGCACTTTGCGTAGATGTAAGCACTTGCTCATTAACGTATTTGGCAGCCAAAGCCGCCGTTACATCTCGCGCTGCTTGAGGTGAGCGGTCACGATAGGTGATGCGAAAACCGGAAATCTTATCGTTAGCGGCAGGAACCGGCACGACCGTAATGTTCTTTCTCATTCTGTCAACGAGCAGTTCAGTCGGTACTCCAGCCGCTTTTTCCTCTGCAAAAACGTTCAACTTTGTCAGTATCGGCTCTAACGATGAACGACTCAAAACATTTTGATTGATGGTTTGTAGGCGCTGCGACATATCGTCGTCCGACAAAGACTGAACGACTTTATCAGAGATCGTCGGCGGTTTTATTGTCAGTAAAGTGGTTGACTCATAAGTTTCGGGTAATGTCCGTATGACCCAGGCGACCGCTATACCAACAGCAAGAGTAGGTAGAAGAATATGCCACTTACGGCGCTTTATTATTTGCCAGATTTCGCCGGGTGTTTTTTGTCTAAATTCGATACTCATAGAATAAACCTAGCCCTGTCGATTTTCATAAATTAATAGATCAAACAATTTATCAATTATTGATAATTTTAATACTTCAATTAACAATTTCGAGATTAATCGAATAAGCAATTAATGATTATGTGTTAAATAGATTTACCTATCTAACGCAATTCTATACTTGATTAGATCACTCCCGTATAAAATTATAATGTTATAAATGCATTCCTTAAGTAATTCTAACGTAGGATTTTAAACTTCTGTTTCAGTAATTTTAACACATTGCATTATTCGCATTTCCCTCATAATTTATATCCCAAATAAAGTTTCTTAAATTTAATTACAACTGCAAAATCTCATTTTTTTATAAGATGGCAAATGATTTTAATAACTTAAACTACTTAAGAACATATGTTTGATGATAATATTCAGCTCATTTACACCAATAAATTTTGCATTATCTAGTTTGGTTAATAACTTTTTATAGAAAAAGATATAAGTAATCACTCTCTTCTTCCGCTTTTTGCTTTGATTTACTTTGAATTTTTAAAATGAAAATGATTAATAATCAAACTTTGCTTTAGTTTAATATTCAATAAAATATTGTTTTGTCTGTTAGCTAACTTACGGTTAATAACTTATGTGAAAATATAAGCACTATCTATTACGAACAAAAAAAACAGAAAAACTATAAAACTTTTTCCCCTTCCATGTTCAAAGTAGATTTTTTGTTTCAAGAACCGGTATTTTATTGTATTGCAGTTAAAAAAAAGAATTTAGCTTGATATAGTTGTATTTAACTTAGTATCTTTAGAGGTATACTTTTTGTTGCGGCACCTCTCTCCTTAACTGCCCCATGCAGAATGAGTATAATCTTGATAAAAATTTTGGCTTTCAAGGAGGGGTATCAATGAAAGTATTCTCATTGGTTCTTATTTTATTTTTCGGCGTAATCAGTACACAAGCACAATCAACTTTCACCGTAACCAGAAGCGACGATCGCAACAATGTCTGCATATCTGGTGATTGTTCTTTAAGAGAGGCAGTCAATGCTGCGAACGCTACATCAACGAACGATATAATTAATTTTGCTAACAGTATAACCACCGTTACACTAACTGACGAAATTACTATAAACAATGCAGGAACGTTAACTATTAATGGACGTGGCGCAAATGTTTTAACAATTAACGGCGGAACCGGAACAAACCGCATCTTTTATTCCGATAGCGCCATCGTGACTATTTCAAGCGTAACTTTAACGGGAGGCAATGGGACTAGCACTACCAATACTATTGGAAATGGTGGTGCAATTTACGCTAATGGAGGCTCGCTAACTCTTGACAGTGTTCATGCCACCCTAAATTCGGTAAGCGGCACAGCCTCTGGTGGAGCAGTGATTTTCTTGGGTGGTGCAAACCATCGAGTCATCAACTCAACCTTTTCTGTTAACCAAGCCGCAGATTGTGGCGGCTTTTACAACTTTAATGGCACGCTGACGGTAGTTAACTCAACTATTTCTGGCAACACGGCTACCTCAGAGGTTGGAGGCGGTTTTTGCAGTGGTGGTTCCAATAGCAGTACAACCCTGCGCAACGTTACTATTACCAACAACACGGCACCAAGTGGTCCCGGAATCTATCATTTTGGCGGTTCCCTTAACTTTGGCAATACGATTATTGCGGGAAACACGGCGACGGTTAGCGGCTTTCGTCCAGAGATTGATTTTCGAGATGGAACAATTACATCGGCGGGGAACAATTTGGTAGGTGATTCGACAGGCGATGCAGCTAATACAGGGCTGTCAATAACCTACGCAACGTCAGACATTAAAGATACGAATCCACTACTCGGCGGATTACAAAACAACGGCGGTCAAACTCCGACACATGCTCTACTGACGGGAAGCCCGGCAATTGATGCCGGACTAAATTCTTTAGCCGTTGACCTGTCAAACGGAGCTGTACTTATGTTTGATCAGCGAGGCACAGGCTTTTCGCGCATCGTTGATAGAGACAGAAACGGGACGGCGACGGTTGACATTGGAGCTTTTGAATCTCAAATAAACGTCACTATCAGTGGACAGATAACCGATAACGGAAATGGTTTGTCAGGCGTTACAGTCGTCTTAAGCGGGTCAACAAACCAAAACACGATTACTGATTCATTGGGTAATTATTCGTTCACTGTTAATCCAGACGGTAATTACACTATTACTCCTTCTTTAGCTAATTATACATTTACTCCTGCGAACAGATCGTTTAGTAACCTGGCTGCTAACCAAACGGCTAATTTTACTACTGTTAATCAATCTGCCACTTATGCCGTTTCCGGTAAAGTTACCTATGGAATAACAGCAGCCAACCAAACACCTTCACCTGTATCAGGAGTAAATCTGAATGCTACTGGCTCATCAGTATTATCAGCAACAACCGATTCAGCGGGCAATTATCAATTGTCCGGTTTACTTTCCGGAGGCAATTATACGATTACTCCATCTAAAACCGGCGAAGTCAAAGGCATCAATTCATTGGATGCTACACGTATTCAGCAGTTCAGAGTTGGACTAATAACTTTAACGCCGAATCAATTGATTGCAGCCGACACGGACGGTAACGGAACGGTTAATTCACTCGACGCAACGCGCATTCAGCAGCGTTTAGTCGGTATTCAATCAACGAATATCATTGGACAATGGAAGTTTGTCCCCACAAATAGGCAATACACTTCCGTTAACAGTAATCTCAGCAATGAAAACTATGAAGCTGTATTAGTTGGAGAAGTATCAGGCAATTGGGCGACAGCAGCATCATTTGCTGATGATTCTCAAACAAAAGGGGAACTTCGTCCAACAGCAAATAATCAAAGCAAAGCGGCAGAGAGATTTGACAGTGAGCTTCCAGAACAGATTGCCGAAAAGGTGAAAAGACCTGCTGATTTGCAGCTCGATGAATATAAACCTAAATCTGAATCAGCTATTGCCGGAGCATCAGTCAATGTGTCATTGTCTGCAAATGCCTCGGCAGCAACGGGCAGTTCAATCACTATTCCCGTAACAGTAGGAGCGATTCCCGCTGGAAGTCCAATTGAATCGTTTGATTTCACTGTCTTTTATGATCCGGCTGTGCTGCAGCCTGCTTCTCCTGTCGGAAGCAATGCCGGAACATTGAGTGCTAACTGTTCAGTCTTATCTAATTCACCTCTCTCGGGCAGAATAGTTGTTTCCGGTGCTTGTGCAACTGCCATTACAACAGCATCGGGCGGGGTCTTATACAATTTGCAGTTTAATGTCATCGGCACATCGGGACAGCAAACCGGTTTATTGTTTAATAATCCGACAACTGGAGTTGATACGTTTATGTTTAATAGCGGAAACCCGGCAGCTAATACAACCAACGGATTATTTACTGTTTTGCCGGGACCGACTGCCGCTAGTGTGACAGTTTCGGGAAGAGCGGTGACAGCATCCGGTAGAGGTATCAGAAATGTAATGATCACAATGACAGATGCAAATGGTAATGAGCGAACAGCACAGACAACAGCATTTGGTTATTACCGATTTGATAATATCGCAGCTGGAGAAACTATTACTATTTCGGCAAAAGCGAGACGTTACAGATTTGTTCAATCTTCGATAGTCAGAACAACCAACGAACAAATAAGTACTGCTGATTTTGTTAGTTGGTAATAAGAAAGGTGAATTCAGTAATAATCAAATAAAACAGAAAAGCTGCAAACATTAAAACTTGCGCCTTTTCTGTTTTATTTGGTTTGTAAATCTGTTCTTTAATAGATTCATAGCAGAATAATTATTTGGGCAAAGCTTCGAATACAGTAAGACCCTTTACGTAATTGAATTTTGACCTCTAAAAGCTACCCTGAAGATAATAAAGGCAATATTTACTACAAAAATTTCACTCAACAAGGTATTTAGAAACTGCCTTCGCGAAACTTTGCAAGAGGTCGTTGTAATTAAAATTTCAAATTTTAGAATCTTCCAAAAGACACATTTCAAGTTCGATCTGATTCTTATCAATAATTACTAAAACTGTTTCAATCGCCTTTCTTTCTTGTTCATAATATGCGAGTTGATTTGCTAATTTTTTGCATTTCACCCTATATCTAAAAATACACATATACTTAATAAACTTTCTGATAAAACCGCCGTGAGTCTTTAAGTTTGATCTGCTAATAGAATCTTTATAGTATGTGGCAATTTGACGAGTATTTTCTATTGTCTGCTTTTTTTGAGTTTCAAGTTCTTTTTTATTTAGCATCAAACTTCCTAAAGCCAACCTGGCGTAGATTACCTTATCTCCATACACGCTATTCCCGTTGTTCTCTTCAATTTGAATGAATCCCATAAGTAAATTCCAAAAATATTATAATCTTAGTAATCAGATCGAGATTAAAAGAAAACCGATAAGCACAGCCAAAATAAAATTTTTGGTCGTCAACCGGATTAATATCACACATAACGCCGCAATTAGTGTAGTTCTTAACAGCCGCTTTAGTTGTTTGGCTGTATTGCAAGTTAAGTCTATTAATTGAGCTTCCAACTACTTCCGAAACATATTTACGCCGAGTCTTTTATAACCGGAAAGCAAACAACATTTGTTAATCCAATGGAACAGCTAATGAGTAGGAATTGGTGAAATGATTGAATTACCTAAGAAAATTATTTGCTATTATCTACTTATTTCTTTTTATGTCAAGTATTATTTTCTATTGGAATAGGTAGCTATTTTTATATTAAAATGAAAGAAATTGAAAACTT
>JAESGR010000212.1_pt1 | contig 76955 bp, 74 predicted proteins | sample 9269771 | NCBI WGS metagenome assembly JAESGR01 (sample SAMN15739572, study PRJNA653492) | algae metagenome | isolation source: Chroococcus sp. CMT-3BRIN-NPC107 and co-occurring heterotrophs from well... | place: USA: Clark Mountains Wilderness, California | collected 2010-04-18 | reverse complement strand
ACGCGTCGCGCGAGATGGCTCGCTTCTTCCTCAGGCGGCGGCTGCGTCGCTGCGAGGCCCCGCAGCCCGAATGGCGTCGCGCCGCGTGAACGCCGCGCCCTGCGGGCGGTAGCCCCGGCGGATGCGCGGGGCTCAGTCCGGAAGCTGCTGCGTGACGTGACCGCGCGGCGCGTCGGCCGGCGGCGCGTCGGCCGCGGCCGGAGGCGGGCTGCCAGACGCCGTCGATAGCGCTTCGCGGCGGTGCTGCGGCGTCTCGAGCCCTTCGCCTTGCACGGCGCGGACGTCGATGCGCGGTGCCATGGCGTGCACGCCGCCGAAGATCGTCGCGAAGGCGACGTCGGCGGCGTCGCGGCCGGTGCCGAAGCGCATGAAGCCCATGGGGATGCCGGTGCCGGACGCGTCGAACAGGTACCAGCGATGGTCGAGATAGACCTCGACGTAGGCGTGGAAGTCGGGCGGCCCGAGGCCTGGGCTGGCGCCGTAGTCGGTGCCGGTGGCGATGCGGGCCGGGATGCTGAGGGCGCGGCAGAGGGCGATCATCAGGTGCGTGAAGTCGCGGCAGACGCCGACCCGCTCGATCAGCGTGTCGACGGCCGACGTGCTCGAGTTCGTCGTGTTCGACGCGAAGGTGACCCGCTTCTGCACCCAGTGCTGGATCGCGAGCACGCGGCTGTAGCCCTGCCACAGGTGCCCGAACTCGTCGAACGCCAGTTTCAGGAGACGGTCGGCCTGGCAATAGCGGCTCGGGTACACGTACGGCACCACGTCGAGCGGCAGCCGCTGCACCGGCACCTCGGCGAGCGTCTCCGGGTCGGCGACGTGGTGGACCACGTCGACGGTGGCCGAATAGGTCACGTGCAGCGGCCCCGGGCCGGCGTGCAGGCGCATCAGGCGGGTCGTCGTCGCCGGATCGGTCCAGATCTCGGGGGTGACCTGCTGGCTGAATGCCAGCCGCTCGTCGCGCACGGTCTGCTGCGGCGTGTGCGCGGCGTGGATGTTGAAGACGAAGTCCGCGCCGCCTCGATCGTGGATCTCGTAGGCGAGCGCGAGCTCGAGCTCAAGACGGACCAAGGTGCCTCCGGGCAGACGAGTGCGTGCGGGCGTGCATCAACGCCATCCTAAAGGGGCGGCTTTCGAAACGTCGCCACCACCAGGGTTTCGTCGCCGACGTGCGTCGCCTGGAGGTTCGTCTGGCGCTCGCCGCTGCCCGGCTCGGCGTCGATGGCGTAGCCGAGGCTGCCGCCCGGGCGCGGCCCGCTCGCGCCGGGCAGCGGCGGCCGCGCGGCGGCGCCGATCGCCTCGCGATCGAGCTTGCGCCCCTTCCTGCCGGCCATCGAATGGCCGCCGGAGTAGGGCCGCTTCGCCGCGTCGACCAGCGGCGCGTAGACCTCGTCCCAGAGCTTCGGGATCTCCAGCGCGGTGAGGAAGTTCATGACGTAGGCGTCCTGATCCTCGCCCGCGACGTGGACGCAGGCCAGCGGCTCCGTCTCGCTGCTGTCGCCGGGGACGCGGAACCACGCGGGGTAGGCCTTCTCCACCTCGGCGCAGGGGACCGTGCGCACGGCGTTCGGGCCGATCTGCTCGGGAGCGATGACCACGCGCCGCTGCGTCGCGTGCTCGGTCATGACCACCCAGCCGAGGCTGCTGTCGACCGTCCAGCCGGGGTTCCGGGCGATCAGCTCCGCCGTCTCGTCGGAGGGGCGCAGCGCGTACCAGACCAGGCCGGCCGTGCCGAAGAGGACGAGGTCGGCGAGCAGGACGATGCGCAGCAGCTTGCGTGTCGCGGGCCGCACGCGCGTCGCCTCAGGCCGGCGTCGGGAAGAGCTCGCGCGTGCGCTCGACCGAGCCCTTGCGCAGCTTGCCGGCGATGGCGATCGCGGCGCGCGCCTCGAGCATCGCCGCGAACGCGTGGCGGACCTCGGCCGCGGTGACGCCCTCGGTCCGCGCCGTCAGCTCGGCGCGCGGGCGGACGCGGCCGTGCACGAAGAGGTCGAGGGCCGCGTCCTCGAGCCGGCGCGACGGCCGCTCCTGCGCGCGCAGGCTGCGCACCGCCATCTGGTTGCGGGCCCGCTCGAGATCGACTGGGGCAATGTCGGCGGCCTGCGCCTCGAGCAGGCGGCGCACCTCGACGAAGAATTCGTCGGCGTGCTCGGGCGCGGTCGAGGCCTCGACCACGAACAGGCCGGCGAGCTCGTTGACCTCGGCGGTGCATGAGGCGTAGTAGACGAGGCCGCGGCGCTCGCGGATCTCGTCCATCAGCGGCGAGCTCATGCCTTCGCCGAACAGGGCGGCGGCGACCGCGCTGGCGTGGTAGTCGTCGCGCGCCGACGGGATCGGGAAGCCGAGGACGACGTGGGTCTGGCTGTAGCCGGCCTGCGCCTTGGCGGCGATGCCGCCGACGTACTCCGGCAGCGCGACCCGGTTCTCGCTGCCCCGCCGCATGGCGCCGAACGCCGCTTCCGCCTGCTCGAGCGTCGCCGCCGGATCGACGTTGCCGGCGACGCCGACGACGACGTTGGCGCCCGAGTACTGCCCGTGCACGTAGGCGAGCAGCTCGTCGCGCGTGAAGCGGCGGATGTTGGCGCGGTTGCCGATCACCGGCTGGGCCAGCGGGTGCGAGCGGAAGCAGGCGTTGTCGAACAGCTTGTCGGCGGTGGCGAGCGCGTCGTCGTCGTCCTCGCTCATCTCGTGCAGGATCACCTGGCGCTCGCGCTCGAGCTCGGCGGCCGGGAAGCTGCTGTTCTGGACGATGTCGCCGAGCATCCGCAGGAAGGCGCCGGCGTCGCGCGCCCGGCCGCGCATGTGGTACGCCGTGTGGTCCTTGTCGGTGTGCGCGTTGACGTCGGCGCCGAGCCGCTCCGCATCGAGGTTGATCTGCTGGCAGCTGCGCCCGTGCGTGCCCTTGAAGGCCATGTGCTCGACGAAGTGGCTGATGCCGTTCAGGCGCCGGCTCTCGTGGCTGCTGCCGGTGCGGATGAACACGCTCACGCTCGCCGTCTCGAGATGCGGCAGGCGGAGGACGAGCACGCGCACGCCGTTGGCCAGGGTGCTCACGCTCAGGTCTTCGTCCATCGGTCGGCTCATCACCCGCAGATTGTGGCCGCGGCCGCGCACGCAAGTCGTGTCCCGCAACTGGGCACAGGCATTGCCGATCCGCGCCATGAGCCTCAGCGGCGGCGTCAGACCCATCCCGAGACTCGACTCGTGGGACAGCAGCCTGGCCCTGCTGGCCGATCCGTACCGCTTCATCGACCGCCACTGCACCGAGCTCGGGACCGACGTCTTCGAGACGCGGCTCATGCTCCAGCGCACGCTGTGCATGCGCGGCGTGCGCGCGGCCGAGCTCTTCTACGACACGGCGCGCTTCCAGCGCGCCGGCGCCGCACCGGAGCCGCTGCGCGCGACGCTGTTCGGCAAGGGCGCGGTGCAGGGCCTCGACGGCGAGGCGCATCGCCGGCGCAAGTCGCTGTTCACGGGCACGCTCGGCGCCGATGCGGTCGGCCGGCTCGGGGAACGGGTGCGGCGGGAGTGGGAGGCGGCGCTGCCCGGCTGGGAAAGGGCCGGATCGATCTCGCTGTACCGCGCCGTCCAGCCGGTGCTGACGCAGGCCGTCTGCGACTGGGCCGGCGTGCCCCTGGCGGCGGAGAGCCTGCCGCGACGCACGGCGCAGCTCACCGCCCTGTTCGACTTCGCCGCGTCGGGCGCGCGACGGCACCTCCGCGCGCGGGTGGCCCGTATGCAGGCGGAGGCCTGGATCGCCGGACTGGTGCGCGACGCGCGCGCCCATCGCGGCGTGTTCACGCCCGGCAGCGCCGCCGACCGCGTCGCTGCCCACCGCGATGCCGACGGCGAGCTGCTGGCGCCGCGGGTCGCCGCGGTCGAGCTGATCAACATCCTGCGGCCGACCGTGGCGGTGTCGGTCTACATCGTCTTCGTCGCGCACGCGCTCCATGCGCATCCGGCCTGGCGCGCGATCCTGGCGCAGCCGGGCACGTCGGCGGAAGCGCTGGCCTTCACGCAGGAGGTGCGCCGGCACTACCCCTTCTTCCCGGCGACCGTGGCGAAGGTGCGCCACGCCTTCGACTGGAACGGCATGCACTTCCCGAAGGGCCGGCGGACCATGCTCGACCTGCACGGCACGAACCACGACCCGCTCGCTTGGCCCGACCCGCACACCTTCTCGCCGCGGCGCTGGAGCGGGCGCGCGCCGGGCCGCTTCGACTTTGTGCCGCAGGGCGGCGGCGACGCCGCGACGCACCACCGCTGCCCCGGCGAGGACGTCGCCACCCGGCTCATGCTGCTGGCGCTGCAGATGCTGCTCACGCGCATGGAGTACCGCGTCGCGGCGCGCTCGAGCGAGATCGACATGCGCCGCCTGCCGGCGCTGCCGCGCGACGGCTTCGTCATCGAGAACGTGCGCCGCGCGCCGTCGTCACGCTACTGACCCGCCTCGCCCGTGCGCGTCTCGCGCGCAGGACGAGCGCCGACATCAGTTGTGGATGGCGCGCGGCGCGCCGCCGCCGGCAGCGATCGATTCGCCGTTGATCGCCACCGACTTCGGCGACGCCAGGAAGACGACGACATGCGCCACCTCGGCGGCGTCGACCAGATGGCGGATCGAGTTCGCGTCGGCCATCTGCCGCTCGATCGCCTGCTCGGTCGTGCCCTGGGCCCGGGCCCGCGCCTGCAGCAGCGCGGCGGTGCGCTCGGTGCGCGTCAGACCGGGGTGGACGACGGTGACGTTGATGCCGCAGGGCCCCAGCTCGTCGGCCAGGTTCTTGGCCATCGCCGCGACGGCGACGTTGCGGATGCTGCCGACGGTGTTGCCCGTCTGCCGTGCCGCCAGGCCGCTGAGGTTGACGATGCGGCCCCAGCGCTGCGCCTGCATGTACGGCACCACGGCACGGGCGCAGCGCAGGTAGCCCATGACCTTGACGTCGATCTCGCGCTGCAGGAATTCGCCCGTGATCTCGGCGAGCGGCGGCGGCACGGCGTAGCCGCCCGGCTCGGCCGCGGCGTTGACGAGGATGTCGATGCCGCCGCCGAGACCGGCCACCGCTTCGGCGACGGCGCGCGCGACCTGCTCGTCGTCGGTCGTGTCGGCGACGACCGGAACGATGGTCGCGCCGGTCTCGTTGGCGATCTGGCTCGCGGTGGCGGCGAGGCGATCGGCGTCGCGCGCCAGCAAGGCGACCGAGGCGCCCTCGAGCGCCAGCTCGCGCGCGATCGCCTTGCCGATGCCGCGGCTGCCGCCGGTGACGAGCGCGCGCTTGTTGCGAAGTTCGAGATCCATCGTCGTGTTCCTTGGTGAGCGATGGATGCAAGTGTCGGCCACTCGGCAGCTCGAGGGCGGGCGTCCCGCAGCGAGCCTCCTCGCTCGCGTTCCGCCGGCGCTCAGGCGTGCAGCGCCTCCATGCACCGGGACAGCGCCGACCCGCGCGCGAGCAGGAACCGTTCGAGCCGCTCCGCGTAGTGCGGGCTCGCGGCGGCCTGCACCGAGGGGCGCGCCGCCAAGGCCGCTCGCCAGGCAGCGACCTTGGGCAGGCCGGCGAAGAAGCCGAACTCGCCGATGCCTTCGAACACGTCGAAGTACCGGAACACCGGTCCGAACACGGCGTCGACCATGCCGAAGTGCGCACCGGCGAACCAGGGGCCGACCCCGAGAGCGGCCTCGACCTGCTCGAAGCGCGCGCGCAGGTCGCGGGCCCGCTCGTGCAGGGCCGGCTCGTCGCTGGCGCCGTAGAAGGCGCCGATCGCGTTCAGCATCGCCGAGCCGAACTCCATCCAGCCTCGCTGGCGGGCGCGCTCGAGCGGGTCGACAGGGTGCAGGCGCGGCTCGGTCGTCTCGTCCAGGTACTCGCAGATCACCGCCGATTCGAACAGCGCGGCATCGCCGACCAGCAGCACCGGCGTCTTGCCGAGGGGCGAGACGTCGAGGAACCAGCGCGGCTTGGCCGCGAGATCGATGTCGCACCGCTCGAAGGCGATGCCCTTCTCGTGCAGGACGATGGCCGCACGCTGCACGTAGGGGCAGAGCGCGTGCGACACGAGGCGAAGCGGGGCGATGCCGTGGCGCGAGCTGGCGCGATCGGGCGATGAATCCATGGGACTCTCCGAAGTCGAGGAGCCGAGAATGTAGGCTTGCAGAAACGCTGAGGAAATGCGCAATGAAGCAATCCGGCATTGCAGGCACGCAATACGTTCTCGGCCCCGCCGACCTCGAGGTCGTCCTCGCCATGACGCGCACCGGAACCCTCGCCGCAGCCGGCGAGCGGCTGCGCGTCGACGCCTCGACCGTCTTCCGCTCCATCCAGCGCATCGAGCGCGGGCTGGGGCGGCCCCTGTTCGAGCGCTCGCGCAGCGGCTACGCGGCGAGCGAGCTGGCGCAGGCGCTGGCGGAGCAGGGCGAGCATGTCGAGTCGGCGCTGGAGGCGGCGCGCTCGGCGACGCAGGCGCGGCCGGAGCAGGTCTCCGGCCATGTGCGCATCACGACCACCGACGCCGTCCTGCACGGCCTCGTCGCACCGGCGCTGGCGGGCTTGTCGGCGCGGCACCCCCTGCTGGCCTACGAGCTGCACACGGGCAACGAGCTCGCCAGCCTGACCCGGCGCGACGCCGACATCGCCGTGCGGGCGACGAGGCGGCCGCCGCAGCACCTCGTCGGACGGCACCTCGGCCCGATCCGCGTCGCCCTCTACGTCGCGAAGAAGGGGGCGCTGAAGCGCCGTGCCGAGGCGGCTCCCGGCGAGGCCGACTGGATCGCTCCCGACGACGCCCTGCCCGAGCATCCCTCGGTCGTCTGGCGCAAGCGCCACTTCCCGAAGGTCGTGCCGCGCTATCGGGTCGGCAGCATCCTGTCGGTCATGGAGCTCGTCGCCGGCGGACTCGGCGTCGGCATCCTGCCCGTGTTCCTGGCCGGGCGCCGCAGCGACCTGGCGCAGCTGGGCGACGTCGTCGAGGAGGCGCAGACCGAGCTGTGGCTGCTGACGCACCCGGAGTCACGTCATCTTCGTCGCGTGTCGACCGTCTACGGGCACCTCGCAGCCGTCATGTCCCTCGCGTGATCGCGTCGCCCGCGGGCACGCGCTGCACCGCGCAGGAGAAGCAGCCGCGCCCGGCGTTGTGCAGGTGGATGTAGGCGACCTCGGGATCCGCGAACATGCGCTCGATGTCGGCGTCGACGGCGCTGCCTTCACACACCGACGCGTCGACGATCCAGTGCCTCGCGTCGTAGGCGCGGACCGAGATCAGGCGGGAGCGCACGCAGCCCGGCACCTGGCCGTCGGCGAGCCTTGCCTGCCGCGCGCCGCGGCGCACGAAGATCGGCCCGGAGGCGTGATAGGGCGAGGTGGCCGGCTGGTGGACGAAGGGCAGGAGCAGCAGCTCCTCGCCCTCTTCCGCCTCGGCGAGGCTCACGCGGCAAGGAAAGCCCGAATGCGCGCCGGCGACGCGGCGCTCGATGCCGCGCTGCGACAGCTCGGCGTCGCGCAGCTCGAACAAGGGCTCGAAGGGTCGCGGGTCGAGGCCGACGACGCGGAACGAGTGCATGCGGGTCTCCGGAAGCGTTTGACCTCCGCATCGTGCTCCGGCGCGGGCGGCCGGGCTCGCCGTTTCCGGCCATGGAGTTCGGACGTACCATCGCCCGCACTCTTTCATCGACGAGGAATCGCATGAGCGCCGACAAGGACCGCGGCATCCGCCGCCAGAAGCAGAAGCGGGCGAAGGACAACAAGGCGGCGGCGAAGACGCAGCGGCCGGGGACCTCGGCGCCCGCTGCGCCGCCCAAGGCCGCTGCGAAGGGCACCGCGAAGGGCGCCGCGAAAGCGGGCGCCTAGGCGGCGAGCGCCTCGGCCCGCTCGGCGGCGAGGCGCTGCGCGAACACGCGGCGGAAGTGGGCGAGCGCGGCGTCGGCCGCGATCGCGAGCAGCTGGGTGTCGGGCTCGGCGTCGAAGAGCTTCTGCTGCGCCTCGATGATCGCCTTGTCCTCCATGAAGCCTTCGCGCAGGCTGTTGCACAGTGACAGGGCGATCTTCGGATCGTCGAGGTCGAAGTTGTGCAGGTAGTTCCAGAAGAAGTGCGTGGTGCGGCGCGTCTCGGGCGTCATGAACTGGCAGTTGCGGTACTGCCGCGCGCCGGCGAGGTTGCCCTTGTCGGCGCCGTTGCCGGCCGGCGCGAACATCGACTCCAGGAAGAAGATGCCGGGCACGAGCATGTGGCCGATGTTGCGCCGGTCGACCTTGGCGGTCTTGTCCGGGATGACCTTGCGGTGAAACGGCGGCGGGTCGCTGTTCATGTGCCAGCGCTCGACGCGAAAGCCGTCCGCCAGGCGCTCGATGTTCAGCGGCCGGGTCTGGTAGGCGTACTCCTCCGAGCCGCCGAGCGTCTTCGTGTGCACGAAGGCCAGGTGCGCGAAGTCGCTGAGGTTGTCGACGATGAGCAGCCAGTTCGCGTCGTAGTGCATGTAGGCGGGCATGCCCTTCCAGCCGGGGTCGTGCAGCGGCGGGTAGTCGACGATGAGCGCCGGGTCGGCCTTGGCCGGGTCGCCCATCCAGATCCAGATCAGGTGGTCGCGCGCGACCACCGGGTAGCTGCGCACGCCGAGCCGCGCCGGGATCACGTCCTGGCCCGGGATCTGGATGCACTTGCCGGACGGCTCGTACTTCATCCCGTGGTACATGCAGCGGATGCAGTCGCCCTCGATGCGGCCCATCGACAGCGGCGCGCCGCGATGGCAGCACTTGTCCTCGAGGGCGACGACGCGGCTCTCGCCCTGGTAGAGCACGACGCGCTTCCCGAGGATCGTGCGGGCGAGCCTGGCGCCGTCGATCAGCTCGTGATCCCACGCCGCCACGTACCAGCAGTTCTTGAGGAAGATTCCGTCGCTCGTGTCGGTCATGGCGGTTCCTTGCGAAGCAGGTCGGTGAAGCGCGGCTGCGAGGGCGAGCGTCGGCCGCTCACCGGAGCGAGTCGGCAGTCGTGCCGGCGCGGCGCAGGACGCTGGTGAAGAGCATCCGCTCGAGCCGGTCGCGCGGCTCGAACTCGCGCGCCTCGCGTGCGCAGGCCTGGCGCACGGCATCGGTGAGCGCGACATTGCGCCCGGGCAGCGCCGCTGCGGCCACCTGCACCTCGCAGGCGCGCTGCAGGGTCCACATCCAGCGGAAGGCGTTGAACACGTCGCTGCCGACCACGAGCATGCCGTGGTTGCGCAGGACCAGGATGCGCTTGCCCCCGAGGCTCGCGACGAGGCGCGGCCCCTCGTCCTCGCGGACCGTGATGCCCTCGAACGCGTGGTAGGCGACGTCGCCGGCCAGCTCGGCGCCGTAGAAGTCGTCGTGACCGAGGCCCGCTTCCTTGCACGCGACGGCCATGCCCGCGGTCGTGTGGGTGTGCATCACGCAGTGCGCGTCGGCGCGCGCTGCGTGCACGGCGCTGTGGATCACGAAGCCGGCACGGTTGATGTCGTGCTCGGTCGGCTCGAGCGGCACGCCGTCGAGGCCGACCTTGACCAGGTTGCGAGCCGTGACCTCGCGGTAGTTCAGGCCGAAGGGGTTGATCAGGTAGGCCGGCGTCGGGCCGGGGACGCGCAGCGTGATGTGGTTGAACACCAGCTCGGTCCAGCCCAGCTGATCGAAGACCCGGTAGCAGGCGGCGAGCTGCACGCGCAGGCGCCATTCCGCGGCCGCCGTGCCGGCCGGGCAGGCATCGTCGAGTTCGCTGAGGAGATCGGGGGCCACGACAGGAGCGCCAAGCGTGCGGCCAATGTATGCCAGGCGCTGCCGCGGCCGGAGCAGGGAAATACCGGACCGAGCTCCCGCGCCGCCCGCGGTCAGGCCGGCAGGCGCCGCATGACCTGGTCGACGATGCGGTCGCAGCGCAGGCCGCCGAACTCGAACAGGTCGCGCTCGGCGAGATCGATCTCCTGCGCCAGCGACTCGCGAAGCAGGCCGCGGGCGCGGAAGTGGCGCGTGCGGACCGTCGTCTCGGGCACGCCGAGGACGGCCGCCGTCTCCTCGACGCTCAGCTCCTCGACGCAGCGCAGGACGAAGACGGCGCGGAAGTCCTGCGGCAGCTCGTCGAGCTTGCGTTCGAGGAGGCAACGCACTTCGGCGCGCATCGCCGCGCGGTCCGGGGTCTCGGTCTGCGAGGTGCCCATGGTGTCGAGTTCCTCGTCGGCGTCGGGCACCACGATGTGCACGACGTTGTCGCGCCGGGCGCTGCGCCGCAGCCGGCCCAGGCACTCGTTGAGCACCAGCCGCGACAGCCACGTGGACAAGGCCGCCTCGCCTCGGAACTGCGCCATCTTCGAGAACGCGGACAGATAGGCGTCCTGCAGCGCGTCCTCGGCCTCGGCGTCGTCGCGAAGCGTCGCCCGCGCCAGGCGGTAGAGGCGGCGGTTGTAGCGCCGCATGAGCTGCTCGAAGGCCGAGCGGTCGCCGGCCACGATGCGCCGGGCGAGGGCGGCATCGTCCTGGTGCGAGGTTTCGTCCGCTGCGGGTGCCGGGACGCGTGCAGGAATCATGGTCATGTCATTCCACCACGAGACGGGCTTTCATCGTCGGGTGCAGGGTGCATACGTACTCGAAGCGGCCGGGCCGGTCGGCGCGCCAGGTCCAGGACTTTCCCGGCGCGATCACGCCGGAGTCGAAGCCGTCTGGCGCCGTCGCCGTGTGCGGCACGAGGTCGCGATTGACCCAGACGACGGCATCGCCGCGCCGGACGGTGAGCGACGGCGTCGCGAACTGCATGGCGTCGATCACGATCGTGCGCGTCGCCGCAGCGGCGGGCAGCACGCCGACGGCGGCCACCACGAAGGCGATGGCGATCCACACGGCGCGCCGGCCGCCGGTCGCAAGTCGCCGGGCCTCAGCCACCGCTCTGGCCCAGCTTGGCCTGGAGGTGCCTGGCGTGCTCGAGGTGGGCGACGAAGGCCGGCCTCACCTTGATCAGCAGCGCCTTCAGCTCTTCGTTCCTGGCGCTCGGCACGAGCGTCTTGTCCAGGGCGTCGAGGACGGCCCGGTGATACGTGACCTCGTGGTCGACGTAGGCCTTGTCGAAGGCCGCGCCGTCGAGCTTGCGGAGCCTCGCCAGGTTGTCGTCGCCGCCCTTCCTCAGGCTGTCGCTCGTCGCGCTCGCCTCGGGCTTCACCTTCAGCTTCTGCACGAGCTCGGTGGCCGCCTTGTTGACGCCGCCGTGGTCGCTCACCATCAGCTCGGCGAAGCTCTGCACCTCCTTCGAGCGCGCCTTCTGCTTGGCGAGGTGGCCGGCGTCGATATCGACCTGGTTGGCCGTCACCACGATGGCGGCGATCTGCGCGTCGGTGGGTGCCGCGCCCTGCGCCGCGGCGGTCACCGCACCGGCGGCGGCCCAGGCCACGGCAAGGCTCTTCAACATCGTCTTCATGATCGCTCCTGCATTGAACGTCTGCTGCCGCGCCGCGAGGCGCGGCGACGGTCATGCGGGGTTGGATGTCACGGGCGAACGCCCCGTTCCGACCGTCCCCGGAACGACCTCAAGTACTGCGCTGGATGGGCGAGCTGGCGGGCGGGAAACCCGCCCCGACCGCTCTCAGCCGTCCTGGCTGCCGCGCGCCGGCAGGCGCCCCTGCACCACGGCCAGGATGGCGAGCAGCGGCAACGCCATCTCGAGCACTTCCTCGAGCGCCAGCAGCACATTGCGCAGCGCCGCCGGCATGGCGTCGAGGATGCGCAGTTCGACCAGCACCGCCGGCATGCGGTCGAAGACCTTCGTGGCCAGCATCAGCACGACGAAGGTGGTCACGGTGACGACGGGTGCGCGCCATCGCGAGGGGGCGGCGAGCCAGAGACCGCCGTGTCGCCGCAGCAGCAGCAGGAACGACAGCACGACCGGCAGCAGGATCGCCAGGGCCGCGACGATTTGTCCTGGCGTGGCGTGGCGGTGATAGAACGAGGCCTTGAGGATGCTGAACTCGAACAGGGACACGTGCAGATCGGCCTCGCGCGCCGCGAACGCGATGAGCACGATGCCGATCGCCGCCTTGTCGACGCGGCGCAGCGACGGCAGGCGGGCGAGCAGCACGCAGGCGGCTGCCAGCACGTACAGGTAGACCGTCGCCGTCTCGACCGGCCCGCCTTCCTCGAGGAAGTCCAGCGGCACCAGCGTCGAGGTGGCCAGGCCGATCGCCACCGCCAGCGCGGCGCCGGCGAGGCTCAGGACGAGTGCCGTCCGGGCGGGGTCGAGGGCGCGGGCGAGCGGCGCGGCGAGCTCGCGCGGCGAACGGGAGGAGCGGGCTGAGAGCATCGGGCAGCGCCGGCAGGCCAGGAGGAGGCAACTCTAGCCACAACGCCGCCTTAGGAACGGCGCTTGCTTGATCACCGCCATGGAATCTACCGCTCATCACGAGGGCGAGCCGGGATCCATGCCGCTCGCCGGCGACGGGATCATCGAGCAGGTCCGGGACCATGCCATGTTCCTGGTCGACCCCGGCGGCCGGATCACGAGCTGGAACCAGGGCGTCCAGACCATCTTCGGCTGCGGCCGGGACGAGTGGATCGGCCTGCCGGTGCGCGAGCTCTTCACCCCGGAGGACGTCGCCGCCGGCGTTCCGGAGCAGGAGATGCGCCGGGCGCTCGAGACCGGGCGCGCCGACGACGACCGCTGGATGCTGCGCCGCTCGGGCAAGCGCTTCTTCGCGACGGGCACGCTCACGCGCATCACCGACCATTCGGGGCAGCCCGTCGGCTTCCTGAAGGTGGTGCAGGACGGCACCGAGCCGCTGCGCGCGCTCGACGAGCGCGACCGCCTGCTCGCCTCCGAGCGGGCGGCGCGCGCCGAGGCGGAGCGCCAGGCGGCGGCGCTGACAGCGGCCATCGAGGCGATCCCCGACGGCGTCTACATCGGCGACGCGAACGGCATCATCCGCTGCAACCGGCCGGCCCTCGAGATGCTCGGCGCGAGCTCGCCCGACGAGCTGCGCGCCCGGGCCGACGAGCTGGCGCGGGCGTTCCGCATGCGCCATGGCCGGGACGGACCGGAGGTCAAGCCCGAGGAGCTGCCGTACACGCGGGCTTTGCAAGGGCAGACGGCCGTGCTCGACACCTGGGCCACCAAGAAATCGACCGGCGAGGACGTGTTCATCCGCGGCACCGCCGCGCCGATCGTCGTCGACGGCAAGATCGTCGGCGTCGTCGCCGTCAACAGCGACCTCACCGATCGCCTGCAGCTCGAGGAAAAGCAGCACCAGCTGAGCTACGTCGAGACCGAGCTGCGAGAACGCGACGAGCAGCTGCGCGCCGTCTTCGCCGGAGTGCGCGACTACGCCATCTTCACGGTCGACGTCGACGGCCGGATCTCGTCGTGGCACGAGGGCGCCGCGATCATGAAGCGCTACACCGCCCAGGAGGCGATCGGCATGCCGTTCGCCAACCTCTTCACCGAGGAGAACCGGGCCTGCGGCCAGCCGGAGCGCGAGATGGAGATCGCCGCGCGGACGGGCGAGTACAAGGGGGAAGGCAAGCGCGTCCGCGGCGACGGCGAGATCTTCGACGCCGCGGTCGTGCTGACGGCCTTGCGCGGGCCGCGCGGCGAGCTGCTCGGCTACCTCAAGCTGACGCAGGACATCACCGACCGCCGCCGCCAGGAGCGGGAGCGCGAGGAGCTGCTGAAGAACGCCGAGGCGGCGCGCGCCGAGGCGGAGCGGACGAGCCAGGCGATGGGCGAATTCCTGGCCACCATCTCGCACGAGCTGCGCACGCCCCTGAGCGCCATCCTCGGCTGGGCGCACATGCTCGAGCGCGGCACGCCCGACCCGGGCAGCCTGAAGCAGGCGCTGGCGGCGATCACCCGCAACGCCAGGATCCAGGTGCAGCTGATCGAGGACCTGCTCGACCTCAACCGCATCGAGTCGGGCCAGCTCCGCCTCCACGTGCAGCCGGTGGAGCCTGCCGGCGTGCTCGCCAAGGCCATCGACGCGGTCCTCCCCGCGGCGACGGCGAAGAACATCGACATCCGCACCGTGCTCGACCCGCGCGCCGGCATCGTCTCGGCCGATCCCGAGCGGCTGCAGCAGATCGTCTGGAACCTGCTCACCAACGCCGTCAAGTTCACGCCGGCAGGCGGCAAGGTCACGGTCGCGCTGACGGCCCTGCCGGGCCAGGTCGAGATCAGCGTCGCCGACAGCGGGCAGGGCATCAGCGCCGCCTTCCTGGCCAGGATGTTCGATCGGTTCCAGCAGCAGGATGCGTCGACGACGCGCCGGCACGGCGGCCTGGGCATCGGCCTGTCGATCGCGCGCCAGCTCGCGCAGCTGCACGGCGGCAGCATCCGGGCGGAGAGCCCGGGCGTCGGCAAGGGGGCGACCTTCCGCGTCACCCTGCCGGTCCTTGCGAGCACGACCGCGGACGCCGGCGACTTCGCTTCCGGGCCGGGCGCGCCGCAGGAGCCCGGTCCCGATCGGGCACCGCTGAGCAGGGTCACGGTGCTGCTCGTGGAGGACGAAGCCGACGTGCGCGAGGTCGCCGCCTATGCCTTGCAGAGCGCCGGCGCCCGGGTGCTGTCGGCGGCGAGCGCGACCGAAGGCTTCGAGCTGTTCCGCGCGCACCGTCCCGACGCCATCCTCTGCGACATCGGCATGCCGGAGCACGACGGCTACGACTTCATGCGCTGGGTGCGCCGGCTGCGCGCCGAGGAAGGCGGCCGCACGCCGGCAGCGGCACTCACCGCCTTCGCCCGCCCGGAGGATCGGCGGCGGGCTCTCGCCGTCGGCTTCCAGACGCACCTGGTGAAGCCGGTGGAGCCGGGCGAGCTCGTCGACGCCGTCGCCGGCCTGGCGACGAACGCCCGCTAGCGTCGCGCCCACCGGTCCCGCGCGCGGGCGCCGCTTGCCGCAGCGGCCGAGGTCGGGCTCGGCGATGATCGGCGGGCAGCCTGCGAATCCAATGTCGTCGATCCCACCCGAGGAGGCTCCGCTCCGTTCCCGCCCGGCGGCGTCGCCCCGCTCCGCCTCGGCGCTCGCGCCGCTGGCGGTGCCGGAGTTCCGCCTGCTCTGGAGCACCTGGCTGGCGGCGAACCTCTCCATGTGGATGAGCGACGTGGCCGCGGCCTGGACGATGACCAGCCTGACGAGCACGCCGATCTGGGTGGCGCTCGTCCAGTCGGCCTCGACGCTGCCGGTGTTCCTGCTCGGATTGCCGAGCGGCGCGCTCGCCGACATCCTCGACCGGCGCCGGTGGCTGATCGCCACGCAGGTCTGGCTGGCAGCGACGGCGGCCCTGCTCTGCGCCGTCACGGCGGCCGGCCTCATGACCGCGCCGCTCCTGCTCGTCCTCGTCTTCGCCAACGGCATCGGCCTGGCGCTGCGCTGGCCGGTCTTCGCCGCCATCGTTCCGGAGCTGGTGCCGCGCCAGCAGCTGGCGTCGGCGCTGGCGCTCAACGGCATGGCGATGAACCTGTCGCGCATCGTCGGCCCGCTCGTCGCCGGGGCCCTCATCGCCAGCGCCGGCAGCGTGTGGGTGTTCGCGCTCAACGCCGTGCTGTCGCTGCTCTCCGCCTTCGTCATCCTGCGCTGGCGCCACGAGCGCGAAGCGAGTCCGCTCGGCAGGGAGCGGCTCATCAGCGCCATGCGGGTGGGCGTGCTGTTCGTCCGCCAGTCGCCGCGCATGCGTGCCGTGCTGCTGCGGGTGTCGATCTTCTTCCTCCACTCGACCGCCGTGCTCGCCCTGCTGCCGCTCCTGGCGCGCGGCCTGGCCGGCGGCGACGCCGGCACCTTCACCCTGCTGCTGGCCTGCATGGGCGCCGGCGCGATCGTCTCGGTGCTGGTCCTGCCGCGCTTTCGCCAGGCCTACGGCCGTGACCAGCTCGTCGTCGGCGGCACGCTGGTGCAGTCGGCGGCCACCGTCGCGATGGCCCTCGCGCCCAGCGCCTGGGTCGCGGTGCCGGCGATGGTGGCGGCAGGCATGGCCTGGATCACGGTCGCGAACTCGCTGTCGGTGTCGGCGCAGATGTCGTTGCCGAACTGGGTCCGCGCGCGCGGCATGGCCAGCTACCAGATGGCGATCATGGGCGCCAGCGCCCTCGGGGCGGCGCTGTGGGGCCAGGTGGCGACGGTGGGCACCATGCAGACCGCGCTGCTGTCCGCCGCCGCGAGCGGCATCCTCATGATGCTGCTGGCGGTGCGCTTCGTGAGCGACAGCGCCGACGAGGAGGCCGACCTGAGCCCGGCGCGCGCCGGCTGGGCGGCGCAGCCGTCGTGGGTGGCGCCGCAGGAGGGCGGGCGGGTGCTCACGACGATCGAGTACCTGATCGATCCGGCACGCGCCGAGGCGTTCGAGCTCACCATGCAGGAGACACGGCGCGCCCGCCTCAGCGAGGGGGCGATCGGCTGGGAGCTGCTGCACGACATCCGGGAGCCGGGGCGCTTCGTCGAGCAGGTCATCGACGAGTCGTGGACCGAGCACCTGCGCCGCTTCCATCGCGCCACCGCCGCCGACCTCGCCCTGCGCGAGCGCCGACTCGCCTTCCACCAGGGCGAGGAGCCACCGCGGATCAGCCGCTACGTGGTGCGGCGTTAGGCCGTCGCCGCGGGCATCCTGCGAGGCGGGTCTTTGCACGAGAGCGGGGCGGTCGCTTGGCTAAGCTGCACCTTGCGCCCGATCGGAGGCGCCTTCACCCCGAGGAGCTGCCATGCAGGAAAAGCCCGCCGACCCGCACCCGTTGAGCGATCTCGCCTACGACTGGATCACGCTGATGCAGAACAAGGCCCAGGCCCTGCTCGCCTACGACCAGTACATCAAGGACGCCGAGCAGGCCGGCTCCCCGGAGTGCGCCGCCTTCTTCCGCAAGGTGCATGACAGCGACAAGGCGCAGCTCGCCGAGGCGAAGCACCACCTGGTCGCCGTGCTGCAGGGAAAGATGGGCAAGGGCTGACCGGAGGAGCCTTCCTACGCGAGCGTTCAACGCCGGCCGACAGGCAGCACGAACGCGGCGCGGCACAGTCCGCGTCATGCAGATCCATGGCCGTCCGCGCGCCTCCGCGCTGCTGCTGTCCCTGGGGCTCGTCGTGATCGGCGCCGGCGCGGCTGCGCACGCCGAACCGGCCGCGGCGCGCGGCGCGGAGCGGCCCGGCGGCGACGCCGGCGCGCGTGAGACGCCCGCCGCGCGACCGGCCCTCGACCGCTCCGGCAGGAAGCGGGTCGGCGTCGCCTCGGTCTACGCGCGCAAGCTGCACGGCCGCACGATGGCCGACGGCACGCGCATGGACGTGCGCGACGACAACGCCGCGAGCAAGACCCTGCCGCTCGGCACGCAGGCCCGGGTCACCAACCTGGAAACGGGCAAGAGCGCGACCGTGACCATCCAGGACCGCGGGCCGTACGTGAAGGGCCGCATCGTCGACCTGTCGCCGGCGACCGCCGAGAAGATCGGCATCACGCCGAAGGAAGGCGTCGCCCCCGTCGAGGTCAGGCCCCTGGCCCTGCCGCCGCCGCGCGACCCCGGGGACTGAGCCGTCAATTCCCGCGTGCTTGCGACCAATCGGGTTAGAACGCGACCAATTGCGACGTCACCGTCAAGGCGTCGCGCGGGACGGTCTGCAAGAACCGTAATGATCGGTTTCCGGATGGCTTGAAAGCGCGGAGGCCGGCGTAGATTGGCTGCAGGAAACGACGGGAGCGCTTCGCAGCTTTATCGAATGGACGTGACGCATGCAGCCAGCCGCCTTCGAGCCCTGGCATCCGACCACGCCAGGCGGTCCAAGACCGCCGTCCTCGCCGACGTGTTCGGCCACATCGAGAACGCCATCCGTGCCGGCGTCCCGCATGCGGCGATCGTCGAGGAGCTGGTCAGCCTCGGCCTCGACATCAACCTCGGTGCGTTCCGCAGCGCCCTGAGGCGACTGCGAGCCGGCCATGCGGCCATCAGCTCGGCGCAGGCGCGCTTGGCGCCCACCCAGTTCGCGGGTTCGTCCTTCGCCGACGACCGCCCGTCCGTGCGGGCGACGTCGTCGGGCTCGCTCTACGACGAAGGCGCGCTCTGCCGGCTCCTTCGCGCATCGGCTTCGTCGCCGCCGCGCCTGAGCCGCGATCCTGCGCGCGCGGACTAGCTCCGGCCCGAACGTCGGCTGCGCGGCTGCGCCTTGTCGAGATCGGCGAGCTGCTGCTTCAGCAGGATGAGCAGCGAGCGCGCATGCTCGACCGGCAGGCGCAGGCAGCTGGTCGAGGGCAGGTCGTCGCGCGTCGCCCGCGGCAGCACCAGCACGTCGACGCCGAGCTCGATCACGCCCTTGTCGTGGCGGCTGGACTTCAGCCGCTGCACTTCGAGGTCGTAGGTCTTCATCGCAGGCTCTGGTGCAGGTCGGGGAGCTGATTCTCGGCTCGGCCGCCGCGACGCCGGCGATGGCGTCGGCCGTGCGCTGCGCCGACGGTCGATTGCCGCCGACCCGTTCGTCTGGCGACCCCCTGCTCGAGGGGGTCGAGGGCAGGCAGGCGCGGCCTCGACTTCTACAATCGCTGGCCGAGTCGGGAAGTCCTTTTCGACTCGGCTTTTGATTGGGCGGCCGCTGGCCGATGCGAGGCAGCCCCTCGCAGCTCGAACAAGAAAGCGAAACGAGGTAGCAACGTGTCGAAGACTCGCGTGAGATCTGTTCTTTCCGCCGTCCTGGTGGGTGCCGCGGCGATGCTCTGCGGAGCGGGGCCGGCGCACGCCGCGCTGTACCAGGGCAACTGGGATCCGGCGTACGGCGGCATCTTCCCGCAGCTCGGCTGGCAGGCTTCGGCGCTGTTCGACGTTCCGGAGTCGTGCCTGGCGCTCGGCAACGCGGTCAACGTGCCGATCAGCGGCAGCTGCGCCGGCTTCGATGTCCTGAGCGCCAAGGTCGAGCTCTACAACGTCGGCGATTCGGAGACGATGCTCGGCTCCTACGACCTGAACCCGAACGTCAACGTCACTGGCATCAACATCACGGGTGGGCAGCTGTCGGGAATCGACACCGGGTACTTCGGCTACTTCGTGCCGCCGCTGTCGATTGCCGGAGAAGGCGAGTATTCGTTCCACCTGATCCTGTTCGGCGGCAACAAGGCCCAGCTCGTCTACACCAAGCCGATCGAGACGTCGCCCGGGTGCGTCCCGTTCGGCGTCGAGGGAGCCGTCTGCGGGTCGTCGCAGAACGTCGCCACCGGCGTGTTCACACCCGTCAACGCGATCCCGGAGCCCGAGACCTACGCCCTGCTGCTCGCCGGCCTGGGCGCCGTCTCCTTCGTCGCTCGCCGGCGCCGCCGCTAGTCAGGCGTCAGGCGCAGGCTAGGCGGTCACCCGCTCGGCCTGCGGCGACAAGGCCTGGCCCATCGCCTCGTCGAGCTGCCAGTCGCGCGCTTCGTCCCAGACGCGCTCGAACGTGGCGTCCGACAGGCTCCGGCGCAGCTTGCCGACGAGTGCCTGCCAGCGCAGCTCGCCGCGCGGTGAGCGCTTCAGCCCGAGGCGTTCGCGCGAGCGGGCCACCCAGGCGGCGAGGCCGGCCGCCACCTCGGCGTAGCCCTCGGCCTCGGCCAGCTCGGCGCAGTCCTCCAGGCCACCGAGCAGCTCCTCGCGCATCTCGAAGGCACGAAAGGCGCGCAGGGCGTCGGCGAGGCGCGACCGCGTCGACGGGAGATCGCCGGAATCGAGCTCGACCCTCGCCAGCCAGCGCAGCGCATTCGCCTCGCCGCGCTTGTCGCCGGCCTCGCGACACACGGTCAGGGAACGCTTGATGCGAAGGCAGGCCTGGGGGCGGTCGGCCATCTCCAGCGCGACCTCGCCGAGCACCAGCTCGCACTCGCCCTCGACTTCCTGGTGCCGGATCTCGCGGGCGACGGCGAGGCATTGCTCCAGGTGCGCTCGCGCCTCCTCGTCCTCGCCCTGGAACAGGCAGACCTGGCCGAGATGCAGGAGACAGATGGCCTCGCCGTAGCGATCGCCGTGCCGACGGAAGATCTGCAGCGCCTCGTTCTCGCCGGCTGCCGCCTCGGCCGGGTCGCCGCCCAGCAGACGAGCCATCGACAGCGTCGACAAGGTGGCGGCGATGTCGACCTCGTGCCCCAATGCTCGCCTCAACTCGAGGCAGGTCTCGAGCATCTTGCGCGCCTCGGCATGGTCGCTCTGGCTTTCCGCCAGTGCCGCGCCGACGTAGAGCGCATAGGCCTGGGCGATCGGCGATGCCTGGATCGCCGGCACGGCCAGCGCCGCCTGCACCAGCTTGCGGCCCTCGCTCGAGTAGCCGCGCAGGATCCAGAAGCCCTGCATGGCGACCGCGAACTTGACGGCGATGAACGGATCGACGCCGCCGGCGAGCGACAGCGCGATGGCGCTGCGGATGTTGTCCAGCTCGACCTCCACCTTCCACAGCCAGTCGGCCTGCTGCGGGCCCTTCAGGCCCTTGTTGGCCGCCTTGGCCATCGCGAAGTAGTGCTCGCAGTGCCGTGCCGCCGTGGCGGCGGCGTCGTCGCGCTGCGCCAGCTTCTCGCGCACGTACTCGCGGATCGTCTCCAGCATGAGGTAACGCGCGCCGTCGTCGCGCTCCTCGATCATGACCAGCGACTTCTCGACCAGCGAGGCGAGCAGGTCCAGCACGTCCTCGCCGGCGATCGGCTCGCCGCCGCACACCGCTTCGGCGGCGGCAAGGTCGAAGCCGCCCACGAACACGCCCAGGCGGTCGAGCACGGTCTGCTCCTGCGGCCCGAGCAGCTCGTACGACCAGTCGACGAGGGCGCGCAAGGTCTGCTGCCGCTCCTGCAGGATGCGCGAGCCGCCGGTCAGCAGCTTGTAGCGATCCTTGAGGCGGGCGTTGATGTCGGCGACCGACAGCGCGCGGATCCGCGCCGCGGCGAGCTCGAGGGCCAGCGGGATGCCTTCCAGCCGGGCGACCAGCTCGGCAACCGCCGGCGCCTCGCGCTCGCCGAGCGAGAAGCCGGGCTTGTGCAGCTGGGCGCGGTCGACGAAGAGGCGCACGGCCGTCGAGCGCAGCAGCGCCTCCATGCTGTCGCCGCGCGACGGCACCGGCAGCGGCAGGACCGGATAGCACTGCTCGCCCGGCGCGCGCAGGGCCTCGCGGCTCGACGCCAGCAGCCGCACCTGGGGCGCCACCTTGAGGATCGCGCTCGCCAGTTGCGCCGATGCCTTGACCAGGTGCTCGCAGTTGTCGAGGATCAACAGCGCACGGCGGCTCTTCAGGTGCGCGCACAGGGTCTGCAGCAGCGGCCGGTCGGGCTCCTCGCGGACGCCGAGCACCTTGGCCGCCTCGCCGACCACCAGGGCCGGATCGCTGATCGGCGCCAGGTCGAGGAACCAGACGCCGTCCGGGAACTGATGCATCTGCTCCGCGGCGACCTGCAGCGACAGCCGGGTCTTGCCGAGCCCGCCCATGCCGAGCAGCGTCAGCAGGCGCGAGGTGCCGAGCAGGTTGCGGACCTCGGCCAGCTCGCGCTCGCGGCCGATGAAGGAGGTCGCCGGCTGGGGCAGGTTGTTGGGGATCTCGTTGACCGGCAGCCACCACTCTCCCATCCACGCCACGCGATGCGCCTTCTCGCCGTCGGCAGGCTGCGCGAACTCGGTGTCCGCGTCGCCGATCTCGAACAGCTCGACCGGATCGGTGACGCCCTTGAGCCGCCAGTGCCCGTGCGACACGAGCTTGTGCGTGCACTTGCCGAGGTCGTCGCGGGCCGCGGCGGACAGCAGGGTCTGGCCGCCACGGGCGAGCGCCATCACCCGGGCCGCGATCGGCTTCGCCAGCCCTTCGACCTCGAGCGGCTTCGCGCCGCGGGCGATGTCGTCCGGCGCGTTGTGGCGCAGGATCACCGGCCCGACGTGCAGGCCGGCGCGTGCCTTCAGCTGCATCGGCAGCGTGGCGAGGGCACGGTGATACGCCAGGGCGTAGCCGACGGCGTCGGCGCAGCTGTCGAAGAGCAGCAGCATGCCGTCGGTCTTGTCGATCTCGCGGCCGCGCCAGGGCGGCAGCAAGGCACGCGCGACGCGGTCGTGCGCCGCCCAGACCTCGGCCATCGCGCTGTCGCCGAGCATCTCCGACAGACGGGTGCTGTCCACGACGTCGGTCAGCAGCAGGGCCTTGATCGCACTCATCGCGAAGCGGGCAGACGAAGCCTTCGCGCCCGCAGGTTTGGCAAGGCGGCGAGTCTACCCGCGGCCCTTCGCCTGCACCGATCGCCCGCAAGGGCCGTCACGGCACGCCCGGCGCCAGCACCTGCTGCATGGCCAGGCGGATCTGCGGCAGGCGCTCCTGCGCCGTGCGCCGGCCGCAATCGACCATCGCCTCGGCCATCGCGAAGTTGAAGCCTTCGCCGACCGGGATCGGCACCGTGAGCGAGAGGTCGGCGCGCTCGGCCTGGCTGGCCGAATCCCACCAGCCCTGCAGGCGGTAGGCGCCGCCCATCGCGGCGCGCAGGCCGAACGGCCGTTGCAGCCGCTGCTCCAGGCGATCGGCGGCGCGCGCGGCGCCCGGTGCTTCCTGCGGATAGGTCGGCCGGACCAGCGCCGCCAGCTTGAATCCGCAGCCGCGCGCCGCCAGCAGGTCGACCGGCAGGCGCGACACGACGGCACCGTCGACGAGCATCGCGTCGCCGAGCCGGACCGGCGCGAAGACGCCCGGGATGGCGGCCGTCGCGCGCGCGGCCGGCGCCACCGGGCCGCTGTCGAGCACCGCCCGCTTGCCCCGGGCGAGATCGGCCGCGACCACCGCGATCGGCAGGCGCAGCTGCGCGAAGGTCGCGTCGCCGTACAGGGCGCCGGTGAGGGTCGTCATGCGCGCGGCCGAGATCAGCGAGGAGCGCGGCAGCCACTGGATGCCCTTGGAGCGGGCGAACTCGGCGACGAGGCGCAGCAGGACCTCCGTCGCGGCGCGGGCGCTGCCGAAGCGCGCGAAGGCGAGCGCCACCGCGCCGCCCATGCTCGAGCCGCAGAGGAAGTCGATGGGCAGGCCGTCGTCCTCGAGAACCTCGAGCACGCCGAGATGCGCCAGGCCGGCGGCCGCGCCCACGCTCATGGCGACGCCGACGTCGCGGCCGCAGAGCCGCCGCACGAGGTGGTCGAGGTCCGGCTGGCGCGTCCGCGACCAGTCGGGCGCCGCCAGGGCGGCCTCGACCTCCTCGGCAGGCAGGGCATGGCACCAGCGCTGCAGCGCCGCCGCTTCGGAGAGCGCGCCGCGCCGCCAGACGACGGGGTCGGCGAGCGTGGGGGCGAGGCCGGGCAGCTCCTCGCCGGTGACCAGCAGCACGTCGGCGGCATCGAGGTCCGCCAGTAGCGGCGCGCCGCCGCCGAGCCCGGCGCCGAGCAGCAGCACCGCGTCGCCGGGGCCTTCGTCGCGCCAGCGGCGCATGCGCTCCGTTCCCGGCGCCAGGTCCTCGCCGGCGACCTCGCCGTGCTCGGAGCCGGGCGCGTAGTGCTGCAGGCCGCGGCCGACCGCGGCGAGCACGGCGCGGTCGCCCTCCTCGCGGATCGGCATCAGCACGACGCGCGGGCGCTTGGCCGGCGTGCGCCGCGTGCGCTCGCGCAGGCGCAGCCCGAGCATGGTCGCGACGTTGCGGAAGAACGCGGCCTCCTGCGCCATCGCCTCGAACAGGACCGGGGCCGCGAGCACCCAGACGCGCGCGTCGCGCTGGGCGACGACCGTCGCCGAGACCGGCTCGCCGGTCAGCGCCGAGAGCTCGCCGAAGCACTGCGGCGCGACCAGCTGCACGCGCCGGCCGCCGGCCAGCTCGACGCGCACCGCGCCTTCGATCAGCCCGAACAGCTCGGCCGACTCGACGCCGGCGCGCAGGACGATATCGCCGGCGGCGAAGTCGCGTGTCTGCAGGTGCGGTTCGAGCTTCGCGAGCGACGGGGCGGCGATCCCCGCGAACAGCGGGTGCAGGGCCAGCGACGGGATCAGAGGTACTTCTGCCAAAGCGAGTTGCTGAAGCGGCCCTGCGGGTCGACCCGCGCCTTGAGCTCGCGCAGCTGGGCGACTTCCGGGTAGGCGCGCTCGAACTGCCGGCGCGTGGCGTGCAGTTGGTAGGGCAGGTAGTAGCGTCCCTCGTGCTGCAGCGCGGCCTCGACGAGCTCGCGGGTCCATTCGCCGACGGCCTTCTGCGACGCCGCATCGACGCCCTGCTTGTAGAACAGCACGAAGGAGAACACCTCTTCGCGGGCCCACGGCATGAGGGCGAGCGTGTCGGCGGGGCTGTGCCGGATCGAGACGTTCACGGCGGCGACGCGGTGGCGGCGCAGGATCCGGCCCATCTCGAGGACGAAGGACTCGAACCGGCGGGGCGGCACGAAGAACTCGTCCAGCGCATAGGTCGACAGACGCCGCGAATACGGCTCGAGCGCAGCGACGTCGAGGCTCGCCTCGTGGTTGCGCCAGGCGACTGCCGGCTTGAGCCGGCGCACCAGGTCGGTCGCCGGATCGCGCAGGCTGCCGGCACCCGGCATCTCCGTCAGCGCCCACAGGGCGTTGCGCTGCAGCTTGTAGCTCTGGTTGCGCGGCACGAGACGGCGCGGCCGGGTCAGCGGCTTGTCGCTGCGGCGCCAGGTGATGGCGACCGGCGCATCGAACTGCGGCGGCAGGAGATCGGCGTTGTGCATCACGCTCGAGCGGTCGTTGAGCACCTTGGCCTCGAAGTATTTCGGGTACGCCGTGAGCGGCACCTCCTCGATCTGCCGCTCCATCTTGGTGTTGTCGTCGAGGTCGAGCTCGACCTCGGTGATCACGCCGATCGCGCCGTAGCCGCCGATCGCGGCCCGCAGCAGCTCGGTGTTCTCGGTGCGGCTGGCCTCGACGATGCGGCCGTCGGCGAGCACCAGCTGGAGCGCGCGCACCGAGTGGCCGACCGGCCCGTGACCGACGTAGCGGCCGTGGCAGTTCACCGACACCGCGCCGCCGACCGTGAAGTTGGAATAGCTCTGCATCGTGCGCACCGACAGGTCGTGCTCGTCGAGCACGTCGTGCAGATCGCGCCAGGTGACGCCGGCCTGCACGCGGACGCGACGCTCGGCGGCGCGCAGCCAGACCACGCGCTTCATGCGCCGCATGTCGAGGTGCAGCCCGCCGGCGATGGCGACCTGCCCGCCCATGCTGTAGCGGCCGCCGCCGATGGCGACCTTGCCGGACCAGTCGCGCAGCGCGCGCACCACCGAGTCGGCATCGGTCGGCGTCTCGATGCGCGCGACCTCCACCGTGTAGAGCCGGGTGACGTTCTCGATCGGCAGCGAAAGCTGCGCAGCCAGCGCGGCGAGCGGTGCCAGCTCGCAGGCCAGGCCGACGGCGAGCGCCCGGGCCAGCACGCTCCGGCGACTGCAGCTGGATGGCGGCTCTTCAAGCATGGCCGCAAGTATGCCGTCGGCCCTCGCCGGCTGTGGCACATTGGCGGCGCCTTTCACCGAGCCGGCGCAACAGGAAGAGACGCATGTCACCGCAGGAACTGTTCGCCCTCGCCGCCGCCAATCTGGCCCAGGCCGTGTCGACGCCGGTGGGCATCCTCGCCCTCGCCGCCGGCGCCGTCGCCGTCGCGCTGGCGATCGTCAGCTCCTTCGTGAAGACCATGATCCCCCTGCGCTGCCTGGCGGTGGGCGGCAGCGTCTGCTTCCTCGTCTACGGCGTGCTCCATCCGTCGATCGTGGTGATGCTGCTGCACGGAGCGCTGCTGCCGATCAACATCTATCGCACCGTCGAGATGGTCCGCCTCACGCGGCGCGTGCGCGCGGCCTCGGCGGAGGGCGACCTGTCCGGCGTCTGGCTCAAGCCGTACATGCGCAAGCGCCGCCTCAAGGCGGGCAGCGTGCTGTTCCGCAAGGGCGATGCCGCCGATCACATCTATTTCCTCGCCGAAGGCCGCATCGAGCTCGTCGAGATCGGCCAGGTGATGGAGGCGGGCCGGCTGTTCGGCGAGATCGCCTTCTTCGCCCCCGACAAGCGCCGGACCCTGACCGCGCGCTGCACGACGACATGCGTCGTCCTGCGCATCGACGGCGCGACGTTCCAGCAGCTCTACTACCAGAACCCGGAATTCGGCTTCGAAGTGGTGACGCTGATCGCCGGCCGCCTGACCGCCGACCGCAAGCGGCTCGAGCAGCAGCTCGCGGCCAGCACCGCGAGCGCCACCACGACGGCGGCCGCCGGCGTTTCCAGCCCCTGATCGCCGGTGCCCACCGGCGGCGGCAGCGGGGTCGCGCGCGAAGCCGATTTCTATAATCGCGCAGCTGTGCGGACCGACCCGGCTTCCGACGCTGCCAAGGGAGATTCCATGACACTGTCACGTGCGGCCCTGCCCCGCCTGCGCTTCGCCGCGATCGCCCTGCTCGCCCTCGCCGCGGGCGCCAGCCACGGCCAGGGACGGTTCACGATCTCGGCCGACGGCCAGGAGGTGAGGGACAGCGCGGCCGGCCTGACGTGGCGCCGCTGCTCGGAAGGCATGCGCTGGGACGGCAAGGCCTGCAGCGGCAAGCTCCTCAAGTACAGCTACGCCGGCGCGAAGGAGAAGGCGACCCGCACCGCCAGGGACGAGGGCAAGGCATGGCGCATCCCGACGCGCGAGGAGCTCGTCGCCCTGGTCGACATGAAGCAGAAGAAGAAGCCGCGCATCGACACCCAGGCCTTCCCGCAGACGCCCGGCGCCCTGTACTGGGCCAGCCGCACCGGCAGCACCGACAACCTGAACGTGTGGCTGGTGAACTTCTCGAACGGCAAGGTGCGGCCGAGCATCGGACAGTCGAAGTTCCCGCTGAGGCTGGTGCGGACGAGCAGCTGAGCGCCTGCGGCGACGGAGTCGAAACCACGCCCCGTGGCGCGGATCGAGGGCCGGCGTCCGACCGGATCGATCGCATGGAACCCAGACCGCTCGAGCACCTGATCGACGACCGGCCGGACGAGGGCATCTTCCGCGTCCACCGCGACGTGTTCAGGAGCGGCGAGATTACCTGATCACGCGCATCCGCGAGCAGGCGCTGGTGCTGATGCGCGACCAGGACGGCGCGCTGCACTGCGTGCACAACTCCTGCCGGCACAAGGGCGCCCTCGTCTGCCACGAGCGCCGCGGCAACCGGCGCGTGCACGTGTGCAGGTATCACGGCTGGAGCTACGACAGCCGGGGCTGCAACGTGGCGATCAAGGACAAGGCGGCGGGCGACTACGCCGCCGCCTTCGACGCCGACAGCCACCACATGCAGCCGGTCGCACGCTTCGCCGAATACCGCGGCTTCCTCTTCGCCAGCCTGTCGTCGGACGTGCCCGCCCTCGAGGACCATCTCGGCGACACCCGCGGCTTCATCGAACTCGGTCGATGCGTACCACTTCACCTCCACCCACCCTTCCTACCTGCGGCTCCTCGATCGCCGCGCCGGGATGCCTGAGCGCACCGACGTCGAGGCGGCGATCTGGCAGGGCGAGAAGAAGCAGGAAGAAGCGATGGGCTCGTTCGGCTTCCGCAACGCCATGCGCTGGTCTGGACCACGTCGCCGGAACAGAACCATTCGCTCTACCCGCAACGTGCCGAACTGACGGCCAGGCTCGGCGAGACGCGTGCGGCCTGGATGCTGCGCACGCGGCAGCTCAACGTCTTTCCGAACCTGCAGCTGGCCTCCACCGCGGCGCTGCAGATGCGCGTGATCACGCCGGTCGCGGTCGACAGGACCGAGATCGCGTCGTACTGCCTCGCACCGGTGGGCGAGAGCCCGGAACGCCGGCGGCAGCGCTTGCGGCAGTACCAGGACTTCTTCAATCCGAGCGGCCTCGCGACGCCCGACGACACCGTCACCTTCGAGGACTGCCAGCGCGGCTTCGCCAGCGGCGAGATCGAATGGCAACAGGGCTACGCCCGCGCCATCGGCCGTGTCGTCCGCGGCCCCGACGCGCACGCAGTCGAGCTCGGGATCGCCCCGGACACGTCGGTGTCGGGCACGAGCTGCGCCAGGCACGCGACGGCTGGCTGATCGCTCGCAAGAAGATCGTTCTCATGACCGACGTGATCCCGACGATGCTCGACTTCTACTGCGTCTGATCGTCAATCGCGATCGGGATCGGGATCGGGGTCGCGTTGGCAAGCCGCGTGCTTGCGCCGATCGTGAATTGCCCTGATGACATCGTCGCGGCGTAACACCTAATCTGGTTCCCGCGTCGCCGTCTCCCGGACGGCACGGAGCAGGAATCATCATGTCGGTCGATTCGTCGCGCCCTCGTTCGGCCGCCACCGCGCTCAGCATCTCCTCGCTCTTCGCCGTCGCCGCACTCCTCGGCTGCGGCGGAGGCGGCTCGGTGGACGGCAGCACCGAAGCTTCCGTCAGCGGTGCCGATCCGGGCCGCACCGCCACCGTGCAAACCTCGCACAACGCCACGCCGGTCCGCACCTGCGACGCCGCCGGCATCGGCAGCGTGCAACTCGTCTCCGACCTGCCGACCCTGCCGACGACCACGCCGCCGAACGACACGTCGGTCACGATCACGTCGGTCTCGACAGGCACGACACCGTCGGGCGCGCCCTACTGCCTGGTGCGGGTGCTCGTGGCCCCGGCCATCAACATCTGGGTCGCGCTGCCGACCGAGGGACGCTGGAACGGCCGCCTGCAGTCCGAGGGCGGCGGCGGCTATGCCGGCAGCGTCAACGTGCCCAACAACGCCGTCTCGGCCGGCTACGTCGGCATCCAGACCGACACCGGCCACACCGGCGGCAGCGGCACCTTCGGCATGCTCACGCCGGTGCCGAACGGCGCGCCCGACGTCCAGCTGCAGAGCGACTTCGCGTTCCGCTCCGAGCACCTGATGGCCGTGATCGGCAAGCAGCTCACCCAGGCGTTCTACGGCCAGCTGCCGGAATACTCGTACTGGAACGGCTGCTCGACGGGCGGCCGGCAGGGCATGCGCATGGCGCAGGACTTCCCGGGCGACTACGACGGCATCCTCGCCGGCGCCCCGGCGTTCCACTGGGATCGCTTCCAGGCCGCGCAGATCTGGCCGCAGGTCGTGATGCGCAGCGAGACCGGGGGGCCCATCGCCGCGGCCAAGCAGACGCTGGCGAGCAACGCCGCGGTCGCCGCCTGCGACGCGAGCGACGGGGTCGCCGACGGGGTTCTCGAGGATCCCCGCACCTGTGCCTACAACCCGGCAAACGACCCGACGATCACGCGCAGCAACTGCACGTCGACGGACAACACCTGCCTCACGCCCGCCGAGGCGACGGCGATCCAGAAGATCTGGTCCGGCCCGGTGAACACGCAAGGCAAGCGGCTCTGGTACGGCCTCACGCGCGGGACGGCGCTCGGCGGGCTCGGCGGCACGAATCCGTTCGCCATCTCCGTCGCGCAGCCGCGCTACTGGGTCTACTTCGATCCGAGCTGGGACTGGACGACGCTCACCTATGGCAACTACGAGACCTTCTTCAAGGACACGATGCGCCAGGTCAATCCGATGATGGCCAGCGAGAACCCCGACCTGCGGGCGTTCCGCGACCGCGGCGGCAAGCTCCTCATGTGGCACGGCTGGAGCGACCAGCTGATCATGCCGGAGGGCAGCATCGCGTACTACGACGCGGTGACGAACTTCCTCGGCGGCGGCTATGCGCAGACGCGGCAGTTCTTCCGCCACTTCATGGCCCCGGGGGTGGCCCACTGCGGCGGCGGGACCGGACCGCAGCCGCAGAACCTGTTCCAGTCGGTCGTCGACTGGGTCGAGAAGGGCGTCGCGCCGGAGACGATCCTGGCCAGCCGCAACCTGCCGGGCGGCGGGACACAGACGCGGCCGCTCTGCCTGTATCCGAACGTCGCGCGATACGTCGGGTCGGGCAGCACCGACGACGCGGCGAACTTCGTGTGCACCGCGCCGTGAGCCGACCGACGTCTGCCGCAAGACAGGCGACAACCGGGAGAACGACATGAAGCCTTGCCGTGCCCTGCTCGCGCCCGTGTGCGCGGCGGCGTTGCTGCTGCCGTCCCTGTCGAACGCGGCGCCGGTCGTCTACAGCGGCAAGCTCGTTTCCGGGATCGGCGCCGCCGGCAGCGCGGCCGGCTTCAGCTGGTTCCTGGAGCAGGGAAGCGGCCTGAGCTTCTGGCAGCTCAGCGCCAATGCGAACGACACCGTGACGGTGCAGGTCGACCGGCTCAACGGCAACCTCGATCCGGCGCTGTCGTTCTACCGCGGCACGACGAGCGCCGACACGTCCCTGTTCGACAGCACGGGCAGCTGGGGCGGCCTGACCTTCATCGGCAGCCTCGACGACGAGCGCCCGCCGTTCACCACGCCGGGACCGAACGGCGACCCCTTCGGCACGTTCACGGTCGCGGTCGGCGGCCTCTACACCGTCGCCGTCGGCGGCGCCCTCAGCACCGACGCGGGGACCTACCCGTTCCGGATCACGATGACCACCGTCGCGGCGGTGCCGGAGCCCGAGAGCGTGGCGCTGCTGGGGCTCGGGCTCGCCGTGCTCGCTGCCGTCCGCCGGCGCCGGCGAGCCTCCGCTCGATAGAACGGATCACACGCGCACCACCAGGAGACGATGAGAGAAATGAAGCCGTCCACGCTTTCGAGGGGCCTTGCCGTAGGCATGGCCGCCCTTGCGCTGATGTCCTTCGGCGCCCACGCCGACGATCGGGGCGGCCGCGACCGCGGGCGCGACCGCGATCGCGACAACATCGATCCGCGCACCTGGGTCTACGGCCCGCGCAACGACGACACGAGCGGCGGCCGGATCTGGAATCCCGTCAAGCTGAAGATGCTGCAGGGCCAGCACGTGATCGGCCGCACCGTCCAGGGCACGTTCCCGGCGACCTCCGACGAGACCTACTGCAGCCAGGCCAGCCAGGCCGATGCCGACTTCACCTGGACCGAGATGCAGCACTCGGGCCTGACCTGGGGCGACGCCTGGCGCATGTGGGCGTTCGGGTCCTCGGCGAACTGTCCGGACCGGCGCGCGATCCCCGGCGCGCGCGTCGCGTACACCGACGAGCGCGAGATCCAGCACGCGCTCGACGGCGGCGCCATGGTGCTGGTCGTGCCGACGGTGGACACCGTGGAAGAGGCCGAGGAGGTCGTGCAGTGGGCCTACTACCCGCCGTTCGGCAGACGCAGCCAGGGCTCCAGCCAGACCGCGGCCGTGCTCGGCCCGTGGCTGCAGGGAACGAACTACCGCCAGACGTTCAACAACAACCTCGTGCTCATCGTCATGATCGAGACGATCGAGGGCGTGAAGAACGCGGCGAAGATCGCCAGGGTCCCCGGCATCCACGGCGTCTTCGCCGCCTCCGGCGACCTCGGCAACTTCTCGGGCTGGGCGCAGGGCGATCCGCAGTACGAGCGGCTGATCAAGGCCGTGCACGACGCCGCCATCTTCGCCGGCAAGCGACTGTGCGGCCCGTTCGCGTGGCAGAACCCGGTGCCGCCGGCGCCGGCCCGTCCGGACTTCACGTGCTTCCAGCGTTGAGCGAACGCGATGCCGGAGACGCCATGAAGCAGGGCAGCCCGTCCGGGCGGGTCTACCTGGGCGCGCGCGGGTGGCAATCGGTCGAGGAGCTCGCTCCGCGGTCGGCAGTCGGCACGAGCGCGATGCTGGCCATGCTGATCGTCGTCGGCGCGGCGGCGCTGGCGTTCATGCTGCCGAGTCACGAGGCGCCGGTCCCTTCGAGCGGGCCGCCCCGTGCCGAACAGCCAGCATGGGGTGCGTCGCCGTTCACCGCGGGACCGCCCGCGGCGGCGGAGCCGGGTGCGTCGCCTCGCGAAGCGCCTGCGGTCGCCACCGTCGCGCCGCCGACGACGGCCACGGCGACCCTGCCGACGACATTGTGGGAGGTGGACTTCCAGGCCGCGAAGGCGCGATTCCACGACCTGCGCTGGTTCACCGACGACCCGGTTCTCGCCATCGAAGAAGCGAAGCGCGCGGACGCGGCCCTGCCGGGCCTCGTCGCGCGCGGCCTTGTCCAGCCGGGCGACGCGCTCCTCGTCAAGGCCGATGTCCTCGAGGTGCTCGAAGCCGACGAGTCGCGGCGCGTCGAAGCATTCCTGCACTGGTGGTCCGAGCATCCGCTGGCGCGCCCGCCGGCAAGCTCGAGCGACCCGCGCGCGGCCGAGAAGCTGCACCGCGAGCGCAGCCTGTTGATCGAATGGCACTCGCAGCCTTCGGTGGACAGGGAACTGCCCGACCTCGAGGAGCAGCTTCATCGGCTGTGGGCAGGGGGGCGCTAGTCGTCCCTGGCCTGCCGTTGCGATGCGGCTTTCAGCACGTGACTTCCCTTCCCCTCCCTTCCCTTCTCCCTTCATCCGCAGGAGCAATCATGAAGAGCTTTGCATGGCGAGGTCTGTCCGTCCTCGCGTTGGTTTTTGCGAGCCTCGCGCCGGTCGGCGCGAGCGCTGCCCAGGATCCGACCGAGCGACTGGCCAACGATCCCCGCGCCGTCATCACCGCCGTCGTCGACACCGACGAGGCGCGCACCACTCCCGTCGAGCACCGCTACATCCACGGCACGATCCTCGACGACGCGAAGTTCCAGATCCTCCTGCCGAGGACCTGGAACGGCAAGGTCGTCATCCACACGCGCGGCTTCTCGGGCACCGAGTTCAGCACCGGGGCGTTCCTGCCGGCAGCGCTGGCCAAGGGCTACGCCTTCGCCGCCAGCGACGAGGGCTGGAACCGGGTGACGATCGGCAACGAACCGGAGGACCGTTACTACGAATCGCGCCAGCGGCTCGTGGAGCTCACCGTGTACATGAACCGGGTCGTCCGGCAGCACTACGGCACGAGGTCGACGCGGACCCTGATCATGGGCGGCTCCAACGGCGGCCACCATACCAAGTGGATGGTCGAGGACTTCCCGCAGCTGTTCGACGGAGGCATCGCCGGCTACGGCTACAACGGCAACATCAGCCAGTGGGGCGGCGTCGCTCAGGTCGTGCGCAACTACGACATCATCGCCTCACGCATCGACGACATCATCGCCCGCCGTGCCGCGGAGCCGAACTGGGATCCCTTCACGCAACCGCTGACGCCGCCGCTGACGGGCGTGCAGCTCGTCGCCCTCAAGAACATCTATGACATTCCAGCGAAGCTGAAGAACGGCTTCGCCTACAACGCGGGGCGGGTGCCCGGGTCCGAGGCGATCCTCAAGCAGCAGTACGGCAACCTCGTCGGCTACCTGCGCGACTCGATGACGACGCTCGACCCGACCTTCAATCCTTTCGGCGGCGACCTGCTCGACGAGGAGCTCGGCCTCTGGAACGCCAACCGGAGCCCCGGTTTCGTCAAGCGCGAGCTGAGACTGCTGGACCTCACCGGCAACCTGAAGCGCCCGGTGATCATCATGCACGGCACCTACGACGTCACCGTCTCGCCGCGCGAGACCGAAGGCTACAAGGAGCTCGTGGAACGCCGGCTCGGAAGGAACGCCGAGAAGTTCCTAGCCGTGTACTACATCCCGGGGATGGGCCATGGCGGAGCCGAGTTCAACAACCTCGTCGACGAGCAGATCGACGCACTGGAGGCCTGGATCGACTACCACCGCAGCAACGGACGGATCGGCTCGCCCGCGCCGGCCATGATCGGCCAGTACCCGCGCGTGCCGCCGCGCGAGAGCGGCCTGCCGCCGATCCCGACGGCCCGGGTGAGGTGACGGTTCGGGCGCTGCGATCCGCGCGGGCAAGGCTTTCGACGGGGATGTGCACGTCGCCCGCCACGCGGGCGGGCGAGGTCGTCACTCGTGCCCGATCACCGGGTGCGGGACGTACGGCGCCTCGAGCTCGGCGATGTCCTCGGCCGACAGCTCGAGGGTCAGGGCGGCGACGGCCTCGTCGAGCTGCTCGAGGCGCGTCGCGCCGACGATCGGCGCGCTGACTTCGCTCTTCGCGAGCACCCACGCCAGCGCCACGTGGGCGCGCGGACGGCCGAGCCGCGTCGCCACCGCGGCGAGGGCCTCGGCGACCTTGCGGTCGGCGTCTCCGGTCTGCGCGTAGAGCGTGCTGCCGAAGGCGTCGTTCTCGGAGCGAGCGCTGGTCGCGTCCCAGTCGCGCGCCAGCCGACCCCGGGCGAGCGGGCTCCACGGCATGACGCCGATGCCCTCGGCCCGGCAGAGCGGCAGCATCTCGCGCTCTTCCTCGCGGTAGAGCAGGTTGACGTAGTTCTGCATGGTCTGGAAACGCGCCCAGCCGTGCGTGTCGGACACGTGCAGCGCCTTCGCGAACTGCCACGCGAACATCGACGAGGCGCCGATGTACAGGGCCTTGCCGGCGCGGACCACGTCGTTCAGGGCCTCGAGCGTCTCCTCGATCGGCACGGTCGGGTCCCAGCGATGGATCTGGTACAGGTCGACGAAGTCGGTGCCCAGCCGCTTCAGGCTGGCGTCGATCTCCGCGAAGATCGCCTTGCGCGACAGGCCCATGCCGTTCGGCCCCTTGTGCATGCGCTGGTTGACCTTGGTCGCGAGCACGACCTCGCCGCGCCGGGCGTACTGGAGCAGCGCGCGGCCGACGATCTCCTCGCTGGAGCCCGCCGAATACACGTTGGCGGTGTCGAAGAAGTTGATGCCGAGGTCGAGCGCCTTCTTGAGGAAGGGCCGGCTCGCCGCCTCGCCGAGGGTCCAGTTGTGCGAGCCGCGGTCGGGCTCGCCGTAGCTCATGCAGCCGAGGCAGAGCCGGGAGACGTCGAGGCCGGTGCGGCCGAGCTTGGTGTACTGCATGGCGATGTCTACTGATCGATGATCTCGTCGGCTCGCAGCAGCGCCGATCGCGGGATGGCGAGCCCCATCGCCCGGGCCGGGCGCAGGTTGATCACGTGCTCGACGACGGTGGGCAGCTCGACGGGAAGCTCGCTCGGCCTGGCACCTCTCAGGACCCGATCGACGTACGAGGCCAGCCGACGGTAGACCTGCTGCACGCTGGGGCCGTAGCTCATCAGGTTGCCGCGTCGCGCGAACTCGGCCCATCCGGAGACGGCCGGCATCCGGTTCGTCGTGGCGAACTCGGCGAAGCGTTCGCTGCGTCCCATCATGCCGGCATCCGGGAACACGCAGATCGCCTGGCAGCGCGCGCGGAGCGCCGTCGCCAGTGCCGGCTCGAGCCCGGCCTCGCCTCGGAAAGGGATGTACTCGACATCGAGGCCGAGCGCCGCTGCCGCGGCGGTCGATGCCGCCAGCTCGCCGCGTTCGCCCGCGTGGCCCGGATTGGAGACGAGCGCCACCTTGCGCAAGCCGGGGATGGCCTCGGCCACCGCCTCCATCCGCTTGCCCACCAGCTCGAGCGCCGTCATGCTGATGCCGGTGAGGTTCCGCCCGGGTTGTGCATGACTCGCGACCAGGCCGGCATCGACGGCATTGCCGCTGAACGCGAAGACGACCGGACGCGTGGTGCCGCTGCGCTGGACGCTGAAGACGACCGGTCCCTGGGTGACGATCAGGTCGGGTGCCGAGCGAAGCATCTCCGTCACCAGGCTGTCGTGGCGCTCGCGCGAGTCGTCGCCCAAATGGCCCTCGATGCGGTAGTCGCGACCCTCGAGGCGGCCCAGCTCCTCGAGGCCTTGCCGCAGCGCAGCGGGGAAGGCCGATCGCGGGTCGCTCCTCGCGCCGGAGATCCAGGCGATCCGCGCCGGGGCCCGGACACCGACGAGAGCCTGCGCCCCGGCTTGCAGGGAGGCGCACGTCGCATAGATGCCGAACGCCCTGCGCTTCATGGTTGCCGCGTCTCCCGCCGTGCGGCGTTCGATCCGGGAACAGATCCACGCCGCGCCCGCAGTCTACCGGTGCCCCGGCCGCGACAGACCTCGTCGCGGCGGCTGCCGCGTCCACCGTCCCGGCGTCCAGGTCTCCGCCGGCGCTGCGCGCCACCGCCACGGCGCCGTGCCAACATCGCTGCCTCCGTCACGCCAACCGAGCCGAGCCATGCACCCACCCTCGTTCTTCGCCGCCGCGGTGGCGCTGTCGCTCGCCGCCCTCTTCACCGCTCCGGCGCAAGCCCAGGACTGGCCGCAGCCCGGCAAGACGATCCAGGTCGTCGTTCCGGCGCCCGGCGGCAGCGGCACCGGCGACACGATCGCTCGGGTCCTCGCCGAGGAGCTGCAGACGCGGCTGAAGACGACCTTCGTCATCGACAACAAGGCCGGCGCCAACGGCAACATCGGCGCCGCGGCCGCGGCGACGATGCCGGGCGACGGCTACCACTTCCTGTTCAGCTGGGCCGGCACGCTGGCGGTCAACAAGTCGCTCTACAAGAACCTGCCCTTCGACGCGCAGAAGGACTTCGTGCCCATCCTGCTCGTCGCCGACGTGCCGAACATCCTGGTCGTCAACAACGACATCCCGGCCAAGACGCTGGCCGAGTTCGAGCGCTACGCCAAGGCCAACCCCGGCAAGCTCAACTTCGGCTCGACCGGCATCGGCAGCTCGATGCACCTCGCGGGCGAGCTCTTCATGCGCGAGACCGGCGCGCAGATGGTCCACGTGCCCTACAACGCGCCGGGCACCGCCACCACCAACCTCATCTCCAACGAGATCCAGCTCATGTTCCAGCTCATCCCCGGCATCGCCGGCCAGGTGAAGGCGGGCCGGGTGCGACCGATCGCCGTGATGGCGCCGCAGCGCTCGCCGGCGCTGCCCGACGTGCCGACGACCGCCGAGCTGGGCCAGCCGCGCCTGCTGTCGTCGACCTGGTTCGCGCTGCTCGCGCCCAAGGGCACGCCGGCTGCGGTGGTCGCGCGCATGAACGCGGTCAGCAACGAGATCCTCGCCGACCCGGCGGTGAAGAAGCGCCTGGCCGACATGGGCGCCAGCACGCTCGGCGGCACGCCGCAGCAGCTGGCCGAGCACCTGGCGGCCGAGACCGAGAAGTGGGGCCGCGTGGTGCGCGACGCACGCATCGCCGTGCAATGACCAGGGTGCCATGAACGGCGGCCTGGCGGCGCTGGAGGCGCGCCTCGCCGACGAACTCGCGTTCCTGCAGCTGCCGGCGCCGCGCTGGACGCCGCCGCGCGAGCACGCCGGCCAAGCGGTGCTCGACGTCGCCATCATCGGCGCCGGCATGACCGGCCTGAGCGTCGCCGCCGCGCTGGTCCAGCGCGGCCTCTCGGTGCTGGCCTACGACGAAGCCCGGGCCGGCCTCGAAGGGCCGTGGGCGACGACCGCGCGCATGGAGACCTTGCGCAGTCCGAAGCAGCTCGCCGGACCGGCACTGGGCATCCCCTCGCTGACCTTCCGCGCCTGGTTCGAGGCGCAGTTCGGGCGCGACGAATGGGAGGCCCTCGACAAGATCCCGCGCCTGCAGTGGATGGACTACCTGCGCTGGTACCGGCGGGTCCTGGCGCTGCCGGTGCAGAACGACCACCGCGTCACCGACATCCTTCCGCGCGGGGACGGCCTGGTCGAGCTGGGCCTCGAGGCAGCCGGCCGCCCGGCACGCGCCTGGGCCCGCCGGGTCGTGCTCGCCACCGGGCGGGCGGGACTCGGCGGCCCGGTCGTTCCGCAGTTCGCGGAGAGCCTGCCGCGGTCGCGCTGGGCCCACTCGTCCGACCACAACGACTACCGCCTCCTGGCCGGGCGGCGCGTCGGCGTCGTCGGCGGCGGCGCCTCGGCCATGGACAGCGCGGCGACGGCGCTGGAAGCCGGCTCCGCGCACGTGCACCTGCTGGTGCGTCGGGCCGATCTGCCGCGCATCAACAAGGGCAAGGGCGCCGGCAACCCGGGCTTCGTGGCGGGCTATGCGCGCCTGGCCGACGACTGGAAGTGGCGCATCCGCCACTACATCAACGCGCAGCAGGTGCCGCCGCCGCGCAACAGCACGCAGCGCGTGTCGCGCCACGCGAACGCGCACTTCCACCTCGGCGCGGCGATCGAAGGCGCCACGGATGAGGGCGGCGCGCTGCAGGTGCGCACCTCGGCGGGGCCGATCGAGCTCGACTTCCTGATCTTCGCCACCGGCTTCAGGGTCGACTGGCGCCAGCGGCCGATGCTGCGCCACATCGCGCCGAGCATTCGCCTCTGGAAGGACCGCTACCGCCCGCCTCCCGGGGAAGAGGACGAGGAGCTCGCCGAGTCGCCGGACCTCGGCGCCGACTTCGAATTCCAGCCGCGCGCCGGCGCCTCCTGCCCGGGCCTCGAGCGCGTGCACTGCCTCAGCTACCCGGCGACGCTCTCGCTCGGCGTCATCACCGGCGACATCCCGGCGATCAGCGAAGGCGCGCTGCAGCTCGCCGGCACGCTCGCCGGGCTGCTGTATGCCGAAGACATCGAGCAGCACTTCGCCCGCCTGGAGGCCTACGCCGAGCCCGAGATCCTGGGCGACGAGTGGGTCGCCGAACCGCTCCCGTCGGCCGCTTCCTTCCGGTCGCGTTGACGACGGCCTTCCACCCTCCACCGCACGCACGCCATGCCATCGCCCGACCTTCCCGACGTGATCGATCGCGCCGCCGGCCTCGCGCCGGGCGACGCCTTGCATGCCGCCCGACGCTTCCGCGCCAAGGTCGTCGAGGCGACCCAGGCCAGCCACGACGCGCTGCTGCACGAGCCGGTGGACGGACTCTCGACGCCGGACCGCCTGCGCGTCGCCGCGCATGTCTGCACCATCGCCCGGGCGACGAGCCTGGCGCAGCACTACGAGGCGCTGCTCGCCGACGCGACCGCCGGCCGCGACGCGGCGGTGTCGCCGGCCCTGCCGGCGATGCTGCAGTTCGCCGCGGCGCTGACGACGGATCCGCGTCTCGGCGACCGCGCCGCCCTGGAGCCGCTGCGCCGCGCCGGACTCGGCGGCCCCGCGATCGTCGCGCTGGCGCAGCTGGTGGCGTTCCTGTCGTATCAGCTGCGGGTCGTCGCCGGACTGCGGGCGATGCGCGCCGCCACTGCGCAGGACAGGCCATGATCCGGCGCAACGGCTTCACCGACGAGACGCTCGACTGGCGCTCGTGGCTCGAACCGCTGCAGCTCGCGGACGCGACGCCGCTGCAGCTGGAGGTGCTCGACGAGAGCCATCCGCAGTCGCGCAGCTCGCCCTATTACCTGACCCTGGCGCACCAGCCGCTGATGCTGCGGCACCGCTCCGCCGCCTACAACGCCATCATGTACGCGCCGGGCGGGCTGCCCCGTGCGGAGCGCGAGCTGGGCGCGATGGTGGTGTCCGTGACCAACGGCTGCGTCTACTGCACGTCGGTCCACGCCCAGCGTTACGAGCAGCTCGCCAAGCGCAGCGACACCGTCGAGCAGGTGTTCGACGACCCCGCGTCCGCCGGAACGAACGAGCGCGAGCGGGCGATCGCCACCTTCGCCATCGCCGTCACGCAGCGGCCGCACGAGCTCGGCGCCGACGACATCGCGCCGCTGCGCGCGGTCGGCATGACCGACGAGGAGGTCATCGACCTGCTCCACGCGGTGGCGATCTTCGGCTGGGCCAACCGCTTGATGCAGAACCTGGGCGAGCCCCACGGAGCGACGTCCTGAGGATCGCCGCCCGCGTCGCCGGCATCGATCGCGTCACTGCTGTCCGCCGCCCCGCTGCAGGTTGATGACGCGCATGCCCATCAGCCTGCCGCCGACCTTGTCGAGGACGTGGATCGTCGTCTGGCGCGGCTTGAAGCCTTGCGGCAGGGGCAGCGTGCCGCGCACGGTGTCGTAGAGGCCGATCGAGACCGGCACCGGCGCGAGCGTCACCGTCTCGGCGGCCCGCCCGGATGCGCCGGCGACGACGAACTGCAGCACGCCGGCGAAGGGGTTCGTGCCGGCGCGCTCGCGCGACAGCACGACGTGGTAGGCGAGCGCATCGCCTTCCACCTCGAAGCGGGCGGCACGCACGGCCACCGGCGAATTGCGCGGGTCGGGCGGCAGCGACTCGACCAGCGACGCGATGTCCTGGCGCAGCCGCTGCACCGTCTCGCCGCGCGTGCCCGCTTCGGCGGCCAGCCGCTTGTTCTCGTCGAGCGTGGCGCGCAGCCGGTCGGAGGTCGCGCGGAGCTCCGCCTGCAGGCGCTGCCGCTCGGCATCGGCGCGCTCGAACGACTGGCGCAGCTCGGCCGAGGCTTCGGCGCTGAGGCGCGGCGGCAGGTAGCGCTCCTGCGCGAAGAACAGGCCGCCGGCGCCGAGGGCGATCCCGAGCAGCAGGAGCACCAGCCAGCGCGGCAAGCTGCCGCGCGACCGGCGCCGGCCGTAGGGCTCGAAAGGAATGGGTTTGGACGATCGGAGCATCGAGGGGAGGTGGGGAAGCCGTGCGGCGAGGGCCGCCGCGCAGGGTCGACAGTGTCGCAGCGCCCCGCATATCCCTGCGCCCCGGTGCGGATGCGGCGGCGAAGCAGCAGGCGCGGGCCGCCGATCACGCCCGGCTCGCCATGGCCTCCTGCGCCGCCCTCACCTCGACCCTCACCTGCTCCATCAGCTCGGCCTTCATCTCGCTGAAGGCCGAGGTCGTCTTCACCGAGTAGTGCCGCGGATGGGCGATCGGCACCGGCCGCTCGAGCTTGATCCTTCCCGGTCGCGCGCTCATCACCACCACGCGCGAGCCCATGAACACCGCCTCGTCGATGTCGTGCGTCACGAACAGCACCGTCTTCTTCTCCGCCTCCCAGATGCCGAGCAGCAGCTCCTGCATCAGCTCGCGCGTCTGGTGGTCGAGGGCGCCGAAGGGCTCGTCCATGAGCAGGATGCGCGGACCGTTGGCGAGCGCCCGGGCGATCGCGGTGCGCTGCTGCATGCCGCCGGAGAGCTGCTTGGGGAAGTGGTTCTCGAAGCCGACCAGCCCGACCTTGGCGATGAAGCCGTGGGCCAGCGCCAGCTGCTCGGCGCGCGGCACGCCGCGCTCGCGCAGGCCGAAGCAGACGTTGTCGAGCACCGTCAGCCACGGGAACAGCGTGTAGCTCTGGAACACCATGCCGCGGTCGGCACCCGGCCCGGCGATGCGCCGGCCGTCGAGCAGGACCTCGCCCTCGGTCGGCGCATCGAGCCCGGCGACGATGCGCAGGAGCGTGCTCTTGCCGCAGCCCGAGGGACCGAGGATGGTGACGAAGTCGTTCTCGGCGACGTCGAGGTCGGTCGCGCGCAGGGCGACGGTCGGCGGGCCGTGCCGCGCCGGGAAGCTGCGCGTCACGCCGCGCACCGCGAGGAGCGCCGCGGCGGCGTCGCCGCGGTAAGTCGTCTTCACAGCGCCGCCCACGGGAACGCGCGCCGGTTGATCCACTTGAAGAGCACGTCGCTGATCAGGCCGATCACGCCGATGACGATGATCCCGAAGATGATCTGGTCGGTGGCGAGCAGCGCCTGGCTGTCGGTGATCATGTGGCCGATGCCGGCCGAGGCGCCGATCAGCTCGGCGACGATGACGTAGGTCCAGGCCCAGCCGAGCACCATGCGCAGCACCTCGGCGATCTCCGGTGCGGCACCCGGCAGCAGCACGCGGCGGATCAGGCCGCGATCGCCGACGCCGAGGGTGTAGGCGGCCTCGACGAGGTCGCGGCGGGTGTTGCCGACGATCACCGCGATCATCAGCACCAGCTGGAAGAAGCTGCCGATGAAGATCAGCGCCAGCTTCTGCGCCTCGCCGATGCCGGCCCAGAGGATGAGCAGCGGGATGAAGGCGCTCGCCGGCAGGTAGCGGGCGAAGCTGATGAACGGCTCGAAGAAGGCCTCGATGGGCTTGTAGGCGCCCATCGCGACGCCGAGCGGCAGCGCCAGCAGCGCGGCGATGACGAAGCCGCCGAAGACGCGCCAGACGGTCCAGCCGATGTCGTAGCCGAAGCCCTGCTCGGCGAGCAGCGTCCAGCCGGAGCGGACCATCGCCACCGGGTCCGCGAGGAAGGTCGGCGAGACGAAGCCGCCGAAGGTCGCCAGCGACCAGCCGGCGAGGAAGACGACGAAGAAGGCGATGCCGAGCGCCACACGGGCGCCGGGAGCGACGGGAACCAGCGGGCGCATGGAACAGGGCGTGTCGAGGCTCAGGCCGCGGCGCGGCAGGCCGCGCGCGTCTCGGCGAAGGCGCTGCGGCCCAGCCAGCCCCACAGCGCCTTCACGTCGCGCGCTGCGCCGCGGATCCGGATCGCGCGCTCGCCCACCGCCTCGTCGGCGTCGCGGTCGCCGGTCCAGACCTCGGTGAGCGCGAGCACCGTCGACTCGACGACCAGCGTCGCCTCGCTGCCCGGGTCGTCGCGGCAGAGGTCGGCGCCGCCCTGGTCGACGACGAGCCACCAGCGCCGCTCGCCTGGCGCCGCGTCGGGGAAGCGGAAGTGGATCGTCACCGGCCGGTTCTTCGGGAACTTGTCGAGGTGGACGAAGCGGCGGATGTCCCACATCAGGAAGCCGACGTCGAGCTGGCCGCGCTTCAGCCTGCTGCCGATCCAGCGCGCCCCCCAGTGGCCGATCGCCATGACGATCGGGCGCAGCTCCTCGCCGGCGCCGGTGAGGTGGTACTCGGCGACGCCGCTGCTGCCGCTGGCGACGCGCTTGACGATGCCGATCTCCTCGAGCTTTCGAAGCCGCTGCGTCAGCAACGTGGCCGACATGCGCGGCACGCCGCGCCGGATGTCGTTGAAGCGCGTGCTGCCGCAGAGCAGCTCGCGCACGACGAGCGGCGTCCAGCGCTCGCCGAAGACCTCGGCGCCGCGGGCGACGGTGCAGAACTGGCCGTAGTCGATCATGACCGCGAGCCTATGCGCTCGGCCGTACTCCCGCCAGTGCATTTTCTGGACCACGCGGACCGGCCATGCGGCGCGATAGTGCCGTCGAGCGCCGATGTCCGGCGCGCGAACACCAGGAGATCGCGATGAGTGCAGTCCTCCCTTCCACCGGCGCCGCCGCGGCCGCGCCCTTCGACGCCGAGCGATTCAAGACGACGACGCGCGCGCAGTGGCAGACCGCCGCCGAGGCCTGGCACCGCTGGGGTCCTTTCATCGGCCGCTGGCTCGGCGACGCCACCGAGGCGATGTTCGACATGACGCGCGTCGGCCCCGGCTCGCGTGTCCTCGACGTCGCTGCCGGTGCCGGCGAGCAGTCGATCGCGGCGGCGCGCCGCGTCGGCCCCCATGGCCACGTGCTGGCCACCGACATCGCGCCGGCGCTGCTCCAGTTCGCCGACCGCGACGCGCGCGCCGCCGGCCTGCAGGGCATCGTTGCCACGCGCGAGCTCGACGGCGAGGCGCTGGGCACGCTGCCCCCCGGCTCGTTCGACGCCGTCGTCAGCCGTGTCGGCCTCATCTACTTCCCCGACCAGCAGCGCGCGCTCGCCGGCATGAAGGCGGCCCTCAAGCCGGGCGGCCGGATCGGCGCCGTCGTCTACTCGACCCCTGACTGCAACGGCTTCTTCTCGTTGCCCGTCAAGCTGATCCGCGAGCGCGCGCGCCTGCCGGCGCCGCAGCCCGGCCAGCCGGGGCCGTTCTCGCTGGGCGGCGAAGGCGTGCTCGAGGCGACGCTCGCCAAGGCGGGATTCCGCGACATCGAGGTCCGCCGCGTGCCCTCGCCGGTGCGGCTGCCGAGTGCCGCCGAGTGCGTGCGCTTCGAGCGCGAGTCCTTCGGGGCCCTGCATCAGATGACGGCCGGGCTGAGCGACGCCGAGCGCGAGGCCGTGTGGCAGGAGATCGAGCAGGCGCTGAAGGCCTTCGAGGGCGCCGACGGTTTCGTCGGCCCCTGCGAGATGCTGGTCGGTGCCGGCACCGCCTGAGCCGGCGCTACTTCAGGAAGCGCGTGTCGGCGAGCTTGCTCATGTCGGGCATCGTCTTGATGATGCCCGCCTCGAGCAGGAGATCCGCGGCTTCCTTGCTGAAGGCGGCGTGCTCGCCGGCGAAGAACTTCTGGTTCGCGGCGCGGTCCTGCCAGCGCAGGAACGACTGGCTCTTCTCGAACGCCTCGCCGCTCTGCTTGACGTCGGCGCCCATGATCTCGAAGCTCTTCTTCGGATCGGTCTTGATCATCTCGACGGCGTCGAAGTAGCCGTCGGCGAGCGCCTTGGCGGCCTTCGGGTTCTCGGCCAGGAACTTCGGCGTGCAGCCGAAGGTGTCCATCACCATCGGGTAGTCGAGCGTGGTGGCGATGATCTTGCCGGCCTCCGGCTTGGCGCGCACCGCCGACAGGTAGGGCTCGTAGGTCATGGCGGCGTCGATGCCTGCGGTGCCGGCGATCATCGCGTTGGCGGCCGCCTGCGGCTCGAGGTTGACGATGGTCACGTCCTTGGGCGAGAGGCCGTTCTTCTTCAGGAACCAGGCCAGGGCGAAATAGGGCGAGGTGCCCGGCGGGCTCGCCGCCACGGTCTTGCCCTTCAGATCGCTGATCTTGGTGATGTGCGGCTTGACCACCATGCCGTCGGCGCCGTAGCTCTTGTCGAGCTGGAAGATCTGCGTCGTCGCGACGCCGGCGGCGTTCCAGCCGATCCAGGTCTCGACGGTGGTCGCCGCGCACTGCACGTCGCCCGAGGCGATGGCGAGGTGGCGATCCTTCTGCGGAATCTTCTTGATCGTCACGTCGAGGCCGTGCTTCTTGTAGATGCCCGCCTCCTTGGCGAGGGTGAGCGGCGCGAAGCCGGTCCAGCCGGAGATGCCGATGGCCACCTTGGTGTCCTGCGCGCTCGCGAGGGTCGCGAGGAGCGTCGTCGCGGCGAAGACGAGAAGCTGCTTCTTCATGGGGTTCCTTTCGGGAGCGTGAGGGCGAGCGGAAATCGTTTCGGGGCCGCGGGCTCAGGCGGCATACCAGAGTGCCGGCAGTCCGGGCAGGGTTCGCAAGACGCGCGCCAGCGAGCCGTCGTGCACCAGCGCGGTGGCGCGCTCGATGTCGGGGGCGAGGTAGCGGTCGGTGGGCATCGCCGGGCACTGTAGCCTGAGCAGGGCATGCGCCTCCTCCAGCGGCGCCGAGCTGGCGAGCGGGCGCAGGAACTCGATGCCCTGGGCCGCCGCGAGCAGCTCGATGCCGAGGATGTGCGCGGTGTTGGCGATCATCGGCTGCAGGCGGCGCGCCGCGAACGTCGCCATCGAGACGTGGTCCTCCTGGTTGGCGCTGGTCGGCAGGCTGTCGACGCTGGCGGGATGGGCGAGCGACTTGTTCTCGCTCGCCAGCGACGCGGCGGTCACGTGCGCGATCATGAAGCCGGAGTTGAGACCGGGCTCCGACGTCAGGAACGGCGGCAGGCGCGAGACGCCGCTGTCGATGAGCATGGCGATGCGCCGCTCGGCGATGGCGCCGACCTCGGCGATCGCCACCGCCATCGCGTCGCAGGCAAGGGCCACCGGCTCGGCGTGGAAGTTGCCGCCGGAGACGATGGAGCCCCATGGCGCCTCACGAGTACGTTCGCTGCCCCCCGAGGGGGCGCGGCCGGCCGTGGGGCGGCCCGGCGCCCGCCCGGTGCCCTCGTCGCCCTCTTGGTCCAGGAAGACGAGCGGGTTGTCGGTGACCGCGTTGGCCTCGCGCAGCAGCACCAGCGCGGCGTGGCGCAGCTGGTCGAGGCAGGCACCGACGACCTGCGGCTGGCAGCGCAGGCTGTACGGGTCCTGCACGCGATCGTCGCCTTCGAGGTGCGAGCGGCGGATGCCGCTGCCGAGCAGCAGCGCGCGGTAGTACCGGGCGACGTCGATCTGCCCGGGCTGGCCGCGCAGCGCGTGGATGCGCGGATCGAACGGACCGTCGCTGCCGCGCGCCGCGTCGACGGTCATCGCGCCGATCACGATCGCCGACTCGAGGACCGGCTCGAAGCGGAACAGCGCGTGCAGCGCCAGCGCGGTCGAGACCTGCGTGCCGTTGATGAGGGCGAGCCCTTCCTTGGCCTGGAGCACCAGCGGCTCGATGCCGGCGGCACGCAGCACGGCGAGCGCCGGTCGAGTCTCGCCGGCGACGAGGAACTCGCCCTCGCCGATCAGCGCCAGCGTCATGTGCGCGAGTGGCGCCAGGTCACCGGACGCGCCGACGGACCCCTGCGCCGGGATGTACGGCACGAGGCCGGCGTCGTGCACGGCGAGCAGCGTGTCGACGACAGCCGGGCGCACGCCCGAATGGCCGCGCGCGAGGCTGGCCGCCTTCATCGCCAGCAGCAGCCGCACGACCGCGGGCTCGAGCGGCGCGCCGACGCCGACGCTGTGCGAGCGGATCAGGTTCAGCTGCAGCGTCGCCAGGTCGGCAGCGTCGATGCGCGTGCCGGCGAGCTTGCCGAAGCCGGTGTTGACGCCGTACACGGGTGCGTCGCCGCCGGCGGCCCGCTGCACGACGGCCGCGCTGGCGCGGATCCGTGCCTGCGCGCCGGCGTCCATCTCCAGCGCCTCGCCGCCCTGGTGGATGGCCTGCAGCGCCTCGAGGGTCAGTGCTCCGGGGTCGATCTTCATGCGGGGACCGGCCGCTCGCCCACACCGGGGCCGGACTGCCGGCGCTGCTGGAGGGTCAGGGTCGAACGCTCCGGCGTGCGCGCGCGAGGCCCAGCAGGCCGAGGCCGGCCAGCATCAGGGCATAGGTCTCGGGCTCCGGGACGGCGGCGGTGGGCTGAAGGTCGATGCCCGGATCGATGAAGCCCCCGGTCGCGTCCGCGAAGCCGCTCAGGTGCAGCGAATCGATGTAGCCGAAGACCTTTGCCGTCGCGGTGTTCGTCCCCGTGGGCGAGTCCTGGAGCTCGAACGCACGCAGGCTGCCGAGCGGGCTCGTGATGTCGCTCATGAACCAGACGAAGTCGGCGTTCTGCGCCGGCGTGCCGACGGCGAAGTCGTTGGTCGTGACGGTCATGCGCAAGGTGTCGCTCACGGTCTGATTGTCGAGAGCCGCGGCCGGCGAGTGGGTGGTCAGCGTGAAGCCGAACGACGCATCCAGCGCGCTCCCGAGCCCGTTGGTGAACAGCAGCGTCCCGAGCAGGAAGACATGGGACGGACCGGTCCCGCTCACCTCGACCGGACCGGCCGGCGTGAACCGCACTTCATTCGAAGGCGTGCCGATCACCTCGAACACGACGCTGGAAAGCGGCGTGGCGAACGTCTCGCTGACCGGTCCGAGCGAGGTGCTGCAGCCGGCGGTGGGACAGAGCGGCGCACCGTTGAGCGTCGCCGCGCCCATGCCGAAGCCCGCGCTCGTTGAAAAGCTGGTGAAGCCACCCGTGACCGTGACCGGTGCAGCGGCTGCGCCTGCAGCGCCCAGAAGCGCGACCAGAGACAAAGCGAACTGGCGAAAGCTGCGTCGCGTCTTCATGGGCTCTCCATGTGCTGGTGCGCGGAGTCGGCGGCGAGGACAGCTTATGGGAGGGGCAGGTCATCGTCAATTGCGCGCCGCCTGGACGTGCGACGGTCGCGCCTCGACGCCGGTGCCTTCAGGTCGAGCCGATCATCGGCAGCTTCAGGCCGTGCTCGCGGGCGCTCGCGACCGCCTCCTCGTAGCCGGCATCGGCGTGGCGCATGACGCCGGTGGCCGGGTCGTTCCAGAGCACGCGTCCGATGCGCTTCGCCGCCGCCTCCGTGCCGTCGCAGACGATGACCACGCCGGCATGCTGCGAGTAGCCCATGCCGACGCCGCCGCCGTGGTGGAACGAGACCCAGGTCGCGCCGCCGGCGGTGTTGAGCAGCGCGTTCAGGAGCGGCCAGTCGGAGACGGCGTCGGTGCCGTCCTTCATGCGCTCGGTCTCGCGGTTCGGCGACGCCACCGAGCCGGAGTCGAGGTGATCGCGGCCGATCACGATCGGCGCCTTCAGCTCGCCCGACTTCACCATCGCGTTGAAGGCCAGCCCGGCCTTGTCGCGCTCGCCGAGGCCGATCCAGCAGATGCGCGCGGGCAGGCCCTGGAAGGCGATGCGCTCGCCGGCCATGTCGAGCCAGCGGTGCAGGTGCGCGTCGGCGGGGAACAGCTCCTTCATCTTCGCGTCGGTCCGGCGGATGTCCTCGCGGTCGCCCGAGAGCGCGACCCAGCGGAACGGGCCCTTGCCGCGACAGAAGAGCGGGCGGATGTAGGCGGGCACGAAGCCGGGAAAGGCGAACGCGTCCTGCACGCCGCGGTCGAAGGCGACCTGGCGGATGTTGTTGCCGTAGTCCACGACCGGAATGCCGAGCGACTGGAAGCCGATCATCGCCTGCACGTGCGCGGCGCAGCTCGCCGCGGCGGCGTCGCGCAGGGCGGCGTGCTGGTCGGCGTCGGCCTGCGCGGCGCGCCAGCGCTCGACGCTCCAGCCGGCCGGCAGGTAGCCGTTGACGAGGTCGTGCGCCGAGGTCTGGTCGGTGACGAGGTCCGGCCGGGGCCCGCCCTGCCGCGCGCGACGCAGCAGCTCGGGCACCAGCTCGGCGGCGTTGCCGAGCAGGCCGACCGAGACGGCGCGCTTCTCGGCCGCGTAGCGCTGCATGCGCTGCAGCGCGTCTTCGAGGTCGCTGGCCTGCTCGTCGAGGTAGCGCGAGCGAAGGCGAAAGTCGATGCGGCTCTGCTGGCACTCGATGGTCAGCGACGAGGCGCCGGCGAAGCTCGCCGCCAGCGGCTGCGCGCCGCCCATGCCGCCGAGGCCGGCCGTGAGGATCCAGCGGCCCGCCAGATCACCACCGTAGTGCTGGCGGCCGGCCTCGACGAAGGTCTCGTAGGTGCCCTGGACGATGCCCTGGCTGCCGATGTAGATCCACGAGCCAGCAGTCATTTGGCCGTACATCATCAGGCCCTTCCGGTCGAGCTCGTGGAAGTGCTCCCACGTCGCCCACTTCGGCACCAGGTTCGAGTTCGCGATGAGCACGCGCGGCGAGTCCACCGTCGTCCGGAACACGCCGACCGGCTTGCCGGACTGGATCAGCAGCGATTCGTCCTCGCCAAGGTCGCGCAGTGCGCCGAGGATGGCGTCGAAGGACGCCCAGTCGCGCGCCGCCTTGCCGATGCCGCCGTAGACGACGAGCGCGTCGGGGTTCTCGGCGACCTCGGGATCGAGGTTGTTCTGGATCATCCGGTAGGCCGCTTCGATGAGCCAATTGCGACAGCTGAGGGCGCTGCCGCGCGGCGCGCGGACCGGCCGCGGCAAGGCGATGTGGCGCTGGGTCGAGAGGTCGGTCATGGCAGCCTCGCAGTGACGGTGGCGTGCGCCATCGTAGTCCCACGCCGAGCCGCGCGAGCGGTCGTCGGCGCGCCGCATGACTTCGTCGCTCGGGGTATCGTCCGCCCCATGCCGCCGCGCCTGATCCGCATCGACGACGCCGAGCCGCAGCCCTGGCGCAACGGCGGCGGCGTTCGGCGCGACCTGCTCGACGGTCCGGGCAGCGGCGAGGACCGGCTCTGGCGCGTCAGCATCGCCGATATCACGGCCGACGGCCCGTTCTCGTCCTACCCCGCCACGCAGCGCTGGTTCGCGATCGTCAAGGGCCTCGGCGTCGAGCTGCGCTTCGGCGCGCGCGTCGAACGCGTCATGCGCGGGGCGAAGCCCTTCTCCTTCGACGGCGGTGCCGCGCCGTCGTGCAGGCTCGTCGACGGGCCGGCCTGCGCCCTCAACCTGATCCTCGGCCAAGGCGCGCACGGCTCGATGGGACTGGCCACCGACGCGGCGCCGTGGCATCCGGAATCGGCGCAGTGCGGCCTCTTCACCGCGGTCGACGGCCGCTGCAAGTCGGACGAGCACGAGATCGAAGTGCCCGCGCACGCGCTCCTCTGGTTCGACCGCGCGCCGCGCACGCTCGCCTTCGTCGGCGGCCAGCGACGGGCGGCCACTCTCGGCTGGTGGATGTGCGCGAGCCCTGACCAGCCCGGCTGAGATGGCGCGGACGCTCTGGCGCAACGGCCGCCTGGCAACGCTGGCGCCCGGCGCGCCCTGGGGCTGGATCGAACACGGGGCGATCGTCGCCGACGGCGACCGGCTCGACTGGGTCGGCGCGGAGAGCGATCTGCCGGCGTCGCTGCGGGTGGAGGAGGAGCACGACCTGGGCGGCGCGCTGGTGACGCCCGGCCTGGTCGACTGCCACACCCACCTCGTCTATGCCGGCGAGCGGGCGCGAGAGTTCGAGCTGCGCCTGCAGGGCGCGACCTACGAGCAGATCGCGCTGGCCGGCGGCGGCATCCGCTCGACGGTCGCGGCGACGCGCGCCGCCAGCGAGGAGGCGCTGTTCGAGAGCGCGCGCGGCCGCGCCCTGGCGCTCATGCGCGAAGGCGTGACGACGCTGGAAGCGAAGTCGGGCTACGGCCTCAGCGCCGACGACGAAGCGCGCTGCCTGCGCGTCGTGCGCCGGCTCGGCCGCGAGCTGCCGCTGGGCGTGCGCGCCACCTGCCTCTCGGCGCATGCCCTGCCGCCCGAGTTCGACGGCCGCGCCGACGACTACATCGACGCCGTGTGCGCGTGGCTGCCGAGGCTGCACGACGAAGGGCTGGTCGATGCCGTCGACGCGTTCTGCGACCGCATCGGCTTCACGGCGGCGCAGACGCGGCGCGTCTTCGAGGCCGCCCGTGCCCTCGGCCTGCCGGTCAAGCTGCACGCCGAGCAGCTGCGCGACGAAGGCGGCGCCGCACTCGCTGCCGAGTTCGACGCCCTCTCCTGCGACCACCTCGAGTACCTGGGCGACAGCGGCGTGCGGGCGATGGCCGAGGCAGGCACGGTCGCCGTCCTCCTGCCCGGCGCCTACTACTTCCTCCGCGAGACGACCTTGCCGCCGGTCGCCGCGCTGCGTGCCGCCGGCGTGCCGATCGCCGTCGCCACCGACCACAACCCGGGCTCGTCGCCGACGCTGTCGCCGCTGCTGATGATGAACATGGCCTGCACGCTGTTCCGCCTGACCCCGGAAGAGGCGGTGCGCGGCATGACCGTGAACGGCGCGCGTGCGCTCGGATTGGCCGACCGCGGCGTGCTCGTCGCCGGCCAGCGGGCCGACATCGCCGTCTGGCAGCTCGGCCATCCGGCCGAGCTCGCCTACTGGTTCGGCAACGATCCCGGCGTGCGCGTCGTGCAGGGCGGCGTCGAGAGACGCTCATGAGCGCGGACGTCTTCACCCTGAGCCCCGGCCGCGCGCCGCTGCTCGTCAGCCTGCCGCACGTCGGCACCTACATCCCCGAGGCGATGCGCGAGCGCTTCGTGCCGCGCGCCCTGGCAGTCGAGGACACCGACTGGCACCTCGAGGCGCTGTACGCGTTCGCGCGCGAGCTCGGCGCGAGCCTGCTCGTGCCGCGCCACTCGCGCTACGTCATCGATCTCAACCGGCCGCCCGCGAACACGCCGATGTACCCCGGCGTGAACAACACCGAGCTCTGCCCGACGCGCTTCTTCACGGGCGATCCGCTGTACCGCGAAGGCGAGGCGCCGGACGAGGCGGAGATCGCGGCGCGCATCGAGCGCTACTGGCGCCCTTACCACCAGGCGCTCGGCGCCGAGCTCGCGCGGCTCAAGGCGCAGCACGGCCAGGTCGTGCTGTGGGACGGCCACAGCATCCAGTCGGCGCTGCCCTGGCTCTTCGAAGGCCGCCTGCCGGACCTCAACCTCGGCACGGCGAATGGCGCGAGCTGCGCGCCCGACCTGCGGGCCCGGCTGATGGGCGTGCTTGAGGCGCAGTCGGAGTTCACGCACGTCACCGACGGCCGCTTCAAAGGCGGCTACATCACGCGCGAGTACGGCCGGCCCGACGCCGGCGTGCACGCGCTCCAGCTGGAGATGTGCTGGTCGTGCTACATGGCCGAAGCGCCGCCGTACGAGGTGGAGGAGGCGCGCAGCCGGCGCCTCGCGCCGCTGCTGCGCCGGCTGCTCGAGACGGCAGTGCATTGGCGGCCGCATGCCTGACGAGCCGACTGCGGCCCCGGCGCAGACGCTCTGGGCCGAGCACGCCTGGCTGCCCGAGGGCTGGCGCCGAGGCGTGCTGCTGCGCGTCGGCAGCGACGGCCGCTGGGCCGAGGTCCGGCCCGGCGTGGCGGCCGCACCCGAAGGCAGCACAGCCGTGGCCGGGCCGCTGCTGCCGGGCCTTGTCGACGCGCACAGCCACGCCTTCCAGCGCGCCTTCGCCGGACTGGCCGAGCGACGCGAATCGGCCGCGGCCGACGACTTCTGGTCGTGGCGCGAGCGCATGTACGGCGTCGCCCTGCGCATCACGCCGACGCAGCTGCGCGCCGTGGCGGCGCAGCTCTTCGTCGAGCTGCTGCAGGGCGGCTACACCCAGGTCTGCGAGTTCCACTACCTGCAGCATCGGCCGGACGGCACGCCCTACGCCGACCCGCTCGAGCTCGCGACCGCCGTGCTCGACGGCGCCGGCGACGCCGGGATCGGAGTCACCCTGCTGCCCGTCCTCTACGAGCGTGCCGGCTTCGACGCCGCGCCCCTGCGGCCCGAGCAGCGCCGCTTCGCCGCCTCGGCCGACGACGTCTGGCGTCTCGCCACGTCGCTCGCCGCGAGCGGCCGGCCGCTGGTCAGCGCCGGCGTGGCGATCCACTCGCTGCGCGCGGCGAGCCCGGCCTCGATCGCCCGCCTGCAGCAGCACGCGACGGGCTTCGCCGGGCCGATCCACGTGCACGTCGCCGAGCAGCAGGGCGAGGTCGACGACTGCGTCGCCGCCACCGGCGCGCGGCCGATCGAGTGGCTGGCGCGCGAGGCGGTCCTCGACGAGCGCTGGCAGCTGGTCCACGCCACGCATTCGAGGCGCGCCGAGATCGACGCCGTCGCGCGCAGCGGCGCCGGCGTCGTGCTCTGCCCGAGCACCGAGGCGAACCTCGGCGACGGCCTCTGCGACCTGCCCGGCTGGCTGGATGCCGGCGTGCCCCTGGCGCTCGGCTCGGACAGCCACGCGACGCGGTCCTGGCCCGAGGAGCTGCGCCTCCTCGAGTACGGCCAGCGCCTGGCCCTGCGCCGGCGCAACGTCGCGGCGGCGCCGGACGCCGGACAGGCGTCGACGGCCGAGCGCCTGCTCGAGCAGGCGATGCAGGCCGGCGGCGCCGCCGCAGGCCAGGCGAGCTGGGGCCTGCGTGCGGGCGCTCGCGCCGACGCGCTGGTGGTCGACCGCCGCGACGGCGCCCTGCTCGGCATCGACAGCACGCGCCTGCTCGATGCCATCGTCTTCTCGAGTCCGGGCCGGCCCTGGCGCGACGTGATGGTTGCCGGACGCTGGGTCGTGGTGGACCATCGCCATGCGCACGCCGCTGCCGTGGGCGCCAGGTTCGCGTCGACCATGGCCGAGCTCTGGCCGCCGACCGACGCCTGAAAGGGGGGAAGCCGCGCGGCGCCGGCTCCCTTGCACCCAACCGGCGCGACCCCACCTGACGCCGAAGCGTCTTTCGGAGAGTTGCGCCATGTGGAAACGACTGACCCTGCTGTGGAGCATCGCCCGAGGCGACGCGCGGCGCCTGTGGATCGCCCTGCGCCATCCGGCGGCGCCGACCTGGCTGAAAGTCGGCACGGCGCTGATCGTGCTGTACGTGCTCTCGCCGATCGACCTGCTGCCCGACGTCCTGCCGGTGATCGGCATCGTCGACGACCTGATCCTGGTGCCGCTGGCGATCCGCTGGCTGCTCGATCGCCTGCCGCCGGGCATTGCCGACGCTGCCGGCCACCGCCAACGCCCGGACGAAGGCAGGCCGGGCCGGCGCGAAACGCGCCGTCTGAATTCGTCGCGCTTCTTTACACGGCGTTGACCCGGAACAGGTACTCCGGGGCCTGCTCGCGCGTTCAATGACGACGTGCATCGCTGCGGATCCCGCGGCGACGCGAACCAAGGAGAAACCAGATGAACGTCAAGAAGCTCGCTTTCGCCGCCGTCGCCCTCGCCGGCACCCTCGGTGTGGGCCTCGCCGAGGCGCGCGGCCGCGACGACATCCAGTGGTCGGTCACGATCGGCGCGCCGGCGCCGGTGTATTTCGGCGCGCCCGCGCCGGTCTACTACGGCGCACCGGTCCATGTGTACGAGCGCGGCTACCACCGTGGCCATCGGCGCGGCGCCTACGGCGACGCCGACCGGGACGGCATCCCGAACCGCTTCGATCGCGTCTACAACCCGCGCTGGGATCGTGACGGCGACGGCATCCCGAACCGCTACGACCGCCGCGACAACTCGCGCCATCACCACGGCTGGCGCGGTCGCGATCACAACGGCTGGCACGGCCGCTGAGGCCTCTGAAAGGTCCGCGGGCAGCCCCGGGCGCGACAGCCGGGGCTGCGTTCCGGCGCGGCCCGACCCGCGTTCATGAAGTAAGCTGATGGCGCCCGTTCGAGGCGACATCAAGGAGACTCCGTGAACAAGAATTCGCAGCCGGCTGCCCGGGCCGCTTTGTCCAAGGCCTTCGCGGCGGCGCTGTTCGCCGCCGCTGCCCTCGTCGCTGCGCCGGCGCTGGCGCAGGCGCAGTGGAAGCCGACCAAGCCGGTCACCATCATCGTGCCCTGGGCCGCCGGCGGCGCCACCGACCAGGTGACGCGCCTCGCCGCCTCCGAGCTCGAGGCCGGGCTCGGCCAGAAGATCGTCGTCGTCAACCAGCCTGGCGGCGCCGGCTCGATCGGCACCAAGGCGACCATGGACGCGCCGAAGGACGGCTACACCTGGACCGCCGGCGCGGCCAAGCAGCTCGGCACCTACCCGGTGCTCGGCATGATCAACAGCAAGGTCGACGACTTCCATCTCTTCCTGGCGGTGACCAACGTCTCTATCGTCAGCGTCAACCCCTCGTCGCCGTACCAGACCTTCCCGCAGCTGCTGGCGGCGATGAAGGCCAAGCCGGTGCCCGTCTCGACGGCGGGCAACAGCTCGTCGGGCCACTTCGCGATGGAGGCGATCGCCCGCGCCACCGGCGCCAAGTACCGCCACGTCACCTACGACGGCGGCAACCCGGCCGTGGTCTCGACCGTGTCCGGCGAGACCGAGGTCACGACCCAGCTGGCGCCCGAGCAGGCCGAGATGATCAAGGGCAAGCGGCTGCGCCCGCTGGCCGTCGTCGGCGAGCAGGCGCTGACGATCGAGGGCTTCGGCACGATTCCGCCGATCACCCAGTTCGTTCCCAACTTCCCGAAGGTCACGACCGGCTTCGGCATCTTCATCCCGAAGGGCGTGCCGCCGGAGGTGGTGGCGACGGTCGAGAAGCTGTGGGCCGAGCGCGTCGCCACATCCGACAAGCTCAAGAAGTACGCGGCGGAGAAGGGTGCCCTGTTCACGCCGCTCTACGGCAAGGGCGCCTACGACGCCGTCTGGCCGACGGTGGTGACCGATGCCTACCTGCTGCAGGACGCTGGCATGGCGAAGGTCTCGCCCGAATCGCTCGGCATCAAGCGCTGAGGCGATGCGCCACCCGCGTCGGGGCGCCGCAGACGCTCGGCCGATGCGCCACCCCACGTCCGGGCGCCGCACGCGCTGAGCCGCCATGGCGCGCCGCGGCGAAGTCGGCACCGCCATCGTCTGGCTCGTGGTGGGCGCGGCCGTCACGGTCGCGTCCTGGCGCATGGACCGGCTGCGCCACCTTGACGTGAACCCATGGTCGGTGCCCGGGCTCACGCCGGGCGCGATCGGCGTGCTGATGATGCTGTTCGCGGGCGTGCTCGCCTGGCGGGCGCTGCGCGGCGCGGCCGATGGCCCGGCCGATGCCGCCGCCGCGCCGGCCGTGCCCGGCGGGACGCGGAGCGTCCTGCTCGCCGGCGTCCTGTGCCTCCTCTTCGCCGGACTCGCGCTCGGCCGCGGCGCCCCCTTCGTGGTCGAGGGTGCGGTCTTCGTCTTTGCCTTCACGTCGATCTTCAGCTGGCGTTCGTGGCGTGACGAGGGCCGCGTCGCGCGCGGCCTGGCGCAGACCGCCGCGATCGCCGTTGCCGCCGCGCTGCTGATCTCCTGGCTGTTCGAGAGCGTCTTCCTGGTCCGCCTGCCGTGACGCGCGCGACCTCCGGCTGCGGCGCATGGAAGGGCTGAGCCACCTCGGCACCGCGCTGCTCGCGCTCGCCGGCCCGTCGCAGATCGCCTACGCGTTGGCGGCGACGCTGGCCGGCATCGTCATCGGCCTGCTGCCGGGCCTCTCGGCGACGCTTGGCGTGGCGCTCTTCACGACGCTCACCGTCAAGATGGCGCCGACCGACGCCATCCTGGTACTCATCTGCGTCTACGTCGGCGCGATCTACGGCGGCAGCCGGACGGCGATCCTGCTCAACATCCCGGGCACGGCCGCCAACGCCGCCGCCTGCCTCGACGGCAACATGCTCGCGCGCCAGGGCAAGGCGGGACGGGCGATGGGCATCGCCACGTCGGGCTCCGTCGCCGGCTCGCTCTTCGGCGTCGTCTGCCTGGCGATGTTCACGCCGCTGCTCGCCGAGACGGCGCTCCGCTTCGGCGCCTTCGAGTTCTTCTGGCTCGGCATGGTCGGCGTGATGATGTCGGGCACGCTCACCGGCGCCGAGCCGATCAAGGGCTGGCTGATGGGCCTGCTCGGCCTCTTCGTCGCCACGATCGGGCTGGACCCCATCCACGCCTACGAGCGCTTCACCTTCGGCCACAACGCGATGACCGGCGGGATCGGCCTGATCCCCGCCCTCGTCGGCGCGTTCGGCTTCGCCGAGATCCTGACGGTGATGGGCGAGCCGCGCCTGAAGCCGATGCCGGCCTCGAAGGACTCGGTGCTGCCGAAGATCGCCGACTTCCTGCGCTACTGGAAGACGATCCTGCGCTCCGGCGTCATCGGCGTCTTCATCGGCATCCTGCCGGGGGTCGGCGAGGACATGGCGGCCTGGTCGTCGTATGCCGCCGCGAAGCGCGCCAGCAAGGAGCGCGAGCAGTTCGGCAAGGGATCGGTCGAGGGGCTGATCGCCGCCGAGACCGGCGACAACGCCGCCATCCCCGGCGCGCTGATCCCGGCGCTCGCCCTCGGCATCCCGGGCTCGGCGCCGGCCGCCGTGCTGATGGCGGCGATGATCATCCACGGCGCGCAGCCGGGCCCGATGCTGATGGTCAACCAGCCGCAGTACGTCTACGACGTCGTCGGCATCACGCTCGTCGCCACGCTCGCCATCCTGCTCTTCGGCCTGATCCTGGTGCGGCCGATCCTGTGGGTGCTGCGCGTGCCGCGCGAGATCATCATGCCGATCGTGTTCCTGCTCTGCGTCCTCGGCTCGTACTCGATCACGCAGCGCCTGTTCGACGTCTGGGTCATGCTAGCCACGGGCGTCGTCTGCTTCCTGCTGCGCCGGCGCGGCTACCCGGTCGCGCCGTTCGTGCTCGGCCTGGTGCTCGGCGACATCGTCGACAAGTCGCTGCGCCGCGGCCTGGTCCTCTCCGATGGCAGCCTGCTGCCCTTCTTCACGCGGCCGATCAGCGCCGTGCTCGCGCTGCTGGTGCTGGCGATGCTGCTGGCGCAGGTGCCGGCGGTGCGGCGCCTCCTGCCCGGAAGGCGCGTCGACCCGAGGGTGAGCTCGTGATGATCGAGCGACTGTCCCTGTGCAACGAGGTGCTCGCGCCGTGGAGCTTCGTCGAGCAGTGCGCCTACGCCAGCCGGCTCGGCTACCGGGGCCTCGAGGTGGCGCCGTTCACGCTCGTGGACGACCCCCTGACCGTCACCGACGCGCAGGCGGCGCAGTGGGCCCGCATCGCCGCCGACCACGGCCTCGCCGTCAGCGGCCTGCACTGGCTGCTGGTTGCGCCCGCGGGTCTCTCGATCAGCAGCCCGGACGCCGCCGTGCGCACCCGCACCCTCGCCGTCATGCATCGGCTGGTCGAGCTGTGCGCGCAGATGGGCGGCAGCTACCTCGTGCACGGCTCCCCGGCGCAGCGCAACCCGGTGCCCGGCCAGCGTCGCGAGGACGCGCTGGCGCTGGCGAGCGAGGCCTGGCTCTCGGCCGGGGAGCGGGCGAGCGCGCTCGGCCTGGTCTACTGCATCGAGCCGCTGGGGCGGGCGCAGACCGAGGTGGTGAACACGGTCGACGAGGCGCTGGCGATCGTCCGGGCGGCGGCGCTGCCGGGGCTGAAGACGATGCTCGACACGAGCTCGGCCGGCGCCACCGAGGCCGAACCGCTGCCGGAGCTCGTCGATCGCGTCTGGCAGAGCGGCCTGCTCGCGCACGTGCAGCTGAACGACCGCAACCGGCGCGGTCCGGGCCAGGGCGAGGATCGCTTCGCTCCGATCCTCGCCGCCCTGGCGCGGCAGGGCTACGCCGGCTGGCTCGCGATGGAGCCCTTCGACTACCAGCCGGACGGCGCGGGCTGCGCCGCGCACTCGATCGGCTACGTGCGCGGCCTGCTCGAGGCCCTGCCGATGCGCTGAAGTGATGGCGGCGATGTCCCCACCGCCGGCGACGAAACGGCTCGCCGCGCCGGCCGGACGGCGGTAATCTCGGGTCATGGCCTCCACGGGTCCTCGCAGCGCCATCGAATCGATCCGCACGGTTGCGCTGGTCGGCGCGGGGGGCGCCGGCAAGACGAGCCTGGCCGAAGCGCTGCTCGTCGCCGGCGGGGCGATCGTCACGCCGGGAACGCTGGAGCGCGGCAGCACGGTCAGCGACTTCGATCCGATCGAGCGGCGGATGCAGCACTCGCTCAACGCCGCCGTGCTCCACCTGACGCACGCCGGCACGCGCATCCACCTGATCGACACGCCCGGCGCCGCCGACTTCCTCGGCCAGAGCCTGCCGGCGCTCGAGGCCGTCGAGACGGCGGCGCTCGTCGTCAACGCGGCGACGGGCGTCGAGCCGATGGCCGTGCGCATGATGGAGCAGGCCGCGCAACGCCGGCGCGACCGCCTCGTCATCGTCAACCGCATCGACGCTCCCGGGGTCGACCTGCCGGCCGTCCTGGCGCAGATCCAGGCCGCGTTCGGCAAGGAGTGCCTGCCGCTCAACCTGCCCGACGCCGGCGCGACCCGTGTCGTGGACTGCTTCCTGAACCGGGCCGGGCACAGCGACTTCGGCAGCGTCGACACGGCGCACCGGGCACTCGTCGAGCAGGTGGTCGAGGTCGATGCCGCGTTCGTCGAGCGCTACCTCGAGGAGGGCGACGTCGATGCATCGGAGCTGCACGCGCCGCTCGAGCAGGCGCTGCGCGAGGGACACCTGATCCCGGTCTGCTTCGTCTCGGCGCGCACCGGCGCCGGCGTCCGCGAGCTTCTCGACATCATGGTCCGCGTCCTGCCGCACCCCGGCGAGGCCAACCCGCCGGAATTCCTGCGCGGCGAGGGCGACGCCGCCGAGCCGATGGTCGCCGTCCCCGACCCCGGCTGGCACGTGCTCGCCCACGTCTTCAAGGTGACGGTCGATCCCTTCGTCGGGCGGATGGGCGTGTTCCGCGTCCACCAGGGGACGGTCACCAAGGACAGCCTCCTCTACATCGGCGACGGCAGGAAGCCGTTCAAGGTCGGGCGCCTTTTCATGCTGCAGGGCAAGGACCATGTCGAAGTCGCCCAGGCGGTGCCCGGCGACATCGCCGCGGTCGCCAAGGTCGACGAGATCCGCTACGACGCCGTCCTGCACGACGCCGCCGAGGACGACCACATCCACCTCGCGCCGCTGCCCTTCCCGAAGCCGGTGCACGGCATCGCCATCGAGCCGAAGCGTCCGGGCGACGAGCAGCGGATGTGGGAGATCCTCAGCAAGCTCGTCGACGAGGACCCGTGCCTGCGCCTCGAGCACGTCTCGGGCAGCAACGAGACCGTCGTCTACGGGCTCGGCGAGCTGCACCTGCGCGTGCTGCTGGAGCGACTGCGCGACACGCATCGCTTCGAGGTGCAGACGCGGCCGCCGCGCATCGCCTACCGCGAGACGATCAGCGCCCCGGCCGAAGGGCACCACCGGCACAAGAAGCAGAGCGGCGGCGCCGGCCAGTTCGGGGAGGTCTACCTGCGCGTCGAGCCGCTGCCGCGCGGCGCCGGCTTCGAGTTCGTCGACCAGGTCAAGGGCGGCACGATCCCCGGCCAGTTCATCCCGGCGGTCGAGAAGGGCGTGCGCGAGGTGCTGGCCGGCGGCGCCATCGCCGGCTACCCGGTCGTCGACGTGCGTGTCGTCGTCTACGACGGCAAGCACCACAGCGTCGACAGCAAGGAGGTCGCGTTCGTCACGGCCGGCCGCAAGGCCTTCCTCGCCGCCGTGCGCGAGGCACGGCCCATCGTCCTCGAGCCGATCGTCGACATCGAGATCACCGCGCCGGAGGCCACGCTCGGCGACATCACCGGCGACCTGGCGTCGCGTCGCGGCATGGTCAGCGGCACGAGCCGCGGCGCGCCCGGCACGATCGTGGTCCGCGGGCAGGCGCCGATGTCCGAGCTGCTCGGCTACCAGAACCGGCTGAACGCCCTGACCAGCGGCCAGGGCCGCTACCTCGTCGAGTTCGCGCACTACGAGCCGGTGCCGCCGAACACGCAGCAGCAACTCGTCGGCGAGTTCAAGTCACGCGAGCACGAGTGAGAAGCGGCGTCGGCCGCTCCTGAGCGACGCGCCGCCGGCCGCTCGGTGATCGCCGGCGCCGGGGCCGGGCGGTGGCGCCGCCGACGTGGCCGTTCGGCCCGGGCTGACGGGGTCATCGAGGCCGCGCGTGCCGGTCGTCTCGAGGATCAGTCGCACGGTCGCGTCGGGCGCGTCCCATTGCGGGAAATGGCCGCAGTGCTCGAACCAGTGCAGCCGCGCATCGGGAAACAGGGCCAGTGCACGCCGTGCGTGCGCCGCCGAGAAGATCCGGTCGTGCCGCCCCCAGCCGATCACCACCGGCTCGCGCAAGGCGCCCGGCGGAGCACCGAGGTCCGGCTCGCGGTAGGCGAGCTGGAAGATGAGGCGGCGGCCGGCGGGCGTCGACGCATAGCCGCGCATCTCCTGCAGCGCCATCTCGGGCGGCACGGCCACCGGCCTGGCCGAGAGCCTGGCCAGGAGCAGGGCCCGGCCGGCACCGCTGCGCGCGAGCACCGGGAGCAGCGGCCGCATTGCGCGAAGCGCCTGCATCGACAGCCATGTCGACGCGAAGAAGGCATGGCGCTCCCACGGCTCCCAGAAGCCCCCGGCGTCGAGCGCGACGATCGCGCCGACGCTGCCGCCGCGGCGGCCGAGCTCGAGGATGACCCGCGCGCCCAGCGAGCTGCCGACGGCGTCGACGCCCTGCAGCCCGGAAGCGGCGATGAACGACGCCAGCGCCGTCGCGAGGCTGCCGATCGAAGGAAGCTCGTCGAGCGGCGCGCTGCCGCCGAAGCCGGGAAGGTCGACGGCGATGACTTCGCGCTGCGCCGACAGCGGCGCGAGGATCGGTTCCCACGAGCGCCAGCTGCCGCCGAGGCCATGCACAAGCAGGAGCGGCTTGCCGCTGCCCAGGCGGACGTGGTTCAGGTGCATGGCCCGCCGAGGCAAGAGCTGTACCCACGCGCTGCCGCCGCCGCGCGCCGCGCGACGGCGAAGGCGACCTCACGACGATGGAGCCCGCGGCGGCGAGCCGGAGCCAGGCCCGCGCATGGCCCACCGCCGCTCCCGGCTACGGCTTGATCTTGCTGCTGAACTGGTTGGTGAAGGTGTCGTTCAGCACGATCGGCTTCTCCGACTTGTTGCTGGCGAAGGTGATGTCCATCGTCTTCTGCATCAGCTCCGGCTCGATCCAGCCGAGGCCGTGCTTGGTCGAGCGCTCGGTGACGCAGAGATCGAGGATCTGCGGCATCGTCGCGAGCAGCGTCGCCCGGTCGAGCCCCGGCACCTGCTCGACCATCGCGTCGATCGACGCCGCCGGGTTCGCCTTCGCGTCGCGCCAACCCTTGTGCGTGGCGCGCAGGAATTTCTCGATCAGCTTGGGGTTCTTCCGGATCGTGTCGTTGTTGACGAAGTAGGTGTGGCCGTAGATGGGCAGGCCGAAGTCGGCCCACAGCAGGTGGCCGACCTCGCCCTTGCCGAGCACCTTCTCCCAGATCGCGTAGCTGGTGTAGAGATCGAAGGAGGCGTCGACCTCGTTGGCGGCGACGATCGCCTGCTTGCCCTCGGGCTTGACGTTGACCAGCGTCACCGCGTCGTCCTTGATGCCGTGCATGGCGGCGAAGGCGGGCCAGAGAACGCGGTGGGAATCGGCCGGCGGCACGGCGATCTTCTTGCCGACCAGGTCCTTCGGCGTCTTGATGTTCGCGCTCTTCCTGAAGAAGACGTTGTTGCCGGCCTTGTCGTAGACGACGGCGACCATCTTCAGGTTGGCGCCCTTGCTGATCGCCGTCAGCACCGTCGGCGCGTCGGAGATGCCGATGTCGGACTGGCCGAGGTCGACCTTCTTGGCGCTGTCCGCCGAGCCGCTGCCGCGCAGGACGGTGAGGTCGAGCCCCTCCTCCTTGTAGTAGCCCTTCTTCAACGCGAGGTAGATGGGCGAGTGGTCGGCGAGCTGGAACCAGTTCAGCTGGAGCTGGACCTTCTCCTGCGCCGCCGCCGGCAGCGCCGACGCAGCGACGACCGCCGCGGCGAAGGCGCGAAGCCAGCCGCGGCGGGTGGAAGAGGTCTCAGGGCTCGTGGGTTCGGTGCGGTGTTCCATGGTGCGTGTCTCCTTGTCGTGGTTCGAAGTGTGTGCGTCCGTCATTCGCGATGCGCCCAGGGCGCCACGATCCGCTCGACCGCGACGACGAGGCCGTAGAGCAGCAGCCCCATCGCCGAGATCAGCACCAGCGAGGCGAAGATCGACGAGGTCTGCATCGTCACGCCGCCGCTGATGATGAGCGATCCGAGCCCCTTCTCGGAGGCGACGAACTCGCCGACCAGGGCGCCGATGACGCTCATCGTCGCCGCCAGCTTGAGGCCGACGAAGATGTAGGGCACGGCGTTGGGGAAGCGGATCTTCTTCAGCACCTGCCAGCGGCTGGCGCGCAGCGTGCGCACGAGGTCGAGCATCTCGGGCTCGGCGCTCGCCAGACCGACGGCGGTGTTGACGACCATCGGGAAGAAGGCGATGGTCGTGCCGATGACGATGTTCGGCCAGATGCCGTAGCCGAGCCAGACCACGAACAGCGGCGCCAGGGCGATCTTCGGCAGGGTGTTGAAGAGGATCAGCACCGGCATGACGGTGCGCATCAGCAGGTCGTTCCAGACGATGACGACCGCCAGCGCCACGCCGAGCACGGCCGACAGCGCGAAGGCGCCGAGCACGGCATAGAGCGTCGCCAGCAGGTTCGCGGTCCAGCGGTAGTTCGGATCGCCCAGCGTCCGCAGCGCCGAGATCGGCGTCGGCAGGATGTATTCCTTGACGCCCAGCGCCATCACGCCGACCTGCCAGAGCACGACCATGGCGATCATCACCAGCAGGCTCGGCAGGTAGTAGACGAAGGCCGCGCCCACGCGGCGACCGAGGCCCGGGCCGGCCGCGTCCGGGGCGCTGGCGCGGGGCTCGTTCATGCGCCGGATCCGCCGCTCGGCATCGGCCGCATCGAGGTCCAGTCGGGGGCCGCGCCGCTGGCGAAGCCGGCGCCGCCGAGCGAGCCGATCGACAGCCTGCCGTCGCGGATGCGCAGGCGCACGGCGCCGCGGCTCTGCTCGTAGAGGTCCGGGTGGGCGTTGAGGAATGCCTGCTGCTCCGCCGCCGGCAGCGCCGCCATGCCGTTGACGTAGTGATGGCCGTTGCGCTCGACATGGCTGATGCCCAGCAGCGAGACGAGGGCGAGGTCCTGCTGCAGGGCGAGGCCGGCCTGGATCGTGAGGTCCTCGGCGCTCATGAAGTACGGCGCCGCCTGCAGGTCCTTGCCGTCGTCGTGGCCGGCCTCACGGTTCCATTTCGCGCAGCGGGCGCGGTTGAGGATCGACTTGTAGAAGCCCTTGCAGGTCTTCGAGGACACGCCCCGGTAGCCCATGGCCCGGGCCCGCACGAAGGCGTCGAGCGAGTCGTCCGACTCGTCGATGATCACCGGCTTCTCGGCCGACAAGACGGCGACGTCCTGCGCCAGCGCCGCCTGCCGCTTGATGGGCTGCTCGATGAAGGCGACGCTCTCGCAGAGGCGGGCCAGGCGCGGCTCGGCACGCATGCGCGCCCAGAGCTCGACGACGCCGTCGACGCTGTCGTACTGCTCGTTGCCGTCGAGCGAGGCGCGGTAGGCGCCGTCGATGCGGTCGAGCACGCGGGCGATGCGCGCCAACCGGTCGATGTCGGCCTCGACCTGGCCGGCGACCTTGAGCTTGAACCAGCGGTGGCCGTACGTCGCCACCACCTCCTCCAGCGTCTCGGGCAAGCCGTCGCCGACGCGCTCGGTCTGGTCGGCGCGGGTGATCGGATCGACCAGGCCGACGGTGTGCCGCGCCTCGATGACCGACGTCGGGCGCAGGCGCTCGAGGAACGCACCGAGATCGAAGCCGGCCAGATCGGGACAGAGCTCGTCGGCCCGGATGCCGGCCAGGTTGCGTCGGACGACGGCGTGGAACGGCAGGTCGAGCGCCCGGCCGAGGGCGTCGATCACGGCGCGGTCGATCAGGGCCGGCCCATAGTTGGCGACCAGCGGGATCAGGCCCTGCCCCGCGCCGCGCTCGATCTGCGCGCGGTAATGGCGCGCGAAGTGGCCGAAGGCGGTGGCCTCGGCGCCGCCGAGGTACAGGCCGCGGGCCAGGGTCAGCGCGGCACGCAGCTGGTCGAAGTTGTCCTCGTTGCTGAGCGCCGGGTTCTTGTCGAACCACTTCGGCGCCAGCAGCTCGGCCGCCATGCCTTCGCCGGTGCGGCCGTCGGCGAGGCGGACACGGGCGCGGGCGAAGGCCTGCGGCGCCTCGGTCAGCGTCACGACGCCGAAGCGGAACGGCATTCGCAAGGTGACGTCGCGCTCGTACAGGTCGATGGCGTCGACCGTCAGCGTCGGCGCCGGACCCTCCGCTCCTGGATCCGATGGCCGGCCAGCGTTCATGACCGCAGTTTATCGGTGCCGCTCCAGCGTGACGGCGCCTAGCGGCCGGCGTCGAGCTGGCGCGGCGGCGTGTACTGGTTGGCGCGGGCCAGCGCCAGGTAGCGGGCCGCTTCGGCATCGCGCCGGTCGACGTTGCGGAAGTGCTCGCTGAGCCGATAGGCGGCGATGCCGTTGCCGAGGTGGGACGCGAAGATCATCCAGCGGCCGTGCTCGGTGCGCTCGATCAGCTCGCTCGTTCCACTCGGCCGGGGCAGGCTCTCGGCGACGCGCAGGGCGGCGTACTTGTCGCCGCGCAGCGCCTTCGTCATGTCCTCGGCGACGTTCGCCGGCTTGCCGGCGCTGAGCCTGGCGATGTCGAGCTCCAGGCGCGCCGTGCGCGCCGCGCTCAGCACCTTCTCGAGGTCGCGCAGGCGCAGGTTGGCGATGTCCGCGTCGTCGCCCTGCGCCGTGCCCTGCAGCAGCGCCTTGAGGCGGGCGGCGGCTTCCTCGGGCGAGGCCAGCCCGCGCACGGCCTCGAGCTCGCGGGCGGCGGCCGTGGGGTCCGGCGCCTTGGCGTCCGGCGGCCTGGCGTCGTTCGCCTTCGCCTCCGGCGGGCGCGCCACCGGCGATCCGGCCGGCGCGCTGCTCGCGAGCGGCGCCCAGCTCGGATCGCCGCGGACGTTGGAGGCGAGCTCCGGCTCCTGCGCGTTGCGGCCGAAGGCGCGCACGATCGCGTCGATGCCGTTGACGCGGTTCGCGACCTTGGCCCGCACGCTTTCGAGCGTCAGCAGGATCGAGCGATCCGGCGGCGAGGTCTCCAGCTCGCTGACCAGGACCTCCGCGAACAGCGTGTGCCGGTCGGGGTCGTTGGGCGCGAACGCGCGCTTGCCGGGCCCGGTGGCGAAGGCGACGTGGCAGCCGTCCGGCGGCATCGTCTGGTTGTAGCCCTCGCCCGGCGTGCGCGGCCGGTCGGGCGTGCGGCAGGCGTCGACCATGATGACGGTGGCCGCCGGGCCGCTGCGCTTCAGCTGCGTGAACACGTCCTTCTCGAGCGAGACGCAGTGCTTCGCCAGCTGCGCAGGCGCGGTGCTGAGGTCGCCGCCGGCCGGGACCAGGAAGTTCTCGGCGTTGGACTGGAAGCCGTGGCCGACGAAGTAGAAGACGGCGGGCGCATGCGGGTTGGCGGCCACCGCCTTCTGCAGCCTGGCCAGCTCCGCCTGGACCTGAGCGATGGTCGGGTCGTGCAGCGTCACCACGTCGAAGCCGAAGCGGCGCAGGCGCGGCTCGAGGTCGCGCAGGCACTTCTGCGCCGGCGGCAGGCTCTCCTCGCGCGGGTTGTAGGACGTGTTGCCGACGAGGAGCGCGGGCGCGCCCGACGCCTGCGCGCGCGCCGCCGTGCGCGCGCCCAGTCCGGCGAGCGCAGCCGCGCCGGCCGCCGCGCGGAGCAGCGCGCGCCGCCCGAGTCGCACCGCCGCGAACCTTCCCTCAGCGGGCACAGACCAGCACCGCGCCGGCCGTCGGCGTGCACGTGGCGGGCTTGCCGGCCGACTCGATGATCTCGATCGCCGGCGGCGCCAGGCCGGTCTCGAAGACGAGCCCGCGCTGCAGTTGCCTGCGGATGTTCTCCTTGCCGAAGCCGGACGCGAGCGCCTCGGCCATGGCACGGCGGAACGGCTCCTGCGCATCGCTGACCGCCTGCAGGTACTCCTTGAAGCGGAGCTCCTCGAAGAGGGCCGAGCTGGCGCTGAGGATGCGCACCGTCAGGCCGCCGCCGGTCGGGCCGATCGGCGTCGGCGCGATCGAGTAGTTGATGGCGTCGGGTCCGGTGAGGGCGATGCCGGTCACCGTCACCAGCTTGGCCAGGCCCGGGTCGGGCGTCGCCACGGAACCCACCGCCGCGCTCGCGTCGACGCCGACGACGTCGCCCGGCAGGACACCGGCGACGCCGGCACCCGCGGTGTCGAGGTCGACCACGGTGCCGCCGTTGACGGGACGGTCGATGGCACGGATGCCGGTCGCCTGGAGGACGAAGGGCGTGATGTTGACCGTCGGGCTGCTGGCGTCGGTCAGGCTGTAGTTCACCGCATCGCTGCCGCCGAGCGCGAGGCCGGCGACGGTGACCGGCTTGGCGACGCCGACGTTCTTGTCGGCGATGCTGCCGGTGGCGGCGCTGCCGACGAGGCTGACGTTGTCGCCCGCCACCGTGTTGCCGAGCGTCGCGCCGGCGGTGCTGACGGCCACCGTCGTCGTCGTGTCGTAGACGCGATCGACGCCGGTGATGCCGGTCGAGGTGATCGGCCGCGGCGTGATCGTCGCCGTCGCGCCGCTGGCATCGCTGGCCACGTAGTTGCCGGCATCGGGCCCGGCCAGCGTCACCGTGCCGACCGTCACCGGCTTGGCGACGCCGACGTTCTTGTTCGCGACGGTCCCGCTGAGCCCGGCGGCGGCGATGCCGACCACGTCGCCGGGCAGCACGCCGGTGAGCACGCCGCCGGCGCTGTTCACGGCCACGACGGTCGTGCCGTCGTACACCCGGTTCACGCCGGCGAGCCCCGTCGAGGCGATGCCGCGCGGCGTGATCGTCGGCGGCTCGCCGATGGCACCGGTGATGAGGTAGTTGCCGGCATCCGGCCCCGCCAATGACAGCCCGCCGATGGCGTAGGGCTTGTCGACGCCGGCGTTCTTGTCGAAGAGCGTCCCCGTGGCGCCGCTCGTCACCAGTGTCACGAGGTCGCCGGCGATGGTTCCGGCGAGCCCGGCCCCCGACGTGTCGAGAGCCAGGTTGGTGGTCGCGTCATAGACGCGGTCGACGCCGTTGATGCCGGTCCCGGTGACCGGCCGCTGCGTGATCTGCGAGACCGGGTTGCCTGGCGCGCCCGGGCTGTGCAGGCCCGGTGCACGCGTGTAGCCGGCGAAGCGAAGGCCGAGGTAGACGAGCTGCGCCGGGTTGACGGCCCGGGTGTTCGTCGTCGCCGCGACCGTATGCCCCTTGTTCACGCCGGCGTTCTCGTCCGCGAAGTTGCCGCTGCTGGCGATCGTGTAGGTGTTGACGGCGAACGGCCCGGGCCCCACGAGCTCCAGCGTCGCCGTTGCCGTCGGTCCCGCCTGAGTGAAGGCGAAGCCGGTCGTGCCGTCGTAGACCTTCGCGACCGGGGGGTTGTCGGCGTTCGGCGGCGTGATCGTTCCGGTGCGGTTCGTGTACAAGCCGTTGCCGGTGGTGGGATCGGGGCCCGTGTAGCCGCCCAGGCTGACGTAGTTGATGTCGTTGGGCCCGGTGCCGAACAGCGGCGAGTTGAAGTTGTCGAGCGTGAAGTCGCTCGAGCGGATGAAGAAGCGGCCGCCCGAAGGGGTGAGCAGCAGCGTGTCGTCGGCGTTGAAGCCGACGCTGGTGATGTCGATGTTTCGGCCACCGATGTCGCCGTTCAGGAAGAACACGCCTGTCGCGCGCAGCACGACATCGCCCGTCGCCACCCCGCCGTTGACGCTCATCGAGCCGGTCTCGCGGATGCTCAGGTTGCCGGCCACGTTGAAGCTCATCCCGCTCTGGAAGTTGTTGGCGGCGTTGTCGAGCGTGACGTTGCCGGTGCCGGTGGTCGTCAGCGAGAAGGGCGCGCCCTCGCCGACACCGAGCGTCAGCGCGCCGCCCGGCACCAGGGGTTGCGTGACGGCGGTGTTCACCGCCAGCAGGGTGACGGCGTCGGCGCTGCCGCTCAAGCTGAGCGGCACCCCGGCCGGGTTGACGACGCGGAAGGTCCCGTCGTTGATGTCCATCGAGAGGTTCGCGACCTGGTTGTCGGCCGCGCCGAAGGTGACGGTCGCGGCGCCGGATGCGGCCCCCGGCCGGCGCAAGCTCAGGTTGGTGGCCGTGATCGCGCCCGCCGCGCTCTGGCTCATGGTGCCGCTTGCGGTCAGCACCACGTCGGGCGCGCTCAGCGGCGCGTTCACCGTGATCGATGGCGAGGCGAGCGAGACCGAGGCGTTCGACTGCACCGACGCGCCGAGCACGACCGACTGGGCAGCGGTCGCCGTCAGGGAGGCGTTGTTCAGCGTCATCGGCGCGGTGACGGCGATCTGCGGGCTCTGCAACGCCAGGGTCGACGCCGCACCGCCGGCGGCGACCGTGACCGGCGCGTTGACGCTGAGCGTCTGCGTCGATTGCAGCGTCACGTTGGTGGTGGCGAGCAGCGACGCGACGCGGGTCGCCGTCACCTGGCTGGTCCCGCCCGGATCGCCGGCGAAGACGTTGGCGGCGAGATCGTCGCCCGTGTTCCCGTCGCCGTTCACGTCGGCCGTGTTGCCGACGATGAGGAAGGTCGGATCGAGCAGGAGGCTGCCGACCCGCCCGCGCGGCGCGCGCAGGTCGGCGCCGCCCTCGAAGCGCAGCGATCCCTGGCCCGAGACCTCGATGCGGCCGCCGTCGCCGCCCTGCCCGCCGCCGCGCGCGCTGGCCTGGCCGAAGTAGTTCGTGCGGCCGTCGGACCAGACGACGACCTGCCCGCCGTCGCCGCGCTCCGTCGCGCTGGCGTCGAGCACGGCGCCGGCAGCGACGTACGCGTCGCGGGCGTTGGCTTCCAGCCCCTGGCCCTGCCAGTTGCCGCCGACCAGCACGGTGCCGCCGCCGCTCGCACCGCTGGCGTCAAGACGGGCGGCACCGGTCAGCGCGACGCGCTCGCCGAGGACCTTGATGGTGCCCCCGCTCGACGTCGGCGCCGATGCGTCGAGCACGCCGTCGACGGCCACGACGCCGCTGCTGCCGCCCGAGAGCAGGATCTGCCCGCCACGCTGCTCGATGCTGCGGGCGCGCACGACGCCGCCGACCTGCATCACGGTGCGCAAGGCGGCGTCGCTGGCCGCGGCGGCGAGCTGGACCGCGCCGCCGTCGGCATTGACGATCCCCGACTGCCGGAGGCTCGCCTCGATCGAGGCGACCGGCACGCTGATCGTCAGCAGTCCGGAGCCGGTCGGGTCGACGTCGACCGCGTTGCCGGCGACGAGCGCCGTCGTGCCGCCCGGCGTGCTGATCGTGCCGGCGTTCGACACGCGCGGCGCGGCGAGCACGACATGGCCGCCCGGCGCGGCGACGAGGCTGCCTTCGTTGGCCACCGGGCCCGAGGCCCGGCTGCCGCCGGCCATGCGCAGGGTGCCCTGCATGAAGTGCGCCGGGTCCACCGCCAGCGAGGTCGCGACCAGGCTGCCGACGCTCACCTGCGAGCCGGGGGCGAACAGCACCCCGTTCGCGTTCTGCAGGTAGACGTGCCCGTTGGCGGTGAGCGAGCCGAAGATCTCGCTCGCCTGGTTGCCGGTGACGCGGTTCAGCGCCACCGCGCCGGCCGACGGCTGGACGAAGCGCACGGCGTTGCCGGCGCCGATCGAGAAGCTCTGCCAGTCGGCGATCAGGCGCGGCGTCGACTGCTGGACGGTCATCGCCGCGCCGCTCGTGGCGATGCTGCCCGTGCCGCTGACGATCCTGCCGCCGCCGGGCAGCACCGACGGTGCGCCGGCCGCCGGGGTCGCCTGCGCCGAGGCGTCGACGGCAGCCAGCAGCCCGAGCGCCAGCAGCCCGGCCGCGACGAGGCTCGCACCGCGCCGCGCCGAGCGCTCGCCGGAGGCGGCCTTGCCGGCGACCGTCGAGGTCTCGGCAACCGCGACGCAGAAGCCGCGCGAGCGGCTGAAGACGAGACGATGGAGGTGCTTGTTCATGGGTCGCCTCAGAACGGCTGGCTGACGAGGGCGTAGAGACGGACCTTGCTGTCGTCGCTCTGGGCGCGCGTGCCGCCGCGCATCGCGATCCAGGCCTTCACCAGCAGGCCCTTGCTGCCGCCGTAGGTGAGGCCCAGGCCGTGCCCGACCAGCTTGCGCGTGTTGCCGACGTCCGTCGGCAGCGGATCCTGGTGCAGGCGCCCGACGCCGTAGTCGCCGAAGACGGTGAAGATCCAGTCGCCGGGAACGCGGGTGATCGGCAGCGGCGCGCGGTATTCCCAGGTCGTGATCAGGCCGGAATCGCTGGGCGACTCGGGCGACGGGTAGGCGCGAACGCCGTAGGGTCCGCCGAGACTGAACTTCTCGGAGCTGTCGAGGTTCTTGCTCGCCAGCTGCGCCACGGCGCTGACGAAGAGATAGTGCTTGTTCGGCAGCACCTGCAGCCGCGACGCGCCGAGCTGCAGCTTCGCGTACTTGCCGGCGGAGCGGTAGTTCGCGGCATCGACGACCGCTTCGTCCTCGGTCCTGAAGCGCAGCCGGCCGCCGACCGCGTTCACCGTGTAGTTGGTGATGCCGCCGCCCGCGAAGGTGTCGCGGAAGTCGCCGACCACGCCGAGCGTCACGTAGGGCGCGATGTCCTTCTTCGTGACCAGGGGGATGGCCTGGACGCGATCCTCGAAGCGGCGGTAGTCCGTGCTCGCCTGCAGGAAGACGTTGTTGTTGCGCGAGCGGATCAGCGGATGCAGCAGCTGCAGCGAGTAGGCCTCCGCGGTGCCGTCGGCAGCGAGGCTCGAGAAGAGCGCCGAGCCGAGCTCGTACTTGAGGTAGCTGGCAGCAACGCCGAACTTGGTGCCCACGGCATTGATCGGCGTCAGCCAGGACGCGCGCACGAACTTGGCGCCCAGGTTGGTCGTCACCTGCGCCCGCAGGGAGGCGACGTCGCCGCGGCCGCTCGGATTGAACCAGTCGAAGCCGGCATTGACGCGAAAGCGCCCCGTGAAGAGCGAGCCGCCGTTGTCGACGTCGATCGTGGTCGCGAAATCGGCGCCCTTCGACACCTTGACCACAAGGTCCGCGTGTCCGATCGTGTTGCCCGGGGTGAGCGCCGTGCTGACGGCGATGCCGCGCAGGTCGCCCAGGGTGAACAGCGCTCGCTCCACGAGCTCGCGCTCGGCCACGGGGTTGCCGCGCAGGATGGCGACGATGCGGTCGAGCCGCTCCGCGGCGACGCGCACCCCGGGCCCGACCTCGACCTTGACCGAGCCGATGCGGCCTTCCAGCACCTGCAAGGTCACGACGCCGTCGCTCAGCGTCTGCTCCGGCACGTAGACCTGGGCGAGGAAGAGGCCTCGGCGCTGCAGCACGACTTCGACGTCCTTGGCCGCGTCCTCGAGATCGGCCAGGGTCTTGCCCGCACCGACGTATTTCTGCAGCGCCGGCAGCAGCGGTTCGGCCTGCGTCGTCGTCAGGCCGGCGATGCGGAAGCCCTTGACGTCGACCCGACCGCCACCGGCCGCCGGCGCGGTGACGGCCCTCGGCACGTTCAGCGGCGGCAGCGTCTGGGCGCTGCCCGGCGCCGGCGCCGGCACGAGCGAGGGCTGCACCTGCTGGAGGACCGAGCCGGCGTTGGGCGGCGGCAGCGTCTGCGCGGCGGCAAGCCCCGACCAGCAGGCGATGAGGAGCGCGGCACGGGAGGGAAGCAGAGCTGCTGTCATGGAGGCTGGCGGCGAACCGCGAAGACCACGCCCTGGCGCGACGCTGGCGACCATACGCCGCGCGACGGCGATGTCAATCACCCTCCGTCAGCGGAGTCGCGGCGACCCGGAAGCCATCGCCGCCGTGCGCTTCGCGCGCGCCGCTACGATGGCCGCAACCCTGCGCAACCGGCCATGACAGACCTCCTCTCCACCGTTCGCGAATGGATCACTGCCGCCGACAAGGTGGTGGTCCTCACTGGTGCCGGCATCTCCACCGACTCCGGCATTCCCGACTTCCGCGGCCCCAAGGGCGTGTGGACCAGGAACCCGGCCGCCGAGAAGCAGTCGACGATCCAGAACTACCTCGCCGACGCCGAGGTCCGCAAGGCGGCCTGGCGATCGCGCGTGGACCACGGCGCCTGGACGGCGGAGCCGAACGCCGGCCACCGCGCGCTCGTCGAGCTGGAGCGGCGTGGCAAGCTGCACGCGCTGGTGACGCAGAACATCGACGAGCTGCACCAGCGCGCCGGCCAGTCGCCGGAGCGGGTCGTCGAGGTGCACGGGACGATGCGCCGCGTGATGTGCTGGGGCTGCGGCTGGCGCGCGCCGATGCAGGACGCGCTCGACCGGGTCCGGGCCGGCGAGGAGGACCCGCACTGCGTGCACTGCGGCGGCATCCTGAAGAGCGACACCATCTCGTTCGGCCAGGCCCTCGTTCCGCAGGTGATCGCGAAGGCGATGGACGTCGCCGCCGAAGCCGATCTGCTCCTGACTGTCGGCACGACGCTGCAGGTGTATCCGGTGGCCGGCATGGTGCCGATCGCGGCGCGCGCCGGCGCCCGCATCGTCATCGTCAACGACCAGCCGACGGCCATGGACGAGCACGCCGATGCGGTGCTGCGCGAGCCGATCGGGACCGTCCTGCCGGCGATCTGCGCCACCCCGGGCGGCTAGGACCGCCGGTCGCGCGCGGTCAGGGGCGCCCGCTCGCCGCGCCGGCGCGCATCGCGCGCAGCCGGCCGACGACGCCGCTCGGGAAGTAGTAGACCGAGAGCACGAACAGGATGCCGAGCCAGAGCAGCCAGCGGTCGGGCGAGACGATGTGCGCCAAGAGCGGCACGCCTTCGACGGCGCCGGCGGCGAGCTTCATGAGGTCCTGCAGGTAGTTCTGGGCCAGCACGAGCAGCACGCTGCCGACGACGGCGCCGTAGATCGTGCCCATGCCGCCAATGACGACGATGAGCAGCACGTCGAGCATGATCTCGAACGACAGGGTTGTGTCCGGCCCGTTGTAGCGCAGCCAGAGCGCGAGCAGCACGCCGGCCAGGGTGGCGAACAGGGCCGAGAGGACGCTGGCGATCGTCCGGTAGACCACCGTCCGGTAGCCGATCGCCTCGGCCCGGAAGTCGTTCTCGCGGATCGCCTGGAGGACGCGCCCGAACGGCGAGTTGACGATGCGCAGCAGCGCCAGGACGAGCAGCAGCGCGGCGAAGAAGATCAGGTAGTAGGTGACGAAGCGGCCGTCGAGCGAAGCGCCGAGGAAGGGCTCGGCCGCGTACTCGGTGCCCGGCTGCAGCGCCTCCGGCACCTTGAACGTGAGGCCGTCCTCACCGCCCGTGAGGTCCGCCAGCTGCGAGGCCAGCGTCGCGAACGCGGAGGCGACCGCCAGCGTGATCATGGCGAAGAAGATCGCCCGCACGCGCAGGCTGAAGAGGCCGATCAGCAGCGAGAGCACCAGCGAGACCGCGAGCGCGCACGCGATGCCGAGCCCGAGCGCCGGCCAGGTCGGCCCGATCCGCGTCGCAGCGATGGCGACGCCGTAGGCACCGATGCCGAAGAACATCGTGTGCGCGAAGCTGACGATGCCGGTGTAGCCGAGCAGCAGGTCGAAGCTGGCGACGAGGAGGATGAAGACGATCACCTTGGCGGCGACGTTGAGCGCCCGCGTGCCCGGAAAGATGAAGGGCGTCAGCGCCAGGGCCAGGAAGATCGCGAGCAGCAGCACGGCGAGCCAGCGATTGCGCGGCAGGTCGTTGGAGAGCAGGCGGCGCAGCATGGGCGCTAGCGGCTGGTCACCGGATAGAGGCCGCGCGGCCGCCAGAGCAGGATGGCGACCATCAGGCCGATGTTGGAGAACATGGCGACCTTCGGCGCCAGGAAGCCGGTGTAGTTGGCCATCAGCCCGACGAGCAGCGCGCCGACGAAGCAGCCGGTCGTCGAGCCGAGGCCGCCGATGATGATGACGATGAAGATCAGGACGTTGACGCTGGCGCCGATCTGCGGGCTGACGCCGTGCTGGTTGATGCCCCAGAGCGCCCCGCCCAGGCCGGCCAGCGCCGAGCCGGCGACGAACACGCCGACGAAGAGGCGCCGGATGCGGTAGCCGAGGCTCTCGACCATCTCGCGGTCCTGCACGCCGGCGCGGATGAGCAGTCCGAGCTTGGTGCGGTTGAGGACCAGCAACAGGGCCAGGAAGACGACGGCGCCGATGACGGCGGCGAGGACCCGGAACTTCTCGACCGCCGCCTCGCCGACCGTGAACACGCCGCGCATCCCCTGCGGCAGCTCGAGCGCGATCGGCGTCGGGCCCCAGAACACCTTGATCAGCTCTTCGCCGATGATGAGGCCGCCCATCGTGATCAGGATCTGCTTCAGGTGCTGCCCGTAGACGGGTCGCACGAGCAGCCGCTCGAAGACGATCCCGGCGACGCCGGCGACGGCGGCGCCGGCGAGCAGCGCGGCGAAGATCGCCACCAGGTTGCGCATGACGTCGGTCGACGTGGTCCAGTCGGCCATGCCGGCGAAGACGCTGACCGCCAGGTACGCACCCAGGGCGATGAAGACGCCGTGGCCGAAGTTCAGCACGTCCATGAGCCCGAAGACCAGCGTCAGGCCGGAGGCGATGATGAAGATGATCATGCCCATCGCCAGCCCGGCGACGGTGAGCGTGGCCCAGGTCGAAGGCGCGTCGATGGCCGGCAGGGCGCCCAGCGCCAGCACGGCGACGAGGGCGAGCGGGACGAGGTCGAACTTGGTCTTGGGGATCGCGCCCGTGTCGGCGCCGGCGGCGATCGGCGGCGCGGTCGCGCTCATGCGTGCGCCGCCAGGGACAGGCCGAGCAGGCGCTGCTGCATCGCTTCGTCGCCGGCCAGCTCGGCCATCGACCCGGCGTGGACGATGCGGCCGCTGTCCATGACGACGACGCTGTCGCCGAGCGCCTTGGCGACGGCCACGTTCTGCTCGACGAGGAGGATGGCCGTCTGCGTGCTCTTCAGCTCGCGCAGCGCCGCGATGAGGTTCTGCACGATCGCCGGCGCGAGGCCCTTGCTCGGCTCGTCGATGAGGAGGAGCCTGCGCGGCTCGATCATCGCCCTGCCGATGGCGAGCATCTGCTTCTGCCCGCCCGAGAGCTTGCCGGCGGGGTGGAGCCAGAACTTCTTGAGCGCCGGGAACAGGCCGAACAGCCACTCGAGCCGCTGAGCATCGACCTGCTCCAGCGTGCGGGCGCCGCGTGCCGCGAGCAGCATGTTCTCGCGCACCGTCAGGTCGGCGAAGATGCCCATGCTCTCCGGCACGTAGCCGATGCCGAGCCGCGCGATGTCGGGCGTGGCGCCCTTCAGCCGCTGTCCGGCGAAGACGATCTCGCCCTGCGACGGCTGCCACAGTCCCATGATGGTCCGCAGCGTCGTCGTCTTGCCGGCGCCGTTGCGGCCGAGCAGCATCGTCACCTCGTTGGCCGGCACGACGAAGTCGACCCCGTGCAGGATGTGGTACGCGCCGATGTGCGTGTGCACGCCGCGCAGCGCCAGGATCGGCTCGCTCATGCCGCCTCCGCCACCACCGGCATGCCCAGGTACGCCTGCTGGACGATGGGCGAGGCGATCACCGCCTCGGGCTCGCCGTCGGCGACGAGCTGGCCGTTGTGCAGGACGATGATGCGGTCGGCGAGCTCGCGCACCACGTCCATCTTGTGCTCCACCAGCAGGATGGTCTTGCTCCGGTCCTGCTTCAGGCCGCGGATCAGGTCGAGGACCACCGGCACGTCGTCGGTGCTCATGCCGGCCGTGGGCTCGTCGAACATGAAGACGCTCGGCTCCAGCGCCATCAGCATCGCCACCTCGAGCTTGCGCTGGTCGCCGTGCGGCAGGCTCGCGGCGACGTCGTCGCGGCGCTCGTGCAGGCGCACCCGCTCGATCAGCTCGGCGGCGCGGTCGGCGGTCGCCCGGCGGTCGCTCCATACCGACCACAGGTCCAGCCCCTCGTGCCGCCGCGACTGCACGGCGAGGCGCACGTTCTCGGCCACGCTCAGGTTGGGGAACAGCTGCGTCAGCTGGAAGGCGCGGCCGAGGCCACGGTGCGTGCGTCGAGGCACGCTCTCGCCGGTGATGTCGGCGCCGTCCAGGTGCACCGAGCCGGCGCTGGCGCGCAGCTGGCCGGAGATCAGGTTGAAGTAGGTCGTCTTGCCGGCGCCGTTCGGGCCGACGATCGCCGTCAGCGAGCCCGGGGAGAACCGGCAGGACACCCGGTCGACCGCCACGTGCCCGCCGAAGCGGATGGTCAGGTCGCGCGTCTCGAGCATGGTCGCGGACGGCGGCGGCGCGTCTCGCGGGCGGGGCTCAGCGCTTGTTGCGGACGGGCACCTGCATCTCTTCCGGCTTGATCTCGCGCACCAGCTCGGGCACGCCCCAGGCGAACGCCGGATCGGCCTTGACCTTGAAGTGGTACATGCTCTGCATCGCCTGGTGGTCTTCCTTGCGGAAGGTCATCTTGCCCTTCGGCGTGTCGAAGCTCATGCCTTCCAGGGTCTTGATCAGCTTCTCGGTCTGGGTGTCGGCGCCGGTCTTCTTCAGCGCCTCGACGATGGCGATCCCGGCGCTCATGCCGCCGGCGGTGAAGAAGTCGGGCGGGGTCTTGTACTGCTTGTAGTGGTTGGCGACCAGCCACTCGTTGACCGGGTTCTTCGGGATGCCGAAGTAGTAGTAGGTGGCGCCTTCCATGCCGGGGAACTGCTTG
>JAESGR010000211.1_pt1 | contig 77019 bp, 64 predicted proteins | sample 9269771 | NCBI WGS metagenome assembly JAESGR01 (sample SAMN15739572, study PRJNA653492) | algae metagenome | isolation source: Chroococcus sp. CMT-3BRIN-NPC107 and co-occurring heterotrophs from well... | place: USA: Clark Mountains Wilderness, California | collected 2010-04-18 | reverse complement strand
CTGCCCGCCTACCGCCAAGTCATGGGCAAGGCGCTCGACGTCGAGCGCCTGCTCGACCTGCCGGACCTGTTCGGCGCCGACGGCAGGCTGCTCGGGGCAAGATCGCCGGACGGATCCGACCTGCTGCTGGTCGACGCCCCGCACCTCTATGATCGCGTCGGCGGACCTTACCTCGACGCGACCGGGCAGGACTGGCCCGACAACGCGCAGCGCTTCGCTGCCCTCTCAATGGTGGCAGCCCGGCTCGGGCGCGGTCTCCTGCAGGGCTTCAGGCCCGACATCGTCCACGCCCATGACTGGCAGGCGGGCCTGGCCCCAGCCTATCTGGCCCTGTTCGGCGGCCGGCGTCCAGCCACGGTGCAGACCGTCCACAACCTGGCCTTTCAGGGCCAGTTCCCGCCGCGGCTCTTGGGCGAACTGCACCTGCCGAGCAGCGCCTTCGTCCCGGAAAGCCTGGAATATTACGGGCAGATCGGCTTCCTGAAGGCCGGGCTGAACTACGCGGACCGGATCACCACGGTCAGCCCGACCTATGCGCGCGAGATCCGGACGCCAGAGGGCGGCATGGGCCTGGACGGGCTTCTCAACGCCAGGGGCGACCGGCTGATCGGGATCGTCAACGGGATCGACATGACGATCTGGGATCCTGCCAACGATCCGCTGCTGGCCAGCAACTACACGGCCGATCGCCTGGACGGCCGGGCACCGAACAAGACGGCCTTGCGGGCGCGCTTCGGTCTGGACGAGGATGCCTCCCCGGTCTTCTGCATGATCACCAGGCTCAGCTGGCAGAAGGGCATCGACCTCCTCCTGGATAGCGCCCCCTATCTGGTGGAGGCCGGTGGCCAGCTGGCCATCCTGGGTGCTGGCGACATCCAGACCGAGGGTGCCTATGCCAGGCTGGCCGAGCGGCATCCGGGCCGGGTCGGCTGCATGTTCGGCTACAGCGAGGAGATCGCCCACCTGCTCGAGGCAGGGTCGGATGCGATCCTGATCCCGTCCCGCTTCGAGCCGTGCGGCCTGACCCAACTCTATGGCTTGCGCTACGGCTGCGTGCCGGTGGTGAGCCGGGTTGGCGGGCTCGCCGATACGGTGGTCGATGCGAACGATGCCGCCTGCAACGCCGGCGTGGCGACGGGAATCCAGTTCTTCCCCGTCACCACCTCGGCCCTGCGGGACGCGGTCCGCCGCACGCTGGCCTTGCACGAGGACCGCGACGCCTGGACCAGAATGCAGCAGAACGGCATGCGCAGCGACCTTGGCTGGGCACGACGTGCCGGCATCTACGCGGATCTCTACCGCAAGCTCGTTGAAAAGGGGGGAATGGCAACATGACGATCCAGACGATCCCGACCGAACCGTTCCCCGACCAGAAGCCCGGCACGTCGGGCCTGCGCAAGAAGACCCAGGTCTTCATGCAGCCTCGCTACGTCGAGAACTTCGTCCAGTCGATCTTCGACAGCCTCGACGACAAGCAGGGCAAGATGCTGGTCGTAGGGGGCGACGGCCGGTTCTTCAACCGTGAGGCCATCCAGGTCATCCTGAAGATGGCCGCGGCCAACGGCTTCGGCGCGGTGCTGGTCGGCCAGGGTGGCCTCCTGTCCACCCCGGCCGCCTCCTGCGTGATCCGGGCCCGCAAGGCCTTTGGGGGCATCATCCTGTCCGCCTCGCACAACCCGGGCGGCGCCGACGGAGACTTCGGCATCAAGTACAATATCGGCAACGGCGGGCCGGCCCCGGAGAAGATCACCGAGGCGATCTTCGCCTGCACGAAGACGATCAGCGAATACCGGATCTCGGACGCGGCGGACGTCGACCTGGATACGCTCGGCCAACAGGACCTTGACGGCATGGCCGTGCACGTCATCGATCCGGTCGAGGACTATCTGGGCCTGATGGCCAACATCTTCGACTTTCCCAAGATCCAGGAGATGTTCGCGTCGGGCTTCACCATGCGCTTCGACGCCATGCATGCCGTGACCGGACCCTATGCCACGGTCATCCTGGAGGGCGTGCTGGGTGCCATGCCCGGCACCGTCGTCAACGGCATGCCCTCGCCGGATTTCGGTGGCCATCACCCGGACCCGAACCTGGTCCACGCCAAGGAACTCCATGACCTGATGATGGGACCGGACGCCCCGGATTTCGGCGCGGCCTCGGACGGCGACGGCGACCGCAACCTGATCATCGGCAAGGGGATCTTCGTGACCCCGTCGGACAGCCTGGCCATCCTCGCGGCCAACGCCCACCTCGCCAAGGGCTATGCCGGCGGGATCAAGGGCATCGCCCGGTCGATGCCGACCAGTGCCGCGGCCGATCGGGTGGCGGAGAAGCTCGGCGTTCCTCTCTACGAGACGCCCACCGGCTGGAAGTTCTTCGGCAACCTGCTCGACGCTGGCATGGCGACGATCTGCGGCGAGGAGAGTGCCGGGACGGGCTCGGACCATGTCCGCGAGAAGGACGGGCTCTGGGCTGTCCTTCTGTGGCTGAACATCCTGGCGGTACGCAGGCAGTCGGCGAAAGACATCGTCGCCGAGCATTGGGCCACCTACGGGCGCAACTACTATACGCGCCACGACTACGAGGAGGTCGATGCCGAGGCGGCCGGCAAGCTGGTCGAGGAGTTGCGCATGCGCCTGAGCGAGCTGCCGGGGAGAGTCGCAAATGGCCGGGGCATCTCGCGGGCGGATGACTTCACCTACAACGATCCGGTCGACGGCTCGACCAGCGCGAAGCAGGGCATCCGCATCCTGTTCGACGACGGTGCCCGGATCGTCCTGCGCCTTTCCGGCACGGGCACGGCCGGCGCCACGCTGCGCCTTTATCTCGAGCGCTTCGAACCCGATCCCACCCGCCACCAACTGGATACGCAGGACGTGCTGGCCGACCTGATCGACACCGCCGAGCAACTGGCCGGCATCAAGGCGCGCACCGGACGCGACGCGCCCTCGGTCATCACCTGAGTGGCTTTCCGAATTCTCCCGGGACGCCCGCACCCGCTTGGCGTCACGCTGGACGGGACCGGCGTGAACGTCGCATGGCCGACGCTCAACGCCGGGCGGGTCGAGTTCTGCATCTTCGACACCGAGGGCGAGCGCGAGATCGCCCGCCTCGTCCTGCCCGATCGCGAGAACGGCGTCGTCTTCGGCCGGATCGAAGGGGTGGGGCCGGGCACCCGCTACGGCCTTCGCGCCCATGGGCCCTATGCGCCCGAGGCCGGGCACCGCTTCAACCCGAACAAGCTGCTGGTGGATCCCTGGGCGAAGGTGCTGGACCGCCCGTTCCGGCTGACCTCGGCCATGTTCGGCTATCGCCGTGGCGACGGGGCGGCCGACCTGTCCTTCGACGACCGCGACAGCGCTCCTGACATGCCGAAGGCGGTCGTGGCTGGTCCGGTGGCCGGTCGAGCCGACAGCCGCCTGCGGACTCCCTGGACCCGTACCATCGTCTACGAGGCGCATGTCAAAGGGCTGACCCAGCTCCATCCGGCGCTGCCCGAGCGGGTCAGGGGGAAGCTGGCGGGTCTGGCGGAGCCGGCCATCCTCGAGCATTTCGGGAGGCTCGGGGTCACGACGGTCGAGTTGCTGCCGATTCATGCCTTTCTGGACGAGCGCCACCTCGTCGACAACGGGCTCGGCAACTACTGGGGCTACAATCCCGTTGCCTTCTCCGCACCGGATCCTCGCTACGTTGCCGGCGCTGCCATGGACGAGGTCGCCGAGACGATGGAGCGATTGCACCGTGCCGGCATCGAGGTGATCCTCGATGTCGTCTACAACCATAGCGCCGAGGGCGACGAGTTCGGCCCGACCGTGTCGCTGCGCGGCCTCGACAACGCGCTCTACTACCGGCTCGATCCGGCCAATCCGCGTTTCTATCTGAACGATGCCGGCTGCGGGAACACGCTGGCGACCGAGCGCGCGCCCGTGCTGCGCATGGTCATGGATTCCCTGAGGCACTGGGCGGCGCTGGGTGTCGACGGCTTCCGGTTCGACTTGGCCACGACCGTCGCACGCACCGCGCAGGGCTACCAGAAGGACGGCCCGTTCCTGATGGCGCTGCAGCAGGATCCGGTGCTGGCCGACCTCAAGATGATCATGGAGCCCTGGGACATCGGCCCGGGCGGCTGGCAGACCGGCAACTTCCCGGCTGGCTTCGTCGAATGGAACGACCGGTTCCGCGACGACATGCGCCAGTTCTGGAAGGGCGAGAGCGAGATGATCGGCCGGCTGGCCACCCGACTGGCTGGCTCGCAGGACCTGTTCGGCAAGGGCGAGCGAGGGCCGGTCGACAGCCTGAACTTCATCACCGCCCATGACGGCTTCACGTTGCGCGACCTGGTCTCCTACGAGCGCAAGCACAACCAGGCCAACCTCGAGGACAACCGGGACGGTTCCGACAGCAACCATTCCTGGAACAACGGTGCGGAGGGCCATTCGGACAATCTTGGCGTGATCGGCCGGCGCCATGCCGACATCCGCGCCCTTTTGGCCTGTCTCCTCGTGTCCCGCGGCACGCCGATGCTGACCATGGGCGACGAACTCGGCCGGACCCAGCACGGCAACAACAATGCCTACTGCCAGGACGGGCCGCTCAGCTGGGTGCACTGGGACGAGGCCCCGCCCGAGGCGGATGGCGTCGTCGATTTCATCGGCCGTCTGGTCAAGTTGCGGCAGGAGCATCCCGCCCTTCGTCCCCAGGGCTTCCTGAACGGGGAGACGGTCATCTGGCGTCGCGAGGATGGCCGCGTCTTCGACGAGGGTGACTGGCATCGTCACGATCGTCGTTTCATCGGGATGGAACTGCGGTTCGGGCCGGCGACGGCCGAAGATCACGACCACCTCTACGTCGCGATCAATGGGCATCATGGCCCCGTCCATCTCACCTTGCCCGAGCCGGATCGGTGCTGGCGTCAGGAACTCTGCTCGGCCTCGGACGCTCCACCGGTGACGCTACGTGCGAACCAGCTCGAATTGCAGGCCCGATCCGTGACCATTCTGACCGATCGTGACTACCCCAGCGACGGCAACGACCCCGAGACGCTGAAGCGTCTGGCAGACCTTGCCGGCATCGACCTCACCTGGTGGGACATTGGTGGCACCCGGCACGACGTGTCGCCGGACAGCCTGAAGTCGCTGCTGGAAGCCATGCGCATCCCCGCGGGCAGCCCTGGCGACATCGCCGAATCCCTCGACCGCATCACGCGCGAGCCCTGGCAGCGGATGCTGCCGAGGCTGCAGGTGGCGCGTGTCGGGCAGCCGATCACGCTCGACATCACGGTTGCCGATCCGGACCGGCCGGTCGAGCTCGACCTGGCGGCCGAGAACGGCGAGGAGCGTCGGATCAGGATCGAGCCGGGCCAGGGCTCGGTGCTGGCACGGCGGGACATGGACGGGCGGACGCTCACCCGCTTTCGGGTCACGCTGCCGGAGATGCTGTCGGCCGGGCGGTGGCAGGTCAGGAACGACCCGGAGCCCACCTTTCTCCTGGTGTCCCCCGGCCGCTGCTACCTGCCCGACGCCTTGCAGCGTGGCGGCCGCCGCTTCGGCATCACGACCCACCTCTACTCGCTTCGCAGCCGCGAGCGCGATTCGGGAATTGGCGACTTCGAGACGCTCGCCTTCTTCGTGGACGCCTGTAAGGAGCTGGGTGCCGATATCGTCGGCCTCAATCCTTTCCATGCGCTGTTCCTGAGCGATCCCGGGCGCGCCAGCCCTTATTACCCCTCCGACCGCCGTTTCGTGGACCTGCGCTACTTCACGAGTGTCCTCGACCAGCAATACCTGCCTCGGGGCGAGCCGGAGGATGGCGGCCGGATCATCGACTACCCGGGGGTGGTCGCGGCGAAACTCGCGGCGGCCGAGCAGGCTTTCGCGGCCCTGATCGACCAGAGCCAGCTCGATGTGTTCATCGGCGAGCATGGCGAGGAACTCGCCTCCTTCGCCACCTTCCAGGCGCTGGAGGAACGGTTCGGCTCCAGCGACTGGCATAGCTGGCCGGATTGGGCACACCGCCCGGAGACAGTGGGCGACCGGATCGACCCGGCGCGGGTCCGGTTCTTCTCCTATCTGCAGTGGATGCTGGACCAGCAACTGGAGGTGGCCGCCGGGCGCACCGAGGGCATGGCGGTCGGCCTCTACCGCGATCTGGCTGTCGGCGCCGCTCCCTCGGGCGCTGAGTTCTGGTCGCAGCAGGGACGGTTCGCCCGCAACGTCGCCATCGGCTCGCCGCCCGACCCGTTCAGCGCGTCCGGCCAGATCTGGGGCGTGCCGCCGCTCGATCCGCAGATGCTGATCAAGGAAGTCATGGCGGGCTGGCGCCGTCTCCTGCGTGCCAACATGCGCCATGCCGGTGCCTTGCGCATCGACCACGCCATGACCTTGCAGCGCCTGTTCTGGGTTCCTTCCGGTGCCTCGGCGCTGGACGGCGCCTATGTGCGCAATCCCGTCGACGCGATGTTCGCCGAGCTTGCGATCACCAGCGGGCAGGCGCGCTGCATGATCGTCGCCGAGGATCTCGGCACCGTTCCGGAAGGCTTCGGCCAGCGTTTGGCGGATGCCGATATCCTGTCCACCAAGGTGATGTGGTTCGAGCGCGACGGCGACCAGTTCCGCCCGCCGGAACAGTGGCCGGAGCGGGCGGCCGCCTGCATCTCGACCCATGACCTGGCGACTCTGAAGGGCTTCTGGGAGGCAGACGACATCAAGCTGCGTGCCAGGGTGAGCAACGAGCCGGCCCCGGCGGAGGCCCTGGCTGCCCGCGAACGTGAGCGCGGCAATCTTGCCCATCTCATGGGGATCGATCCGAACGACGAGGATGCGCTGGCCCCGGCCGCGCATGGGATGCTCGCCCGCACCCCTTGTTCCCTGGTACTGGCCCAGGCGGAGGACCTGGTCGGGGAAGTGGAGCAGCTCAACCTGCCCGGCACCGACCTGGAGCGGCCGAACTGGCGGCGCCGGCTCGATGTGGCGGTGGAAGATCTTCCCGATCACCCCTTGGCCCGGAGCGTCGTCGCCGCCATGAAGGCGGAACGACCTGAAGGGGGCTGATGGAATGGCGGCGGCAAGAATTGCATTGATCACGGGCGGCGGTACCGGCGTTGGCCGGGCCACCGCCCTTGCACTGGCGAAGGCCGGCTGGTCGCTGGTCCTGGCTGGCCGGCGCCAGGAACCGCTGGACCAGACCTGCAAGGATGCGTCGCCGGCTGAGTGCATGGGCGTCGTGACCGATGTCAGCGACTCCGCGTCGGTCGAGAACCTGTTCGCGAGGATCAAGGAGCGCATCGGCCGCCTCGATCTTCTGTTCAACAATGCCGGTACGTTCGGCCGCAACGCGCTCCTGGAGGAGCTGACCTACGAGGACTGGAAGGCCGTCGTCGATGCCAACCTGACCGGTCCCTTCCTGTGCACGCGGGAAGCCTTCAAGATGATGAAGGATCAGGACCCCCAGGGCGGCCGGATCATCAACAACGGCTCGATCTCAGCGCATGTGCCGCGGCCGAACTCAATCGCCTATACCTCCACCAAGCACGCAGTCACCGGCCTGACCCGTTCCACCTCGCTGGACGGGCGCAAGTACAATATCGCCTGCGGCCAGATCGACATCGGCAACGCCGCCAGCGAGATGACCAAGAAGATGGATGCGGGTGTTCCTCAGGCGGACGGCAGCATCAAGCCTGAGCCGAAGATCGACCCACAGCACGTGGCCGACACGATCGTGCACATGGCGAGCCTGCCGCTCGACGCGAACGTCCAGTTCGTGACGGTGATGGCCACCAAGATGCCGTTCATCGGCCGGGGCTGAGCAGCGGGAAGAGGGGAGGGCCTCCGTGGCCCTCCCGCTCCATTGACTAGGCCGCCGCCTCGATCATGGACCGTTCGACGATGGCGAGCCCTTCCTCGACGATCTCGTCGGAGGCCGTGAGCGGCACCAGCACGCGCAGGATGTTGCTGCTGGGACCGCAAGCGAGCAGTACCAGGCCGTACTTGCGCGCCGCGGCCGTCACCCGACCGGTGAACTCCGTCGCCGGCTTCTTGCTTTCCCGGTCCTTGACCAGCTCCACCGCCACCATTCCGCCAAGGCCGCGCACATCGCCGATGGCGGTGATGTCGTTGCGCCTCGCCATGCCGCGACAGCGCTCGATCACCGTGGCACCGAGGCTCAGGCTGCGGTCGAGCAGCTTTTCTTCCTCGATGATGTCGAGCACCGCAAGCGCCGCGGCGCAGGCCAACGGATTGCCGGAATAGGTGCCGCCGAGGCCGCCCGGGTTGATCTTGTCCATGATCTCGGCCTTGCCGATCACGCCGGAGAGGGGAAAGCCGGCGGCCAAGCTTTTTGCCGTCGCGATCAGGTCAGGCACGACGCCCGAGTGCTCGATCGAGAAGTACTTGCCGGTCCGCGCCATCCCCGCCTGCACCTCGTCCGAGATCAGGAGGATGCCATGCCGGTCGCAGAGTTCGCGCAGTGCTTGCAGGAACTCGAAGGGCGCGATGTAGAAGCCACCCTCGCCCTGGACCGGCTCGATGATGATGGCCGCGACCCGGGATGCCTCGATGTCCGCCTTGAACAGCGCGTCGATGGCCGCCAGCGACTGCTCGCTCGTGACCCCATGGTAGGGCGACGGAAAGGGGACGTGGTAGATCTCGTTCGGGAACGGCCCGAAGCCAAGCTTGTAGGGCGCCACCTTGCCGGTGAGGCCCAGCGTGAGCAGGGTGCGGCCGTGGAACCCACCCTGAAAGGCGATCACGCCTGGCCGGCCGGTGGCGCCACGGGCGATCTTGATGGCGTTCTCGTTCGCCTCGGCCCCGGTCGAGAAGAAGATCGTCTTCTTCGGCTCGTCGCCCGGTGCCAGTCTGTTCAGCTTCTCGGCCAGCTCGACGTAGGGCTCGTAGGGCAGGACCTGGAAGGCGGTGTGGATGTAGTTGTCCAGCTGGGCCCGGACCGCTTCCAGCACCTTCGGGTGCCCGTGGCCGACATTCTGCACACCGATGCCGCCGGCAAAATCGATGTAGCGGTTGCCTTCCACGTCCCAGATCTCGGCATTCTTCGCCTTGGCCGGGTAGACGCCGGTGGCGTTGCCGACCCCGCGCGGCACGGCCGCCGCCCGACGTGCCTGAAGTTCCGCATTCGTCGTCACGATCGTTCTCCGTTCAGTCGTCGAGGGCAAGTGGGGCGAGTTCATCGAACCGATCGCCGGGGCCCGGGTTCTCGCGGGCGCTGCATCCGCTGAGATGGCGCACGACACCCCACACGGCATTGAGCGCCGTGGTGACGGCACCTTCGGCCCAGCCAGCCGTCCAGGACACGTCGTCGCCGGCAAGGAAGATGCCGCGCTGCTCGGGCGGCAGGTCGTCCTGCATGAAGTGCGAGAACAGCCGCCGCTGGTAGCGGTAGTGTCCGGGCAGGTTGGCCTTGAAGGCACCCATGAAGTTCGGATCCGACTCCCAGGACACCGTAATCGGATGGCCGATGATGTGCTGGCGGATGTCCAGGTCCGGATAAATCTGCGCCAGGCTGTGCAGCATCAGCCTGACCCGCTCGTCCACCGGCAGCGACAGCCACTTCATCGCGTCGTCGTTCCAGGTGTAGGACAAGCAGATCACGCCCGGCTTGTCGTCGCCCTGGTCCAGCAGGTAGGTGCCGCGGGTGAGGCGGTCGGACAGCGTCATGCTCATCCGGTCGCGGCCCGTGCTGGGATCGACCTCCTTCCAGAACGGCCGGTCGACCATCACGAAAGTCTTGGACGCCTGCATGTAGTGCGTCCGCTCCATCGCCATCCACATGGGATGGGAGAACAGCTGCTCGTTGCAGTCGATCCGCGCCGACAGGAGCCAGACCTGGCAGGTAACCACGACGGCATCGTAGGAACGCCGGTTGCCCCAGCGGTCGGTGATGGCGATCTTTCCGTCGTCTTCGCGCACGATCCTGGCCACACCCGGCATCGGCATGCCGTTGTGGAGGTCCTTCAGCGACGTGCCATCCGGCCAGTGGACCATGCCGTCCAGCTTCTTTGTCCAAAGCCCTACCGGCAGCTGCTCGACACCGCCCAGGACTTGCCGATGGTCCTCGTCCGCGTTCGTGTAGACGACGCGCAGAATCTCCAGCATCGAGTTGGGGAAGTCCGTGTCCCAGCCGCCCGTGCCGAAGCCTACTTGGCCGAACACCTCGCGGTGACGGAAGGAGCGCTCGCGAAAGGCGCGCGAGCCGGCGATGAAGCCGTAGAAGGAGCGCTCGTCCCAGACCGGCACCAGCTCGTTCCAGATGGCCTTGATCCTGCCGACGTCACGGTCGCGGATGGCAGCCTGCATCGCGCCAAAGGAGGCCTCTTCTTCCAGTACCTCTTTCCATGCATGCGCGACCTCGTGGAACAAAGGCGGCAGGTCGGCGAGCGTGCGCCCGTAATGGGCCTTGCCGCCTAGTTCGATCACCGTGCTCCGCGACGCCGGCGTCAGCGGGTTGGGGAAGGGCTCCGTGCGCAGGCCCGCCTGATCGAAATAGTGGAACAGCGTGGTGGCCGATGGCGGGAAGCGCATCGCTCCCAGCTCCGCGATCGTCCCGTCGCCACCCTTGAACGTCTCCGAGCGCAGCCGCCCGCCGATCCGGTCCGACTCGTACACGACCGGTTTCAGCCCGAGCTTCATCAGCTCGTAGGCGGCAACGATGCCGGAAATGCCGGCGCCGATCACCACAACCTCCGTGCCGTGCCGTTCCGCCGGGATGCTGCCGAGCCCGGCCGGGTGGCGGACATGGTCGTCGAACGGATAAGGAAAGTCCGGCCCGAACATGGTGACCGGCTTCAGCTCGATGCCCGGTGCCGCCGGGGCCGGCATGGAAGCCGACATGCTGGACCTCCTCAGGCCCGGTACTGGACGCCCGGCAACACGCAGAGCATCTCGAACAGGATGTTGGCCGCCACCAGCGCCGTGGTGCCGGCCTGGTCATAGGGTGGCGATACCTCGACGAGATCGCAGCCCACCAGGTTCAGGCCCCGGCACCCGCGCACGATCTCCAGCGCCTGCCAGATGGTGAGCCCACCCACCTCCAGCGTTCCCGTGCCCGGTGCGAAGGCCGGATCCAGGCTGTCGATGTCGAAGCTCATATAGACCGGCCCGTCGCCCATCATGGTGCGGACCTCCTCCATCAAGGGCGTCAGCGACTTGTGCCAGCACTCCTCGGCCTGCACGACGCGAAAGCCCTGCTGGCGCGGCCAGTCGAAATCGTCGGCGGCATAGCCCGAACCGCGCAGACCGATCTGGATGGCGCGCTTCATATCGATCGCCCCGTCCTCGACCGCGCGCCGGAACGGCGTGCCGTGCGCAATGCGCTCGCCGAACATGTGCTCGTTGATGTCGGCATGGGCATCGACATGGATGAGGCCGACCGGCCCGTGCTTCTTCGCCATGGCGCGCAGGATCGGGTAGACCAGCGTATGGTCGCCGCCTAGGCCCAGGGGAATGCAGCCGGTGGCCAGGATCTTGTCGTAATGGTCCTCGATGATCTGGACCGACTTCTTCAGGTCGAACGTGTTGGTCGGGATGTCGCCGATGTCGGCCACCTGCAGGCTGTCGAACGGGGCCGCACGGGTCGCCATGTTGTAGGGCCGGATCATCGTCGATTCCTGCCGGATCTGGCGCGGGCCAAAGCGCGTGCCGGCCCGGTGCGAGGCGCCGATATCCATCGGGATGCCAACGAAGCAGGCGTCCAGCCCTTCCGCCGACGATGCCGCCGGCAGCCGCATCATCGTGCCGGGGCCGGCGAAGCGCGGCATCTCGTTGCCGCCGAGCGGCTGGTTGAAGCTCATCGGCGGCCTCCATGCATGAGGGCGGCATACAGTTCCGGCCGGCGATCGGCGAGGTAGGTGTAGAGCGGCCGTGTCCGCTCCAGCAGGTCCCGGTCCAGTTCCGCCGAGATCACCTCCTCGCCTCGACCGGCGCGGGCCAGGTCCACGCCGTCAGGGCCGACGATGCAGGAGAGCCCGCAATAGTCCAGGTCGGCCTCGACCCCGCAATGATCGGCATAGGCGATGAAGACCTGGTTCTCGACGGCCCGGGCGGGGACGATCGTGCGCGCGATCACGTCATAGGGCTGCATGAGCGCGGTGGGCACCACCACCAGGTCGGCGCCGGCCAAGGCCAACGACCGCACGGCCTCCGGAAACTCGACATCGTAGCAGATCAGGACACCCACCTTGAAGCCATCGAGCTCGACCACCGGCGAATGGCCGTCGCCTTCCTGGAACATCGAGCGGTCCAGGTCGGTGAAGAGATGCGACTTGCGGTAGTTCAGGAGCGTGTTGCCGTGGCGGTCGATCAGGATGGCAGCGTTGTACACCTTCCCGTCCGCGCCCCGCTCGGGATAGCCATAGAGCAGCGCCGTGCCCGTCGCTCGTGCAATCATGGCCGCCCGCTTGGCCGACGGCCCATCCACCGGCTCGGCCAGCCGCTCCGCCGCTTCCCGGCCGATCGCATAGCCCGACAGGAACATTTCCGGACAGACCAGGAGGCCTTCTTCGACGTGCGCTGCGGCCTCCGCCACGCGCTCCATGTTCTCGGCAGGTGTTCCCGCCTTCTCCGGTCCCTGGAACAGGGTGACCCGCATCTTCCCGATCCTTCTCACGCCAGATACGGCGCATCCTCGTCGATCTCGACCAGCGTCGGCACGCTCCGTCCGGCACTGGCCCTCAACAATTCTTCCAGATGCTCGATGCTCTCCGCTCGGCCGGCCACGCAGCCGAAGCCACGCGCGATCGCGACGAAGTCCGGCGTCACCAGGTCGACCCCGATCGGCGGCACGCCTGTTTCCGCCATGTAGGTCTTGATCTCGCCGTAGCCACGGTTGTTCCAGAGCAGGATCACGATCGGCACCTGCGCTTCCACGGCCGAGGCCAGCTCCGGCAGCGTGAACTGGAACCCGCCGTCGCCGATCAGCGCCACCACCGGCCGGTCCGGGGCCGCCAGCTTCGCGCCCATGGCAGCCGGAAGCGCATAGCCCAGCGTGCCATAGCCGGTGCTGGCGTTGAACCAGGAGCGAGGCCGCGCCGGCGCATGGAACTGGTTGCCGCCATAGACGGGCTGGGTCTGGTCGCCGGCGATGATGGCATCGGGCAAGGCACGGTCCACGGCATCCAGGACGCGCCGGTGCCCCTGGATCGACGGCCACCAAAGGGCCTGCACCGCCTCCCGCACCGCTCCGGCCCGGATCCGGCCTCCCTTGGCGATCGTGGTGGCCTTCAGCGCATAGAGCAGCGCATCCAGCGTGAGCCTCGCATCGGCGACGATCGGCACGTCCGCCGGCCGGACCCGCATGGTCTGCTCGGGATCGATGTCCACCCGGATCAACTGCCCGTCGAACTGCAGCTCCTGTGGATCCGGGTACATCTCCGTCTCGCCGAACTCGGTGCCAACGGCGAGCACCACATCAGCTTCCTTCAGGGCCTGGCGCAGCGGCGCGAACGAGAAGTTCTCGCCCATGTGGAGCGGGTGGTTCGGCGGGATCACGCCCTTGGCGTTGACCGTGTTGATGAAGGGTGCCCGCAAGAGTTCGATCAGCGCCAGCGCCGGCTCGCCCGCCTCCACCGCACCACCGCCCAGCACGAGGAGTGGCCGCTCGGCAAAGCGCAGCAGTTCGGCCGCCCGTGCGATCCTGGCCGGCGAGGGTGCTGGCGGTCCAACCGTCGGAAGCTTCCTGACCTCGACGTGGCTGGCGTCGGCGCGGATCACATCCACCGGGATCTCGAGATGGATCGGCCGCGGCCGTGAGCAGCAGAACAGGGCGAAGGCACGCGCCAGGACCTCCGGCAGCTGATCGGGCGAGAGCAGCGTGTGGCTGAACGCAGTCACCCCCGCCGCCATGTTCCGCTGCGACGGCAACTCGTGCAGCCGGCCCTGGCCCATGCCCAGATGGTTCGTCCGGGTCACGCTGGAGATCACCAGCATCGGCATGCTGTCGCCATAGGCCTGGCCCATGGCGGTCAGGATGTTGGTCACGCCCGGCCCGGTCACCACGAAGCAGGCGGCAGGCTTGCCGGTGACGCGCGCATAGCCGTCCGCCATGAAGCCGGCACCCTGCTCGTGCCTGGGCGTGACATGGCGGAGACCGGTCTCTGGCAGGCCCCGGTAGAGTTCGACCGTATGGACGCCTGGAATGCCGAACACGACCCGGATGCCGTTGGCTTCCAGGAAGCGGACCAGGACCTCGCCGGTGGTAGGCATCGTTCAGTCCTTTGACCAGGCGCCCAGGAGCTTCGGGAGATCGCCGAACCGGGCGATCAGCCCGAACACCAGGGCGGCGAATAGCATGAACACCACGGCGACCACCGCCATGACCGGCGTATAGCCATAGCGCAGGCTGTTGAAGATCTTGATCGGCAGCGTCTCGACCGTGAAGCCCGAGACCATGTAGGCCACGATGTACTCGTTCAGGCTGAGCACGAAGGCGAACGCATAGCCGGAGATCAGGTAGGGCCGGATCAGCGGCAGGATGATCGTCGTGAAGACCTTCCGCTCGTCCGCGCCCATGGTCGTGGCGGCCTCGACCACCTGCCGGTCGATCGAGTTCAGCCCGAGCGTGATGGTGACCAGCGGCAGGGTCACGAAGAAGATCGCGTGGCTCACGATGGTAGCGACGATCGAGCCGTACAGGCCAACGCTCACCCAGAACACCAGGAAGCCCAGGGCAGTGATCACCGGCGGCAGGGTGAATGGTGCGACGCCCAGCCCGTACAGCACGCTGCCGTAGCGGACCCGGTAGCGCCACAGGAACCAGGCGAGCGGGAAGGCGATCAGCACGGCCAGTGCCGCGGAGGTGAACGCGATCAGGAGGCTGTTGCCCATCGCGTTCAGCCAGTCCGGCTGATTGAACAGCTCCGCGTACCAGCGCAGGGACGGGTCGCGCGGCGGAAACAGGAGTTGCTGCGCGCCGTTCAGCGATACCCCGGCCACCACGATCAGCGGGCCCGCCAGGAACAGGAGGACCAGGCCCATGAACAGCTTGCTGCCGAGCCTGCTCATCGGGGTGCTTCCCGGCTGGCACCCAGCACGAGCGTCAGCCCGATGAAGGCCAGGCTGAACAGCATCAGGAAGATCGCCATCGCCGCCGCGAACGGGATGTTCGATTGGAACACCGCCTGGTCGGTGATGTGCACCGAGAGCGTCCAGTGCGGCGGCCGGCCCAGCACCTGCGGCAGCAGGAAGGCGCCGAGGTTGAAGACGAACACCATGATGACCGCGCCCATCAGCGAGGTCTTCAGGACCGGCACGACGATCGTGAAGAAGGTCCGGAACGGCGAGGCGCCCAGCATCCGCGACGCTTCCGGCAGCTCCGGATCGAGGCGCGACATGGCCGGGTAGACGATCAGCACCGTGTAGGGGAAGCCCAGGTAGCACATGCCCATGAGCAGGGCGCCGAAGCTGGGGGTCCAGGCGACGGGGCGCGGGAGCATGCCCAGCCACACCATGACGTTCGACAGGCCGGCGTTGCGCGAGAGGAGCGTCGACCAGGAAAAGCCGATGATCACCTCCGACAGCGACAGGACCGCCAGGATGAACACGAGGATCGGCACCTGCGCCCGGCGGCGGAGGCGGGTCAGGAAGTAGGTGAACGGGAACGCCACCGCGACGACGATCGCTGCCGAGAGAATGGAGATCCAGAGCGAGAACAGCAGCGCCCGGCCGAAGAAGGCGCTGACGAAGCGGCCGTAATTGTCGAGCTCGAAGGCTGGCTCGAAGAAGGCGCCTTGGACCTGGTGGAAGAAGCTCACCGCCAGCATGATGCCGAACGGCACCACGAAGAACAGGACCAGCATGCCTGCCGGCCACAGCATCGGCAGGTGGGCCATGAGACCGTGCGGCCGCTCGGTCGTCATGACGCCAGCACCACGCAGGCGGCCGGCGGCAGCTCGATGGTCACCGCGTCCCCCGTATCCACGGCCGGGCGAGTCCGCGGCGAGCTGACCGCCAGGATCTCGCGTCCGCTGCACTCCAGCATGATCTCGACGCTAGCACCCAGGTCCCGCACGAACGTCACCTTCGCCGGCAGGTGGTTCGGACCGGTCTCGGTGCCGGGATGGACCAGGACCTCTTCCGGCCGGATCGAGATCGAGGCCTTCGTCCCGCGCACGAGCGCCCGGCCTGCCTCGGTCTGCACCGGCAGGCCGTCGACGATGATCACGCCGTCCTCGCCGCCCACCACGCCGGTCAAGAGGTTGCTGGAGCCGATGAAGTCGGCGACGAAGGCATTGACGGGATTGCGGTAGATGTCGAGCGGCGAGCCCACCTGCTGGACCTCGGCATGGTTCATGACGACCACGATGTCGGCCATGGTCAAGGCTTCGCGCTGGTCATGGGTGACGACGATGGTCGAGATCCCCAGGCGCTTTTGCAGGAGCTTCAGTTCGACCTGCATGGTTTCCCGCAGTTTCGCGTCCAGCGCGGAGAGGGGCTCGTCGAGCAGGAACAGCTTGGGATCGATCGCCAGGGCCCGCGCGATCGCCACGCGCTGGCGCTGACCGCCGGAAAGCTGGGAGATCTGCCGGTCAGCGGTCCCAGGCAGGCGCACCAGGTCCAGCAGCTCTTCTGTCTTGCGGCGTCGAGTGGCCTGGTCCGCACCGCGGATGCGCAGCCCGTAGGCGATGTTCTCGCCCACCGTGAGATGGGGGAACAGGGCCAGCGACTGGAACACCATGCCCAGATTGCGCCGGTGCGCCGGCAGGCCGGAGATGTCCGTACCGTCCAGGAGGATGCGCCCCCTGGTCGGCGTCTCCAGCCCGGCGATCACCCGAAGCAGCGTGGTCTTTCCGCAGCCGGACGGCCCCAGCAGGCAGATGAACTTGCCGTCCGGGAAGTCGAGGTCGATGTCCTTCAGGGCCTCGAACATGCCAAAGGACTTGCCGACATGGTCGATGCGCAGTCCGGACATCAGATCCTCACGAAGCAGCCGATGGATTGAGCGAGCGGGGGCGGATCAGCCCGCGATCAGCTCGCTCCACTTCTGGCTGATCCATTCGTCCTTCTCCACATAGAGCTCGTAGCGCGGCAGGATCGGCGGGATGTCGCTACCGACCGCGGCGAACTCCTCGCTGGTCAGGTCGGTCAGCTCCCGCTTGACCGTGGGCGCCGTGCCGACCCTGCGGGCCAGCTTCGCCTGGATGTCGGGCCGGCACATATAGTCGATGAAGGTATGGGCCTCGGCGATCGCCGGCGAGGTGTTGACCACGCACCAGGAGCCGGAATCCAGCACGCCGCCCTCGGCCGGGAAGGTGGAGCGCACCGGCTTGCCCTTGCTGGCGGCAAGCCCGGTCACATCGTGATAGTACTCGCCCATCGGGATCTCGCCCGCTTCCAGCGCCTGCTGGAACTGCCCCTCGTCGCGCCACCAAAGCTGCACGTTGGGAACGAGCTCGGCCAGCTTGTCCATGACCTTCTGCACCCCGGCCTCATCGGCCAGCACGTCGGTGGAGCCGAACCAGGTCTTGGCGGTGATCTCCAGCAGGAACGAGTTGGAGGCCAGGGCCATCAGCCCGAGCTGGCCGGCATTGTCCTCCTCCCAGAACGCCTTCCATGACGTCGGCGCCTCCGGGTAGGCTTCGGTGTTGGTGGCAAGCGTCACATACCAGGACACCGCCCCGATGCCGCTGATGCCGCCATCCGGATAGCGGTGCACGAAATGCTCGTGGAGATTCTTGGCGTTGGGCAGCTTGGCCTCGTCGAGCGTCGCCCAGAGCTTGGCATTCTCGCCCTTCAGGCGCGCCACCTGGGCCATCATCGAGACGTCGGCCGGCGCTTGGCCGGCCTTGGCAGCGGTCTGCAACTGGACAAGCCAGGCCTCGCCGGTCGGCTCGGCGACCGATTCCACCTCGATGCCCGATTCCCGGGTGAAGTCCGGGTAGATGTGCTCGTCGAAGCTGTCCTTGAAGTAGCCGCCATAGGTGCCGACCTTGAGCGTTCCGGCCGCACGTGCGCTGCGCGACCAGAGGCCGGCCCCTGCGGCCACGCCCAGTGCCGCCGCGCCCAGCATCAGCTCCCGGCGGCCTGTGGCCGGACCGGCTCCACGCATCTTGTTCATCTGCGACGTCCCCTGCTGCCGGCGATGCTCGAGTTCGTTCGCCCGCCGGCCCTGCGGTTAACAATGGTCGCGGGTTCTTCGTCCGTCGTCAAAGAATCGCATTCTGTCACATGGGCGACACGCAGCGCCAAAAGAAGAGGGCGGGCCCGCTGCCGGACCCGCCCTCCCTCGCGACTTGCGATGGTCGATCAGCGACGCGAGCGGACGACGAAGTCCAGGACGGTGCTGAACTCATCGGCCAGGATCTGGTGGCCCTTGGCCCCGAAATGATTGCCGTTCAGGAACAATGCCGTGGTCTGCGACCGGGTGACGTCGGCGGTCGTGACGTTGTTCAGCCCGTAGACCTGCGGGCGAAGCATGACGTCGGTAATCCGGCGGTAGATGTTGGCGTTGATGACGCCCGGCCGCTTGGAGAGCAGGTCGTAGGTGAAGGTCAGCCAGTCGCGGGTACGGGTGACGTACTCCGCGCGTGTCTTCGGGTTCTTGCTCCAGTCGTGCACGGAGGTGAGGATCAGCCGCCGCTTGCCGGCCATGGCACCCGCCGCGATCAGCCGGTCCACGCCCGTCCGATAATCGATCTTGGACTGGGTCAGGGTGGACCAAAGGCTGTTCGTGCTGCGGGCGATGTCGTTGTAGCCGAAATAGACGACCGTGACGTCGTCCGTGCCCCAGCCGGGGTTGGCCAGGAACTGGTCCAGCTGCGACTTGAACGTCCCGCGGACGGGCGCACTCGAATAGGTCCGCGCCGTAGCACCCGACAACGCGAAGTTGCGCATGGTCGCCGCACGACCGCGGCTCACCAGGAGTTCCGCCCAGTTCGGGAACGGCGTGTAGTTGAACTGGGTGTCGTAGTTCGGGTCCGAGTAGCTGTCGCCCAGCACGACGAGGCGCTGCGTCACCTTCACTGGAATATGGGAAGCCTGGGCTGCCGACGAGAACGCGACTGCAGCGGCACCGCCTGCGAGAATGTGGCGACGACTGAACATGCCGGACACGACCTTCTTGAGCATCAACAATGGTGGTTGGCTCTACTAGGGGACACCACCGGCGCTGGATACCCTTTATCCACGCTTTGGCGTACCGGGTGATGCATTTGGGCGACCATCCTGCTGGTGTAGTTGCAGGACAACGATCGAGATCTATTCGGCGCGCAACTCGTCGATCAGTTCAAGCGCCTCGGGGCCGTCCCAGGCGGCGATCCCCAGCAATCGGCCCACCTCCTGTCCCTGCCGGTCGATCACCAGCGTTGCCGGCAGGCCCGGTGCATTGAGGAGCCGGGCCGCCTTGACCGTCGGGTCGCGGCCGATCTCCAGGTGCGCCACGCCGACATCGTCCAGGAACTGCTGCACCCGCTCGGGCGGCGCCTTGTCCACGCTGAGTGCCAGCACCGTCACATCGTCCTTGGGGTACATCGCCTGCAGCCGGTCCAGGGACGGCATCTCCTCCCGGCAGGGCGCGCACCAGGTCGCCCAGAGATTCAGGACCACCACCCGGCCCTTCAGCGCGGCGAGGTCGGTCTCGTTGCCCCCCTGGTCCAGGTACTTTATCTCCGGCACGGCCGTACGCTCGTCCGATCTCTTGAAGTCGAACCCCTCGGCGGCGAAGGCCGGTCCCGGCAGGGCCACGAGGGCCAGGAGCGAAAGCAGGCGGCGGCGGTCCAAATTCTTCACCTCTGGATGCGAACAGCGTGAGCAGCGGCAGCGGACGTAGCATGTGGGGCGGACATTTCCAGGAGGGACCGGCCCCCCTCATGGAAGCCATCAACGCCTCGATCCCCTTCGACCGCCGGCTGTGGCGCGAGGATCTGGCAGGATCCGCCGCGCATGCGCGCATGCTGGCGGACCGCCAGGTGATCTCGGGGGCCGACCGCGATGCCATCCTGGAGGGGCTGCAGCGGATCGCCGCACGCATCGAGGCGGGCCAGTTCGAATTCACCACGGCGCTGGAGGACATCCATCTCAATGTCGAGGCGAGGCTGACCGAGGATATCGGCGAGCCTGGCCGCCGCCTCCATACCGGCCGCTCCCGCAACGATCAGGTCGCCACCGACTTCAAGCTCTGGACCCGCCACGCCATGCGGCGCGCCGACGAGTTGCTGTGCGGTCTGCAGCGCGTGCTGCTCGACCTGGCGGAGAAGCACGCGGCCACGGTGATGCCGGGGTTCACCCACCTCCAGGCCGCCCAGCCGGTGACTTTCGGCCATCATCTCATGGCCTATGTCGAGATGTTCGGCCGCGACCGCTCGCGCTTTGCCGACGCGCTGGCGCGGGCATCCGACAGTCCGCTCGGCGCCGGTGCGCTTGCCGGCACCTCCTATCCGATCGACCGGCACAGCACCGCCCGTGAGCTCGGCTTCAGCCGGCCGATGGCGAACTCGATCGACGCGGTGTCCGACCGCGACTTCGCCCTGGACTACCTGGCCAGCGCGTCCATCGGTGCCGTGCACCTGTCGCGCCTTGCCGAGGAGCTGGTGCTCTGGAGCACGCCGCAGTTCGGCTTCGTGCGCATGCCGGAGGCGTTCACCTCCGGCAGCTCGATCATGCCGCAAAAGCGCAACCCGGATGCCGCGGAGCTGGTGCGCGGCAAGTCCGGCCGGGTGATCGGTCATCTCCAGGCCCTCCTGATCGTGCTGAAGGGGCTTCCCCTGGCCTATTCCAAGGACATGCAGGAGGACAAGGAGGGCGTGTTCGACGCGGTCGACAATTACGAGCTGGTCCTGCGCGCCATGGCCGCCATGCTGGAAGGCATCACGGTGTTCGAGGCGCGGATGCACGCGGCGGCCGGCGTCGGCTACACCAATGCCACCGATCTCGCCGACTGGCTGGTGCGCGAGGGCGGCGTGCCGTTCCGCGACGCCCATGCGATCGCCGCCCGCTGCGTGAAGGTCGCGGAGGAGCGCGGCGCCAGCCTGGAGGAGCTGCCGCTGGAGGTCATGCAGTCGGTGGACGGGCGGATCGATGCGCGTATCTTCGCGGTGCTGGGCGTCGAGAACTCGGTCGCGAGCCGGACCAGCGAGGGCGGCACGGCGCCGGTGAGGGTCCGCGAGGCGATCGCCGCAGCCCGGATACGCTTTCTCTGATCATGTTCCATCACCACAGGCCCACCCCCGATGCGTAAGCTGCTCGTTCTCGCCATTCTCCTGCTTCCGCTTGCCCTGTCGGCGTGCGGCAAGAAGGGCACTCTCGAAGTTCCGCCCGAGCCGGCGAACGAGAGCGGCAACCCGTGAGCCCGGTGTTCGGCCGGCGCAGCGGACAGCTGTTCGTCGAGGAGGTCCCGCTCGCCGCCATCGCGGAGATGGCGGGAACCCCGGTCTACGTGAACTCGGCCGGCGGGATGCGCGCCCAGGCCCGGGCGCTGATCGATGCGTTCGCCGGCCAGGACGTCCAGGTCTGCTATGCCGTGAAGGCCAATCATCACTTGGCCATCCTGAAGCTGTTCGCCAGCCTGGGCCTTGGCATGGACACGGTGTCGGGCGGCGAGATCGCCCGCGCGCTCAAGGCAGGGTGTCCGCCCGAGCGCATCGTCTTTGCCGGCGTGGCCAAGGACGATGACGAGATGCGCCAGGGCCTCCGGCACGACATCTGGCAGTTCAACGTCGAATCCATCGAGGAGCTTCGTCGCCTGGACCAGGTGGCGCAGACGCTCGGCACGCGCGCCAGGGTGGCGCTCCGGGTCAACCCGAACGTCGCTGCCGGCGGCCACGACAAGATCTCGACCGGCAGGAAGGGCGACAAGTTCGGCGTGCCGGTCGAGAACGCCGTGTCGATCCTGGGCGAAGCCGCGCGCATGCCCGGCATCGAGCCGGTGGGCCTCCATTGTCACATCGGGTCGCAGATCACCGAGCTGGCACCGTTCGAGGCTGCCTATCTCAGGGTGATCGAGGCCTGGAAGGCGGTGCGGCAAAGCGGGGTGCCGATTACCCGCATCGACTTTGGCGGCGGCTTCGGCGTCCACTACCGGGAGGCGCCCAACTTCACCATCGCCGACTACGCCGCGATGGTGAAGCGCATCACGACGGGCCTGGGCGCGAAGCTCGTGCTGGAGCCGGGCCGCTTCCTGGTGGCCGAGCAGGCCGTCCTTCTCACGCGCGTCATCTATCTGAAGGAAACGGGCGAGCACCGCTTCCTGGTCCTGGACGCCGGCATGAACACGCTGATCCGTCCGGCGATGTACGGTGCCTGGCACGACATCGAGCCTGTCGGGATCCCCGGCGCGGAGCTGGCACCGACCGAGGTGGTAGGCCCCATCTGCGAAAGCAGCGACTTCTTTGCCCGCGGCCGGATGCTGCCGCGCATGGTGGAGGGCGACCTCGTGGCGATCATGCAGGCTGGTGCCTATGGAAGGGTGATGGCATCGGACTACAATTCTAGGCCAGGACCTGCCGAAGTCATGGTAGACGGGGACCAGTTCGATGTGATCACCCGGCGTCGGCCGGTCGAGAAGCAGTACGAGGACGAGGTGATCCCGCCCTGGCTGGGCTAGATCCGGCCGGTACGGGGAGGACCCAGCCAAGAGGGAATGGGCCGTTGGACCGGTCGAATCAGGCGATGAGCATGCCGCGCAGGCTGAACCGCACGATCCGGGCTGCCCGGCTGTTCGTGGACATCGAGCAGCTCTGGGCCGTGGCACGCTGGCCGCTCCTGGTGCTCTGCCTGTTCCTGATCGCGGCGCTGTTCGGCCTCCTTTCGAGGCTGCCCGCCGTCCTCCATGCGATCGTGCTCGTCCTGTTCGCCGCGGCCTTCCTGTTCACGCTCGTCCAGGCGGTCCGCCGCTTCCGCCCGGCGGGCAGGGCGCAGGCGCTCAGCCGCCTGGAGGCCGACAGCGGTTTCAGCCATGCCCCGCTCCGCGCACTGGACGACAAGCTGGCCGGCGGGGCCGACGATCCGTTTACCCGCGCGCTCTGGGCGCGCCACAAGGCGCGCCTGGCCGATCTGTCGACGAAGACGAAGCTGCTCCCGCCCCGCTCGCAGCTGCCGAAGCTGGACCCGTGGGCGGTGCGTGCAGGGTTGGTATTGGTGCTGGCCATCGCACTGGTCGATGCCGAGGGCCGCATCGGCCAGCGCCTGCGTGACGCGTTCATCCCGGGCATCGCCGCCCGCGAGGCGGCCCAGGCCGTGACCGCGACGCTCTGGGTCGAGCCGCCGGCCTACACCCGCCAGCCGCCGCGCCTGATCGAGGCAGGCGGAACCCGCACGATCGTGCCGGCCGGCTCGCAGGCCCTGATCCAGATCCATCATCTGCCCGAGGAGTCCGCGGCACCCACCGTTGTCTTTGAAGGCACCGACGTCACTGCCACCCGGCTGGGCGAGGCCAGTGCCGAGGCCCGGCTGGAGGTGAAGCAGGACGGCGATGTGGTGATCCGCGACGATTCCCAGCAGGAGATCGCGCGCTATCTCCTGGCGGCGCAGCCCGACCGGGTCCCGACGATTCAGGGCGAAGGCAGCCCGCGCACGACCTTGCGGGGCGCGCTCGAGATCGGCTGGAACGGTGCCGACGACTACGGCCTCGTGTCCGTGGCGCTCGAGGTGGAGCCGGTCGATGGCAGCCGCCCGGCAGAGCGGATCGCGCTGAAGTCCTTGCCCGACCAGCCCAGGCAGACCAAGGGCCGCTCCTATCTCGACACGACTCCTCACCCGCTGGCGGGAGCGGAGGTCCGCATGGTGCTGGTCGCGGTCGACGCGCTGGGCCAGGAGGGACGGTCAGAGCCGCTGACGATGGTCCTGCCGGAGCGCTCGTTCGAGCATCCCGTGGCCAAGGCAATCATCGACCAGCGCAAGGATCTCGCCTCCACGCCGGAGGAGCGCGAGACCGTGGCCGACATCCTGGACCAGCTGGCCGGCTCGGAGATGATGGAGGAGCTTCCCTCCTCCGTGCCGCTGTCCCTGAACAGCGCAGCCGAGCGGCTCCGCCGCAACGAGCTTTCCGAGCAGGACATGGCGTCCGTGATGGAGCAGCTCTGGGACACGGCCCTGTTCGTGGAGGAAGGGCGGATGGCGTCCGCGGAGCGCGATATGCGCCGACTGCAGGAGGAACTGGAGCGGGCGCTGGCCGAGGGGCGCGAGGATGCCGAGATCGAGCGGCTGATGGACGAACTCCAGGAGGCCATGAACCGCTACCTGGACGAGCTGAGCCGGCAGGCCCTGGCGGAGGCGATGCGTGACCCGCAGGCCCTGGAGCGGGCCATGCGCCAGCCGCAGCAGCCGGGCCAGCAGAACGAGAACATGGTCGAGCGGCAGGATCTGCAGGAGATGCTCGACAAGGCGCGGGAGATGCTCAAGAGCGGCTCGCGCGACGCGGCCGAGGAGATGCTGGCGCAGCTGCGCCAGATGATGGAGAACCTGCAGGCTCAGCTCCCGACCGAGATGGCGCCGCAGGCCCCAGGCGAGCAGGCGCTGTCCGACCTTCAGGAGGCGATCCGCCGCCAGCAGATGCTGCAGGACGAGGCCTTCAGCATGGAGCGCCGGATGAACGGCATGCCGCAGCAAGGTCAACAAGGCCAGCAGGGGCAACAAGGCCAGCAGGGGCAACAAGGCCAGCAGGGGCAACAAGGTCAGCAGGGGCAACAAGGTCAGCAGGGTCAGCAGGGCGATCAGCAGCAGATGACGCCCGAGCAGCTGGCGCAGCTCCAGGAGATGCTGCGCCGCCAGCTCGGCGACATCATGGCGGGCCTGGCGGAGCAGGGGATGGAGATTCCGGACCAGCTGGGCCAGGCCGAGCTCCAGATGCGCGGCGCCGAGGGGCAGCTCCAGCAGGGCAGCCCCGGTGCGGCGACCGACCCGCAGGGCCAGGCCATGGCCCTGATGCAGGAAGCCGGGCGCGGCATCATGGACCAGATGCGCCAGCAGATGGGCCAGGAGGAAGGGCAGGGGCCGGGCCGTCCAGGCGGTACCCAGCCCGGCCAGCAGCCCGGCCGCACGCAGACCGGCTGGCAGCGCGATCCCTTGGGTCGCAACCCCGAAGGCATGGGCGGGCCGGATTCCGACAGCACTGCGGTGCCCGACGAGGCGGCGCTCGGGCGGGCGCGGGCGGTGCTGGAGGAACTCTACCGGCGGGCCGGCGATCCGAACCGGCCGCGCATGGAGCTGGACTATTACGACCGACTCCTCGAGCGGTTCTGAGCCCAGCGTCCGTCCGTCGCCGAACCAGGACGATCGCCCGGCCGGCTCGGTCGTCGACACGCTCGTGCTGCACTATACCGGCATGTCCAGCGCCCAGGCGGCGCTGGACCGCCTTCGCGACCCGGAGGCGGCGGTCAGCGCGCATTGGCTGGTCGACGAGGATGGGCAGATGGTGGCGCTGGTGCCGGAGCGGCGGCGTGCCTGGCATGCCGGGGTGAGCGGCTGGCAGGGCAGGATCGGGCTGAATGCATGCTCGATCGGCGTGGAGATCGTGAACCCTGGCCATGAGTGGGGCTACCGGCCGTTTCCGGACGTTCAGCTGCGCTCCGTCGAACGGCTGTGCCAGGGCATCCTGCAAAGGTGGCCGATCCCGGCCACGCGGGTCCTGGGACATGCCGAGATTGCCCCGCACCGCAAGCAGGATCCGGGGGAGCTGTTTCCCTGGCAGCGTCTGGCCCGGGCGGGCATCGGGCTCTGGCCCGACGAGGCCGCCATCGGCCGCGACCCGGAGCATTCCCTGCGCACGATCGGCTACCCACTGGACCTGGACGGTGTCACGCCGGCGCTTGCGGTGACGGCATTCCAGCGCCGCTATCGCTTCTGGAGGGTGGACGGCGTGGTGGACGATGAAACTGCGAGGTTGATCGCGGGAGTCGAAAGGCTTCAAGTCACCGGACGGTCATGATACGGGTTTGCCTGCATCAGGCGACTGGACGGCCGCACTTTCGCCAGCGATGGCGCAGGTGAGGAAAGTCCGGGCTCCACGGAAGCACGGTGCCGGGTAATGCCCGGCGGAGGTGACTCCAGGGAAAGTGCCACAGAGATCGGTCAGCCCGCCCGGGCCCTCTCGGGGGTCTGCGGGTCAAGGTGAAAAGGTGCGGTAAGGGCGCACCGCGTTTCCGGTAACGGAGGCGGCATGGCAAACCCCACCGGGAGCAAGACCAAATAGGGACGACGGCGAGCCTTCATGGCTGGCAGGCCCGTTTCCGGGCTGGTCGTCCGGGTCGGTCGCGCGAGGCGACACGCGAGTGTCGTCCCAGAGGAATGGCCGTCGCCCGTGGCAACACGGGGACAGAACCCGGCTTACAGGCCGCCTGGTGCAACTTCGCCAAATGGTAGAATTGCTTGACCCGTGGAAAAGGTCCGCGTTAAGGGCTTTCCCACGGTTCCTGGAACTTTCCTCAGCTTTGTCCACAGGATGTATGGGGTGGTACGTCAAATCCTTCCACAGTTTGTGGCTGGTTATCCACAAACCTGCTGGGGTTTGCGGCTTGACCGTCCCCAGCGCATCGATCATAAGTTTGAGCTGCGGCACGCGTGTAGGTTGAACCGGTGCTGTCGCTTTCTGGTGGAGAGGTTTCTTCGCCGTATCAGCGTTGACCCGCTGCTCCTGATCGTATCCAAGTAAAATTACAATACCATTCGTGTGTGGTTGTGGTCGACTATTTGCGCCGCAGAGCAAATAGCCGGTATTTTCTTCGCGAAACGATCTTGACGACTGGCGACTGGCTGTGAAAGCCGCAGGACTCTGCTACGCAGGCTCAGAAATGCATTGGTGCGCTACTGGTAGCGTGCTAACCCAGCTGCATCGCCCATCTTCATCGATCGAGGACATCGTGCCTTTGGTCCCGACCGACGCGCCCATGGCCATCACGCCCCCGGCGAGCATGAGTGGGCACGCGCCGGTCATGCTGGCCGAGGTGCTGAAGGCGCTGGCGCCGCAGCCGGACCAGGTCGTGCTCGATGCCACCTTCGGCGGTGGCGGCTATACACGTGCTCTGCTCGATACCGGCCTGCGCCAGGTCCTGGCGCTGGACCGCGATCCCGATGCAGTGGCGCGGGGACAGGCGATCGTTGATCGGGATCCGCGGCTGCGCCTGATCCATGCGCGGTTCGGGGAGCTGGACCGGGTCGTGGCCGATCAGGGCCTGGAATCGGTCGACGCGGTCGTGTTCGACCTGGGCGTGTCGTCCTTCCAGCTGGACCAGGCCGAGCGGGGCTTCTCCTTCCGCTATGACGCGCCCTTGGACATGCGGATGGACAGGGAAGGCCAGACCGCCGCGGAGCTGATCGCGGAGATCGCGGAGATCGATCTCGCCCGCCTCCTGTGGAACTACGGTGACGAGCGAGAGGCGCGGCGGATCGCCCGGTCGGTTGTGGCCGAGCGCCAGAAGGCGCCCATCGAGACGACGCGGCAGCTGGCCGACATCGTCGCGCGTGCCAAGGGCCCGTCGAGGGAGCTGATCGAACCGGCCACGCGGACCTTCCAGGCCTTGCGCATCGCGGTGAACGACGAGCTGGCCGAGCTGCGCGCCGGCCTGGATGCTGCCGAGCGGGTGCTGCGGCCGGGAGGACGGCTCGTCACCGTGGCCTTCCATTCCGGCGAAGATTCGATTGTGAAGGACTTCGTCAACGAGCGGGGCGGCCGTACCCGCCGGGCCAACCGGCACCTGCCGGCGCTGCCCGACGAGGAGCCGCGCTGGGGTTGGCTGATCGACCGCCCGCTCCGGCCGGAGGCGGCCGAGACGGAGCAAAATCCTCGTGCCCGTTCCGCGCGGCTGCGCTGCGCGGTGCGGCTGGGACCGGGCGTGACCTATCGAGGCCCCGTGCGGGGCCTGACCGACATGATGGAGGGCGAGCGATGACCGGGCGCAAGGTCTTGTTTCTCGTGCTGCTGCTCCTGGGCACGGCCTGGGGGACCTTCCACCTCAAATACGAGGTGGTGCAGCTGGAGAACCATGCTCGTGCCCTGGAGCGCCAGATCGTGGCCTCGGTCGACGAGATCCGCACGCTGGAAGCCGATCTGGCCCTGCGCACCCATCCCGACCGGATGGTCGCCGTCGCGCCGAAGCTCGACATGGTGCCGGTCTATGTGACGAGCCTGGCGAGCGTCGGCGACATGCCCGACCATGCGCGCATCGCCTATGCCGACCGCGTGCTGGCCGTGCTTCTCCCATCCGGTGCCGAGGTGCCGACGCGGATGAAGCCACTGGTCCTCGGGGGCATCGCGCGATGAGGACCAGCGGTGGGGAAGGTGGCGTAGCCCTGGCGAGGCGCCGGATCGGCGTTCTGCTCGCCACGTTCGGGCTCCTGTTCTCCACCCTGGCCTTCCGCCTGGTCGACATCACCCAGCTTGCCGGAGCCCAGGAAGAGGCCTCGCGCTACGTGCGGCCCCAGGACGGGATCAGCCGCCGGGATGTGGTCGATCGCCACGGCGTGCCGCTGGCGACCGACGTGACCGTGTCCGGCGTCGGCGCCGATCCTCGCGACGTGCCCAAGGACCAGACGACCATCGGGAGCATCGCGGCGGTGCTCGGCCGCGACCCGAGGATCATCGAGCGGATCTTGGACAGCGACCGCCACTTCGTCTGGCTGGAGCGGCGGATCAGCCCCAGGCAGCAGGCAGCTCTCCTGAGCCTGGGGGTGCCCGGCCTGGAGTTTCGCGAGCAGCCCCGCCGGGTCTATCCGCAGGCAAGCCTCGTCGCGCACCTGATCGGGCAGACTGGGGTCGACAATGGCGGGCTGAGCGGCATCGAGCAGCGCTTCGACCGCACGATCCGCACCGACGTCTCCAGCCGCGACCGCGAGCCCTTCGCCTTGTCGATCGACCTGCGCATCCAGCAGGTGCTGCGCGAGGAGCTGATGGCCGGCATCCGGACCTACGAGGCCCGCGCCGCCAACGGCATGATCATGGACGTGCGCACCGGCGAGATGCTGGCCATGGTCAGCCTGCCGGACTTCGACGCGAACCGCCCGATCGGGCCTGAGGACCTGCGCCGCAGCAACCGCAACACGGAAGGCGTCTACGAGGTCGGCTCACTGTTCAAGACGCTGACTTTGGCCACCTTGATGGATGCCGGCGTCGTCAAGATGAACGACATGTGGGATGCCACCAAGCGCCTGCAGATCGGCCGGCGCTCGATCGGCGACTCCCATCCGCTCAAGCGCTGGGCATCCACCACCGACGTCTTCATCAACAGCTCCAACATCGGCACGGCACGGATGGCGCTGGCCGGCGGGGCGGACCTGCAGCGCGAATATCTGGAGAAGCTCCGCCTCCTGGAGAAGCCGCAGCTCGAAGTGCCCGGCGTCAGCAGCCCGCTCATTCCGAGGCGCTGGCCCGACATCACCGTGGCGGTGGTCTCCTACGGACAGACCCTGGCCATCACGCCGCTCAGCTTCCTCAATGCCTTCTCCGCCGTGGTGAATGGCGGCGTCCTGCGTCCTGCCACCCTGCTGCGCCGCGACTCCTCGCAGCCGCTCCCGGGCGAGCGGGTGATCTCGGAAAAGGCATCCGCGCAGATCCGCGAACTGCTCTGGCTGAATGTCGTCGACGGCACGGGTACGAAGGCGCGGGTGCCCGGGATGATGGTCGGCGGCAAGACCGGCACGGCCGACAAGCCGATCAACGGCCGCTACATCAAGGGCAATGTCATCGCGAGCTTCGTGGCGGCCTTCCCGATGAACGAGCCGCGCTACGCGATCCTGGTCATGCTGGACAACCCGACCGCGAATGCCGCCTCGATGGGCTTTCGCTACGGTAGCTGGAACGCAGCCCCCGTCACCGGCCGGGTCATCAGCCGCACTGCCCCGCTCCTGGGCGTACCGCTGGTGCCGCAGACGGTCGAGGACGAGTTCCTGGCCGCGGCACCGGCGGAGATCCGCGAGAAGGAACTGACGCGCCGCATCAAGGAGGCTCGCGTTGCTGCTCTCGAGCCTATGTGAACCGGCGCAGCTGCTTCGCCCGCTGCCCGATCGCGCCCAGGACATCGAGGTCCTGGGCCTGGCGCTCGATTCGCGCAACGTAAAGCCGGGTGGCCTGTTCGCAGCGTTGCCGGGCTCGAAGCTGGATGGCGCCGCCTTCGCGCCAGCGGCCGTCCGGGCCGGCGCCGTCGCGGTGCTGGGTGGACCCTCCCTCGACGCCGTCGACCTGCCGGTGCCGAAACTGGTCGCCGCCGACCCGAGCGCGCTGCTGGCTCGCATGGCGGCCCGCTTCTTCGGCCGGCAGCCCGCCTGCGTCGCCGCCGTCACCGGCACCAACGGCAAGACCTCCGTCGCCAGTTTCACCCGCCAGCTCTGGGCCATGTCCGGCCTGCCGGCGGCCTCGATCGGCACGCTCGGCGTCCAGTCCACGACCGGCGACCTGCCGGGCAACCTGACCACGCCGGACGTCCTCACGCTGCAGCGCCTGGCCGCCGAACTGGCAGCCAAGGGCGTGGACCACTTGGTGATCGAGGCATCCAGCCACGGCCTGGAGCAAAAGCGGGTCGACGGGCTGCATGTCGCCGCCGCCGCCTTCACCAACCTCACCCGCGACCATCTCGACCACCATGTCACCATGGAGGCCTACTTCGCCGCCAAGGCCCGCCTGTTCGACGAGGTGTTGGCCGAGGACGGCACGGCGGTGCTGAACGCGGACGTGCCGGCGTTCCCGGTCCTGCGCGAGCGCTGCGCCCGTCGCGGCATCCGCGTGCTCGATTTCGGGCGCAGCGCGGAAGCCCTCCGCCTGGTCGAGCAACTGCCGGCACCGGCAGGTCAGACCCTGACGCTGGCCCTGGGCGGCGTCGAGCACCGGATCAGCTCGCCGCTGGTCGGCGCCTTCCAGGCCGAGAACCTGCTGGCGGCACTGGGCCTTTGGCATGCCAGCGGTGGCGAACTGGAGCAGGGGGCACGGCTGCTGGGCCAGGTCCAGGGCGCGCCTGGCCGCATGCAGCTGGCCGGGACGACGCGCAGCGGGGCTGCCGTCTATGTCGACTATGCCCACACGCCGGATGCCCTGGAGAAGGCGCTGCTGGCCGCAAGGCCCCATGCCAGCGGACGGCTCGTCGTCGTGTTCGGGTGCGGCGGCGATCGTGATCCGGGCAAGCGGCCGCTGATGGGCCAGGCCGCGGCGGCGTTCGCCGACCTGGCGATCGTGACCGACGACAATCCACGCAGCGAGGATCCGGCGGCGATCCGCGATGCCGCCCTGGCCGCCATGCCTGAAGGCTCGCGCGAGATCGGCGACCGTGGCCGCGCGATCCGGAGCGCGGTGGCCGAGCTGCGCGGGGGCGACGTGCTGCTGATCGCAGGCAAGGGCCACGAGCGTGGCCAGACGATCGCGGGCGTCGTGCATCCGTTCGACGATGTCGCGGTGGCGGCTGAGGCCTTGGCCGAAGGTGTCGCGGCTTGAAGCCGCTCTGGACGGCTGAGGAGGCTGCTGAGGCCACCGGCGGGACCATCCAGGGTGGTCCCTGGAGCGTCGGCGGCATCGCCATCGACACGCGCGAGCTTGGCCGGGGCGACCTGTTCGTGGCTCTGGCCGGCGAGCACCGGGACGGCCATGCCTTCGTGCCGGATGCGCTGGCCGAGGGGGCGGGAGCGGTGCTGGTGGCACGGGCCGACGCCGTGCCCTACGGCCAGCCGGCCCTGATCGTCACCGACACGCTGCGGGGCCTGGAGGGGCTCGCCACCTACCGGCGCCTGTCCACGAAGGCCAGGATCGTCGGGATTACCGGCAGTGCCGGCAAGACGACGGCGAAGAGCGCCATCGCGACCCTCCTGCAGGGTTCCGGCCTGGTTCATGCCAGTGCGAAGAGCCACAACAACCATTGGGGCGTGCCGCTGAGCCTGGCCCGGATGCCGCACGACGCCGCCTTTGGCGTGTTCGAGCTCGGCATGAACCATGCGGGCGAGATCCGTGCCCTCGTCTCCCAGGTCCGCCCGCATGTGGCCCTGATCACCACGATCGCCCCCGCTCATCTCGGGCATTTTGCCAACGAGGAGGGGATCGCGCGGGCGAAGGCGGAGATCCTGGAGAAGGTCGAGCCGGGCGGCAGCGCGGTGCTGCCGGCGGACAGTCCCTGGCACGACCTCCTGGCGAGCCTCGCCCGGTCCACACCCGGCATCCGCACCTTGAGCTTCGGCCGCGCTGCCGGCGCGGATGTCCGGCTGGTCGGCGAGGAGGGCGATCATCTGGGCAGCGACGTCATCGCCGAGCTTGCCGGCAGGACCGTCGCCTATCGTCTCCACCTGCCGGGCCGGCATCAGGTCGACAACAGCCTGGGTTGGCTGGCGGTGATCCATGCGCTGGGCCTGGACGTCGATCAGGCAGCGCAAGCCATGGCGGCCATTCGGCCGGTCGACGGGCGGGGCGTCCGCCGCGAGCTGACGCTGGCCTCGGGTGGGCGGGTCATGCTGCTCGACGAGAGCTACAACGCCAACCCCGCTTCGATGCGCGCCGCCCTGGACGTGCTGGCCCGCCAGCCGGGCCGCCGGGTGGCCGTGCTCGGTGACATGCTGGAACTGGGCGCGGGCTCGGTCGCACTGCACGAGGCACTGGCGCCCGCGGTGGAAGAAGCCGGGGCAGAGGCCGCCTATCTCTGCGGGCCGGCCATGGCCCGCCTCGCCGACCGGCTGCCCTGCGCCGTCGCCGTCCATCATGCTCCGTCCAGCACGGAGCTCCTCCAGCTGCTGCGCGCCGACCTGAAGGACGGCGACGTGGTGCTCGTAAAAGGGTCGTTGGGAAGCCGCATGCGTGTCATCGTCGACGGGCTCGCCACAGCCGGCACGGGTGGTTCCTGATGCTCTACCACCTGCTCGTGCCGCTCTCGGACGACGTGACCCTGTTCAACGTGTTCCGCTACATCACCTTCCGCGCGGGCGGTGCGGTGATGACGGCCCTGTTCCTGTCGTTCTGGCTGGGCCCCAAGGTCATCCGCTGGCTAAAGAGCAAGCAGCCGGGCGGCCAGCCGATCCGGCTGGACGGGCCAGAAAGCCACCTGCTGACCAAGAAGGGCACGCCCACCATGGGCGGCGTGCTGATCCTCCTGGCCCTGACGCTCTCGACCCTGCTCTGGGCGGATCTCTCCAACGGCTATACCTGGGTCGTCCTGTTCGTGACGCTGGGCTACGGCCTGATCGGCTTCGGCGACGATTATCTCAAGCTCACCAAGCGCAACAGCAAGGGCCTGTCCGGCCGCCTGAAGCTGGCGGCCCAGACTGCGATCGGCCTCCTCGCCGCCTTCTATCTGGTGCTCGCGGTCGACGGACCGCTCGCCACCTCCGTGGCCCTGCCGTTCTTCAAGGACGCGGCGATCCCGCTGGGCTTCATGTTCCCGGTCTTCGCGACGCTGGTCATGATGGGCAGCTCGAACGCGGTCAATCTCACCGATGGCCTGGATGGGCTGGCGATCGTGCCGGTGATGATCGCGGCAGGATGCTTTGGCATGATCGCCTATCTCGGCGGCAACGCGATCTTCGCCAACTATCTGGGCATCCCCCACGTGCCGGGGGCCGGCGAGATCTCGGTGTTCCTGGCGGCCCTGGTCGGCGCGTCGATGGGCTTTCTCTGGTTCAACGCGCCGCCTGCCATGGTGTTCATGGGCGACACCGGCTCGCTCTCCGCGGGCGGTGCGCTCGGCATCACCGCGGTCATCGTCAAGCACGAGCTCGTGCTCATGGTGATCGGCGGGCTGTTCGTGCTGGAGGCGGTCTCGGTGATCGTGCAGGTCGCCAGCTTCAAGATGACCGGCCGGCGGGTCTTCCGGATGGCGCCGCTCCACCACCATTTCGAGAAGCTCGGCTGGCAGGAGTCCACCATCGTGATCCGCTTCTGGATCATCGCCTCCATCCTGGCGCTGGTCGGCCTCTCCACCCTGAAGCTGCGGTGACCGCCATGAACTGGACCGATCGCATCGCCGGCCGCGACCTGGGCGTCCTGGGTCTCGGCCGCACCGGGCTCGCCGTCGTGCGGGCGCTGGCCGGCGGCCGGTCCCGGATCGTCGCGTTCGACGACAAGGAGCAGGCGATCGAACAGGCGCTGGCACTGGGTGCCGTGCGGCCGGATGCGTCGGCCCTGCCGGGGCTGGCGGCCCTCGTCGTGAGCCCTGGCATCCCGCTCACCCACCCGGCGCCGCATCCCGTGATCTCGGCCGCCCGCGCGTCCGGTGTCCCGCTGATCTCCGACCTGGACCTGCTGGCAGGCCGGCTGGGCGAGCGGCGGGTCGTGGGCATCACCGGCACCAACGGCAAGTCGACGACCACCGCCCTTGTTCACCACCTCCTGACGACGTCCGGGCGGCCTGCCGTCATCGGCGGCAATATCGGCATCCCGGTCCTGGACCTGGATCTCGGCCCTGCCGACACGACGCTCGTGCTGGAACTCTCCTCCTACCAGCTGGACCTGCTCCGCGACCTGCCCGTCGACATCGCCGTATGGACCAACCTGTCCCCCGACCATCTGGATCGGCACGGCAACCTGGAGAACTACACGGCGGTCAAGGAGCGGATCTTCCGGCACGGCCGCAGCCATGCCTGCGCGGTGATCGGGGTGGACGATCCGGCCAGCCGGGCGGCGCTGGCGCGGCTGACCGCTCGGGACACCCACCGCATCATCCCGATCTCCGGCACGTCCATGCCCGGCGTCGGCGTCGGCGTGGTGGACGGCCGGCTGATCGACGCCAGCGACAAGACCTCGCGCTTCGTCACGAGCATGGACAACGCGCCAGCCTTGCGCGGCGCCCATAACCATCAGAACGCGGCCGCAGCCTATGCGGCCGTCCGGGCTCTGGGTCTTGCGCCGAAGGCGATCGCGTCGGCCATGGCCAGCTTCCCCGGCCTGCCGCACCGCATGGAACGCGTGGCCGAGCATGACGGGGTTGCCTGGGTCAACGACAGCAAGGCCACCAACCCGGACGCCGCCGCGAAGAGCCTGGCCGCCTTCGACAGGATCGTCTGGATCGCCGGCGGCAAGCCCAAGCCTGGCGGGTTCAAGAGCCTTGTTCCCGTCATGCGCCATGTCTCCCTAGCCCTGCTGATCGGTGAGGCGGCCGAGGAGATCGCGGCCGACCTGGGTGACGTGGTGACGCATCGCAAGGTCGGCACGCTGGAGGCGGCCGTGGCCGAGGCCCGCAAGGCTGCTGTACCCGGGGATACCGTGCTGCTGGCGCCGGCCTGCGCCAGCTTCGACCAGTTCAAGGATTACGAGGCCAGGGGCGACCGGTTTCGCGCCCTCGCATCGACTGGAGGCCAGGCGGCATGATCGTCGTTGCGCGCAGCAACCGCAGCGTCCTCGGCTATTGGTGGTGGACGGTCGACCGGGTCCTGATGGTGGGCCTGGCGATCCTGGCCCTGGTCGGCCTGATCCTGGTGTTCGCGGCGAGCGGGCCGATCGGGATCCGCCAGTACAGCTCGGCCACCTACTTCATCGAGCGTCAGGCGATCTTCCTGGTGATGTCGCTCACCCTGATGCTGTTCACCTCGATGCTGTCGCCGCGCGGGGTGCTCCGGCTCTCGTTCCTGCTGCTGGTCGTCTTCCTGGTGCTGACCGCGCTCACGCCCTACGGCCCGGAAGTGAAGGGTGCGCATCGCTGGCTGGACTTCGGCAGCTTCCGCCTGCAGCCCTCCGAGTTCGTCAAGCCGACGCTTGCCATCGCCATCGCCTGGACTCTGGCGCGCTCGCCGGGCCTGCAGGGGCTGCTGCCGGCCCTGCTGCCGGTCGGCCTGGCCCTGGCGATGCTCGCCCGCCAGCCGGACATCGGCATGGCCTTCGTCGTGGCGGCCGTGTTCGGCATCCAACTCTTCCTGGCCGGGCTCGGCTGGTTCTGGATCGTGGCGGCGGCCGGGGCCGGCATCGGCGGCCTTTGGGGCGCCTACCAGTTCTTCCCGCACTTTACCCAGCGGGTGGACGGCTTCCTCGATCCCTCCAAGGAGGTCTACCAGGTCGACAAGGCCATGAACGCGGTGGCGTCGGGCGGCTTCTTCGGCCGCGGGCCGGGCGAGGGCGAGGTGAAGTTCAAGCTGCCCGATGCCCATTCCGACTTCATCTTCGCGGCCACCGCTGAGGAATTCGGCATCATTACCTGCCTGCTCCTGGTGGCCCTGTTCTTCTTCCTGCTCTACCGGGCGCTCACCCGCGTCTCGAGCCTGTCCGACCGCTTCTGCCTCCTGGCAGCCGGTGGGCTTGCCGCCCAGTTCGGCCTGCAGGCCTTCATCAACATAGCCGTCAACCTGAACCTGATGCCCACCAAGGGCATGACGCTGCCCTTCGTCTCCTATGGCGGCTCGTCCCTGCTCGCCTTCGGCCTGAGCATGGGCCTGCTCCTGGCGCTCACCCGGCGCGGAGCGCGCCTGGACGTCCATCGATGAGCGGACGGGTGGTCATCGCTTCGGGCGGCACCGGCGGGCACATGTTCCCCGCCCTGGCCCTGGCGGACGAGATCATCCGCCGCGGCCATCGCGTCGCCCTGGTGGTGGATGAACGCGGCCGCCGCTGGGTCAAGGGCGACTACGAGGTCCATGTCGTGGCAGCGGCCCGTCCCGGGCTGGGCGTGGTCGGCCGCGGCCTGGGTGTCGTGCAGGGCTTCGTGCAGTGCCTGGGTCTGTTCCGGCGCTGGCAGCCCCAGGTCGCGGCCTGCTTTGGCGGCTATGCCTCCTTCCCGCCGGCCATGGCGGCGCGTGCGCTGGGCCGCCCGGTCGTAGTGCACGAGCAGAACGCGGTGCTGGGCAAGGCGAACCGGGTGCTTGCCGCCTTCGCCCGCAAGCTGGCGCTGAGCTTTGCCCGTACCGACCACGCGCCGCCCCTTTCCGCCGACACGCTCGTCACCGGCAATCCGCTCCGCACCGGCTTCGAAGCCCAGCCGGACCCGCCGCCTGCCGATGGCCCCATCCGCCTGTTCGTCATGGGCGGCTCGCAGGGTGCGCGGATCTTCTCGGCCGTGCTGCCTGAGGCCTTGGCCCTGCTGGCGCCGGAGCTGCGCGGTCGCCTCCATGTGGTCCAGCAGGCGAGGCCGGAAGACGTCGAGCAGCTTCGGGCGCGCTACGAAGCGATGGGCGTTCCCGCCGAGATCGCGTCCTTCTTCGACGACGTGGCCCGAAGGCTTGCCGACTGCCACTTGGTCGTCGCGCGCAGCGGGGCCTCCACCGTCGCCGAGGTGAGCGCCTGCGGACGGCCGGCCCTCTATGTCCCCTATGCCCATGCGGCCGACGACCACCAGTATGCCAACGCCATGCGGGTGGCCGATGCCGGCGCGGGCCACGTGCTGCGCGAGGCGGACGCGACACCAGCGCGTCTGGCCGCCGCCATCGGTGATCTTCTAGGCCATCCGGCAGGGCTCGCCGCCATGGCACAGGCCGCGCGCGGTTTTGCCCGGCCGGATGCCACCGTGGCGCTTGCCGACCTCGTCCTTTCGTTTGCGGAGAAGAACCCTTGAACGTCCTGCCGCTGGATGTCGGCACCATCCACTTCATCGGGATCGGCGGCATCGGCATGTCCGGCATCGCCGAGGTGCTGCACCATCTGGGCTACCGCGTGCAGGGTTCCGACCAGGCCGCCAGCGCCAATGTCCGGCGGCTGCAGGACAAGGGCATCGAGGTGTTCATCGGCCATCGCGCCGAGAACCTGGGCGATGCGCAGGTGGTCGTGTTCAGCTCGGCGGTGAAGGGCGACAACCCGGAGATGGTCGACGCCCGCGCCCGCCGCCTGCCGGTGGTGCGCCGTGCCGAGATGCTGGGGGAGCTGATGCGCCTGAAGTCGTCGATCGCGATCGCGGGTACCCACGGCAAGACCACCACCACCTCGCTGGTGGCAGCCCTGCTCGATGAAGCCGGCTACGATCCGACCGTCGTCAATGGCGGCATCATCAACGCCTACGGCACCAATGCTCGGGTCGGCTCGGGCGACTGGATGGTGGTCGAGAGCGACGAGAGCGACGGCAGCTTCCTGCGCCTGCCCGCGACCGTCGGTGTCGTCACCAACATCGATCCCGAGCACATGGAGCATTACGGCACCTTCGATGCGGTGCGCGACGCCTATTACCGCTTCGTCGAGCGGCTGCCGTTCTACGGCTTCGCCGTGCTCTGCCTCGATCATCCCGAGGTGCAGGCCCTGGTCGCGAGGATCACCGACCGCAAGGTCCTGACCTACGGCTTCAGCCCCCAGGCCGACGTGCGGGCCACCACGCTGCAGATCGACCCGGACAGCTCCACCTTCGACGTGGCGCTGAACCCGCGTGGCGGCGGGGAGCCGATCCTGCTGCAGGGCATCCGCCTGGCCATGCCCGGTCGCCACAACGTGCAGAACGCGCTGGCGGTGATCGCGATCGCCGAGCAGCTGGGTATCGACCATGCCGCAACGCGCAAGGCGCTGGCCTCGTTCGGCGGGGTGAAGCGGCGGTTCACGATTACCGGGAAGGTCGGCGGCGTTACCGTCGTCGACGATTACGGCCACCACCCGGTCGAGATCCGCGCGGTGCTGGCAACGGCCCGGCAGGCGACGAAGGGCAGGGTGGTGGCGGTGGTCCAGCCGCACCGCTTCTCCCGCCTAGCCGATCTGTTCGACGAGTTCTGCGGCTGCTTCCACGATGCCGATACCGTGCTGATCGCACCGGTCTATGCCGCCGGCGAGGCGCCGATCCAGGGGGCCGACCGCGACCGCCTGGTCGAGGGCGTCCGTGCGCGCGGCCATCGCGACTGCCGGCCGATCGAGGGCCAGGAAGGGCTGGCCGCCATCGTCCGGGACTCCACGGCACCGGGCGACCTGGTGGTCTGCCTGGGTGCCGGGACGATCAGCGCCTGGGCGAATGCGCTGCCGGGCGAGATCGAGGCCCTGCGCGGAACCGATCGATGAGCGACTGGCGCGACGATCTGCCGGCCGTTCGCGGGGACCTGCGCCGGGACGTTGCGCTGAACGGCCTGACCTGGCTGAAGGTCGGCGGTCCGGCGGACCTCCTGTTCAACCCGGCCGACGCCCAGGATCTCTCCGACTTCCTGCAGGCCCTGCCGCCCGACCTGCCGGTGCTGCCCATGGGCGTAGGCTCGAACCTGCTGGTCCGCGACGGCGGGCTGCGCGGGGTGGTCGTGCGCCTGGTGGGACCGCTCGCCAAGATCACGGTCGAGGATGACCTGCTGATCGCTGGTGCGGGCGCGCTGGACCAGAACGTCGCGCGGGCCGCCCAGCGAGCCGGGCTTGCCGGGATCGAGTTCATGATTGGCATCCCCGGCACGATCGGCGGGGCCATGAAGATGAACGCGGGCGCCTTCGGCGGCGAGACCCGCGACCGCCTGGTCTGGGCCGAGATCGTGACGCGGGACGGCGTGATCCGCCGCCTGGACAAGGCAGCGTTGGAGTTCGGCTACCGGCGTTCCGCCCTGTCCGAGGGTGCCATCGTGCTCCGTGCCGCATTCGCGCTGGAGCCGGGCGACCCTGCCATCATCCTCCGCCGCATGGACGAGATCCGCGCCGAGCGCGAATCCGCCCAGCCGATCCGGGTCGCGACCGGCGGCAGCACGTTCAAGAACCCGGACGGGCGCCGTGCCTGGCAACTGGTGGATGAGGCCGGCTGCCGGGGGCTCGTCCACGGCCATGCCATGGTGTCGGACAAGCACTGCAACTTCCTGATCAACCGGGGCGGTGCCACGGCACGCGAGATCGAGGAACTGGGCGAGATGGTGCGAGCCAGGGTGCAGGCCCGAAGCGGTGTCAGCCTGGCCTGGGAGATCGTGCGCATCGGCGAGGAGGCAGGCGCATGAGCCGCTGGAAGGGGGCGAAGGTCGCCGTCCTGCTGGGCGGCCGTTCCGCGGAGCGCGAGGTCAGCCTCGTGTCGGGCCATGAGTGCGCCAAGGCGCTGGCCGGGGCCGGCTTCGATGTGGTGCGGATCGATGCGGCCGAGCGCCTGGCAGAGCAGCTGCTCGCGGTGCGGCCCGATGTCTGCTTCAACGCCCTGCACGGCCGGCTGGGCGAGGACGGCCGGGTGCAGGGGCTCTTGGACCTGCTGAACATCCCCTACACCCACTCCGGCGTGCTGGCGTCGGCCCTGGCCATGGACAAGCCCAAGGCCAAGCTGATGTTTATGGCGGCCGGCCTGCGCTGCCCGATCGGGGTGGAGACCAGCTATCACCGGCTGCTGGCGGAAGGCTCGCCGATCGAAGGTGGCGTCGTCGTGAAGCCATCCTGCGAAGGCAGCTCGGTCGGCGTGCTCATCGCGCCGGACGGCAACCTCGCCTCGCTGAGGGAGCGCAACGACGTGGACCCGGGCCAGCGCCTGCTGGTGGAACCCTATATCCGGGGCCGGGAGCTGACCTGCGGCGTGCTGGGCGATGCCCCGTTGGCAGTGACCGAAATCGTGCCGCTCGACGGCTTCTACGACTATCGCGCAAAGTACACCGATGGATTTGCAAAACATGTTGTTCCGGCTGATCTTCCGGAACATGTGTATGCGGCGGTGATGGACTGGTCGATGCGCGCTCACATAACCCTGGGTTGCAGGGGTGCCACACGTTGTGACTTCCGCTGGAATCCGGATCTGCCTGGTGCAGACGGACTTTTCCTGCTGGAGATCAACACCCAGCCGGGCATGACACCTTTGTCGCTGCTGCCCGAGCAGGCCGCTCATCGCGGCATCGATTTTGCAGATCTGGTCCAGCGCCTCCTGGAGACCGCCCGATGCGACGGCTGACCCGGACATCCACGCGGATCCACACCCTGCGAAGGGCGAAGCCGCGTCCACGCTGGGTAAAGCCCGTCGTGACCAGCGGAATGATCCTCCTTCTCGTGGGCGCGATCATCCCCGGCCTGTGGATAAACTTCGGGCACTCGCACGTGCTGCCAATGCTGGCATCCGCGGAACTCGCCTGGCGAGGCGCAACAGGACAGGCAGGGCTGGTTGTGCGGAAACTCTCCAGTGATGGGAGAGTGCGAACTTCTGTGGATGAATTGCGGACAGTTCTTGATGGCCTGAGGGGTGCCAATATACTTACGGTTGATATCGACCACGCACGACGCCGTATCGAGGAGCTCCCTTGGGTGAAGTCTGCGACGATCCAGCGCCGGCTGCCCGACACGCTCCACGTCAGCCTGGTTGAACGGCAACCGCTTGCACTCGCCGAAGCCGATAGTGGCCGGCTCGTGCTGATCGACGAGGACGGACAGGTCGTGAACATGACGGATTTGCGACCGTTCGCCAACCTGCCGACCGTTGCCGGCGAGGGTGCCCAGCGGCATGCTGGCGATCTGCTCGCCCTGATCCGCTCCGAACCCGCCCTCTACGAACGCGTGTCCGGCGCCAGGCGCGTCGGCGACCGGCGCTGGAACGTCTGGATCGATGGCCGGGTCGAGGTGAGGTTGCCTGAAGAGGGGGCTGCCGAAGCCTGGCACAAGCTGGCGCGCATCCAGGCGGGCGACGGCCTGCTGGACAAGGCGGTGGTGGCCCTCGACATGCGCGCGCTGGGCGGGATCGTTGTCCGGCCCGATCCGCGGATCGCCGGCGACGACAAGGAGGGCGCATGAGCGCCGCCACCCTCGTCCAGCGCAAGTCACCGCCGGCCGGGCAGGAGGGAGCGCATTCCGTCCGGGTCCGGGCGGTCGTGGACATCGGCAGCACCAAGTTCGGCTGCTGGATCGTCCGTGCCAGGCGTTCGGGCGGCTTCGAGCTGCGCGGCAAGGGCTACCAGGCCGCCGACGGCGTGCGCAGTGGCGAGATCGTCGATGGCGACGATGCCGAGTTCGGCGTGGCCGCCGTCGTGCACGAGGCGGAACGTGCGGCCGGCGAGGAACTCCGCTCCGTCGTGGCCGTGACCAGCGGCGGCCGGCCCGCCTCCACCCATGCCAGGGTCGAGGTGCCGCTGTTCGGCCGCGCCGTCGACCGTTCCGACATCGAGCGGGGCATGGACGCGGCCCGCGTCCAGATGGGCAGCCCGAACCGTTCGATCGTCCATCTGCTGCCTCTGGAACTTTCGATCGACGATGGGCAGCCCCTGCGCGATCCGCGCGGCATGCGCGGCGAACGCCTGCAGATGCTGGTGCATGCGGTGAGCATGGACAGCCGGCACGTCGCCCAGCTCCGGTCCTGCCTGGATGGCTGCCATCTCGACGTCGACGAGGTGGTGTGCGCCGGCTACGCATCTGGCTGGTCGGTGACCACCCCGGACGAGCGGGAGCGGGGCTGCATGGTCCTGGACCTTGGCGGGGGCGTGTCGAGTGCTGCGCACTTCCATGGTGGCCGCTTGGCGCTGTTGGCGTCGGTCCCCTATGGGGGCGAGCACATTACCGCCGACCTCGCCCATGGACTGGCCACGCAGCGCAGCCACGCCGAGCGGATCAAGTCGCTCTACACCAGCGTGCAGGCGCGACATGGTGACGCCGACCAGCGCATCGCCGTGCCGCATGTGGGCGACCCGGAGAAGTGGCCGTCGGGCGAAGTGGCACGCTCGCGGCTGACCGAGATCGCCCGGCCGAGGGTCGAGGAGATCCTGGAATTGCTCCGCGGCAGGCTGAAGGAGCACGCGGAGCTGTTCCGGACCATGCCGCCGGCCAACCTCGTGCTGACAGGCGGGGCATCGCGGATCGAGGGTCTGGTCGAGCTGGTGGACGAGATGTTCGGCCTGCCCGTCCGCTTTGGTCTGCCGGACCGGATCCAGGTCGGCGACGTCTACGAATGCGAGCCTTGCGCGAGCGCCGCGAACGGTGCACTCGGCCTATGTCGGGGTGAGGACGGTGGACAGCGCTGGCGGAACGAAGCGGCGAGCACGTCGCTGGGGCGCGGCTGGTCCAGGTTCCGCAATTGGCTGCGCGAGAATTTCTGATGTGACGCCGTCCAGGGGGGCGGCTTCGTGGTGGCGGCTGACGGCCCGACGAGAGCGCGAGGTCGGGTGAGGGTGGAGGACAACATGACGATCAACTTGACCATGCCGGTGGCACACGACCTGAAGCCCAGGATCAGTGTGGTTGGTGTCGGTGGTGCTGGCGGCAATGCCGTCAACAACATGATCACCGCACACCTTGAAGGGGTCGAGTTCGTCGCCTGCAACACCGACGCCCAGGCGCTGGACCGCTGCCTGACCGATCGGAAGATCCAGCTCGGCAACACCGTGACCCACGGGCTGGGGGCAGGTGCCCGTCCCGAGATCGGCCGCGCTGCCGCCGAGGAAGCCCGCAACGAGATCATCGACGCGCTCTCCGGCAGCCACATGGTGTTCATCACCGCCGGCATGGGCGGCGGTACCGGCACTGGTGCTGCCCCGGTTATCGCGAAGGCGGTGAAGGAGCAGGGCATCCTGACCGTGGGCGTGGTCACCAAGCCCTTCCAGTTCGAAGGCGGCTATCGTGCCCGCCTGGCCGAGAGCGGCATCGAGGAACTGGAGCAGTGGGTCGACACACTCATCGTGATCCCGAACCAGAACCTGTTCCGGATCGCCAATGAGCGCACGACCTTCACCGAAGCCTTCCAGATGGCCGACCAGGTCCTCCACATGGGCGTGCGCGGCGTCACCGACCTGATCGTCATGCCCGGCCTCGTCAACCTGGACTTCGCCGACATCCGCACCGTCATGGGCGAGATGGGCAAGGCGATGATGGGGACCGGCGAGAGCGAGGGCGAGCGCCGGGCCATCGAGGCCGCGGAGAGCGCTATCTCCAATCCACTCCTCGACGAGGTGTCGATGAAGGGTGCCCGCGGCGTCCTCATCAACATCACCGGCGGCCCGGACATGACCCTGTTCGAGGTCGATGCCGCCGCCAACCGCATCCGTGAGGAAGTCGACCAGGACGCCAACATCATCTTCGGTTCGACCTTCGACGAGTCGATGCACGGCAAGATCCGCGTCTCGGTGGTGGCGACCGGCATCGCCATGCCCGAGCGCTAGCGCCGGGCCCAGGCCGCCGTCGAGCAGACGCCGGCCGCGGCACCGCAGTCAACCCTGCGCTTCCAGCCGCAGATCGCCCGTCCGCTGTCGCAGGCCTATCCGACGCTGCGCCCCGCTTCCCAGATGGCCCCCACGTCCGCCCAGCAGATCGACTCCCATATCCGCAGCGTGGCCGAGCGGAGCGAAGCGCGCGCCGAGGCTCCCGAGGCCGCGCGCGACGATGCCTATGCCGCTGCGTCCCACGAGGCGGCCCCCTCCCAGGACGAGCGGGAGTTCGAGACCGCCGACGCGGAGTTCGGTGCCGACCGCCGCAGCCGGCAGCTGTCCGGCCTTGGCCGCGCCGAGGACCGCCTAAGCAACCTGTTCAGCAAGATGAGCAAGGGCCTGGGCTTTGGCGGGGACGCGCAGCCGATCCAGCCGCGCACCGAGCAGCCCCAGCACCTCCGTTGGGAACAGGCCGGCAACGCTGTTGGCGGTGATCCGGTCGCTGAGATTCCCGCTTTCCTGCGCCGTGATCGTTCAAGGAGTTGAGCACTGAAGCTCTTCTGTCACATGAACAGAAGGCTGTAACAATCGGTAACCAACTGTGAGTAGCGGCTAGTCTTCCCTCTGCCTATCTGAACAGTGCCGGACGCCGGTCCGTCCTGATCGCCCTTTCCAGGGTGGCATGGCCGGGCCGGCTTTCGGTTCGTTTGGAAGCGGAGCGACAAGAAGTGATCAACTCGGGTAGCCAGCTTGGCGAGCACGGAGCTCGGGACCTAGATGTCCGGGCCAGCCGCTCGGGCCGGATGCAGCGTACGATCGCGCACCGGATTGGCTGCGTCGGTATCGGTTTGCACGGTGGCCGCAAGGTCTCCTTGACCCTGTTGCCGGCAGCGCCCGACACCGGGATCATCTTCGTGCGCACCGATCTTCCGGGCCGGCCGGTCATCCCCGCGACCGCGGATCGGGTCGGTGACACCACCATGTGCACGACGCTGGTCGGTCCCGACGATGCCAAGGTCGCGACGATCGAGCATCTGATGGCCGCCTTCGCGCTGGCCGAGATCGACAACGTCACGGTCGAGCTCGACGGGCCGGAAGTGCCGATCATGGACGGCAGCGCCGCACCTTTCCTCTTCCTCCTGGAATGCGCCGGCGTGCGCGAGCAGGATCGGCCGCTCCGCCGGATCGAGGTGATCAAGCCCGTCCTGGTCGAGGCGGCCGGCAAGTTCGCGCGGCTCGACCCCGCACCCTTCGCCAGTTACGGCGCCTCCATCGACTTCGACCATCCGGCGGTCGGCGCCCAGGCGCTGAGCGTGCCGTTCGAGCCGAAGCGGCTGGGGCGGATGCTTGGCTCGGCGCGGACCTTCGGTTTTGCCGCCGACATCGAGCAGCTGCGCGCTCGCGGGCTGGCCCGCGGCGGCTCCCTGGAGAATGCAGTCGTGGTCGGTCCGGAGGGGATCCTCAACCCCGGCGGCCTGCGTTTCCCCGACGAGTTCGTGCGGCACAAGCTGCTGGACGCGATCGGCGACACCTTCCTGGCCGGTGCGCCGGTGGTGGGCCGCTGGACGGGCCATCGGGCCGGCCATGCACTCCATGTGAAGCTGGTCCGGGCCCTGCTCGCCGACCGGACCGCATGGCGGTATGTCGAGGACACGGACGAGGACTTCACTATCGAAGCGCCTTCTGCCCAGGCACGGGTCAAGGTGGCGGCGACGGCCTGAGCGTCGCCGCCAACCTTCGGCCGTGCCGCAAGGTGCGGACCCTTTCGTGACGTGCTAGATCGCGCACGGGCGAGTGTTGCCCTGGGCCTTGTCTCCGTCCGGGAAGGGATTCGTGCTGCGCGGCTTGTTCGTCGACCGCCATTTCTACAGCTATGACGGCACCGGACGCGGTCGCTGGAAGGTTTTCACGCGGGCGGCGCAGATCCGCCTGGCACTGGCAGTGCTGCTGTTGACCATGCTCGTGGCGGTGCTGGGCGGCACCTTCGCCTACGGCTGGCTGCAGTCCCATGCCATGCCGGCCCCGGCCCTTGCCAATGTCCCGGTGGTGCGTGCGCCTGAGCCCCCACCCGTCGCCGTGGACGAGATCCAGGCCCTGCGCACGGCGCTCGACGAGACCCGCCAGAAGCGGGCGGAACTGGCCGCCGAGCTGGAGGGCCTGAAGCGGCGTCCGGTCCAGGCAGGACCGACCCAGGCCGCCTATGATGAACTCCGCGCCAGCTTCGACCGGCTGCAGGCGAGCCACGACGAGGCGGTCCGCCGGGCCGAGGCGGCGGAACAGGCGGCGGCGAGGGCGGCCGAGGCGGCCGAGCTTGCCAGGAGGGAAGCGGCCGCCCGGGGGCAGATCGACGAGGCGACCATCCCCGACCGGATCCGGGCGCTGGAACTGGAGCTGGAAATGGCCAGGACGGCAGCCCTGCCCGACGACGCGACCGCCCTTGAGCAGGACCCGCGTTATGGCGAGGATCCTGTCGACCATGCCTTCACGCCGCAGGAAGAAGAACTGGCCCTGCGCGTCCGGGAGCTGGAGGCGACCGTGGCGGAACTCGAAGCCGAGCGGACTGTCCTGGAGCAGCGGCTGGCGGAAGCCGGCCAGCCAGTCGATCTGCCTGCGCAAGGCGATGCACAACCGTCCGGCGACGAACCCGCCGGGCCAACGGACGAATGACGGAGATGGCGACGTTTCATGCAGATCGATGACCTCGACACACCCTCCGTCCTGGTCGATCTCGACCGGGTCGAAGCCAACCTGAAGCGCTGGCAGGACTATTGCGATCGGCACGGCATCGCCAACCGGCCGCACATCAAGACCCACAAGCTGGTCGAGTTCGCGCGGCTGCAGGTGGCGCTGGGTGCCCACGGCATCGCCTGCCAGAAGCTCGGCGAGGCCGAGGTGATGGCCGATGCCGGCATCGACGACATCCTGATCCCCTTCAACCTGCTGGGCCGCCCCAAGCTCGAGCGTGCCGTGGCACTGGCAAAGCGGATCCGCCTGATCCTCGTCGCCGACCATGCCGAGGTGGCCGACCCGATCGGCAAGGCCTTTGCCGAGGCCGGCATGGACGTCGAGATGCTGGTCGAATGCGACACCGGTGCGAAGCGCAACGGGACGCAGTCGATCGAGGAGACGGTGGCGCTGGCAAGGCACATTGCCGCTACGCCCGGCCTGCGCTTTGCCGGGCTCCTGACCTATCCGCCGCCTGGCGGGCAGCCGAACGTGGCGGCCTACTTTGCGGAGACGGTCGAGCGGTTGAAGGCGCATGGCATCGAGGCGCCGATCCTGTCGTCCGGCGGCAGTCCGGACATGTGGACGGCGCACACCCAGGGATGGGTCACCGAGCACCGCTCGGGCACCTACATCTATGGCGATCGCATGCAGATCCGGGCCGGGTGCATCGCGCTGGAGGATTGTGCGCTGCATGTGCTGGCCACCGTCGTGTCGCGTCCCACCGCCGATCGCGCCATCCTGGATACCGGGTCGAAGGCGCTGACCTCGGATCTGGCCGGCCTGAACGGCTATGGCCGGATCGCCGAGTATCCGGACGCCGTGATCCAGGGCCTGTCCGAGGAGCATGGCCATGTCGACCTGAGCGCCGTGCAGGGGCCGCGACCGAGGATCGGCGAGCGTGTGCGCATCCTGCCGAACCATGCATGCCCGGTGAGCAACCTTTACGACCACGTCGCATTGTGCAGGGGAAGCAACGTGGAAACCCTGGCGAAGGTAGCGGCGCGCGGTAGATTGACCTGAGATTTTCTGCAAGCTTGCCGTCCTGGGTGAATCGATCAGGACGGCGAGATGGGTGTCGAGCGTGAGCTGAAGCTTGAGGGCGATCCGGCGGATCTGCGCAGGCTGCTCCAGGAGCCTATGATCGCCGCGGGCATGCAGGGGAAGCCCAAGCACAAGCAGCTGGTCACGACCTACTACGACACCGAGGACTGCTGGCTCAGGGAGGCCTGCGGCATCAGCCTGCGCGTGCGCCGGGACGGGCGGCGCTGGCTGCAGACCGTGAAACGTGAGCGCCGCTCGGAGGGCGTGCTGTTCGCGCGCGACGAGTGGGAGATGCCGATCGCATCAGAGCTTCCGGACCCGGCCCTGCTGACCGACCCGGAACTCGCCGACGTCGTTTCGGCCATCACGGCTCGCGGCGTCGTCCCAATCGTCCGCTCCGAGATCCGCCGCGACGTCGCGGACCTGCGCTGGACCGACGAACACGGCCGTACCGGCGTGGTCAACCTGGCACTGGACGAGGGGACGATCCATGCCGGGGGCCGCCAGGCCGCCGTGGGCGAGCTGGAGCTCGAACTGGTCGAGGGCGACCCGGCATGCCTGTTCTCCCTGGCCCTGCGCTGCGCCGACCTGGTCCCGGTCCGCTTCGGCACGCTCGCCAAGTGGGAGCGCGGCTTCCGTCTCCATGCCGGCCTGCCGCCCCGGCCCGAGAAGGCCGAGCGCCCGGTCATCACCCCGGACTCCAACATCGAGGAGGTGATGATCGCCTCCATCGCGGCGGCGATGCGTCAATGGCTCGGCAACGAGGCGGCGGTTCAGCACGGCGGTGACCCGGAAGGCGTCCACCAGATGCGGGTGGCCCTTCGGCGCCTGCGCTCGCTGCTGACCCTGTTCAAGGACCTCATCCCGGAGGCCCAGCGGCGCTCGCTGTCGGCGGAGCTGCGGGAGATCGTGCAGGCGCTGGGTGCTGCCCGTGACCTGGACGTGTTCGAGACCGAGCTGCTGCGCCCCGTGGCCGAGGCCAGGCCTCAGGACCCGGCGCCGGCAGCCCTGCGCAGCCTCGTGGAACAGGCCCGTGTGGCCGCCTATGCCAAGGCGCATGCCAAGGTTGGCGAACGCTCCTATGCGCGCGCCGTCCTGCGCCTGTCCGCCTGGCTCGACATGCGCGGCTGGCGCACGGGCTTTGATTCATCCAGCGCCGACCAGCTGGCGATGCCTGCGGCCGAAGCCGCAGCTTCGATCCTGGAAAAGGCGCTGCGCAAGGTCCTGCGGCAGGGGCGTGGGTTTGCCGAGCTGTCCCCGCCCGAGCGCCATGAGGTGCGGATCGCGCTGAAAAAGCTCCGCTACGGCGCGGATGCGTTCGCCGGCCTGTTCGACGAGGACCGGGTGAAGCCCTATCTGCGCCGCCTCTCGCGCCTGCAGGACCACATGGGCCGCTTCAACGACGCGGCGGTGGCCGGTGCCACGGCCGACAGCCTGTTGAGCGACCCAGGCCTTCGGGCGGCCGACCCGGCACTGGCCGCGCGCGGGGGCGGCCTGGTGGTGGGCTGGCATGGCCATGCGGCCTTGGCCGACGAGCCGGAGCTCGTCGCCGCCTGGCGGGCGTTCAAGAATGCCGAGCCCTTTTGGAGGAGCGAGGAGTGATCCGGATCCTGGTGGGCAACGGCAAGGGTGGCGTCGGCAAGTCCACGATCGCGACCACGCTCGCAGCGGCCCTGGCCGCACGTGGCCGCCGCACGGCCCTGGCCGATGCCGACCGCCAGCGCTCCAGCCTGGCCTGGCTCGCCGCCAGGCCCGCCGGCCACCCCGCAATCCGTGCGCTCGACTGGTCGAAGCGTCTGGACCAGGTGCCGCCGGAGATCGAGCGGCTGGTGGTGGACGCCCCCGCCAACCTGGACGGCGACGAGATCGAGGACCTGCTGGACATGGCCGACAAGGTCGTGGTCCCCATGCAGCCCTCTCTGTTCGACCAGGGTGGGACCGAGCGGTTCCTGGGCAAGCTCGCCAGGCAGAAATCGGTGCGCAAGGGCCGCAAGGAGGTCGTGCTGTTGCTCAACAGGCTGCGCCCGCGCACCCGTGCGGCGGCGCGACTGGAAGCCTATGTGCGTGGGCTGGAGCTGCCGGTCGTGGCGCGCATCGCCGATCGTGCCGTGTTCGAGGAACTGGCCTCCGGCGGCCTATCCATCTTCGACGTTGCCGGCGCCCGCCACGAGGCGGCGCGGGCGGAGTGGGTGGATCTGGTCGAGCGGCTAGACACGCCGCGCTGAGCTGCGCCGCTCGACCACGGCCCGAACCAGCCCGCCCAGGGCCGAACGCACGCTGCCCTGGTCGATCTGCGCGAACTGCCGGACCAGGTCGAGCGCGGCTCGCTCCGCCTGGATGGCGGCATCGGGCGTCCGGTCCGCCCAGGCGTCCCGGGTGATCCGCCCGCCGGGAGGCGGGTGGGTATCGCTGGTCCCGCACAGCCAGTCGATGTCGGTGCGCAGGCGCTCGGCGATCAGGATGAGCCTGGCAGCACTCACCCGGTTGGCGCCCCGCTCGAACTTCTGGATCTGCTGGTAGGACACGCCGATGACTTGGCCGACCTGCTCCTGGGTCAGGCCCAGTTCGACCCGCCGGCGGCGCATGCGCTCGCCGATTTTCCGCTCGATGAGCTGTTCACGTTCCATGATCGGCCCTAAGCGCTGCAGGTCGCCGTGGCTGGCTTGCGCGCCAAGGCTCCGCTAAGCTGGCTCCGCCACGCTTGATCATAACCTTTGGTGGAACGGGCTACAAGGAATGCGAGGGATCGACGTCAGTGACGTCAGGTGGAAGAACCCGCTGCGGCGCGGCTTGAGGGCGGCGGCGGTGATGCTGTTCTTTTCGCTTTCCGCGTGCGGCGGCAACTCTGCCGACCAGGTCGACCTGACTCCGGACAAGCCGGCCGAGCAGCTCTACGCCGAAGCGCAGGAGTTCTCGCAGAACGGCCAGTGGCTGCAGGCCGCCGCCGCCTATGAGGAAGTCGAGCGCCAGCACCCCTACTCGGAGCTGGCCAAGCGTGCCCAGGTGGAAGCCGCCTATGCCTATTACGAGGGCGATTCGTACGAGGAAGCCGTGGGTGCGGCCGAGCGCTTCATCGACCTTCATCCGGGCGACGAGGCCACGCCCTATGCCTACTACCTGATCGGGCTTTGCTACTACGAGCAGATCAGCGATGTCGGCCGCGACCAGGACATGACCGAGCGCGCCCTGCAGTCCTTCGACGAGATGGTGCGCCGCTATCCCGAGAGCGACTACGCGCGCGATGCAAGGCTCAAGCTGGACCTGATCCAGGACCATCTGGCCGGCAAGGAAATGGAGATCGGGCGCTACTACGAGACCCGCAAGCAGTATGTCGGCGCGATCAACCGCTTCCGCAACGTGGTCGAGAACTACCAGACGACCTCGCACGTGCCGGAAGCATTGTTCCGCCTGACCGAGACCTATCTGGCGCTGGGCGTGCGCAAGGAAGCACAGTCGGCCGCGGCCGTGCTTGGCTACAACTATCCGGGCTCTATCTGGTACGAGCGGTCCTATGCGCTGCTGGAGGACCAGAACCTGCAACCCGCGGAGGACAGCGGCTCGTGGCTGTCGAACCTGTTCTGACCTCGCACCCTTCATGCTCCAGAGCCTGAACGTCCGCGACCTCCTGCTCCTGGACCGGCTGGACCTGGAGTTCGGGGAGGGACTGACCACGCTGACCGGCGAGACCGGTGCCGGCAAGTCGATCCTGCTGGACTGCCTGGGCTTGGCCACCGGGGCCCGGGCCGAGCGCGGCCAGGTCCGCATCGGCACCACCCAGGGCTCCGTCACCGCCCTGTTCACCCTGCCGCCCGACCATCCGGCGCGCCCGTTCCTGGCAGAGCAGGGCATCGCCTGCGGCGAGGAGATCTCCTTGCGCCGCGTGGTGTTCGCCGATGGTCGCTCGCGCGGGTTCATCGAGGACGAGCCGGTCGCGATCGGCACATTGGAGCGGGTGGGCCGCGACCTCGCGGAGGTCCATGGCCAGTTCGAGCAGCGTGGTCTCGCCGACCCCACCCGCCACCGCGCCCTGCTCGACGCGTTCGGCGGCCATGAGGCGGAGGCCGAGGCCGTCCGCCGGGCTTGGCAGGCCTGGCGCGACATGCGCACGCGACTGGATGAGCGCAAGCGGGCGGCCGACCAGGCGGCCGCGGACGAGGAACGCCTGCGTGCGCACCTGGCCGAGCTCGAAAAGTTCGGCGCGGTGCCGGGCGAGGAAGAGGAGCTGGCCAAGGAGCGCCAGCGCCTGCAGACCCGCGACCGCCAGATCGCCCTGTTCGACGAGGCTGCCAAGGGCCTGGCCGATGCCGCCGAGCGGCTGGCCAACACCCAGCGCAAGCTGGACCGCTCCGGCGTCGACGATCCGAGCCTGGAGCAGATCGTGGACGGGCTGGAACGCGCCTCGTCGGAACTGGCCGACGTGGAGCGCGCCACTGCGGAGCGTCTGCGCGAGCTGATCCACGCCGAAGGCCGTCTGGACGAGGTCGAGGAACGCCTGTTCGCCTTGCGCGCCCTTGCCCGCAAGCACCGCGTCTCTGCCGACCAGCTGGAAGGCCTGCAGGACGAGTTCGTGGCTGCCCTGGCCCAGATCGAGACCGGCGCTGCCGACATCGTCCGCCTGGAAGCCGAAACCAAGGCGTTGCACGAGCGCTTCCTTGACACGGTGAAGGCTCTGTCGGCTGCCCGTGAGCGCGCCGCGCAGACGCTGGGTGCCGCCGTTGCTGCCGAGCTGGCGCCGCTCAAGCTTGAGCGTGCCACCCTCCGTGTGACCCTGACCCCGCTGGAGCCGGAAGCCTACGGCCAGGAGGGTGCCGAGCGGGTCGCCTTCGAGGTTCGCACCAATCCCGGCCAGCCCTTCGGCCCGATCGGCAAGATCGCGTCCGGCGGCGAGCTAGCCCGCTTCATGCTGGCCCTCAAGGTCGTCCTGGCCCGCCTGCAGCCGGTCGGCACGCTCGTGTTCGACGAAATCGACGCCGGCACCGGTGGAGCGACGGCAGACGCGATCGGCGAGCGGCTGGCGCGCCTGGCCGCCGACCGCCAGGTCCTGGTCGTCACCCACGCGCCCCAGGTCGCCGCCCGCGCCCAGAGCCATCTGCGGGTGGTGAAGGTGCAGGAAGAGGACCGTACCCGGGTCACGGTGGAGCGGCTGGAAGGGGAGGAGCGTCGCGACGAGGTCGCCCGCATGCTGGCCGGCGCCCAGATCACCGCCGCGGCCCGTGCTGCCGCCGACAGCCTTCTCCAGGATGCGGTAGGCTAGATGAAGGAACTCCCGGTCGACGAACTGGACGAGGATGCTGCGCGCACCGAGCTGGAGCGCCTGGCCCTGCGCATCGCTGACGCCGACCGGCGCTACTACCAGGAAGACAAGCCCGACCTGACCGATGCGCAGTACGACGAGCTGCGCCGCCGCAACAACGCCATCGAGCAGCGATTCCCGCATCTGGTGCGGCCGGACAGCCCAAACCACCGGGTCGGCGCCCCGCCCGTCTCCGCCTTCGGCAAGGTGGTCCATGCCGTGCCGATGCTCTCGCTCGACAATGCGATGACGGCGGAGGACATCCACGAGTTCGTGGCCAGGGTGAACCGCTATCTGCGCCGACCCGAGGACGCTGCCAACGACTATGTGGCCGAGCCCAAGATCGACGGCCTGTCCTGCTCGCTGCGCTACGAGGACGGCATCCTGGTCCGCGGCGCCACCCGCGGCGACGGTACGACCGGCGAGGACGTGACCAACAACGTCCGCACCATCAAGGACGTGCCCACCCGCCTGCATGGCGAGGCCCCGTCGGTGATCGAGGTGCGCGGCGAGGTCTACATGGAGCGCTCCGCCTTCCTGCGCATCAACGAGGAGCAGGAAGAGGCCGGCCAGGAGCGTTTCGCCAATCCGCGCAATGCCGCTGCCGGCTCGCTTCGCCAGCTTGACAGCCGGATCACCGCCAGGCGCCCCTTGCGCTTCTTCGCCTATGGCTGGGGCGAGGCGGACCCGCCGATCCGCAGCGGCCGCTATGCCGACTTCCTCCAGCGCCTGCGCGACTGGGGCTTCGTCGTGAACCCGCTGACCAGGCTCTGCCACACCGCGGATGAGCTGGTGGAGCATCAGGCCGAGATCGGTCGGCAGCGGGCGGAGCTGGGCTACGAGATCGACGGCGTGGTCGACAAGGTCGATGACATCGCGCTGCAGGAAAGGCTGGGCTTCGTCGGCCGCGCCCCGCGCTGGGCGATCGCGCACAAGTTCCCGGCCGAGCAGGCCCGCACGAAGGTGAACGACATCACCATCCAGGTCGGCCGCACCGGTGCCTTGACCCCGGTCGCCGAGCTGGAGCCGGTGATCGTCGGCGGTGTCACCGTCGCGCGGGCGACCCTGCACAACGAGGACTTCATCAGGTCCAAGGACATCCGGATCGGCGACACGGTCCTGATCCAGCGCGCTGGCGACGTGATCCCCCAGGTCGTGGAGGTGATCCAGGCCGAGCGGCCGCAAGGTACCAGCGAGTATGTTTTTCCCGACACCTGCCCCGTCTGCGGCAGTCATGCCGTGCGGCTGGAAGGCGAGGCGGTCCGGCGCTGCACGGGTGGCCTGATCTGCCGGGCGCAGGTCGCCGGCAGGCTGCAGCTCATGGTCGGCCGCGATGCCTTCGACATCGAGGGCCTGGGCAAGAAGCAGGTGCCGCAGCTGATCGAGGCGGGCCTGCTTCACGAGCCGGCCGACCTGTTCCTGCTTTCCCGCGACGAAGAGCGCCTGAACCGCCTGCGCACCCTGGAAGGCTGGGGCAAGCGCAAGGTCGAGAACCTGGTGGCCTCGATCGAGGCGCACCGCACGGTCCCGCTGGCCCGCTTCATCCTGGCGCTCGGCATCCGTTTCACGGGCGAGGTCAATGCCAGGCTACTTGCCCGCGCCTATGGCAGCTATGACCGGTGGCGCGAGGGGATGCTGAAGCTGGGGGCAGGCGACCCCGAGGAACTGGCGCGGCTCGACGATGTCGATCGGATCGGCAGCGCGCTGATCGATGCCTTGCGCGCCTTTTTCGGCGAGCCGCACAACGTCGAGGCAGTCGACCGTCTGGCGGCCCAGCTGACCATCCAGGACGCGGTTGCCCCGGACGTGGCGACGAACAGCCCGCTGGCAGCCAAGTCGATCGTCTTTACCGGCACGCTCGAAACCATGAGCCGCTCGGAGGCCAAAGCACGGGCCGAGCGCTTCGGCGCGAAGGTCGGCTCTTCCGTCTCGAAGAATACGGACTATCTGGTGGTAGGCTCGGACGCTGGTTCCAAGGCTGCCAAGGCGCAAGCGCTGGGCGTGCAGACCATGACCGAGCAGGAGTTCCTCGAACTGACGGACCGCCGATGACCCGTATCGTGACGCTCGTCCTGGGCTACAGCTTCCTGGTCCTGGGCGTGCTCGGCCTGGTTCTGCCGTTCCTGCAAGGCTTCCTGTTCATCTTCATCGGACTGATCCTGCTCAGCAAGCACGCTTCCTGGGCCAACCGCTCACTCGGCTATATCCGCGGGCGCTGGCCGGCCATGGGCCGGATGATCGAGCAGGCCGAGGGCATGGCCGAACGCTGGATCGACAAGTGCACGAACGGCGTCCGATGGCTGGTCGGGCGGGCTTGAGAAAGGGGCCGGCAGGTTCCGTCAGGCGCCGTAAAGCTCGATCGGGGCGTCGTAGCCCTTGAGCCGGTAGACATGGACGGGGCTGTCCTCGAACTCTGATGCCGCACGGTCGTGCACGGATCGGGTGACCAGGATCTGCCCGGCCTCCGCGACCGATTGGGTCCGCGACGCGGTGTTCACGACGGTCCCGATGGCCGTCAGGTCGCGGTGCGAGCGGCCAAACTCGCCAAAGCTGAGCTCGCCCGTATCGATCCCGATACCGACTCCGAAATCGCTGGCGCCCAGGCCGAACGTCCGGACGAGTTCGTCGCGCTTGTCACGACAGCGCCGCTGGATCTCGCGGGCAGCGAGCACAGCCTGCCTGACATGATCGGGCTGCCGGATCGGGAAGTTGAAGACTGCCATGATGGCGTCTCCCAGGGTCTTGTTCAGGAGCCCATCATGATCCCAGATCGCCTCCGCGCACTCGTCATAGAACGTGTCGAGCAGGCCTGAGACGGCGTCGGGCGACTGCGACCGGGAAAGGTTGGTGTAGCCTCTCAGGTCGATGAACATGACGGTCGCGTCGATCGTGATCTTGCGTGCCTTCATCAGTGTCTTGAACATCAGCTCGCAGGCGGTGCACGTGTTCGGGTTCATCCGGCTCGGGCGGATGCCGAACAGGCGGAATGGCACCGAGAGGACGCCGTACAATGGCACCGGCACGCGCAGCTGCTGCCAGCATCCTTGCAGCTCTTTGCCCTTGGCATCGTCTTGGGACCTGCGTGTCACTGGCCAGTATTCGGCCAGGAGAGAGACTATCGATTCAGCCTGTTCCCAAAGGACGATCGTATCAAGCAGGCTTTCGCTGGCAGGCTGGTTGTTGATGCCCCGAAGCGAACCTGGTGAGCCGCCGGCCGCCATGACTGCTTGCGACCGGGATGTTCGCTCTTGGACCGTGCATGCGTATACCTGCACCCGTTCAAGGAACGGGGCTGGCGAACCGGGCTGAGCGGAAGCCCCTTCAGCATTAGGATCATAAGCCTACATCGTGCTATCCTGAAGTCCAGTCTTACACTCGGGCGAAGGACAGGAGCATGCAGCCGCACGATCATCGTTTTTGCACGAACGAACCCGACGGACGCAGGACCCGGGCCGTCGTCAAGAATGCACGAACGAACCCGAGCCGGCTTTGTCGTCGCCGGTCCGGGCCCTCATGCATCTACACGAACGAACCCGAGGATCAGATCGGAGCGCAGGCCCGCTGCAGCCATGCCAGCGTTCGCTCGTCGACCAGCGGCCCGACCTCGGCCAGGACCCGGGCATGGTAGGCATCCAGCCAGGCTCGCTCGTCCGCGCTCAGCATGGCTGCGACGATCATGGTCCGGTCGATCGGCACCAGGGTCAGCGTACCGAAGCGCAGCAGCTTGCGCTCGCCGCCCGGCGGGGTCGGCGCCTCCTGGACCACGAGCAGGTTTTCGGTCCGGATGCCGTGACTGCCCGGCACGTACTGGCCGGGCTCGTTCGACAGGATCATGCCGGGCTGGAGCTTGACGAGGCTCTGTCCCTTGGCGATGCGGGCCGGCCCTTCGTGCACGCACAGATAGCTGCCGACCCCGTGCCCGGTGCCATGGTCGAAGTCGAACCCCTGACGCCAGAGCGGCGCCCTGGCCAGCGTGTCGAGCTGAGCACCGCTGGTACCTTCGGGAAACACGGCCTGGGAAAGGGCGATCATGCCCTGCAGGACGAGCGTGAACTGTACCCGCACATACGCCGGCACCTGGCCCAGCCCGATGGTGCGGGTGATGTCGGTGGTGCCGTCCAGGTACTGGCCACCGCTGTCGATCAGGTAGACGCTGCCCGTCTCCAGCCGCCGGTTGGTGTCGATGCTGGTGCGATAGTGCGGCTGGGCAGCGTTCGGCCCGTGCGCGCTGATCGAATCGAAGCTGAGGCCACGGAACAACGCGTCCTCGGCGCGCAGGCTGGCGAGCTTGGTGGCCGCCTCGATCTCATCGGTGCCGGCCGGTACCGCTTCCTCCGTCAGCCAGCAAAGAAAGTGCGACATCGCCGCCCCGTCCCGCCGCTGCGCCGCATAGGCGCCTGCTACCTCCACGTGGTTCTTCATGGCACGGGCCAGCGGGATCGGGTCCTCCCCGTCGATCACCGTGCCACCCGCCCTGGCGAACCGGTCGGCGAAACCGACCGCCGAATAGGCAGGATCGACGAGCAGCCGCAGCCGACGTCCGCCCAGTTCGTCGAGGGCCGGCTCGAACGCCTCGTAATCCTCGACCGTGACGCGGTTGCCGAGGTCGAGTCCGGCGAGCTTGGTACGATCGGTGAACAGCCGGACATGACCATCGGTCCCCAGCAGGGCGAAGCCGAGCGGGAGCGGGTTGAACGGCACGTCGGCGCCGCGCACGTTCAAGAGCCAGGCGATCGATTCCGGCGCTGTGATCAGCAACTGGTCTGCCCCGGCCTTGGCCAAGGCAACGCCCATGCGCTCGGTCTTCGCCGCCGCCTCTTCCCCGGCATATTCCTTCGGATGGGAGTGCACTGGTTCCGCCGGCCGGGCCGGGCGGTCGTGCCAGATCAGGTCGATCGGGTTGCGGTCCAGCGCGACCAGGGTCGCGCCTGCGGCTGTCAGCTTCTTCGCCATCGCCTCCCGCTCGGGCTTGCGAACCAGGCGGGGGTCATAGCCGATCCTGGCGCCCTGACGGACATGCTCGGCGAGCCAGGCGGATGGCGGTGTCAGCGTGCTGTTGGCCCGCTGGAACAGGGCAGGATCCAGTTCCCGTTCCAGCTGCACGGTATAGCGTCCATCACTCATCACAGCCGCCATGTCCGGCAGCACCAACACCACGCCGGCCGAGCCTGTGAAGCCTGTGAGCCACGCCACGCGCTCGGCATGCGGCGGCAGGTATTCGGAGCCGTGTTCGTCCGTGCGGGGCATCCAGAACCCGTCGACTTCCATCTTCGCGAGCTCCGCGCGCAGTGCTGCCAGCCGTTCGGCAATGTTCATCGACGGTTCCCATTTGAGACGACACGGCACCTGCATAGCGGCTGGAGGCCATGCCGGGCGAGGGGCCTCGTGCCGTACCGCCGCTCATTCCTGCCGGTGCCGAAGCTCGTAATGGCGGGAGCGGTCGTCGAAATGCTGGAGGACCGCCCGGGCGGCCGCCGGGACATAGGCTGCCTCGCCGTTGCCGTGCGTGAACCGGTCCAGCGCCGCCTGGTCCGCGAACCACATGATCGTCATGAACTCGACCTCTTCCCCGTCCGGTCGCCGCAGGAGGTCGATCCTCGTCAGGCCTTGCCCGGTCCGCGCCGCGATCGCGGGAAAGACCTCGCGCCGGAGCAGGTTTTCATAGGCATCCGCCTTCGCAGGCGAGGTCCAGCCATGCCAGGTACGGGCCAGCATCCGAAATCTCCCTTGCCTATGTCCCCAGACAAGGAATGTCACACGGAGCCAAGGCATGTCCTTGCTCTTTATGCCCGGTCTTCATCATTTTGGGCAACGATGTTGTGCAGAACCCCCGAGGAGAGGCAGACAATGCCGGAGATTGACATGATGGACCTGCGCATTCTGGCGCTGCTCCAGAAGGATGGGCGGATCAGCAATGTCGATCTGGCAGACCAGGTCGCCTTGTCCCCATCACCTTGCCTTCGAAGGGTGAAGCGGCTGGAGAACGAGGGCGTCGTGCTCGGCTACCGCGCCATCCTCGCCCGCGAAGCCGTCGGGCTCGGGCTCACCGTCTTTGCCGCCATCAAGGTCGCCCGCCATTCCCGCGAAGCCGCAGCCGCCTTGCAGGAGGCGCTGGCAGCCCTGCCGGAAGTAGTGAGCTGCCACATGGTCTCCGGCGAGGCCGACTTCCTCGCCGAGATCGTCGTGCCGGACCTGGTTGCCTACGAGCGCCTGCTGACGGATCGTCTCCTGACGCTGCCGATGATCAGCGACATCCGCTCGAACTTCTCCTTGCGGCGCGTGAAGTCCGAGGCGCCGCTGCCGATCCGGGCCGCTGCGTCCCTCGGCCCACAAACAAAACCGGCCGGGGAGGACCCCGGCCAGCTTCGTGATCAGCAATAACGAAAGCTCACTTCAAGGGAGCCATCACCATGACCATCTGGCGGCCTTCCAGGCGCGGCATCTGCTCGACCTTGCCGAGGTCGAGCACTTCGTCGCGGACCTTGGTGAGCACGTCCATGCCCAGATGCTGGTGTGCCATCTCGCGGCCGCGGAAGCGCATGGTCACCTTGACCTTGTCGCCCTCGGTCAGGAATTCCCGCACCTTGCGCATCTTGATGCTGTAGTCGTTGTCATCGATGCCGGGCCGGAGCTTGATCTCCTTGACCTCGATGACCTTCTGCTTCTTGCGCGCCTCGGCGGCCTTCTTCTGCGCCTCGTACTTGAACTTGCCGTAGTCGAGGATCTTGCAGACCGGAGGCCGCGCGGTGGGCGACACTTCTACCAGATCGAGACCGGCTTCTTCTGCACGGGCAAGTGCCTCGCGCAACGACACGACGCCGACCATCTCCCCGTCCTCGCCGACCAGGCGAACCTCACGGGCTTCGATGTGGTAGTTGATCGCGTACTCTTCCCGAGCGTTGCTCATCCGGTTCTTGCAGCTCCGTAGTTCATGACCCTATCCTCCGATCATCCCGCATTTGTTGTGCGCGCGATGTCCGGCGGCATCGACTCTCGCTGGCACAACGCCACCGCTTCGTCAAGCGGAAGGGTGGCTTGTGCCTGCGAGCCCAGGCGACGCAGACTGACGCTGCGCCCCTCCGCCTCCTTGGCACCGACCGCGATGATCCACGGCACCTTGCGCAATGAGTGCTGGCGGATCTTGTAGCCGATCTTCTCGGCTCCCTTGTCCACCTCGACATCGATCCCGGCCGCGCGGAACGCGGCCCCCACCTCGTCGGCATAGCCATCCGCCTCGTTCGTGATCGTCGCGACCACGACCTGCAGCGGGGCCAGCCACATCGGCAGCTTGCCGGCATGCTCCTCAATCAGGATGCCGAGGAAGCGCTCCATCGAGCCCAGGATGGCCCGATGCAGCATGACCGGCCGGTGCTTCTGCCCGTCCTTCCCAATATAGGAAGCGTCCAGTCGTTCCGGAAGGATGAAGTCCACCTGAAGCGTCCCGCACTGCCAGTCACGGCCGATGGCGTCACGCAGCACGAATTCTAGCTTCGGCCCATAGAAGGCGCCTTCGCCAGGGTTGGGCGTCGATTCCAGCCCGGCCGCATCGACCGCCTCCTGCAGCGCCTGCTCGGCCCGGTCCCAAACCTCGTCGGAGCCGGCCCGCAGCGGCGGCCGGTCGCTGAACTTCACCTTGACGTCGGTAAAGCCGAAATCAGCATAGATCGAGCTCAGCAGCTCCAGGAAGGTCTGCGTCTCCACGTTGATCTGGGATGGCTCGCAGAAGATGTGCGCATCGTCCTGCGTGAAGGCCCGCACCCGCATGATGCCGTGCAGCGCACCCGATGGCTCGTTGCGGTGGCAGGCGCCGAACTCGGCCATGCGCAGCGGCAGGTCGCGGTAGCTGTGCTGCTGCTGGCGGAAGATCTGCACGTGGCCCGGGCAGTTCATCGGCTTGAGCGCCAGGACCCGGTCCTCGTTCTCGACCGTGAACATGTTCTTGCCGAACTTGTCCCAATGGCCGGACGCCTCCCACAGCACCCGGTCGATCAGCTGCGGCGTCCGTACCTCACGATAGTTGGCCGCCTCCAGCCGCCGGCGCATGTAGTTCTCGACCGTGCGCCACAGCTTCCAGCCCAGCGGGTGCCAGAAGACCGAGCCCACTGCCTCTTCCTGGATATGGAAGAGATCCATCTCCCGGCTGAGCCGGCGATGGTCGCGCTTCTCCGCCTCCTCCAGCTGGTGCAGATGGGCATCCAGCGCCTCCTTCGTCGGAAAGGCGACGCCGTAGATCCGCTGCAGCTGCGGGTTCTTGGCATCGCCGCGCCAGTAGGCACCGGCGACCTTGGTCAGCTTGAACGCGCCGATCCGCCCCGTGGACGGCCCATGCGGGCCTCGGCACAGGTCGAACCAGTCACCCTGCCCATAAAGCGTCACCGGCTGGTCGGCGGGAATAGCGTCGAGCAGCTCCAGCTTGAACTTCTCGCCCAACGCCGTGAACCGCGCGCGCGCCTCCTCTCGGCTCACTTCCTCCCGCGTGAACTTGCGGTCAGCCTTGGCGATCTCGCCCATCCGCTTCTCGATCGCGGCCAGATCGTCCGTCGTAAACGGCTGCTCGCGATGAAAGTCGTAATAGAAGCCGTTCTCGATCGAAGGTCCGATCGTCACCTGCGTGCCGGGAAACAGGCTCTGCACCGCTTCCGCCATGACATGCGCCGTGTCGTGGCGCAGCAAGGCGGCCGCCTCTGGATCCTCGGCCGTGATGATCCGGATCTTCGCGTCGCGGTCGATCCGGCGGGACAGGTCGCGCAGTTCGCCATCGACCTCGATGGCCAGGGCCTTCTTGCCAAGGCTCTTGGCAATTCCCGTCGCCACCTCGAAGCCGGTCGGCGGCGTCTCGAAAGTGCGCGTCGCTCCGTCCGGCAGGGTCACCGCAACCCCGTGGTGCTCCGCATGCATCTTCGAATCCGCCATCATGCTCATGAGTTCGACCTTGTCTTCCGCTCCGGCAACTCGTTGCCATCCATCCCGGGCTGCGGCCAGCAGTCTGGGCGCAACGGGATGGAGACATGCTTATATGGCTGTCAAGCCGTCACCGCGCGAGGTAAGGCCGCCAGAACTTCATCGATTCCCAGGGCCGAGAGCGGCTCGCGCTGTAGCCAGGGCTCGTCGGGCCAGCCTGGCGCGCTCCTCGCTGGGGTGGAAGCGCCGGAGAAGAGGGTGAGGACGGGGCAGGGCGCTGCAGCCACCAGATGCATGGGTCCAGTGTCGTTGCCGACAGCGAAGGCGGCCCGGCGAGCCAGGGACGCGATCTGCCCAAAGCTGGTCCTGCCGCCGAGATCCAAGGCATCGGGACACTCCTCCTTGATGGCCTTCAGCGCGTCCGCCTCGGCTGCCGTACCGATCAGCACCGGCCGGATGCCGCAGGCGACCAGATAGACCGCCAGTTGGGCATAGTGGGTCGCCGGCCAGCGCTTGTCGGGCCGGTGCGGCGCGCATCCTGGTACGAGCAGGGCGAATGGTCCGGCCGGAGCCAGGCCCGTGACATCGCCCTGGAGGAAATCCACCCGCGGCGGCGGTACGTCGACGATGCCCATCTGGGCCAATTGCCCCTTCAGACGGGGCACCGTGTGGATAAGCTCCCGTTCCGGCTGCAGATCCGGATCCGAGCAACCCTTGGCAATCCCCGACCAGCGCGGCTTGGGCTTGGGCCACAAGGAAAAGTACAGCGAGGTCCGGCGCGAGGTCTGCAGGTCATAGACCACCGCAAAGCGCTTGGCGGCCAGGCGGCGGATCAGGCCGAACAACCGGATCGGCGTCCACAAGCTCGGCCGGTCGTCGACGATGATGTCGGCGAACCACCCGGTCGACTGGAGCAGCTTTGCGTAAGGCGCGGTCGTGAGCAGGGTCATTCGATCATCCGGATGGTGCCGGACGATCGCCTGCATGGCCCCTGTCGCAAGCACCACGTCACCGAGGGCGCCATGCTTGATGACCAGGATGTCCGCCATCAGCGCGTCTCTTCCAGAACCTCGCCGTAGACGTCGAGCGTCTGGCGGCACATCCGCTCTGCGGTGAAGTGGTCCACCACCCAGGCGCGTGCCCGCTGAGCCAGCCGATCGCGCACCTCCGGCGACATCGACAAGGCAAGATCGAGAGCTTCGGCAAGGCCAGCCGGATCGTCGGGCTGCACCAGCCAGCCGGTCGCCGCGACCATCAGAGTCTCGCCCAGACCGCCGACATCAGTGACGACGACAGGCCTGCCCATCGCCTGCGCTTCCACGGACACGCGCCCGAATGCCTCCGGCCCAATCGAAGGCACGGCCACCACATCTGATAGCGCCACGGCTGCCGGCATGTCGTGGCAAGGCCCGGTGAACCGGACACGGTTCTTCAGGCCAGATCCCTCGACCCGCTCGTGAAGTTCCCGGGAGTAGGAGCTTCCGGGCGTGTCAGGGCCAATGAAGGCGACGAGGAAGTCGTCGCGGCAAAGGCGCTGCACTGCGTCCAGGAGCAGGAGATGGCCCTTGATACGGGTGATGCGGCCGGGAAGGCTTACCACCTTCATGCCCGACTCGATCCCGAACTGCTGCCGCAGGGCCTCCACGCGCGCAGCCGACACCTTCTCCGGATCGAACTGCTCGGTGTCTACACCCCGGTAGACCGTCCGCAGCCGCTCAGGCGGGACCTGGTAGATCCGCCGCACATGCTCGGCCACATAGTCGGAGATCGCGATCACCCGTCGGCCAGCTGCCATCACCGAGTTGTAGCGGCGCTTGGGCCGGCTTTCATGGCCACCATAGACGGCGTGGAAGGTTGTAACGAAGGGAACCCGGGTCCGCTCGGCCGCCCAACGGGCACTCCAGGCCGGTGCACGGGAACGGGCGTGGACCAGCTGGACGTCATGGCTGCGGATCAGCGACGCCAGGCGGCCAACATTCCGCATGATGCCAAGCGGGTTCTTGGTCGACAGCGGCAGGGTCACATGGATGCCGCCGGCTTCCTCGAGCTCCTCGACCAAGCTGCCGCCCTCGCTCGCAACGACAGCGCGGTGCCCTTCGCGGACCAGAAACTTGGCAAGGTCTACGGTCCCGCGCTCGACACCACCTTTGTCCAGGGCAGGCACGACCTGCAGCAACGTCGCCATGGATCGTCCGGCTGTTAAATGAAGAAACAAAGGGAGGCGCTTCGACCGCCTCCGTCGGCGCTGCTACCCTGACAGCGCACCAGGACGAAGCGGAGCATGAACCAGACATGATGATTTCCGACGCACTGACGCGCGATGACGACACCCGTATCCGCTTCTGCCGCACCCCCGGTAGCGGCGTGGAGGTCATGTTCCTGTCAGGCTTCCGGTCCGACATGGAAGGCAGCAAGGCTGTCGCCATGGAAGCTCATGTCACCCGCCAGGGCCGGACCTATACCCGGTTCGACTATCGCGGCCATGGCAGTTCCGACGGCCGGTTCGAGGAACTCTGCCTGTCCGACTGGCTGGACGACACGTTGCTCGTGATCGACCAGCTCGTGACCGGCCGGGCCGTGCTGATTGGCTCCAGCATGGGTGGCTGGCTGATGCTCCTGGCCGCCCTGGCACGGCCGGAGAAAGTGGCGGGGCTGGTCGGCATTGCGGCTGCCCCGGACTTCACGGAAGACCTCATCCGGCCTTCCCTGACGCATGAGCAGAAGAGCGCCCTGGAGCAGAACGGTGCCTTCTTCGAGCCGTCTCCTTACGGCGACCCGTTGCCGATCACTGAGTGGCTGCTGGCCGATGGCGAGCGCCACCTCCTGATGCGGCAGCCCATCCCGTTCGCCGGTCCGGTCCACCTGCTCCAGGGGCAGGAGGACCCGGACGTGCCCTGGATGACCGCCATCAACCTGGCGGCCAATCTCACCAGCCCGAGCGTGACCGTCGAACTCGTCAAGGACGGCGACCATCGCCTGTCCCGCCCCGAGGACCTGCGCCGGATCGCGGCAGCCTGCGACAGGATCCTCGCTCAGGTTGAGGGGCGGCCGTTCCTTTGAGCGGTCTCGACCGGCAACAGCGCTGCCAGTCCCTCTCGAAAGGTCGGATATGCCAGCCGCACGTCGAGCTCTTCCTTGATCCTCGTGTTCCGGACCCGCCGGTTGTCAGCGTAAAAGGTGCGCGCCATCGGCGACAGTTCCGCTGTCGCGTAGTCCAGGGCCGGGGGCGGCTCCACGCCAAGAAGTGCCGCCGCAAAAGCGACGACGTTCTGCGGCGGGGACGGCTCGTCGTCGCAGACATTGTAGATCGCGCCGGGCCGGGGACGTGCGATCGACGCCTCCAGCGTCGTCGCAATGTCGTCGACGTGGATGCGCGAGAAGACCTGACCCGGCTTCACGATCCGCCGAGCATTGCCGTCCAGCACGTCGCGCAACTGGTTGCGGCCAGGCCCGTAGATGCCTGCCAGCCGGAACAGGTGCACGGGCAGTCCACTTGCGAGCCAGGTCTGTTCGGCCTCCGACCGCCGCCATGCGCGATCAACGGACGGGATGAGGACGGTATCCTCGTCCACCCACGCGCCTTGGCGGTCGCCATACACGGCAGTGGTGCCGAGCCACCCGAGCCATACCAGTCCTTCGACGGCGCGCAGATCGCCCAGATGGTGATCCGCCACCGGGTCGCCATCCGTGTCGGGGATGATGGAATGCAGGATGTGGGTAACCCCCTGGAGGGCGAGCCTGGCATCCGTGAGCGGTCGGCCGCGGCGAAACAAGTGCATGTTCCAGCCTTGTTCGGCCAGGGCTGCTGCCTTGCCGGGGTCACGCGTGGTGCCTGCGATGGACCAGCCTCGCGCGGCAAGACGATGGGCCAGGAACGTTGCCGTGTATCCCAGGCCGAAGCAGAACAGCCGCCCGCTCAAGCCATCTCCTCCGTCCACTCGCACAGCACCTCCGGATCGATCTCGATCGCCAGCCTAGCCTCGCGCGCCTTGTCCACCGTTGCCGCATCGCCGAGCCGCCGCAATGTCCAGATCGCGGTGCCACGCACTACGGGTGCCTGATCCGCGAGGCGGTCGAGCACGACATCGAGCAGGCTCGGGTCGCCGCTATTGCCGATGGCGATGAGTACGTTGCGGACGAACCGATCGCGGCCGATCCGCTTGATCGGCGAGCCCGAGAACAGCGTCCGGAAGGACGGTTCATCCAACTGCGCGAGGTCGCGGAGCTTGGGCGACTTCAGGTCGGCCCGTGCCTGCAGCCGTGCTTCGCGTGCGACCTGGGCGAACCGGTTCCAGGGACAGGCCGCCAAACAGTCGTCGCAGCCGTAGATGCGGTTGCCCATCCGGGCGCGAAGGTCGCGCCGGATCGGCCCGGCATGCTCGATGGTCAGGTAACTGATGCAGCGGCGCGCATCCAACTGATACGGACGAGGGAAGGCATCGGTAGGACAGGCATCAAGGCAGCGCCGGCACGTCCCGCAGTGATCGATATCCGGCTCGTCCGCCGGCAGATCCAGCGTGGTGAAGATCTCGCCCAGGAACAGCCAGGAACCGAACGAACGGCTCACCAGATTGGTATGCTTGCCCTGCCAACCCAACCCGGCCTGCTGGGCCAGCGGCTTCTCCAGGATCGGTGCCGTGTCGACGAATACCTTCACCTCGACGCCGTAGCGGTGCGCCATCCACTGGCCGATCCGTTTCAGGGCTCCCTTGAACACGTCGTGATAGTCGCGGTGGCGGGCATAGACGGAGATGGTGCCAGTGTCTGGCTCGGTCAGCGTAGCTCGCGGATCGCTATCCGGGCCATAGTTCAGGCCGCAGACCAGGATCGTTCGGGCTTCTGGCCAGATGGCTTTGGGGCTTCGTCGCCGGTCTGCCTTGTCGGCGAGCCAAGCCATGCTCCCGTGGCTCCCTGTGGCGATGGCCTCATCGAAGCGCGCTGCATGCACGCCGGGCAGTTCTGCCGCAGTGAACCGTACAATTGACAGACCCTCCGCAACCGCCCGGGCGGCGATCTCCGCACGCGCGGCCGAGCCGTTTAGAAGTCCAGGTCGTCGTAGTGCAGCGGCGGGCGCATGGCCGGCAGCCGGTCGGCGAGGATCGGCCGGAAGCTCGGCCGCGACTTCATCTTCCCGTACCATTCCTTGGCCAGTGGAAAATTGTGCCAGGGCACATCGCCCAGATAGTCCAGGACCGACAAATGTGCCGCCGCAGCCATGTCCGCCAGGGTGAGATCGTCGCCAGCCAGCCAGCGGCGCTCGGAAAACAGCTCGCTGAGGTAAGCGAGATGCGCCTTCAGGTTCGCCGAGCCGGCCCGCATATTGTCGGAGTTGGGCGTACCGACTCGTTTCAATCGCTTGATCAGCTTCTCCCGCCAGAGAAGATCGGTAACCTCGTGGGCGAACTTGTCGTCGAACCAGGCAACCAGCCGGCGCGTTTCATTGCGCCGCTCCAGCGTGTTGCCGAGGAAGTTCTGCTCCGGCCTCGATTCTTCCAGGAAGTCCGCGATCGTCCGGCTGTCGCACACGACCAGGTCGTCATCCTGAAGGACCGGCACTTCCAGAGCCGGGTTGAGCTCCGCCAGCATGTCGACTTGCTTCCAGGGCTCGATCTCGACTTGCTCAAACCGGAGATTTTTTTCGCGGAGCAGGATCCTGATCTTGCGAGAATAGGGACAAAGCGGGAAATGATGCAGTCGAAGCATTCGCCAAGCCGAGTGGTGCGAGGCGCCAGGGATCAAGCCTCACCGACAGCTATGGACTAACGCCTAGCATCCTCCACCATCAAGCCGCTTCACGCTGATCAGCCAGCTTTGCCGGCATCGGCCCGCCGGTAGCCCAGTCGAGCAACTCGACCGTATGGACGATCGGGATCCTGGTGCCGCTGCCGATCTGCGTCATGCAGCCGATGTTGCCGGTGGCCACCATGGCCGGTGCCAGCCGCTCGAGGTTGCTGACCTTGCGCTCCTTCAGCCGGTCGGCGAGTTCCGGCTGCAGCAGGTTGTAGGTCCCGGCCGAGCCACAGCAGATATGGCTCTCCGCCGGTTCGACGACCTCGTAGCCGGCCGCCCGAAGCAGCTTCTGCGGCAGCGACTTGATCTTCTGGCCATGCTGCATCGAGCAAGCCGAATGATAGGCGACGCGCTGGCCGGTCACGATCTCCGGCTCTGGCAGGCCAAGCCGGTCGACCAGTTCGGTTACGTCGAGCGCCATGGCCGCGATCTTTTGTGCCCGCTCCACCATCTCCGGCTCGTGCTGGAACAGATGGCCGTAGTCCTTGACGGTGGTGCCGCAGCCGGACGCGTTGATCACGACTGCATCGAGGCCCTGGCCCTCCACTTCCCTGATCCAGGCGCCGATGGTCCGTCTCGCCGCTGCCTTGCCCTCGTCGTCCTTGCCCATGTGCAGGGTCAAGGCGCCGCAACAGACCGCATCCTTCGCGAGCACTACCTCGCAGCCCAGCCTGGTCAGGAGCCGAATCGTCGCTTCGTTGATCGACGGATCGAGGACCCGCTGCGCACAGCCCTGCAGCAAGGCCACCCGCATCCGCTTCTGACCGCGCGCCGGCACGACGCCAGGTCGGTCCATGGCAGAGGGACCATGCAGGTTGCGCGGCGCCATCTTCAGCATTGTCTGCAGGCGCTTGGGCATCATCCTGCCGAACGGCCGGCCGAGCGTGGCGCCCAGAAGCGCCAGCCGGAACAGGTCGGGTCGCGGCAGCACCTTGGCCAGCATCCAGCGCTGCCAGCGGTCGGCCGGCGGACGCTCATAGGTCTTCTCGATATGCGACCGGGCATGGTCGACGAGATGCATGTAGTCGACGCCGGACGGGCAGGTCGTCGTGCAGGACAGGCAGGAGAGGCACCGGTCGATATGGCGGGTGACCCGCTCGTCGGCCTTGCGGTCGTTCTCCAGCATGTCCTTGATCAGGTAGATCCGGCCACGCGGCGAATCGAGCTCGTCGCCGAGAAGGACATAGGTCGGGCAGGTGGCCGTGCAGAACCCGCAATGGACGCAGGTACGGAGGATCTTCTCCGCTTCCTGGGTCTTCGGGTCGGCCAACTGCGCCAGGCTGAAGTTGGTTTGCACGTGCTGAAGCTTTCCTCAGGCGACCGGCGCCATGCGGCCCGGCTCCAGGATGTTCTCGGGGTCGAAGGCCTGCTTTACCCGTTTGGCCAGGGCTGCCAGGGCGGGAGGCTGCGGCTGGAAGACGGCAATGTCGCGGCGGGCTTCATCTGGTGCCCGTACCAACGTGGCGTGCCCACCATCCGCGACGAGCGCACGAACCCGGTCCGTCCAGGTTTCGTCCATGGTTGCCCAGACCTGTCCTCCGACCTGGTCCAGGAACAGGTCGGCGCCAAGTTCCATCAGGCGGCGCGCGACCGGAAGCCCCGCGGTGGGTGCCACCGAAAGCCGCCATAGTACCCGGCGGGGCGGAAGCACGGCGAGGTCACGGATGGCCCGCCACAAAGCCAGGCTCTCCTCCCCGACCACTACATGCGGCACGTCTGCGGCAATCTCGCGGATGAGCGACGTCATCCGGTCGTGCACCGAAGGTCCCACACCCTCGATCCGCATCAGGGCGGCGGCACTGCCCGCACCCTGGAGCGCAGGTACACCACAGCCGGCCAAAGCCGCTGGTGGCAGCAATGCCGCGCCGGAGACTTCATAGGCCGTGCCGGCCGCCCGCCGAAGCCTCGCGGCCAGATCGTCCAGGTCGTCGCTCAGCAGGGCGAGGGTCGTCGTCCGTTCTGGCGCTGGCAGCACCTTGAACGTCACGTGACCCATGACGGCAAGAGTGCCGAACGAGCCGGCCAGCAGCTTGCAGAGGTCATAGCCGGTCACGTTCTTCACGACGCGGCCGCCGGCCCTGATCGTCTCGCCCCGGCCGGTGACGCATTGCACGCCCAGGAGGTGATCGCGCGGTGCTCCCGCCTTGAACCGCCTGGGGCCGGCGAGGTTGGTCGCGAACACCGCCCCCATCGTCGTGCGGCCGGGCTCGGACCCGAACCAGACCGAAGCGTCCGGCGGCTCGAAGCTCAGTTGCTGCCGCCTTTCAGCCAGGGTCCGCTCGATGTCGGCGAGAAGCGTGCCGGCGCCGCAGGACATCACCAGTTCCTCGGGCTCGTAGAGCGAGATGCCGGCAAGCGCCCGCGTCGATAGACCTGTCGGTTGCGTAACGGCTTGGCCGAGACCCGACTTCCCGCCAAGGCCGAGGACGGACAGTGGCGTGGCGGCAGCCAGGGCGGAGGCGACCATCCCCTCCACCTCCGACAGGCTTTGTGGCACCAGCAGTTCCATGAAGCGCTTTCTCAGCCCTGGCGGTCAGAAACGAGGAAGATCGGCGAACGGGATCCGCCCGCCGGACACGTGCAGGCGGCCCATCTCGGCGCAGCGATGCAGCTTCGGGAACACCTTTCCTGGGTTGAGGATCTGGACCGGATCGAAGGCGCACTTGACGCGGATCTGCTGATTCAGGTCGGCCTCGGTGAACATGGTGGGCATCAGGTCGCGCTTCTCGACCCCCACGCCATGCTCGCCGGTGAGCACGCCGCCCACTTCCACGCAGAGCTTGAGGATGTCGCTGCCGAAGGCTTCGGCCTTCTCCAGTTCGTCCGGCTTGTTCGCGTCGAAGAGGATCAGCGGGTGGAGGTTGCCGTCGCCGGCATGGAACACGTTGGCGACGCGCAGGCCGTACTGGCTGGACATCTCCTGCATCCGTGCCAACACCTCGGCCAGCCGCCCGCGCGGGATGGTCCCGTCCATGCAGTAATAGTCCGGCGAGATCCGACCGACGGCGGGGAAGGCGGACTTGCGGCCGAGCCAGAACAGCTGCCGCTCCTCCTCGCTCTGGCTGACCCTGACCGTCGCGGCTCCGTGCTGCCGGGCGATGCCGACCACGGTCTCGATCAGGTGGTTCACCTCGACCTCGGGTCCGTCCAGCTCGCAGATCAGCAGGGCCTCCACGTCGAGCGGGTAGCCCGCGTGGCAGAAGTCCTCCGCCGCCTGGATGGCAGGCTTGTCCATCATCTCCAGGCCCCCCGGGATGATCCCTGCGGCGATGATGGACGCAACCGTATCGCCGCCCTGTTCGGATGAGGGAAAGCCCATCAGCACCGCCCTTGCCACCGGTGGCTTTTGCAGGATGCGTACCGTCACCTCCGTGACGACACCGAGCAGCCCCTCCGACCCCGTCATCAAGCCGAGCAGGTCATAGCCCTCGGAATCCAGGTGCTTGCCGCCCAGCCGAATGATCTCGCCGTTGGGCAGGACCATCTCCAGGCCCAGGACGTTGTTGGTGGTTAGCCCGTATTTCAGGCAGTGCACGCCGCCCGAGTTCTCGGCGATATTGCCGCCGATCGAGCAGGCGATCTGCGAGGAGGGGTCGGGCGCATAGTAGAAGCCGGCATGCTCGACGGCCTTCGTGATGCCGAGATTGGTGACGCCTGGCTGGGCCGTGACCGTCCGGTTCTCGAAGTCGATGTCCAGGATGCGGTTGAACTTGCCCAGCCCCAGCACGATCCCGTCGACCAGCGGCAAGGCACCGCCGGACAGCGAGGTGCCGGCACCTCGCGGTACTACCTTCACCTTCTCGCGGTCGCAGTAGGCCAGGATCTCCGCGACCTCCGCCGTGGTGCGGGGCAGCACCACCGCGATCGGCACGGCACGGTAGGCGGAGAGACCATCGCACTCGTAGGGCCGCAGGCCGACCTGATCGGCAATGACGGATTCGCCCGGCAATACCGCGCGCATGGCCGCCATGATCTCCTCGCGGCGCGCAAGGGTGCCCTGGTCCGGCGCTGGCATCAGCATGACGATCTCCCCTGATCCCCTGCAGTTCTGGAAAGCTCCAGGGGGGATTGGCAACGGTGGAGCCGAGCCTGCGCCGGCTACGATCAGCCGCGTTCGAAGTAGCGGATCAGTTCCCAGTCGGTGACGGAACGATCATACTCCGCCTGCTCCCAGCGTGCCGCATGCACATAGTGATCCACCATGTCGTCACCAAGGGCCGCGCGCATCACCTCGGAGCGATCGAACCGTTCATAGGCGTCGCGAAGCGTGTTCGGCACGGCCGGCACCTCGCCGGACTTGTAGGCGTCGCCAGAGAACGCCTCCGGCAGCGGGAGTTCGTGCTCGATGCCGTACAGCCCGGCCGCCAGGAGGCCGGCATAGGCGAGATAGGGGTTCACGTCGGCGCCGGGTACGCGGCACTCCACGCGCAGCCCCGATCCGCCACCCAGCACGCGGAAGCCTGCCGTGCGGTTGTCGCGGCTCCAGACCAGGTTCGTCGGTGCGAAGCTGCCGGCCACGAACCGCTTATAGCTGTTCGTGTTGGGCGCCAGCAGCAGGGTCGCATCGCCGCCGACGGCGAGAAGGCCGGCCAGGTAGTGCCCGAACAGCTTGGAGAAGCCGTTCGGCGCCTCTTTGTCGGCGAAGAGCGGCTTGTCGCTGGCCTTGTCCCAGAGCGAGGCATGGATATGGCAGGAGCTGCCGGCCAGGTCCTTCCGCCACTTGGCCATGAAGGTGAGGGACTTGCCCTGCTGCCAGGCGATCTCCTTGGCGCCGTTCTTGAAGATGACGTGCCGGTCGGCCATCTCCAGCGCTTCGGCATAGACCAGGTTCAGCTCTTCCTGGCCCGGCCCCCACTCGCCCTTGCTCTCCTGGACCGGGATGCCGGCGGCGTCGATGCCGTTGCGGATGGCACGGAGCAGCTTCTCGCGCTTGGTCGTCTCGAAGACATGGTAGTCCTCGATGTACCAGCCGGCGGTCTGCAGGTCGTGGTAGCGCTTGTCTCGCGCGGCGCGGAAGTCTTCGTCGAAGACGTAGAATTCGAGCTCGGACGCCATCTTGGCGACCATTCCCCGCTCGGCCAGGCGCGCCAGCTGCTTCTTCAGGATGCCGCGCGGGCTGTGCGGCAGGTCCTGGCCATGATGGTCGACCACATCGCCCACGCAGAGTGCGGTGCCTTCCAGCCAGGGGATGCGGCGCAGGGTGGCGAGGTCGGGCTTGATGACGAAGTCGCCATAGCCCTTGTCCCAGGAAGCCGACTTGAAGCCGGGAACTGGCTCCATCTCCATGTCGACCGCCAGGAGATAGTCGCAGGCATGCCACTCGGTGACGACGCTCTCCAGGAAGAAGTGGCCGGTGGACCGCTTGCCGATGAGCCGCCCCTGCATGTCCGTGAAAGCGACCACCACCGTGTCGATGTCACCGGAACCGATCAGCTCCTTCAGCTGGTCCAGCGTGAGCATGCCATTCATCTCGAACATCCCCGATCACGTCATCGATCTGCCGCGCGCTGTCGGAGACGTGCCCCGTTCGAGGGGCGAACGCAACGGGCAGCATGACGGCCGGTGGACCGATGCTGCCGGATTCGTTCGACGCCGCGGCGCACCGATCTGGCGGGCCGGCTGCCCCAGCGGCCCTCGGCGGCGCAGACCCACCTCCACAATCGAAAGAATTCAACTACCTGAACAAGTATATTAGCGGTCCGGATGAAACCCGGCGTTTCCGGAACCGTTACTTTGACGTACCGGCCCGATCTGACGAGCGTCCGGTAGCGTGATGCCCGCGAAAGGAACGGGATCGTGAGCACCGAGAATGGCCAGGGTCTGGACTTGAGTGGCGATGGCTGGGTGTACAGCGAGGGGCTGGCCAGCCTCGTCGAAGGCCCCAGCACCGATCTTACTGCCACCGATCCCGCCGTCGACGATGCCGAGGCATCCGACGCGGCATGGGCCTATGGCACCCCGCTCGACGACCTGATCCAGGGCAGCGCCGATCCCGAGGTGCTGATCGGCAACGGCGGCGACGATACGATCCAGTGCTTTGCCGGCAACGACTTCGTCGATGCCGGCCCGGGCGACGACTTCGTGATCGCCGACGGGGGCTTCGGCGCGGTGGAGGCCGGCAGCGGCGACGACTATGTCCATGTCAGCGAGGCCGGCAGCAGGACCATCTCGCTCGGGTCCGGCGCGGACAGCCTCGAATTCGTCGCCTATGGCGAGGGACAAGGCTTCGGCGTCCATCGGATCCTCGACTACGACATTTTCCAGGATGGCCCGCTCAGCATCGTGGCCTACCAGGATTCCGGCGACGCCGGCGAGGTGCCGAGGCTGGACAGCAACGGCGACGGCGTGATCGACGGTTTCGACCTGGGCGTGACTGTGGTGGACGGGGCGCTGGTGATCGACCTGTCGATCGCCTGGTACCATGACCTCTCGATCGGCAGCTCCATGATCACGCTGGACGGGATGACGAGCCTGCCGGTCGACATCGTCGGCTAGAGCTTTCCGGCGCCGATGCCGCCATGGCCTGCGCGCATGGCCCGCTTCCGCTTCCTTCTCTTCGCCTGTGCAGCGGGGAATGGTAGCGCTTGGCCGCGGCCTTCTGGGTAGCGGCCGCCCGGGAGTGGACGATTGGCGATTCGTGGCCGCCCCTTGGCCGTGCTGCTGCTCATGGCGGGCTGCTCGATGTTCGCCGTGCAGGACACGATCGCCAAGTATCTGGGCCAGGCGGGCTACCATCCGCTGCAGATCGTCTGGGCGCGCTATACGGCCCACCTGCTGCTCGCCCTGATCGTGCCGTTCCTTTACCGCGGCCCGGCACCCTGGCGATCGCTGCGACCGAAGCTGCAGCTGGCCAGGTCGGTCCTGATCGCGATGGCCACCCTGTGCGCCGTGGTCGCGCTGAAGGGCATCCCGCTGGCGGATGCCGCCACCATCGCCATGACCAACCCGCTGTTCGTCACCCTGTTCGCCATGCTCATCCTGGGCGAGCGGGTCGGCTGGCGCCGCCTGACCGCGCTGGGCGTGGGCTTCGGCGGGGTCCTCCTGGTGCTGCGGCCGGGCCTTTCCGAGTTCGACCCGATGGCGCTGGTCATGCTGGCCTCGGCCGCGATCTCCGCGCTCTACCTGGTGATCACCCGCATCACCTCGCGCATCGACCACCACGAGGTCAGCTTCTTCTGGACGGCGATCGTGGGCGCGCTCGCGACGCTGCCCTTCATGCCCTTCGTGTTCGAGGCGCCGGCCACTGGTTGGCATCTGACCCTGTTCATCGCGATCGGCTTTTGGGGCGGGATCGGCCACCTCCTGATGATCATGGCGCATCGCCACGCACCCGCCCCGGTGATCGCACCCTTCACCTACACGCAACTGATCGTCGCCGTGTTCCTCGGCTGGCTGGTCTATGACCGCTGGCCGGATGCGCTGACCTGGGTGGGGGCGGCGGTGCTGGTCGGCTCGGGCCTTTATGTCTGGCACCGGGAATGGCTGCTGGCGCGCCGTGCCCGGCAAGCCGAGGCGGTGACGCTGTAGGAGCGACGTCAGCCGGCCGTACGAGGTGCCTTGCGTCATCGGCGGAAGAACCCGTCCTCGGCCGCCAGATACGAGCGGGCCACGATGGTCTGGTGGACTTCCGAGGCGCCGTCGACCAGCCGGGCCTGGCGGGCGTAGCGGTACATCCACTCCAGGGGCGTGTCCTTGGAATAGCCGTTGGCGCCCATGAGCTGGATGGCGGTGTCGACCGCCAGGTGCAGCGTGTCGGCCACCTGGATCTTGGCCATCGAGACCTCGGCCTGGGCCTTCTCGCCGCGGTCGAGCGCTTGGGCGGCGCGCATGGTGAGAAGGCGGCCGGTGTCGATCGCCATGACGACGCGGCCCAGCGCCATCTGGATCGATTCCTTGTCGACCAGCCGGGTGCCGAAGGCCTCGCGCTCGCGCACGTAGGGCAGGGCGATCTCGAGCGCGCGCCTGGCCATGCCCAGCCAGCGCATGCAGTGGGTGAGCCTGGCGGTGGCAAGCCGGATCTGGGTGACCTTCATGCCCAGGCCCACGCCCATCAGCACGTTCTCCTCGGGGATCTCCAGGCCCTCGAAGCGCAGCTCGCAATGGCCGCCATGCTCCTCCGGACCCATGATCGGGATGCGCCGGACGATGTGCCAGCCGGGCTGGTCCTTATCGAACAGAAAGCAGGTCAGGCCGCGGCGCGGGTCGTCGCTGGTGCGCGCCAGGAGCAGGAAATGGGCGGCCCCTTCCGCGCCGGTGATGTACCATTTGTGGCCGTTGACCACCCAGCGGTCGCCCTTCTTCTCCGCCCGTGTCAGCATCATGCCGGCCGGATCGGAGCCGGAGCCGGGGGCTGGCTCGGTCATCACGATGGAAGAGCGGACGTCGCCACGGACGATCGGCAGGAGCCAGCGCTGCTGCTGCTCGGGTGTCGCGACCTTCTGCAGGACGATCATGTTGCCGTCGTCGGGCGGGGCGCAGTTGCAGGCGACCGGCCCGAAGCGGGAGCGGCCGAGTTCCTCGTAGAAGGCGGCCATCTCCGCGGTCGTGAAGCCCAGGCCGCCATGCTCCCGTGCAACCTGGGGCGCCCACAGGCCGCGCTCCTTCGCTTGCGCTCGGACGTCCTGCAGGAGGCTGTGGCTGATATGCTCGCCCTCGCCGAACGAGGCGGGATCGGCTTCCAGCGGCAGGAGGACGTCGTCCACGAAGCGGCGGGCGGCGGTCAACTGGGTCTGGAATCCGCTCGGCATCTCGGCTCGTCCTTCGGTGGGGGCCGGGTGAACATAAGCCGTCTGCCGGCCGTGCACAGCCGGGCTGCCGCCCTCAGGGGTGGGTGCGCATCATGGCGGCCGTCCTGCTCGGGTTCGTCCGTGCTATTCCACCTTTCTCACCCCACCCTGGCGAGCCTGGTGCCTGGCGGCAGGTCCCTGACCCAGATGGGCGGTCCCTTGCCGTCGGCGCCGAACTGCAGGACGAAGGCCTCGGCCGGCTCGTGCATGGGCTGTGGCCAGCGGCTGGCGATCCAGGCGCGCAGATAGGCCAGCTCGTGCAGCGCCCGCTCCGGCGGCGTGGCCGAGGGCGGCGGCTCGGTCCGTACCGGGGCGGCTTGCGGTGCCGGCTCGGGTTCGTTCGTGCAGGTTTCCTCGTCCGCCTCCGCCTCCAGGACGAGCGGCCCGTCCGGTGGCTGGAGGGCGGCTGGCGGCTCGGGTTCGATCGTGTCGTCAGGCGCCTCTGCGACATCGTCATTGGCGGGCTCGGGTTCGATTGTGCAGGTTGTGGCCTCCACCGGCCCCTCGGCCTCCTCCACCGGTGCGGCCATCCCACGGCGCAGCTGCTCCAGGTCGCGCAGCGCCCGGGCAAAGGCCCGGTCGGCGTCGGCGAGATAGCGCAGGATGGTGGACAGCGAGGTGCGCTGCTTGTCCTGGTCATAGGCGAGGATGCGGATCAGGGGGTGGGGCACGTCCAGCGGGACGTCCGGCGGGTAGAGGC